>ENA-UOIV01001535-UOIV01001535.1-human-gut-metagenome-genome-assembly--contig:-C59-NODE-1535-length-19048-cov-6.901385_pt1 | contig 19048 bp, 18 predicted proteins | sample MGYA00242333_ERZ723880 | MGnify/ENA metagenome assembly ERZ723880 | reverse complement strand
ATATTGGACAATATCTCAGTTTGTATACCAAAGTAGAATTAACACTTTCCCATGCACTCCAACAGATTGCACAATCTAAGTGGGTAAGATTTATTCAAACTAAACAAAGACGGGCTCGTAGCTCAGTTGGGAGAGCGTTCGGTTCGCATCCGAGAGGTCGAGGGTTCGAATCCCTTCGAGTCCACCACAAAAAGCCGTGAAATGTTGAGTTTCACGGCTTTTTTGTAACTTTTTTGAGGGAGTTATGGGCCTGTAGCTCAGGCGTTTCTAAGCTGTTTTCCAAAATGTTCCCCAGTTCGTTCGCATCCCTCTTCATTTTTTGCTTTGATGGTATCCTCCCTCGCCCTTTTTGGTCGGCAAGAAGCAGAACTTAACCACAGAAACGCGACATTCACATCCAAGCAATGTGTACAAAACGGTTCGCATCTCTTTTGTGAAAAATTCGTATAAACTTGTATTTATGCCAGGACTCTAATGGGAGCCTGGCTATTTTTGATTGGAGGTGTTCAATGTGAGAGAAAAATATTTTTTGGAGCTTTCTCGCCGCTTGCAAGAGCGAGGAATCGAATCATCTGTCATAGCGGACAAGCGGCTGGAGGTATTCCTCCACAGCCAGCCGGTTCTCTATGTGTCCCCGGCAAGCGACGTCTTCCTACTGCCAGCCGGTAGTCAAAACGAGGAGGCCAGTGAATTGTACCATCAGGTGGCCATGGCTGCGGACGAGGTATACGGTTATGTGGAAGCGATGCAAAACGCCCCCCTGCTCTATGCCTCTGGCCTGCATGAGGACTTCCGCCTGCTGGCAGACTTTGGCGGCGCGGTGCTGGCAGGCCAGGAGCGAGAAAATGGCCAGGGGTATCAATTTGTAACCTGGATCTGGGACTATGACCGAACTGGAGTCAGCCACGGTCACTACTATGAAGATGACTTCCAGAGCGCCAAGCAGGACTTTGCTGTCCGCTCCGGCCTGATCCCCAGAGCGCAGTTATTTACCCTGGAGGAACTCACAGAATTGTACCGCGCCGCGGAGCATTGGTTCTATGAAGGCCCGGAGCTGGACTACAAGCAGCAAAAAGCCATTCAGGAGGCCAGAACAAAAATCGAGTACACCGTCCCGGATCTGCAGAGCCGGTTGGAGCAGGCCCAGAGTCAGGAACCACAAATGAATTTATAGATCCTACGCTGAACAAGGCGGGGGCCGTATCATCTGCCATCGGACAGAATACGGCCCCCGCTTTTTTGTTTTCAGAGCAGAAAAAGCAAGTGAGGTGCTCCGTGTGGATCCCAAAAAACTGAACAGTTATGTCGGGGTGGTCAATCAACCGCCTCCTAAGTGGAGTAGTGTGAAGAAATGGCTGCTCCACATCAACTATGCGCCCGGCTATGCCCCGGAGCCGGAACAAAAACCAGTGTGCCGGCAGTTCTCCCGCTGCGAGGGCTGCCCCTATCCCGCCCACGGTTTCCTCTGTTGGGGCGGCGAGGATGACTGTATGCGCACCAGAGTAAAAAAACTGAACGAAAAGGAGTTGGAGCATGAGGATCAAAGCGGCTTTGTATAACGCTGATCACTTGGAATATGGCCTGGTCACTATCCCCTTCCCCATCCCGCAGGATCAATACAACGACACGATCAAGATGCTGGAGGCGCTGGATATCGGAGACCCGCGGGCAAAGGATTGTATGGTGGAGGAGATCGAAGGCTGCGTTCCCAGTCTGAAATGCCTGGAGGGGCACAGAATCAATGTGGACGAGTTGGATTACCTCGTCAAGCGGTTGGACAGTTTTTCTGACGGGGAGCTGGCCCAGTTCCAAGGAATGGCAGCGAAAATGGGACTCTCCGATATGACCGACCTCATCAATTTGACCTTTTGTTGTCAGCAGGCCACGGTCATTACGGACTTTTCCGACTTGGAGCAGATTGGCCGGGATCACTACATGAACCTCCACGGCGGATGCGTCTCCACGGAGGAGCTGGAGGAACTGGATAGTATGGAGACCGCTCTGCTCCTGATCTCGGAAAATGAGGGTACCGTCACTCCCTACGGCGTCGTCTACGACAACGGGATGCAGCTCAGCCGGATCTATCAGGGAAGAAACTTCCCGGAGTATCTATATGAGGAGAGCCTGATGACTGTTTCACTGAGGTCCATCCACGACAGCGACGACAGCCGCGAGGCGGTTTGGCTGTACCTGCCCACATCAGAGCGCCAGATCGAGCGGATGCTCTGGCGGGATGGAATGGAGAGTGAGGATTTCGCAACATTGGAGATCCAAATCAACAACTTGCCTGCCGCTGTTGAAACGGCCTGTCCCTTGGAGCAGGAAAGCGTCTTTGATCTCAATGCCATGTGCGCCGCCATCTCAAAGCTGGCGCAGGCAGATCGAGCCAAATTGGAGGCTGTGGTGGCCTATGCAAATCCGGAGAGCGCGGCTGAGATTCGCCGCCTGGCGGAGAATCTGGACCTGTTCGATTTCGTCCCCAATGTCCATACGCCAGGTGAGTACGGCAGATATATGATCCAGGACTCCGGCCATTTCGACTACGACAGCAATCTGGACGCCTTTTATGACTATGAGAAGTACGGCCAGCAACGCATCCAGCAAGAACAGGGAATCTTCACAGAGCGGGGCTACATTGCCTATCAGGGAACTTTGTCACTGGATGAGCTGATGCGGAAGGAGCCCGCAGAACAATACCAGCGAGAGCAGGATGAGTCCATGGGGATGGGGGGACTCTCCTGATGCGGAAGGAAACCGATCTTGCCAGGGTGAAGATGATCGCTCATGTACTCTTGGATATGCCAATCGCAGAAACTTCATTTTCACCAGCTATCGTCAGCCACCCGTTTACAAGTACCGGGGTTACCGCTGCTCAAAATGAGGATGGCAATATCACTGTTGTCGACTTGCTCCACAACAAAGAAGACTATGCCAAATGGAAGGAGATGGTGGGCAAACAGATCGACAGTGCTGAAAACGCCTGTCAGGTATTTTTCCTCCTTAACAAGCCCTATTATCTGACTTTTCTCAAATTTTCTGCCCCAGTCCTCTCACAGGAGAATCTGGGCCAATTGCTGGCTCATGCGTGGATTTTGGAGGAGTGCCCAAACCAAGACCGCAATGTGAGCAAAAGAGAACTGTTGGCTCTATTCCATTCTGTCCCGCCGGAACTTCTGATGGACGAGGAGGAGTACGCAGTTTATCAGTCGCTGGAGGATCCTGTGACCGTCTACCGCGGTGTGACTTCCTATAATGCCAAAAACATCAAAGCACTGTCCTGGACGTTGGACCGGGATACGGCGGAGTGGTTTGCCCACCGCTTTGGTGAGGAGGGCACCGTCTATGAGGCTCAGATTTCAAAGGAACACATTCTTGCCTTTTTCAACGGCAGGAATGAATCAGAAGTCGTAGTGGATCCCAAATACCTGGAGCAGATCATGGAGTCACCGGAGCCAGAGATAGGGATACGGATGACCTGAATTTTCTCCACGATTTGTAGTAGACTTTCATCACAAGTTGTGGTATTGGTTGTGTTCAAAAAACAGAAACGAGGTGATCGAAGTGAAAAAACAAAGTAGTTTCCAACAGACGCCCCCCTTTGACCTGCGGCCTGCTTCCGTTGAGGAGGCGGGCCTTTTCTATTCCAACGATGAGCGGGACGAGGCACTGGGCACAGTGGGCCACCTCCGCATGGACTTCGGCTCCGGCGGGAAGGGCTTCTATCACACCTGGTGGCCCCACAACGGTGACCACTTTAACACTCCGGAATTCAAGGAGGCCCTGCAGGAATTTGTGGATGCCATGCGGCAAAGCGGTCCACTGAAGAACTTGGCGGCCATGAACACCTATTGCTGGCACAACGGAGGTGAGATCTCAGAAAACGACCGCGTCTACGGGTTTGTTGCGGAGACAGAACATTACCGATTTTGCCTGCGGTGTACCCCAAGACCAGGGGATTATCAAGGGTATCTGTATTGCTACGACCTGCGCCAGCAGGAGATGGCCAGGCAGGAGAAACTGGTGGGCCGAGTGACCTATGCCAGCGGCGAGCAGCAGGAATTTTGTGATCCCCAGCGGTATCTCCAGACTATTCGAGAAGAACTGCCCTACCGAAACACCACCGGCTTCCGGTACGAGACCCTGACAGACGATCCAGCGGTGAAAAAAGCGGTAGACGACATTCTTCTGGATGTTGCCGGCGAGGAGAACCCCCGTCGCACCTGCAACTATGGTCTCACTGAGGCCGGAAAGCAGGCCCTGCGGGATGCTGCGGACCCCAGCAAGCCTCACACCTATTCCTGGTTCGTGATGACTGACTGCAACACTTCGAAGGAGCAGATCCACAGGGCTTTGACACTGGATGGGGCGATACAGCTCTACCAAGACAGCGACCGGCCTGAGAAAAGGCTGGGCGTCACCAAGGACGAGATCGCCACGGTGGACTTGGTGTGCTTTCTGGATGAAGAGCAGGTATTCTTTGAAGACTACCGTAAGCTGGAGAGTTTTCGGAATGATCCGGTGATCGCCGACGCAGTAGAAACGCTCCATCAGGAGCTGGACGGTCCGGAGGCAGGCCTCGAGATGGGAGGACTTTAATGGGAACACGCAGCTATATCGCAAGGCAAATTGGAGATGACCAGTACCTCACGATATACTGTCAGCTCAACGGATACCCGGAAGATACCGGCGCGACCCTTGTAAAACACTATGATACATCGGAGAAAGTAAACGCTTTATTGGCTTTGGGAGATCTGTACTATCTTCGAGAAAAACTCTCTCCTGACCCCGGACGCCACGATTTCATTGCTCCACAGCCAGGAGTGACGTTGGCCTATCGGAGAGATGGGGACTGTCCCGGCTGGGAGGCCACTATAAAAACCTTCGAGGAACTGTACGATGCGGCAGATTGGGCTGGGATCGAATACATCTATATCTATGATACGAATGGACAATGGCTCTACTTACCGACCGGGAATCAAGAGGCCGTCCTCCGCAGCCTAAAGGAGGACTTGGAGAACGACACGGTCCAATACAGTGAACCGCCTGATCTGGAGGATCTGCTCGGTGAGGACTGGGATGAGGAGCAGGAGGACGGCCCATCCATAGAGATGTGAGTGATCTACGAAAGAGCAAAGGAGGCAGAATATGCGGACGATATCAAAAGAATGGCTGGCATTCCTGCGGGAACAGTTCCCACGTGGGAGCCAAGTTATATGCTGGGAGCTGGATGACCCAGAACACATATCTACTGGGACGCTGGAACAGATCGATGAAGAAGGACGGTTCCACACGCGCATGGGGGATGGGGCCATTCGAAAACTGGCGTTGGGAGAGGAACAATTCTCTGTCCAGCCGCCGGAGCCAACCCTGCTCAAACTCTATATGCCCCTGACCGCCGATTTCTATGGGCGGGACGAGTGGGGCGATATAGACGAGACGGGTGAGGAATGGGACGGCCGGACGCTGCTGGACTACGAGGATCAGATCCAGGGTGCCCTGGTCAGAAACCGGATGCCGGAGGAGAAAGAGCGGGGCGTTATGCGCTGGTACGATAAACAGGACAGCCTGAATATCAAGGTACGATCCGCGGAGTTCACTGCGGAGGAGCGAAGCGGCCAACTCTGGGGCGTGGCGGAGTGCCGGGTAGTTGGAGAACTCTCCCCGGAGGAACTTTCCACTTTAAAGGAGTACCTCACCGGCCAGGCATCGGATGGCTGGGGAGAGGGCATGGATCTGGAACAAATCCGTGTGGACGGCGGTGAATTGTACATCCATCTGTGGAACAGCGAGAACTGGAGTATCCAGACGGAGCAGGAGCGGTTCGCCCCCAAGGTTGCCGAGGGCCTGCCGGCGGAGTGTTTCTCCACCCTACAGACAACCGGCCAGCTCATTTGCATCCGGCGGGGCGAGTCCGGCTACTATCCCTCCCAGTGGGATACCGGAGACAAGGAGCGCAACGTGGAGCTGGCGGATGAGCTGAATGAGCGGTTAGGCGTCACCCCCGCCCAGCGGCAGGCCATGGAGATCGGAAGCATGGCGGGCTGGGATGTTCCTGGGGCGGATCCTGCCAATTATGAAATTCAGAGAGAGGAACAGACAGAGGGAGGGATGACCCTTGGATAAGAAGATCTTCGAGGTGGAGATCAGCAGCGGCGGGCCCGAAAGCTATAAGACCTCCGCAGTGCTGACGATGCCGTGTACCCAGGCGGAGCTTTGTGACGCGCTCCAGAAGGCCCGTGTCCAGGACGTCAAAACTTGCCGCAATGAGCTGACCAGGATCCGCTATCCTGGTATCACAGCGGATATGATCGGTCGGAATGTGGATCTGCTGGAGTTGAACCTGCTGGCCCTCCGGCTGACCATGCTGGGTGAGGATGACCGGATGGGGCTGGACGGCCTGCTCCAGATCGAGAAGGAAAACCACACTGCTCCCTTTCCCCTCTCCCGCTTCATCAACCTGACCTTCAATGCGGATATCTGCCTTCTGGCGCCCCAAGTCTCCGACACGCAGGAACTTGGGGCGCTTTTGTATGAGGGTGAGATGCTCTCGGAGGAGGCCATGGCCCTGGTGGATACCATGGAGGAGGACAGCAGCTTTCGGGAGAGGTTGCTGGAGCTGCTGGGGGAACAGCACCAGGAGGAGCACAGCGGTGTGTTCACCAGCCGGGGCTACGCGGAGCCTGGCAGTGACTTCAAAGAGGTATATCGGAAGGGCGAGATGTTCTGCTTTGCCCGCCCCAGCGCCCCGGTGGTGCTGGAGGTACGCAAGGGATTTTTTGACGATCCCAGCTATGATAACGATAAGACCACTATCCTGAACCTCCCCGCTTCAGACGCCGACATCTGGCGGGCAGTGGGAGAGGTAGACGCGGCCTCGCTGGACGAGTGCGCCTTCCGCTGTATCGACTGTGAGATCCCCTCTCTGCGAGATGCGGTCGATGACGCCATCGAACAGGAGAGCGGCATCGGCATGGCAAGCGAATTCGCAACAAACCTGGCGCAGAAAAAGCAGAGCTGGCATGAGGCGGACTGGGTCAAGTACAAGGCTCTGCTGTCTGTGGCCGGGCACCCCCACCTGCAGGATGCCATCCAGCTGATGCACGGTCTGGATGCTTATGAACTACGACCGGATGTGGCGGCGACCTGGGACTATGCGGAGCTGATCCTGCGGGAGAAGTATCCGGATCTGCCGGAGGAACTGTTCCAGACCGGACAGGCCGCCCGGGTTGGACAGCGGATGCTGGAGGAGAACCATGCGTCTATTACGGACTATGGACTGCTTCGACGGAAGGATAGCGGCCAGCTGCCAGTATTTCGGAAGGAGCAAAAGGAAGCCCCCGCCTGGGGCGGAATGGAGATGGCATGATGGAAAGTAAAAGTATGGAGCGCCAGTGGATCTTGAACCGGCTGGAAACTCTGTCGGTAAAGGAACAGACCCAGCTGGCAGCAGCCATCATCTCCAGGGGCCAGCTGAAGGCGTTATCTGAAAAGGCTGGCGATGAGCGAGAGCTGGCGGTTCGGAAGATGGATCCAAATACGGCAAGGGATGCCGTCAACCTCCTGCTGGCCCTCCCGGACTACGAGGTGATCTGCCCGGCGGGGAGCTACGAACAGCTGGGGGAATACTACCTGCGATACGAAGCCGGTCAGCCTGACCTCATCCCCTATGCCAATCTGGAGCAGATCGGGTGGAACTATGAGGACAGCCACTTGGGAATCTTCGTGGGGGACTGTTTCGTGGTGCTCCCCAGGCAAGAGCCCAAGCAGTTCTATGACGGCTCCAATCTGGACAGGCTGCCAGACACTGACTGGAGCCTGCGGCTGAAACTGGCCTCCCCCGCCGTGCCGGAGGGCGTCTGGCTGTGCCTGCCGGACAGCACCATCGACGAGAAGGGGCGGATGGACGAAATCCGGCTGGCCCTGCGGGAACTGCAGGTTCAGACACTTCAGGAGTGCAGCCTTCTGGATGTGCGGTGCTCCCTTCCGGAACTGTCCATCGGTCTGGACGAGTATCAGGATCTGGCAGATCTGATCTACGATGGAAATGACCTGGGATATGTGCTCCAGGAGCAGGGCCAGGGAGAGCAACACTTTCTGGAAAAATTCCGGGCGGCGCTGGAGTATGAGCACTGTCACGACTTAAAACTGGCGCTGGACATCGCGTCGAACTTGAACTGCTATGACTACTGCCCGACAACCGAGACAGGACGGTTTGGAGAGGAGGTGTTGCAGAAACAGGGTGATACGGTGTTCCGGGACCCTGTTCTGCAAGGGAGCATTGACTTGAAAGTGTATGGGGAGGCCCAGTTGGAGCAGCAGGGCTACCTCCTGAATACCGCTGAGACCGGATACATCCGCCGCAACGAACAGGAGTTCCACCATGAGCGCACGGAGCCACAGCCAGAGTTTGACATGACCATGTAATCAGTCAAATTAGACAGGGGCCGTTTTCCGAAGGGGGAAACGGCCCCTCTTTTTTTGTGCCCTTTTTCGGAAAAACGGCTCCGGAAAGGAAACGAAAATGCATGAAAAACAATTGCTGGACTATTTAAAAGGAGCCTGCCTTGGACGCGCATACCGAGTAGGGAGTGCGGAACTGGAGCGGGCGCTGGGTGTCAGCAGCACGGATCTGCGGAAGATCGTCAACCGGCTGCGGCGCCGGGGAATCCCCATTGCCAGCGACCGGAGCGGCTACTTCTATGCCCAGACTGCCGGCGAGGTCTACACTACCATCCGTCAACTTCGGAAGATGGCAAATGGTCTGGAGGCCGCTATCCGGGGGTTGGAGCAATCCCTGGATAGCTTTGGCGAGGGCGGTGATCCCCCCTGAACAGTTTTATGAGCTGGGTGGGCGGGAAGAAAGCTCTCCGGGAGGAAGTAGTGAAGCGATTTCCCCTGTTCTATGAGCGGTATGTGGAGGTGTTCGGAGGCGGCGGCTGGGTGCTGTTTCATAAAGCCCCCGGCAACGACTTCGAGGTCTACAACGACTACAACGGCCTCCTCGCCAATCTGTACCGCTGTGTGCGGGACAAGCCGGATCTGTTGATCAACGCTCTGAAATATGTCCTCAATTCCAGAGAGGACTTCGACCGGGCGCGCCTGGCTCTGCGCCGCAAGCGCACCACAGATATTCAGCGGGCAGCCTGGTTTTATCAAGTCATCCGCCAGAGCTACGCCGCCGCTCTCACCAGCTTTGCCAGCCAGCCTCACGATATGTGGAGCAACTTCCCGCTCATTGAGCAGGCCCACCGACGGCTGGCGGATGTGGTGGTGGAAAACCAAGACTTCCAAACACTGATCCGGCACTATGACCGCCCAGTGACCTTCTTCTACTGCGACCCGCCCTACCACGCTACAGAGGGGTATTACCAGAACATCGGTGAGGACGGCTTCACGGAACGGGACCACATCCGCCTGCGGGATGCCCTGCTGTCCATGGAAGGCAAGTTCCTGCTGTCCTACAACGACGACGCCTTCATCCGAGGGCTGTACGATGCCCCCGGCATCCAGATCGAGCCGGTGACCCGGCTGAACAACATTCGACAGCGATACGACCCTAACTGCCAATTTTCCGAGCTGCTCATCGCCAACTATGACATGGCGGAGCGCGCTCATGCCACAACACAAATCAATCTGTTTGACTTTCAGAAGGGAGAATTTGATGAAACCTATGTATTTTAAGCTCTACCACAATCCTGAGAACAAGACCCTGACGATCCCCCGCGCTGCCCTCCAGCTCTCCGGCCTTGCGGACGCGGAGGAGCTGATCCTCCACACAGGCGGCGGATATGTCCTGGCGGCACGGAATGCATTGAGTACCCTGGAATGCCTGCACCTTCTCCAGTTCCTCACCTCCACTGCCGCATCTCTGCTCCTCCAGCTGGCGGTATTCAGCCAGGAAGGGGCGGAATTTCCCGAGTGTGAGGACACCATTGACGAGGAAGATGAAATGGACGATCCCGGTCTGACCATCCCCGCCTGTCTACTGGAACTGGCCGGACTGGATGATGCAGACAGCCTGGAGGCCGTTGCGGAGGATGGCCGGGTGATCGTATCCAAGGCAGAAGATGATGACCCCAGCGAGCACAGGGAGGAAGACCCGTTGCAGGAGTTCGACGAGGGCTTCCGCTCCATGCTCCAGGAGGGCCATGTGGATCTGGACGCCCTCCGGCGGCAGCTGCGCCGGGAGGAAGATCATGCGTGAGACGTACCTCTATCCCTATTCCGCAGAGGAAGCCTGCCGACGGGGAGAACAGTCTCTATGGCGGGCCAGTTACCTGGAGAACATTGACTGCAAAGATGCCATTCAGAAAGCCGTACGACAGCACTACGACGGCGCCCATCTGGACAAGGAATGCCTGACGGGGGTGCTTCAAGAGTTCGGCTATAAGCGGACAGCTTGGGTGCTGGCCAACACGGTTCAGCAATTGGAATGGGGTGGCCAGTACAGTTCCGAGAATAAAGCATGGGCCAGTCAAATCTATATCCCACCAGATAAACTCCACAATCTAAGCTTTGTGGTGCCAACCCGCTCCGCTGTACTGGATGGAGTGGTGGACCAATACCGCACGGCATATCAGGCGCTGGGACTCTTCGGTCCTGACCAGTGCGAGCCAAGCTCCTTTGAAGAACTGGACTACGAAGGAAAGGTGCTGGTACTCTCCCCAGATACCCTGAAGGAGTCCTATTGGAACGCCCGTGCCCAGCTCTGGTACGCCCATGACGGATTTGGCTGTAGCCCCAAAGCCATTGGACGCTCTGTCCGCTGTACCTGTCTGGGGGACGGAGAGATGACCCGCTGGAACCGAACGGACTTTATCGGTGCGCTGAAGGACGAATTCCTTCCGGAGTGGGCAAAGGAAAAGCTGATGGAGCTGAAAGGACAGGAACAGAACAACGACTCCCCCGCGATGGGCGGGATGACCATGAAATGAGGTGATTGATAGACATGAACATTTCCTATTACACCATTGACGATCTGCGCCTACCCCCCAAGCGATCTCTGCGAAAGGGCCGGAGCGTGGAGCAGTATTCCACACTGGAGGAAGCTCTGGCCCGCTACCAATCCCTGCCTGCTGCCGGGATCAGAGTGCTGGGACTCACAGACGGAATCCATGTCCTGGAACTGGTAAAGTGCCTGCCCCTGTTCCCGGACGATCAGGAAGGAGAAAATGTGCTGGCCTTGGACTACAGTTGTTTCCCCCTCTGGGCACAGGAACCGGAGGCCGCCAACGCCACTCATATCTGCATCACGGCCATGAACCTGCGCTATCGTATCAAAGGCAATGTAATTGAGCCCATTCCATCCCCGGAGGGTCTGCCGCAGGACCTTCAGGGGAAATTTTTATGGCTGAACCTGTCTGGTGAAGCCCAGTCCGCCATCCGCCAGGTCTATGTGGCCGGGACAGGCTGGGTATCTCCCAGCATTCTGAATCGCAAGACCGAGCCGATGCCCCTGGTGCTGAAATATCGAGCCGATGGGATCAACGAGCAGGGCGCCTACCTCTCCCTGGAGGTAGAACCCTGGGAGTATGACCGGATAGCCATCCACACCCTGGAACGGCTGAAAAAAGAGAAAGGGAGAAGTGAGCGATGAAACAGACTATCAACCATCAGAACCCCAATTTTGAGCAGCTGCCCATGCAGATCAACGTGAAGATCTACCGCCCCAGCGTCAAGGGCCCCATCCTGGCAGACGCCTCGGTCAACCTGAACGGGTGCTTCGCCATCCGCGGGGTCCAGGTGAAGGAGGGCAGAAACGGTCCCTTCGTCTCCATGCCCAGCCGCCAGGTCAAAGGCGAATATCGGGACATCTGTTTCCCCTGCACCCCGGAATTCAAACAGTCCTTCGACCAGGCCGTTTTGGACGCCTACCGGATGGAGCTGGATCAGGGACTCAGCCAGCACCAGAACGGGGTTTCGGAGCAGGACGGACCCGAAATGGGCGGCATGTCCATGTGACAGGAAGGAGAGAAAGCTGATATGAAACGAAAACTCGCACTTTGCGCCGCGGTCCTGTGCCTGACCATGGTGCTGTCCCCCTCCGCCTTCGCCGCGGAGTCGGTTGTGATTTCCCAGTCGTCCGCGCCCCCGGAGGTCTGCTACCCCACCTCCGTGTCCCGGAGCGAGGATGGCACAGAGATCCGCAAGTATTATGACCTGGGGCCGGAGGAGGATCCCGCCGGCATTCCCCGGTCAGATTTTGAGCAGGACGGGTTCCGCTATACCCTCATCGACCTGCTCAAACAGGAACTGCCGGAGAACGAGAGCCGTCAGCACACAGAGACCGTCTCTCTGGAGAGCAAGAGCAAGGACATGGAGTCCGTGCTGGCCCTGCTCCCACAGGAAAAAGAATTCATCACCGAGGATGGGCTCTCCGGCGTGCTGACCCTCCAGCTGGACACCGTCCAGGTGGAAGTGGCCGGGTACGGGAGCTCTACCAGGGAGGTGTCTGCCACCAGGAGCTACCCCAATCTGGCCAGCCAGGATACCGCCAACATCCCCAAGACCATCGAGGACAATGGCCGCACCCTGACCCTCCAGAATATCAGCTGGCAGACGGACAATACCGCCAATACAGACGGCTACGCCATGGGAGACCGCTTTACGGCAGTCGCCACCTACACCGGCAGCGCCACCAGCAGCTATGTGACCGGCTACACGGTCACCGCCGATTACAGCGGCACCGTCAGCCGGATCGCCCTGAATAAGACCCGCTATGTGGCCATCTTCGAGGGTACAGCCATAGAGCCGCTGGCGCCGCTCCCTGATTCGGGCAGCAGTCCAGTCCAGTTTAACTGGGCCTATATTCTGGTGCCGCTGGGTGTGGTATTCGCCGCGGGCGGCGTCATTGGCGGATGCCTGCTCTACAAACGGAAGCATGAGAGTGAGGAGGAAACCGAATGAAAAAATTGTGTGCGTTTCTCTGCCTGATGTGCCTGACCGCCGCCTTGACAGTTCCCGCGAGCGCGGCGGGACCTCTGGAGTATTCCATCGACGCACCGGGCGATCCGGACTACGGCACCCCCACCTCCTTCGAGCCGGTCATCACCGCGGATGGAGGGGCAAGGAAGAACGAGGACGTCAGTAAAAACGCCGCCCTGATCCCGCCTGGATTTGGTACCGCCAGCGCCGATATCCTGAACACCGGGACGCCCCTCACCCCCAACCTGGCCCCCGGCTTCATGCCCGCCACCGGCACGGCAGTCAACGGCACCTCCGCCCCGGTCTTTGTCCCCGGAAGTACGATCCCCACTGTGAATACCCCTGCTGACCCGGAAACATCTGCTCCCTCCACCAGCTACACCGAAGTGACAAGCGACCTCTATTACTCTGGCGGCCACCTGGGAACGCTGAAGATCCCGGCCATCGGTTTAACTGTGAAGGTCTATGAGGGCACGGACAGCAAAACCCTGGCCAAGGGTGCCGGTCACTTCGAGGACACCTCTATTTGGCGCGGAAATATTGCGGTGGCGGCGCACAACAGGGGCACCAACAACCATTTTGGGAAGATCCATACCCTGGAGCTGGGGGATGAGATCACCCTGACCACCAAGCTGGGGACCCGCACCTATGAGGTGGTGTCCGTTTCTAAAGTCTTGGAGACCGACCGAAGCGGCCTCGCCGCCACCACGGAAAACATGATCACCCTCTACACCTGTGTGATGAACCAGAGAGACTACCGCTGGTGCGTCAAGGCAGTGGAAATTTAGTTGATCTGCTTTGTTTTCCCCTCTGAATTTCTACATGCAGGCGCTCTTATTTCTATCGACTTCCGTCCGCTCTTCCGGTATTGTGTGCTTGCAGAAAGCTGCAATTCCAGACAATAAGGAGGAGCGAAGTCATGAGCAGAAAGAAAAATATCCTGCTGGCATCCACATGTATCGTGCTGGGGATGGCCCTGGCCGGTCCTGCGTCGCACGCGGCGGAGGAGATTCTGACGGCGGTCCGCAGCACTCACCAGTTCTATCTGGATGGGGAACAGATCCAGTTGGAGGCGTACCTCATTAACGGCAATAACTATGTGAAATTGGCAGATGTGGGCGAGGCCCTGGACTTCAACGTCTATTGGGATGACGCGGTGCGGATCGAGAGCGGTGCACCCTACACCGGCCGCGCCTCGGAACAGGTGTCCGACCTGGAGCAGACGCGCCAGGATATCGCCGCGCTGGTCAATCAGGTGCGGCGTGAACACGGGCTCCCGGAGCTGGCTGTTGACCAGCGGCTGATGACTGCTGCCCAGGAGCTCTCTGGGAGGAAATACACCTGGCACCACAATCAGGAGGAGTGCGAGGCAGTGGCAAGAGCCGGATATCCCTATGGATTCCGCTCCAATCTCACAGTATTCACCGGAGCCGCCGCCTCAGATATTGCTCAGCAGGCGGTGGAGAACTGGGTGAACTCCCCCGGACACCTGCAGGCGATGCTTACACCCAATGCGGACAGCCTCGGCGTAGGCGTCACCGTGGCACAGGGGGTCACCTATTGCTGCCTGTTCCTGGGTGACCCCACCACCTACAACCCCTACGGATAACCGCAGATCCAGCGGTACGGCCCCTCCCAAACAGGAGGGGCCGCTCTTTTTTCCAAAATTCAGAAGAAACGGAGATGAAGCCCATGAATTAAGCCGCTCCTATCCGGAGCAAGGACCGTTCTCCCGCAGCAGATGGGGGAGAAACCGACAAGACTTTGAATATCGGAACTGGAACAGGCCGTAGGGATACAGCACCCACGGCCTGTTTGTGTTCTGCCGGAATGCCCTGTCCCTTCGGCCCTTCCTTTTCCGAGGAAAGGAAAAGAACATGAAGAAACAGACGCATTCTCTGCCTGCCCGGATCCTCTCCATGCTGTTGGCGCTGGTGTGTATCCTGGGTCTGCTCCCCGGAGCGGCCCTGGCCGCCAGCCCGGACTCCATTGTCATGGAGGACTGCACCCATAACGGTGTCCACTATGAGTCGGCAGCCCTCGACACCTGCTGGCTCCACCAGATGAAATTTGACTACAACGGCGATACTGTCACAGGCTTTTGCGCCGACCACGGGGGCGGCATGGGCTGGTCGCTGGAGGGACACGAGTGGAATAACCCACAGCCCATCAGCGATCCTACCGTCAAGACCATGATGGCGTATTATTACGCCCACAGCCGCGGCATTTTTACAGACCAGGCTCATGCCCTGGGTGTGGATGAGGTCTGGGGCAGTGACTATACCTGGACCATGAACGCCTGGGTGCAGGCTATCATCTGGCGCCATGAGCAGAAGACGCTTGCCGCTGATCCCGTGGCTGCCTGCGCAGAGGAGCTGATGTATGTCTACAACAATCTGGAGCACACCAGCTACACCAGCATTGACGATGTCGTAGACGGGACCTCTCTCCGGGACCGCGCCCAGTATATTCTCGATTTGGGCGCTCAGGGCGTCTGGGGCGACTGCGAAGTTTTTGAATATACCTACGCCGGCCCCGGCTCCACACAGCATCCGGCCTATGACGTCCAGGGGATCATCATCGGTAATCTCACCGTCACCCATGAGCAGTATGAGCTGACCGTGAAAAAGGTGGACGCCACCAACCCCAGCAAGGGGCTCCCCGGCGCCCGGTTTCTCATTCAGAATGCCAATGGGACCTACTCCAAGGAGGTCGTGACCGGGGCGGACGGGACCTACACCCTCTCCCCCCTGGATGCAAATACCTATTCCGTCACGGAACTGGAGGCCCCGGAGGGGTACCAAATCGACAACCCCGGCCCCCAGTATGTGGTCCTGCCCAATGAAAACGGCAAAACGGTCACGGTCACCTTCACGGACACCCCCGAGATCACCGGCGAGGGATCCATCCGCAAGGTGGATGCGGACGATCCCACCAAGGGGCTGGCCGGCGCCGTCATCCGTATCGACGGTGTGGATAACAGCTTTACCGGCACCTACACCACCGGCGCAGGCGGCTATCTGGAGGATGTCCCCTGGGACACCATGCCCATCGGCTCCTTCGTGGCAACGGAGGTCACCCCGCCCACTGGCTACACCACCAGCAGCGATCCCAACAAAGTCCGCCAGGAGTTCTACTGGGACGGCAAAAGCGATGTGGATCTGGTCTTTGAAAATGATGCCAAGGTCAAGATCGAACTGCTGAAGGTGGACGATTCGGACAGCCCCATCGAGGGTGCTGTCTTCAATATCCTGAAGGACGGCCAGATCATCGGATCGGAGGCCACGGACGCCTCCGGCATCATCACCGTCACCGGCATCACTGAGGGCCTGTATGCCTTCGTAGAGGTCTCTGTCCCTGCGCCTTTTGCCCGGCTGACGGAGCCGGTGGTCGTCCATGTGGATCAGGCGGATATTGACGGCGGCGGCACGATCTCCGTCACCGCGGTGGACCACGAGCTCCCCAATCTTACCATCCTCAAGCGGGACGGGCAGACCGGGGAAGTGGTTCCCGGCGCGGTGTTCGAGGTGAAGGGCATCCACCATGGCTACCACACGGACGTGACCACTGGGCCGGACGGGACAGCTACCCTCACCGGCCTTCCTGTGGACAGCTATGAGGTGACCGAGGTATCCGTCCCAGACCCTTATGTGGTGGCAGCAGAGCCGACCCAAACCATCTGGCTGGGCCCTGGTGATGATCAGCAGCTCATCTTCGACAATCTGAAGCAGCCCCAGCTCACCATCGCCAAAGTGGATGCCGCGGACTCCACCACCCCTATCCCCGGCACCGTGTTCCGCATCGAGGGTGTGGACAGCGACTACCTAAACACCGTGACCACCGGGCAGGATGGCACCGTCACCCTGCGAGTGGCTCCCGGCACCTTCCGGGTCACAGAGCTGTCTGTCCCGGCCCCTTATTATCTGCCGGACAAGGACGCGGACCGGGAGCAGACCATCTCCCTGAATGCAGGGGATGAGAAAAAGCTGGTCTTTGAAAACCACAAAGCCCCGGAGCTGACCATCTACAAGGTGGACTCTGTCGCCGGCGCTCCTGTGGAGGGGGCGCGTTTCCATGTGACCTACACCTCCACCGGCGAGGCTGCCGACGCACCTGAGTCCTACGACTTCGGCGAGATCACCACCGATGCCAGCGGCGAGATCAAGCTCCATGAGCAGGGCCAGCGTTTGTACCCCGGTGAGTTCACCATCGAGGAGGTGGCGCCCGCCCCTGGATTCCAGCTCAAGGAACCCACCAAGCAGACAGTTATCCTCCACGGCGGCGAGAGCAAGACGGTGCAATTTGAAAATGTGCCGCTCAATGCCATCATTGTGGAGAAATATGACAGCGTCACCGGCGAAGCCCTGGCCGGAGCTACCTTCCAATTGAGGTTCCTTGGCGGCACCAGCGGAACAGGCGGTACCATCATTGGTCAGAAAGTGACCGGAAAAAACGGCACCGCCATCTGGACCGGCCTCACCGCGGGCACCTATATTCTGGAGGAGGTAGACCCGGCAGACGGATACAGCATCATCCAGAGCTCCGAGATCGTCTATTTGGCGGACAGCGGTGAGCAGTCGGTCATTACAGTGCGCTTCGAGAATATGCCGGACGGAAACCTGCTGATCCGCAAGGTCTGCGCCACCAATCCCAGCGTGACCCTGCCCAATGCGGAATTTAAAATCGTATATGCGGACGGTACCCTCATTGGGGACTCCAATGGCGTCTACCGGACGGACGAAAACGGCGAGATCTTGATCGAGGGTCTCCAGCCCGGAAAGAGCGTGGTGGTGACGGAGACCCAGGCCCCTCCGGGATTCCTCATTGATACCCAGTCTCAGACAGTGCAGATCAAAGAGGGCAGAACGGTCAGCCTAACTTTCAAGAACCAGCCCAAAGGTGAGCTGATCATCCAGAAGCGGGACAGCGCCACGGGTCAGCCTCTTGCTGGTGCAGAGTTCAGAGTAACGACAGCCGCCGGCTGCGAGGTTGGGCTGGACGGCGTCATCGGTGACTCCACCCTCACGCAGAATGGCATTTTCATCACCAATTCCGCAGGCGAGATCCACATCACCAATCTGGCACCCGGCGCATATGTCATTTCTGAAATCAAGGCCCCCCAGGGGTACGTCATGGATCAGGCATCCACCAATGTGGTCATCGGGGAGGGCGGCGACACCCAGACGGTGGTCATCACCAACTCCAAGGCCGGGTCCTTGGTCATCGATAAGCGGGATTCCCTGACGGGAGAGCCCCTGGAGGGGGTCACCTTCAAAGTGACCACCAGCACCGGCGAGTATGTACCCGACGAAAACGGCTACATCTCCAGTAACGGCCTCTATAAGACCGACAAGGATGGCAAGATCCAGATCGATGGAGTGGTAGGTACCTTGGTGGTCACTGAAACAGCCACCATCCCCGGATATTCCATTGACCCCGCTACCCAGACCCAGACAGTCCAGGTCAACCCCAACGACACGCAGACGCTGACCTTCTACAACACCCCCAGCACCACCCTGATCATTGAAAAGTATATCGAGGGCACCACCACGCCCTTGGAGGGTGTGACTTTCCTGGTGACCGATTCCAGCGGCGCGGTGGTGGGCCCCTCCAACGGCGAGTACATCACCGACGAGAACGGCCGCATCGTCATCACGGATCTGGAGCCGGGCACTACTGTCACCGCGCGAGAGGTCAAGGCCCTGGAGGGCTACGTCCTGGACACAGCCCCCAAGTCCATTGAGATCAAGGCGGGCGAGGTACAGACTTTGCGCTTTTATAATGAGGCAAAGGGAACCCTTGTGATCCGGAAACTGGACTCTGTGACCCATGAGCCTCTTGCCGGCGTGGAGTTTGAACTGACCTACGCCGAGGGCGGCTATGTAGACGACGCCAACGGCCACCTGTCCAGCAAGGGCCTCTACAAGACCAATGAAAATGGTGAGATCATGATTTCCGGCGTCACCGGCACCATCGTGGTCAAAGAGACCCAGACGATCCCTGGATACACTATCGACCCGGCTGGCCAGAGTCAGACCGTCGTCGTCAACCCCGCGGACACCCAGACGTTGACCTTCTACAACCAGCCCATCGGAGGCGTGGAGATCATCAAGGTCAACGAGGC
>ENA-UOIV01001532-UOIV01001532.1-human-gut-metagenome-genome-assembly--contig:-C59-NODE-1532-length-19070-cov-12.702498_pt1 | contig 19070 bp, 16 predicted proteins | sample MGYA00242333_ERZ723880 | MGnify/ENA metagenome assembly ERZ723880 | reverse complement strand
GACGGGCGGGACGGCGGCACAGGGGGAGGGACACGCAAATCAGAGCGGAATGTTGCCGTGCTTCTTCTCGGGGATCGACTGTTCCTTGCCGCGCAGCATCTCGAACGCCGCGACGATCTTCTGGCGGCTCTCGGCGGGGTGGATGACGTCGTCGACAAAGGCGTGCTCGGCCGCCTTGTAGGGGGTGGCGAACTCGGCCTTGTACTGCTCGATCGACTGGGCGCGCTGCTCGGGGCCCTCCTTGCGGAAGATGATGTTGGCCGCGCCCTCGGGGCCCATGACGGCGATCTCCGCGTCAGGCCACGCGAAGGAAACGTCCGCGCCGAGCTCCCGGCAGCACATCGCGAGGTAGGCGCCGCCGTAGGCCTTCCTCAGGATGAGGGTGACCTTGGGCACGGTGGCCTCGCTGTAGGCGTAGAGCATCTTGGCGCCGTGGCGGATGATGCCGCCGTACTCCTGGTGGGTGCCGGGCAGGAAGCCGGGCACGTCGACGATGGTGAGCAGCGGCAGGCCGAACGCGTCGCAGGTGCGGATGAACCGCGCGGCCTTGTCGGAGGCGTTGATGTCGAGGCAGCCCGCGCCGACCTTCGGCTGGTTGGCGATGATGCCGACCGCCTGCTTGTTGATGTGCGCGAAGCAGGTGATCATGTTGGTTGCGTAGAGCGGCTGGTAGTCCATGTAATCGCCCCGGTCGACGATGCCGCGGATCACGTCGTACATGTTGTAGGCGCGGTTGGCGTTGTCGGGCAGGATGGTGGCCAGCTCGGGCACGAGGCGGTAGGGATCGTCGCCGAAGTCGATCTCAGGGGCCTTTGCCTTCCAGTTGGAGGGCAGGAAGGAGAGCAGGCGCTTGATCTGCGCGATGCAGTCCTGGTCGTTCTGGGTCATGAAGTGGGCGACGCCGCTCTTCTTGTTGTGGGTGGTCGCGCCGCCGAGGTCCTCGCCGGTGACGACCTCGCCGGTGACCGTCTTGATGACGTCGGGGCCGGTGATGAACATCTTGCTGGTCTTGTCGACCATGAAGATGAAGTCGGTGAGCGCGGGGGAGTAGACCGCGCCGCCGGCGCAGGGACCCATGATCGCGGTGATCTGGGGGACGACGCCCGAGGCGGCGGTGTTGCGGAAGAAGATCTTGCCGTAGCCGGAGAGGCCGTCGATGCCCTCCTGGATGCGCGCGCCGCCCGAGTCGTTCATGCCGACGACGGGCGCGCCGACCTTGCGGGCGGCCTCGAGCACGTGGCAGATCTTGTTGGCCTGCATCTCGCCGAGCGAACCGCCCATGATCGTGAAGTCCTGCGCGTAGGCGAAGACGACGCGGCCGTCGACCTTGCCGTAGCCGCAGACGACGCCGTCGGTCGGCTGGTGCTTCTGGGGCATGTCGAAGTAGGTGCAGCGGTGGGTGACAAAGGTGTCCATCTCGACGAAGGTGCCCGGGTCAAAGAGCAGCCCGAGCCGCTCGCGGGCGGTCAGCTTTCCGCCGGCGTGCTGCTTTTCGATCGCCTTGGCGTTGCCCTGGTAGATCGCTGTTTTGCGGGCAACAAGGTCTTCGATCTTATTCATTTTGGTTCCATCCCTTCATAGTCTGGTACCGGCGCGGCGGCCGGGAGTTTCGCCGGGAAGCCCGGCGGGGGCCGTCACGCGAGCGGCGGCGTGGAAAGGGGCGGGCGGCGCAGGTGGCTGTGCTGCTCGAACCCATAGGCGATCGAAATGAGCTGCGGCTCCGCGAAGGGGCGCCCGAGAATCTCCATGCCGACCGGCACGCCGATGGGGGCGTCGTCCGAGGGGGTGGAGAAGCCGGCGGGCACGACGACCGCGGGATAGCCGGTCACCGAGCCGATGACGCCGTTGCGCTCCTGCTGGCTGCCGCCCGTCTTGCAGACGAGCTGCTGCTGGTGCGGGTAGACGATCGCGTCGATCGCGTATTCGTCCATGATCGCGAGCACCTGCTTCTGGAGCTCGGCGCGCTTTTTGAGGCGCTCGTTGTAGGCGGGGGTTCCCACGTCGTAGCCCATCGCCTCGTCGAGGTTGCTCTTGAGGCCGGGGTGGTACTTGCCGCTGGCGAGCACGTCGGCCAGCGAGTGGATGGGGGCCGCGTCGCCGAAGCCCTCGAGGTACTGGCCGAGGTGGGTCTTGAGGTCGTGAATATGTACGCTGACGTTCTTGACGAGGTAGCCCGAGTCGATCTTTTCGGCGATGTCGACAAGCTCCGCGCCGGCGTCCCGCATAATCTGAAGGCTCTTTTCCATGCAGGCGTTGACCTCGCGGTGCAGGTCGTCGTCGGGGCCGAAGAAGCTGCGCAGCACGCCGATGCGCCTGCCGCGCAGACCCTCGTCGTCGAGGTAGTCGAGGTAGCTCGCCGGGATCTTGCCGAGGCAGGCCTCGGTGACGGGGTCCTTCGGGTCGCTGCCGGCGATTACGTCGAGCACGGCGGCGGCATCCGCCACGGTGCGCGCGAGCGGGCCCGCGGTGTCCTGCGTCAGCGAATAGGGGACGATGCCGTCCCGGCTCACCAGCCCGATGGTGGGGCGGATGCCCACGAGGGAGCAGGCGGAGGAGGGGGAGCGGATCGAGTTGATCGTGTCGGTGCCGATGCCGACGATGCCGTAGTTGGCCGCCAGCCCCGCGCCCGTGCCGCCCGACGAGCCGCCGGGAGTGCGGGTGTGGTCGTAGGGGTTGTAGCTCTGGCCGAGGATCGAGCTGATCGTTTCGCCCCAGACGGCGAACTCATGCAGGTTCGTCTTGGCGATGATGACCGCCCCCGCCTCGCGGAGCTTTTTGGTGATATAGGCGTCCTTGTGGGTCTCGAACCCCTCGAGGGAGAGGGAGCCCGCGGTGGTCGGCATGTCGAAGGTTTCGCAGTTGTCCTTGAGCAGGACGGGGATGCCGTGGAGCGGGCCGGTCAGCCCGTCGGCCTGGAACCGCTCGTCGAGGCGGTCGGCCTCCTCGAGCGCGTGGGGGTTCACGAGGATGACCGCGTTGAGCTCGGGGCCCTTTTTGTCATAGGCCTCGATGCGGGCGAGGCAGCCCTCGATGAGCCGGCGGCAGGTGAGGCGCCCGTCGAGCATCGCCTCATGGACGGAGGCGACGGTCGCCTCCTCGAGCACGAAGGGTTTCCCGTTGTGGTTCTCGCATCTCTCGTCGGTCATGGCGCTCACTCCTTCTTCGGCAGCGTGTCGATGTAGGCCTTGATGTCGTCCTCCGAATAGCCGAGGATGTCGCGCAGGACCTCGACGTTGTGTTCGCCGACCTGCGGGGCGGGCTCGCTGGGGAGCTCATCCTCGGGCGGGACGGTGCTCAGCTTGACCGGGTTGCCCGCGACCTTGACCTTGCCCATGTGGGTCTGCTCGACTTCGACGAGCATGTTGCGGTAGTTGATCTGCGGGTCCTCGAACAGCCGGTCGATCGAGTTGATCGGGCCGCAGGGGATGCCGTTGTCGACGAAGATCTTGAGCCACTCGTCGGTGGTTTTGTCCTTGATCCGCTCCTGCATCAGGTCGCTGAGCTCCTGCATATGCTTGTTGCGCTCGGGGTTGGTGGAGAACTTGGGATCGTTGATGAGCTCCTGGCGGCCGGTGACCTCGCAGAACTTGGCGAAGAGCTTGTTGTTGCCGGCGGCGACGATGACCCAGCTGTCCTTGGTGCGGTAGGCCTCGAAGGGGGTGATGGACGGGTGCTTGAGTCCGAGCGGCCGCGCGACCTGGCCGGTCGCGGAGTACTTGGCGATGGCGTTCTCGAGAATGGCGACCTGGCAGTCGAGCATCGAGATGTCGACAAGCTGGCCCTCGCCGGTCTTTTCGCGCTCATAGAGGGCGGCCAGCGCGCCGTAGGCGCCCATCATGCCGGCGATGATGTCGCCGATCGAGGTGCCGACGCGCACGGGGTTTCCGTTCGGCTCGCCGGTGATGCTCATGACGCCGCCCATCGCCTGGACGATCATATCGTAGGCGGGCCTGCCGGAATAGGGGCCGGTCTGGCCGAAGCCGGAGATCGCAACATACACGCAGCGGGGATTGATCTTCTTGACGTCCTCATAGCCGAAGCCCATCTTGTCGAGCGCGCCGGGCTTGAAGTTCTGAACGAACACGTCCACGTTCTTGACCAGGTCGGTCAGCACCTTTTTGCCCTCGGGGGTCTTGGCGTTGACTTCGAGGCTCTTCTTGCCGCGGTTGATGCTCAAAAAGTAGATGCTCTGCCCTTCCACATAGGGGCCGTAGGCGCGGGCGTCGTCGCCCGAACCGGGCATCTCGCAGTGGATGACCTCGGCGCCGAGGTTGCGCAGCATCATGCCGCAATAGGGGCCCGCGAGGACCTTGGTCATATCCAGCACCTTGATGCCGCTCAGTGGTTTGGTTGTCATAGTGTGATTCCTCCCGTTTCATATAATGTATACAATCTTCCACGGCCGGCCGCCGTTTGCCGCGCCGGCCCTATGAGAAAGCCGGCCCCGCCGGCGGTTTTTGAGACGAAATCAATTACCTGTTGTAATAACTCCATATCATGTGCTATACTTACAGCAATAAATCCATGGGAATCTTGTGGATTCTTCCCAAAATGCCGCGCATCCGTCCCATCCACCCCGCAGGGTCACGAAAAGGGGGCGGAAAGGAGCCTTCCGCCGCCGGCCGGACGATTTTGCATGGTAAAGAAGGAAATTCTTTCTTTTCGATGTGACCGCGGCCGTTTTCAAGGGGAAATCCGGTTTGTAGGTTATCTACATTATAGTGGATAATTCCCAACTTGTAAACTGGAGAAAATGCCTTTTGATCACAGAAAATGTTAATAATATTTATGCAATACGCCTAATATTACAAAAAACGCAATTTTTTTCGGGCAAACTGCATTGTGATTTTTTCAGCATATCGGGGATTTTTTAACAAGGTGCGTAAACAAACGCGGCCTTCAAAAATCATAAGTATGACCAAGCCAAATGTGCGATTCCCAAAAAACCTGACGGTCCTCCATGAAATGTTGTGAAGTTTTTATAAATCGATATGATCGAAAATGCCTAAATTCTCTTGCGAAATCTATTCATTACAGAAAATTTGGAAAAAATCGATTGATATGATTTGCCCATCTCAGTATAATAAGGTTAGTGGTAGTGACATTATGCCTAAAAAGGAGTGCTTATCGTGAAACAATTTAATTATTTAGCACCCAAATCCTTGCCCGAAGCACTTGCATTCCTGGCGGAGCACGGGGACTCCGCCGTGGTTTTTAACGGCGGCACCGACGTCGTCGTGCGGCTTCGCGACAACCTGATCGCCCCTGAGTACGTGATCGACATCAAGAAGATCCCCGGCCTGGACACGATCACGTTCGACGAAAAGACCGGCCTCACCATCGGCGCCTGCGTCACGATGAACGAGATCGGCGCCAACGAGTACGTCCAGAAGTACTATCCCTACCTCGGCAAGGCGGCGCTGTCGGTCGGCTCCAAGCAGGTGCGCAACCGCGCGACCTGTATCGGCAACATCGTCAACGCCTCCCCGCTGGCCGATACCGGCACCCCGCTGCTCGCCAACGACGCGGTGATCCTGGCCGAGGGCCCGGAGGGCAAGCGGGAGATCCCCATCCGTGAATTCTTCATCTTCGTGCGCAAGACCGCGCTGAAAAAGGATGAGATCGTCACCGCCATCCGGGTGCCCTACCATGCGGGCTCGGAGGGCGTGTACACCAAGATTTCCCGCCGCCGCGAGGTCGACCTCTCCACCGTCTGCGCCACCGTGGTGCGGGACGGGGACGACTGGCGCATCGCGTTCGGCTCCGTCGCGCCCACCCCTCTGCGGCTCGTCAAGACCGAGGAGTTGCTCCGCGGCAAAAAGCTGGACGGCGCGCTGATCGAGCAGGCGGCCGAGCTGGCCAAGACCGAGGTCGCGCCGATCGACGACGTGCGCGCCTCCAAGGAGTACCGCGTCACCATCGTGGGGCTGATCGTCAAGAGAAGCCTCGAAGCCCTGGCGAAATAAGGAGGGGATACATATGAAATACCAGGTCAATTTCTTCGTCAACGAGGAGCCGGTCGAGCTCTACGTCGACGCCAATAAAACGATGCTCACCGTGCTGCGCGAGGAGCTCGACCTCACGGGCGCCAAGGAAGGCTGCGGCGCCGGCGAGTGCGGCGCGTGCACCGTCATCATGGACGGCAAGCCGGTCAACGCCTGCCTCGTGCTGGCGCCCGAGCTGGACGGCAAGCACATCACCACCGTCGAGGGGCTGGCCGACCGCAAGGGCAACCTCTCCCCGCTGCAGGAAGCGTTCATCAAGCATGCCGCGCTCCAGTGCGGCTTCTGCACGCCGGGCTTCCTGATGACCGCCACGGCGCTCCTGAAGGAGAATCCGCACCCGACCCGCGACGAGATCAAGGCGGGCATCAGCGGCAACCTCTGCCGCTGCACCGGCTACAAACGGATCATTGAGGCCATCGAGGACGTTGCGGCACATACGGAAGGAGGCGAGCGCAAATGAGGACAGTCGGAACAACGATCGACAGGGTTGACGGCGTCAAAAAGGTCACCGGCCAGGCGAAATACGTGGACGACATCAGGATGTCCCGGATGCTCTACGCCCAGGTGAAGCGCAGCCCCTACGCGCACGCGAAAATCCTGAGCATCGACACGTCGGAGGCGGAGAAGCTGCCGGGCGTGAAGAGCGTCATCACGGGCGACTATTATAAGAAACGCGGCGGCCTCTACCTCGAGGACAAAAACTTCCTCGCGGTGGGCACCGCGAAATACCGCGGCGAAGCCGTCGCGGCGGTGGCGGCGGAGACGCTGGACATCGCGAAGGCGGCGGTCGAGCTGATCAAGGTGGAGTACGAGGAGCTGCCGGCGGTCACCAACCCGGTCGAGGGCATGAAGCCGGACGCGCCGCTCATCCATCCCGACCTGGGCACCTATAAGGTCGCCCCGATCTTCCACCCGGTGCCGGGTACCAACATCTCCCACCACTACAAACTCCGCAAGGGCGACGTCGACAAGGGCTTTGCCGAGGCGGATTACGTCGCGGAGCACACCTTCTATATCCCGCACGTCCAGCACGTGCCCATCGAGCCGCACGTGGCCGTCGCGCAGTACGAGGCGGACGGCAAGCTCACCGTGTGGGCGAGCTGCCAGTCCCCCTTCGCGGTGCGCCAGGCGCTGGCGACCTCCTTCGACATCCCGCTCAACAAGGTGCGGGTCATCTCCCCGTACGTCGGCGGCGGCTTCGGCTCCAAGGCGGGCACCACCCTCGAAGGCATCGTCATCCCGCTCTCGATGCTCAACTGCGGGCGCCCGGTCAAGATGACCTACACCCGTGAGGAGGAGTTCGAGGACGCGTATGTCCGCCAGGGCGTCTATGCGACCCTCAAGACCGGCGTGCGCAAGTCGGACGGCAAGATCCTCGCCCAGAAGATCGAGTATGTCTGGGACGGCGGCGCTTACACCGAGTACGGCGTCAACATCGTCAAGGCGGCTGGCATCGCCTGCCCCGGCCCCTACGACATCGACAACATCTGGTGCGACAGCTACTGCGTCTACACCAACCATCCGGTCGGCGGCCCGTACAGGGGCTTCGGCATGTGTGAGATCCACTTCGCCATCGAGCAGAACCTCGATATGATCGCGCACGAGATCGGCATGTCGGAGGTCGACATCCGCCGGGTCAACGGACTGCGGGCGGGCGGCGCCACCGCGACCGGCCAGATCCTCGAGGACTGCGGCTATCAGGACTGCCTCGAGACGGTTGTCAAGGAACTCGAGTACGACAAGCCCTGCGAGCAGGTCGCGCCCAACCTCATTCGTGCCAAGGGCATCGCGGGCGGCTGGAAATCGCCGTCTCAGCCCACCGACGTGGCCTCGGCCGCGATCATCCGCATGAACGAGGACGGTACCTTTATGCTCATGACGAGCGGCCAGGACATCGGCCAGGGCTCCGACACGGTGCTCACCCAGATCGCCGCCGAGGTGCTCGACATCGATCCGAGCAAGATCACCATCCGCACCGGCGACACCGACCACACCCCTTACGAGTGGCAGACGGTCGCGAGCCGCACCACCTACTGCGCGGGCAACGCGGTCAAACTGGCCGCCGAGGACGCGAAGAACGAGATCCTCGAGCTGGCGCAGATCAAGTTCGGATGCAGCAAGCGCGACCTCGAGCTCAAGGACGGCTATGTGGTGCATAAGATCCACAAGGACAAAAAGGTCCCGCTGAGCACCTTCGCGCTCGGGCTCACCCTGCCCGACGCGTCGGGCATCCACGGCCCGCTGATCGGCAAGGGCTCCTTCGTGGTCCCGAACAACGTGGGCTACGACCAGGAGACCGGCCAGAGCCCCAAGCCGGTGGCCTTCTGGACGGTCGGCGTCAACGGCGCTGAGGTCGAGGTCAACACCGACACGGGCGAGATCCGCGTGCTCAAGATGATCTCCTGCTTCGACCCCGGAAAGGTCATCAACCCGGCGCTCTACGACGCGCAGGTGGAGGGCGCAATGGTGCAGGCCCTGGGCACGGCGCTCTTTGAGGAGCTGATGCTCAAGGACGGGCGGATTCTCAACCGCAACTTCGTCGACTACAAGATCCCGACTGCGGACGACATGCCCGAACTGACGGTGCGCGTCGCGGAGCACGAGGAGCCGACGGGCCCGTACGGAGCGCGCGGCATCGGCGAGCCGGTCATGGTACCGGGCGCGCCGGCGATCGCCAACGCGGTGGCCAACGCGATCGGGTGCCGGTTCTTCCGGATGCCGATCAGGGCCGACGACGTGCTCAAGGCGCTCAAGGAGAAGAAAGCCCAGTAGGCTTAAAGAAAATAAGGACCGGGCGGCCGCGGCCATGCGGCCCGGCCGCCCGGAGGTGTGTTTTTGGACAGCATGACGGTATAAAGGGCCCCGGCCCTGAAATACATAGAGAAATGGAGACAAGGCTAATACTATGTTGAGGAGGTAAGTCAATGGCCAATACCAATCGAGGAATCTATAATGCCCCGCAGGAACTCGGCTGGCCGAAAACGGTTGTTTTGGGTCTGCAGCACGTCTTTGCGATGTTTGGTGCGACGGTTGTTGTCCCGATTATCACCGGCCTGAGCGTGCAGGTAACGCTCTTCTGCGCCGGTATCGGCACGCTGCTCTTCCACTTTATCACCAAGCGGAAGGCGCCTGTGTTCCTGGGCTCTTCCTTCGCGTTCCTCGGCGGTTTCGCGGCTGTCAAGGCGCTGCCGCTGACCAATTCCGCCGGCGTTGCGCTGACGGAGGCTGAAAAGCTCCCGTACGCCTGCGGCGGTATCGTCTGCGCAGGTCTGGTCTATGTTATTCTGGCGGCGCTGATCCGCGCGTGCGGCATCAAGCGGATCATGCACTTCTTCCCGCCGGTCGTTACCGGCCCGATCATCATCCTCATCGGCCTGATCCTCGCTCCGAACGCGATCAACGACGCGAGCGGCAACTGGCTGCTGGCGATCGTCGCGATCCTCGTGATCCTGGCGGCAAACGTCTTTGGACGCGGCATGATCAAGATCATCCCGATCCTGCTGGGCATCATCGCGTCCTATCTTGTGGCGCTGTTCACCGGGCATGTCGATTTCTCGGGCGTTGCGGCGGCGAACCTTGTCGGTATCGCGCCGTTCACCCTTGCGAAATTTGACGCGAGCGCCATTCTGATCATGGTCCCGATCTCGCTGGCCTCCATGATGGAGCATGTCGGCGACATCGCGGCGGTCAGCGCGACCTGCGAGCGCAACTTCCTGGCGAACCCCGGCCTGCACCGCACCCTCATCGGCGACGGTCTTGCCACGAGCCTTGCCGGCCTCATCGGCGGCCCGGCGAACACCACCTACAGTGAGAACACCGGCGTTCTGGCGCTGACCAAGGTCTACGACCCGATCGTCATGGAAATCGCCGCCGTTGTGGCGATCCTGCTCTCCTTCATCCCGAAGTTCGGTGAGTTCGTCCATACCATCCCGACTGCGACGATCGGCGGCGTTTCCTTCATCCTCTACGGCATGATCTCCGCCATCGGCGTACGCAACCTGGTTGAGAACCAGGTCGACCTGACCGAGTCCCGCAACGTTCTGATTGCGGCGATCATCCTCGTCAGCGGCCTCGGCTTCAACAACATCGGCGGCATCTCCTTCCAGATCGGCGGGGCGGGCTTCACGCTCAGCGGCCTTGCGATCGCGGCAATCCTCGGTATCCTGCTGAATGCGATTCTTCCCGGAAACGACTATATCTTTAACGAGGAAGAATACGAGACCGTGGCTACCAAGGATCTGAATGCGGACCTCTAAAAACCATCAGAAGTCTGTGAGATTTTGCTCCATTTCTCTGCAAACTTACAGAAATCGGGGTTGGGCGGCTCTTTCCGGCGACGGAAAGGGCCGCCCTTCCTTTTGCTGGAAGGCGGCGCGGGCACCCACCGGGATTTCACACAGATTTTACATTGCGGCACGGTCCGCTCCCCGGCAAACTGCCAAAATGTAAAAATTGGCTTGCAATTTTTATGCACAAGGTGCAGAATGATTGCAGATTATGAGAAGGTGCGGTTTGCTGATGTTTACGAGAAGAGATTTGGTGCGGCTGATCATCCCGCTGATCATCGAGCAGGTGCTCGCGGCGACGGTCGGCATCGCGGATACCTTCATGGTGTCGAGCGTGGGGGAGGCGGCGGTCTCGGGCGTCTCGCTGGTCGATTCGATCAACCTGCTGCTGCTCAACGTCTTCGCGGCGCTCTCGACGGGCGGGTCGATCGTGGCGTCCCAGTATCTCGGGCGGGAGGACCAGCCCAGCGCGAACGCGGCGGCCAAGCAGCTTTTGACCGTGACGACGCTCGTCTCCTTCGGGCTGGTCGCCGTCTGCATGCCGGGCAGCAAATTCATCCTGCACGCCCTCTTCGGCAGCGCGGACGCCGCGGTCATGGGGAACGCCGAGGTGTATTTCCTGCTTTCGGCGCTCTCCTATCCCTTCATGGCGGTCTATAACGCCTGCGCCGCGCTCTTCCGCGCGCAGGGCAACTCAAAGATCTCGATGATGGCGGCGCTCGTCATGAACATCGTCAACATCTCCTTCAACGCGCTCTTCATTTACGGGCTGCGGCTGGGCGCGGCGGGCGCGGCGCTCGGCTCGCTGATCGCGCGCGGAGTGTCGGCGGCGTTCCTGCTGGCGGTGCTCTGCCACCACAATAACCGCATCTACCTCGACGAACTCAAAAAGCTCGAGTGGCACCCGGCGATGATCAAAAGCATCCTGCGCATCGGGGTGCCCAACGGGCTGGAGAACAGCATGTTCCACATCGGCAAGCTGATGGTGGCGGGGCTGATTACGACCTTCGGAACGGTGGCGATCGCGGCGAACGCGGTGGGCAACAGCGTCATGACGATGTCCCAGATGCCGGGTGCGGCGGTCAGCCTGGCGATGGTGACGGTCGTGGGGCAGTGCGTGGGCGCGGGGGAGTTCCCACAGGCCAAAAAATACATGCTGGGGCTGGTCGGCGCGGCGCACGGGATGAACCTGCTGCTCAACCTGATCCTGATTTTTGCGCTGCACCCGATCATCGGGCTGTTCGGGCTTTCGGCGGCGACGGCGGAGGCGGCCTGGCAGATCTGCCTCGTTTGCGCGCTCGGCAACATCCTCTTCTGGCCGATGTCCTTCGCCCTGCCGAACGGCCTGCGCGCCGCCAACGACGTGAAGTACACGATGATCACGTCGGTCGTATCGATGTGGGTGTTCCGGGTGATCTTCAGCTATATCCTCGGCCGCTATCTCGGGCTGGGGCTGCTCGGGGTGTGGGTGGCGATGATCATCGACTGGGTCTTCCGCGCGGCCATGTTTATGGCCCGCCTGCTGCGCGGCAGATGGATGAACCGCCAGCTGATCTGAACACGTAAAAAGCGTGCGGCGAAAGCCGCACGCTTTTTTTGCTGGTTTACCGGCTCATGCGGGGATAGCCCCTGCCGCCCATGCCGGGGCCGGGGAATCCGCCGCCCGGGGCACCCGAACCGCCGGGGACGGGATTGGTCATGGTGCCGGGGACCGCCTGCGGGGGCAGGTAGCGCTGTCCGGCCGCGCCGGGCAGGTCCTGCCGCGGCCTGAGACGGGTGTCGACAAAGGTGACGAACTTGAGGGAGTAGAGGTCGCAGACGGTATACTGCTCCTCGCTCGGCTGGTAAAGGGTGATGTAGTTGATACCGCCCGAATAGAGGTAGCCCTCCTTGCGTTCCAGGCTGTTGGTGCCGATCAGGAATTCGCAGATCACATAGGCGCCGAGGTTCGCCTGCAGGATGGAGGAAAAGGAGCCGAGAAAAACCTCCTCGTTATTCTGCGGGTTCTCCTCCGCCTGCTGGCTTTCGAATGGCCCGAAGTTCAGGTTGTTGTCGCCGTTTGCCATATGATACCCCTCTTTCTATGTTTCGTAATAAGCGTCGGTGGGATTGTAAAAACAGTGGTCGCCGATCCGCGTGACCAGATAGCCGATGCTGCTGGGGAAATTCTGCCGGCAGCTGGCGGAGAAGGGGTTGAAAAACCAGAGCGCCTGCCCCAGGTCCATCAGGCGGTTGCCGGCGATCGCCCAATCGGCAATGTCGTAGTGGATCTGTTCGGGCCGCATGTTGTAGACGTTCTGGGCGTTGTAGGAGCCCCGTTCGGTCTCGGACATGCAGACGAACTGCCCCGTCTGGTAGAGGATTTTGCGGATGCTGCCCTGCCCGATGCGCTTGTATTCCCCGCCCGGCGCGTTCACGCGGTTCATCACGACGCTGGCCACCGCCTTCATCCCGGTGTCCCCCTCTCCGCCCGCCTCGCACTGGATCAGCCGGGCAAACAGTTCCCGGTCCGTCAGCGGCATGGAAAGCCCTCCTTCCGTTTTCACATTTCACTGCGGGCGAAAAGCCCGCCCGGTATCATGGATATGACGGGCTTGCCTGTCCCTATGCGCGATTTTACACGCGGCGCGGGTCGCAGCCCGCCAGGTGCAGGAGGAGGAGATAACACCCGGTGGAAACCAGGGCAAGCAGGAGTGCGAACCCGATGGGGGAGCCGGGCAGCGGCAGCCCCGCGCGGGAGAGGATGCGCGCGGCGAGCACCGAGATGGCGGCGCAGAGCAGGGGCTTCACGACCCGCTCGGTGATGTCGACCTCGAACTTTGCGACACGAATGAGTCTCCCGAGGCTGAGGGAGAAGTTGAAGACCTCGCTCAAAACGATGACGAGGATATAGCCCTTGATGCCGAGGACGGGCAGCAGCAGGTAGACGAGCACCATGCTGATGGCGGCGTCGGCGACGTTGTAGCGCATGACCGAGAGCTGTTCGTCCATCCCCTTGAGCATACAGTCGACGGCGGTGTCGAGGTACATGACGGGGATGACGGGTGCGAGCAGGCGGATGTAGACGCCCACGTCGGGGTTCTGCGACACCGCCGCGCCGATTTCATGGGAGAAGGCGAAGAGCACGCCGCACACCCCGATCGAGCAGCACAGGTTAAGGGCGAACATCCGCTGGATGAGGTGGGAGATGCTCTGCCCGCGGCTGTGGCGCTGGGCGATCTCGGGGACGATGAGGCTGGAAAAGGAGTTGAGGAAGGCGGCGGGGAAGAGGATGACCGGCAGGGCGATGCCGTGCACCGCGCCGAAGACGGCGAAGGAGGCGCCCGCCGCGAGCCCGCCCGCCTGAAGCCGGACGGGGACGAGCAGGTTTTTGACGGTGGCGAGCCCCGAGCGCAGGTAGGAGCTCATCGCCATGGGCAGCGCGATGCCGAACAGCCGTCCGGTCAGGCGGTTTTTGGGCGCGCCCTTCCGGCGGAAGCCCCGGCTGTCCCCGAGGTAGAGGACCAGAGAACTCACGAAGGAGAGCCCCTCGGCGATCACGCCCGAGCCGGTGATGGCGAGGCAGGCGTATTCAAGGCCGGGCGGCATCAGGAAGGTGAGGCCGACGATCGAGAGGCTGATCTTCAAAAACTGCTCGAAGATCTGCGAGGCGGCGGATTTGGCCACCCGTCCGACGGCGGTAAAGTAACCGTTCAGCGCGCAGGACATCGCGATGAAGGGCATCGAGAGCGCCATGGTCTTGAGGGGGCGGACGGTCTGGACGCTGCCGAGGCAGGTCTCCCCGATGAAGGGCGCGGCGAAAAAGAGGAAGAGGGACGCCGCGCCGCCGAAGAGCAGCGCGTAGCCGAAGCAGCGGCGCATCGCGCCCTTGACGTTGCCGTTGGGGCTGGCGGCCTCCTCCGCGACGAGCCGCGTCGACGCGAGGTTGATGCCCGACGCCGCGAAGGTGACGGTGAAGGAATAGACCGACATGATGAGCTGGAAGACGCCCATCCCCTCCGCGCCGATCTTACCGGAGATATAGAGGTTGAACCAGACGCCCACGGCGTTCATGAGCAGCGAGGTCGCGGTCATGATCATGGCGTTGAGGAAAAAACGCTGTATTTTTTTCATAGTTTCACCACGGACTTGTTTGATAATAAGGTATATGAAAAAACCGCGGCAAAAAGCCCAACCCAACCTTTCCCTTTTTAGAACGCCCTTTTTTTGCACAAACTAGCGGTATCAACTGCGAGAAAAGGAGCGTTCCCATGAAAACTACCATGCGATGGACCGCCCTGCTGCTTGCGGCCGCGCTGCTCGTCTCCTGCGCGGGCTGCAAAAAATCCGGCGGCCAGGGCACGACCCAGGACGGCGAATACGACCAGTCGGGGAACTACCGCCCGGCGCTTCCGAACGTCTCCGCAGAGCTGGCGGACGCGGTCAGGCAGAATCCCGACGTGGTCGGCTGGCTCACCTTGCCCAACACCACGATCAACGAGGCGGTCGTGCAGACGACCAACAATGACTATTACCTGCGGCGGGACGTCAAAAAGAACTATGCCTACGAGGGCTGCTACTATATGGACTACGAGAGCGTGATGTTCGACAACGGCGCGGACCTGGCGCAGAACACGATCATCTACGGCCACAACCTCGGCAGTCCGATGGGGGTGAAGGACGACCCCGAGGGCGCCAAATTCGCGCAGCTTTTGAAGCTCGAGGACATCGAGCTCGCTAAAAAGACCCCCTATGTCTACCTGACCACCGAGGGCGCGGCCCACGTCTTTGAAATCTTCGCGGTCTTTTACTGCGAGGCGGAGACCTCGCCCGTGCCCTACCACATGGCCGAGTATTCCGACGAGCGTTTCAATGCCCTCATCGGCGACGTGAAGGCGCGGTCGGAATATGCCTACGACGTCGAGGTGACGCCGGAGGACCGGATCCTCTCCCTTTCGACCTGCAGCTACAAATACGGCACCTATACCCAGAACCCCGACCAGCGCTTCGTCGTGATGGGACGGCTTGTACGGGAGGGGGAGGGCTACCACGAGACGGCGAATCTCGTCAAGAATGAAAATCCCAAGCTCCCCGCCTTTGTGAAGTAGCGGGCGCGTAAAAAAGCCGCCTCCCGGACCTTCCGGGAGGCGGCTTTTTGGTTTCGTTATCACGCGGGTTCAGCCTGCGGCGTCAGGCGGCGCAGGATGGAATAGAGCAGCCGCGCGGTGCGCGGCATGAAAAACTGGACGATCGGCCCGGTGAGCAGGGCGGTGATCACGGTGCCCACCCCGATGACGCCGCCGAGCAGGAGCCCGCTGACGACGAAGGTGAGGTCGACCGCGACGCGCATCCAGCGGAACTGGAGGTGCAGCTTGTCGCTCAGGAGGATCGCCAGCGAGTCGTTCGCGCCGACGCCGACGCTCGCGTTGATGGAGGCGGAAAGCCCAAGCGCGATGAGCGCGCAGCTCGCCAGCACGATGACGACGCGCACCGGGAAGGGCAGGCCCTCGTGGATGACGCCGCGGAGCAGGCGGCTTGCGGCGTCGATCATCGGCCCGGTGATAAAGAGGGCGGCGAAGGTGCCCGCGCGGATATATTTGCGGTCGATGAAGAAATAGAGGACCAGCAGGGTGAAGTTGATGGCGATGTGGGCGGCGCCGTTGGAGATGTGGGCGGTGCGCGCCACCCCCTGCATGAGCATGCTGAACGGGTCGGTCCCGATGCCGGACAGGACGAACGCCGAGCAGCCGAGCGCGCAAACGGCGGTGCCGAGGCAGAAGTAGAGGACCCGCAGGATGAATTCGCGCGCCGGATAGGCTGGTTTCATGGTCGGACACTCCTTGTCGGGCGTAATGGGTCAGCTGTTGAGGAAGCCCTTGCCGATGATCTCCGACGTGTTGGAGATCAGGATAAAGGCGTTCGGCTCGGTGGCGCGGACGAACTGGCGCAGCGCCATGGCCTGGGGACGCTTGAGCGCGGTGAAGACGATCGCCTTTTTGCCGTGGGTGAAGGCGCCCTGCGCCTCGCAGACGGTCGCGCTGCGCTTGAGCACATGCACGATGAAATGGCAGATGGGCTCGGGGTTGTCGCAGATGATGTTGAAGTATTTGCAGAGGTTGATCGACTCGATGACGTTGTCGATGACGAGGGATTTGACCATGAGGCCGACGAAGGAGAAGAGGCCGGTCTTGATGTCGAAGACGAAGCAGGCGGAGAGCGCCACGATCAGGTCGGTAAAGAAAAGAGCGGCGCCGATGTCGGTGCTCGTGTGCTTTTTTAAGATCATGGCGACGATGTCGGTGCCGCCGCTCGACGCGCCGATGTTGAAGAGGATGGCCGACCCGAAGGCGGGCAGCGCGATCGCGTAGCAGAGCTCGAGCAGCGGCTGGTCGGTGAGCGGGGCGGACATGGGGCAGAACCGCTGGAGCAGCGACAGCCCGACCGACAGGAGCACGCTCGAGTAGGCGGTCATGAGGCCGAACCCCCTGCCGAGGAAGCAGAAGCCGACGGCAAGCAGCGCCATGCTGATGACGAAGTTGATCGACGCGGCGGAAAAGGGCATGACGCGCGCGAGCACGACCGCGATGCCGGTCACGCCGCCGAAGGAGAAGTTATTGGGGAATTTAAAGAAATAGGTGCCCGCCACAATGATCAGGGTGCTGACGGTGATCAGCAGGAACTTCTTGATTTTTGGTGCCATAACCTTCCTCCCGCCGCGGCCGGACGCCGCGCCGGCTTCCTTTCCCGGCGCCGGTGGGGCGCCGTTTCGTCTTTATGGACTCCCCGCCGCCCGCCCGCAAAAGGGCCGCGCGCCTTCGGCGCGCAAAAGTACCCGCGGCGCGGGCATTTTTCTTTTGCGGGCGAAGCTCAGAGCAGGAACCGTTCGATCGCCCGGGCGACGCAGTCGTCGTCGTTGGAGGGGCCGACCCAGTCCGCGACCGACTTGATGTCGTCGTCGGCGTTGGCGGGGGCGGCGGCCAGCCCGGCGAAGGTGAGCATCTCCAGGTCGTTGCGGCTGTCCCCGACGGCCATGACCTCGTCGGGCGCGACGCCCAGGTATTCGCAGAGGAAGCGCAGGCCGTCCCCCTTGTCCGTGCCGGCGGCGTTGATTTCGATGTTCTGCGCGACCGACGAGGTGAGGGCGACCCCCTCCACCCCGCGCATCGCTTCCCAAACCGCCCGCTGGTGTTCGGGCGGCAGGTAGGGGACGTTGAATTTCTCGACCGGCGCGGCGGGATGCAGCAGGTATTCCCGCTGGTCCTCGACAGTGCGGCGGCCGCGCAGGAGGTTTTTCATCCGGCTCTCGGAAAAGCCGGAGGCTTCGATATAGGGGATGCGGCCCCGTTCGACGTAGTCGAAGCCGCCGCTGTAGATTTCGATAAAGACGGGAAAGGGCGCGAGCGTGTCGAAGACGCGCAGCGCCGTGTCCATGGGGATGGGGTTGGCGTAGAGGGGGGCCTCCCTGCGCAGGTCGAAGACGGAGGCGCCGTTGCAGGTGACGGCGTAATGGAGCCCCGGCGTCTGCTCGATGGCCTCGGGCAGGCGGTGGCGCATCCGGCCGGTGGCGGTCACAACGAACACGCCGCGCGCGTTGGCGGCCTCGATGGCCGCGCGGTTTGCGGGGGAGACGGTCACATGGTCGCTTTTGAGCGTCGTGCCGTCCATATCCAGGGCGAGGAGTTTGATCTTCATGCGGTTCTTCCCTTCCAATTCGATTCCAGCTACCATTATACACGCATGGGAAGCCGGACACAACCGGAAATTGACGGGGCGGCGCAAGGCTGGTACAATGAATAAAACAGCTTGACCGGGAGGGACATGGATTTGTACAGTTGTCCGGTATGCGGCGGGAGACTCGCGTGGGGGGAGCACGCCTGCCGGTGCCCGGAGGGGCACTCCTTCGACATCGCCGCGCAGGGCTATGTCAACCTTCTGCTCGCCAACCAAAAGAGCAGCCCCAACCCGGGGGACAACGCGGAGATGGTCGCGGGGCGCACCCGGTTCCTCGACAGCGGCAGCTACGCCCCGCTCTCCGACGCGCTGAACGGGACGGTTCTCGCTCTCTGCGGGGACGCGCCCCGCATCCTCGACGCGGGCTGCGGGGAGGGCTATTACGCCGCCCGCCTCTTTGAAGCGCTGGAAGGGGCGGGGAGGGCTCCCGCCCTCTTCGGCGTCGACCTGTCGAAGCCCGCCGTCCGGCACGCGGCCCGCCGCTGCCGCGGGGGCCGCTTCGCGGTCGCGAGCCTCTTCGCGCTGCCGCTCGCGGACGGGAGCGCCGACCTCGTCTACAACGTCTTTTCCCCCCTCTGCCCGCGGGAATTTTCCCGCGTGCTCGCCCCGGGCGGGCATTTCGTCGCCGCCTATCCGGCGGCCCGGCACCTGTGGGGGCTCAAAAGCGTCCTCTACGACGCGCCCTATGAAAACGCGGACAAGTCCTTCGAGCTGGAGGGGTTCCATATCACGGACCGCCGCCGCGTGCGCTATTCCTTTACGCTGGAGGGGAGCGCCCTCATCGAGAGCCTCTTTTCGATGACTCCCTATTACTATAAGACCCCGGCGGAGGGGGCGGCCCGGCTCGCGGCGCTGGAAACCCTCACGACCGAGGCGGATTTCTGGGTGGTCACCTACGGGAAGGGGGAGGCGTGATGGAAAACGCCGTCTGGTTCGCGCGCACCGGCGCGCGGGACCTCTCGGCGGCGGCCCGCGCGCTGCTCGCGCGCGCGCGTGGCCGGCCCCGGCCCCCGCCCGGGGCAACGGCCGCGCGGGGGGAGCCCGGTGGGGCGGAGTGGGCGGGGGAGGC
>ENA-UOIV01001501-UOIV01001501.1-human-gut-metagenome-genome-assembly--contig:-C59-NODE-1501-length-19325-cov-14.310535_pt1 | contig 19325 bp, 14 predicted proteins | sample MGYA00242333_ERZ723880 | MGnify/ENA metagenome assembly ERZ723880 | reverse complement strand
GGGCGGCCGCTTCTTTATGGGATCTTATTCGTTGATCTTGATGACAACGCCCGAACCAACGGTACGGCCGCCCTCACGAATCGCGAAGCGGAGGCCTTCCTCGATCGCGATCTCGGTGATCAGCTCAACGTCCATCTCGACGTTGTCGCCAGGCATGCACATCTCGATGCCCTCAGGCAGGGAGACGACGCCGGTCACGTCGGTGGTACGGAAATAGAACTGCGGGCGATAGTTGTTGAAGAACGGGGTGTGACGGCCGCCCTCTTCCTTTTTCAGGATGTAGACCTGGCCGCGGAACTTGGTGTACGGATGGATCGAGCCGGGTTTGCAGAGAACCTGGCCGCGCTCGATCTCGGTGCGCTGAATGCCGCGGAGCAGGGCGCCGATGTTGTCGCCGGCCTCGGCGTAGTCGAGGATCTTGCGGAACATCTCGATGCCGGTAACGACGGTCTTCTTCTTCTCGTCGGAAAGACCGACGATCTCGACCTCGTCGCCAGTCTTCAGCTGGCCACGCTCGACACGGCCGGTGGCGACGGTGCCGCGGCCGGTGATGGTGAAGACGTCCTCAACGGGCATCAGGAACGGCAGGTCGGCCTTGCGCTCCGGAGTCGGGATATACTCGTCGACAGCGTCCATGAGCTCGAGGATGCTGGCATACTCGGGCGCGCTCGGGTCGGTGCTGGTGCACTCGAGGGCCTGCAGCGCGGAGCCCTTGATGATGGGGATGTCGTCGCCGGGGAAGTCGTAGCTGGAGAGCAGCTCACGGATTTCCATCTCGACGAGCTCGAGCAGCTCGGGATCGTCGACCTGGTCGACCTTGTTCATATAGACGACGATGTAGGGAACACCGACCTGACGGGCGAGCAGGATGTGCTCACGGGTCTGGGGCATCGGGCCGTCGGCGGAGGAGACGACGAGGATCGCGCCGTCCATCTGCGCGGCGCCGGTGATCATGTTCTTGACGTAGTCGGCATGTCCCGGGCAGTCGACATGCGCGTAGTGGCGCTTGTCGGTCTCGTACTCAACGTGCGCGGTGTTGATGGTGATGCCGCGCTCCCTCTCTTCAGGGGCCTTATCGATCATGTCATACGCTTCGAACTGGGCCTGGCCCTTCATCGCGAGAACCTTGGTGATCGCCGCGGTCAGCGTGGTCTTGCCGTGGTCGACGTGTCCGATCGTACCAATGTTGACATGGGGCTTGTTTCTTTCAAAATGTGCCTTTGCCATCGAAAATTTCCTCCCTTATGATCAAGAATTTTATTCACTGGGATATTCCTGTGCCGGCGCTGGTAGTCCGCCGGGCCTGATGCTTGTATTCTACCAATTCGCAGGGGAAAAAGCAAGTCTTATTCGGCTTTTTTGCCCCTGGAGGACATAATTCCTTCCGCGATCGACTTCGGAACCTCGATGTAGTGGCTGGGCTCCATGACATAGTTGCCGCGGCCCTGCGTCTTGGAACGCAGGTCGTTGGAGTAGCCGGACATCTCGGAGAGCGGGACGAACGCCCGGATCTCCTGCGCGCCGAAAACGGCGTCCATGCCCTGGATCTGTCCGCGGCGGCTGTTCAGGTCGCCGATGACGTCGCCCATGTAGTCCTCCGGCGTAGTGACGGAGACCTTCATGATCGGTTCGAGCAGGACCGGGTCGGCCTTCTGCATGGCCATCTTGAACGCCATCGAAGCGGCGATCTTAAACGCCATTTCGGAGGAGTCGACCTCGTGGTAGGAGCCGTCGTACAGCGTGACCTTCACGTCGACGACCGGATAGCCGGCGAGCACGCCCGCCTGCATCGCGCCCTGAATACCCTGGTCGATCGGACCGATGTATTCCTTCGGGATGGCGCCGCCCACGATCGCGTTGACGAACTCGTAGCCCTTGCCGCTCTCGTTGGGTTCGATGCGGATCTTGACGTGGCCGTACTGGCCCTTACCGCCCGACTGGCGCGCATATTTGTGGTCGACGTCGGCCATCTTGCGGATGGTCTCCTTGTAGGCGACCTGCGGCTTGCCGACGTTCGCCTCGACCTTGAATTCCCTCAGCAGGCGGTCAACGATGATCTCCAGATGGAGCTCGCCCATGCCCGCGATGATCGTCTGGCCGGTCTCCTGGTCGGTGTAGGTGCGGAAGGTGGGGTCCTCCTCGGCCAATTTGCCCAGGCCGATCGCCATCTTCTCCTGGCCGGCCTTGGTCTTCGGCTCGATCGCCAGGTTGATGACCGGCTCGGGGAACTCCATCGACTCGAGGATGATCGGGTGCTTGGGATCGCAGAGCGTGTCGCCCGTGGTGGTGTTCTTGAGCCCGACCGCCGCGGCGATGTCGCCGCAGTAGCAGACCTCAAGGTCCTTCCGGTGGTTGGCGTGCATCTGCAGGATGCGCCCGATGCGCTCGGTGGCGTCCTTGTTCGGGTTGTAGACGCCCGAGCCGGCCGCCAGCGTGCCGGAATAGACGCGGAAGAAGCAGAGCTTGCCGACATAGGGGTCGGTCGCGATCTTGAAAGCGAGCGCGGAGAACGGCTCGTTGTCGCTGACCTTGCGCTCCTCCTCCTGATCGGTCTCCGGGTTGGTGCCCTTCACGTTCTCGATGTCGGTCGGAGCCGGCATGTAGTCGACGATCGCGTCGAGCAGCTTCTGGACGCCCTTGTTCTTATAGGAGGTGCCGCAGCAGACGGGGACCATCGTGTTGGCGATGGTGGACTTGCGGATCACCGCCTTGATCTCGTCGGTGGTGATCTCCTCGCCCGCGAGGTATTTCTCCATGAACGCCTCGTCGCACTCGGAGAGGTGCTCGAGCAACTCCTCGCGGTACTGCTCCGCCTTCTCGCGCATGTCCTCGGGGATCTCCTCGACACGCATGTCCTTTCCGAGGTCGTCGTAATAGACGTCGGCCCTCATCTCGACAAGGTCGATGATGCCCTTGAACCAGGTCTCCGCGCCGATCGGGAGCTGGATCGGGACGGCGTTGCATTTGAGGCGCTGGCGCATCATGTCGATGACGCGGTAGAAATCCGCGCCCATGATGTCCATCTTATTGACATATCCCATGCGCGGGACATGGTATTTGTTCGCCTGGCGCCACACCGTCTCCGACTGCGGCTCGACGCCGCCCTTGGCGCAGAATACGGTCACCGAGCCGTCGAGCACTTTCAGCGAGCGCTCGACCTCGACGGTGAAGTCCACGTGTCCGGGGGTGTCGATGATGTTGATGCGGTGGTCCTTCCAATAACAGGTGGTCGCGGCGGAGGTGATCGTGATGCCACGCTCCTGCTCCTGCGCCATCCAGTCCATTGTCGCCGTGCCCTCGTGGGTCTCACCGATCTTGTGGTTGATGCCTGTGTAGTACAGGATACGCTCGGTGGTCGTCGTCTTGCCGGCGTCAATGTGGGCCATTATGCCAATGTTGCGGGTTAATTCCAGAGATACGTCTCTAGGCATAGTGTCCTCCCTTAATTTGCTTTCCGACGCCGGAACAGCTGATGCTGACGCCGCCGGGGAACGAAATAAAATACTCCGCGCCGCCGCTCACGCGGCCGCGCAAAGAAAGCGGATTACCAGCGATAATGTGCGAACGCCTTGTTGGCTTCGGCCATCTTGTGGGTATCCTCGCGTTTCTTGACCGCGCCGCCCTGCTGGTTGAGAGAATCCATGATCTCGCCGGCAAGGCGCTCTCTCATGGTCTTCTCGCCGCGGTTGCGCGAATAGGTGCAGAGCCACCGCAGGCCCAGGGTCTGGCGGCGCTCCGGCCGGACCTCCATAGGCACCTGGTAAGTCGCGCCGCCGACACGGCGGGCCTTGACCTCCAGCACGGGCATGATGTTTTCCATCGACTGCTCGAACGCCTCCAGCGGGTCTTTGCCGGTCTTTTCCTTGACAATGTCGAATGCACCGTATACAATCTTCTGCGCCACGCCCTTTTTGCCGTCATACATGATGTTGTTGATCAGGCGTGTCACCAGCTTGGAATTGTACAGCGGGTCAGGCAAAACGTCACGTTTTGCAATTTGACCTCTTCTTGGCACTTCGCTTCCCTCCTTCATAATTAGTATGAAATCATTGGTACTCGAAAGTGACAAAACTCCCGTTCGTGCCAATCCCGGCTGCATACATCTATATGTTAGCCTGAAACTGGCAGATTATCAGTTGTTTTATTACTTCTTGGCACCAGCCTTCGGACGCTTCGCACCGTACTTGGAACGGGCCTGCATCCTCTTCGCGACACCTTGCGCGTCGAGCGTACCACGAACAATGTGGTAACGAACGCCAGGCAGATCCTTGACACGTCCGCCACGGATCAGCACCACGCTGTGTTCCTGAAGGTTGTGGCCGATACCCGGAATGTAGGACGTAACCTCAAATCCGTTGGACAGCCTGACCCTGGCGACTTTCCGCAGCGCAGAGTTCGGTTTTTTCGGGGTCGAAGTACGGATCGCCGTGCAGACGCCGCGCTTCTGCGGAGAAGTCTGATCGATGGCGACGCGTTTCTTGGCGTTCCATCCTTTCAGCAGCGCAGGAGCCGTGGATTTCTTTGCGGTAACCTCTCTACCCTTACGAACGAGCTGGTTAAAGGTTGGCATATTGCACCTCCTTACATAATAATAGACTTTATTTCCACGGGGCGAAGCTGGCGCTCCGCCCCGGTGAAATCTGGTAAATGGGTCAATCTCACAGTTTTTAATTATAGCTCTTCCGCTCGCATCTTGTCAATACGTACGAAAGATTTTTGAAAATTTCAGAGGAACTCACAAGCCCGGTCAGACGGTCTGCATGTCGTCGCTCAGAGACCCGATGAAATCGTAGTCGCTGCGGTCGACGTGTCCCTCCGCGGTGTTCATCACCTCGAGCTCGTCGTAATCGACCGTGCCCGTGCCCGCCGGCACCAGCTTGCCGATGATGACGTTCTCCTTGAGGCCCTGGAGCTTGTCGACCTTGCCCTTGATGGCCGCCTCGGTCAGCACGCGGGTCGTCTCCTGGAAGGAGGCCGCCGACATGAAGCTCTCGGTGGCGAGCGACGCCTTGGTGATGCCCAGCAGCACCGGGATGCCGGTGGCGTGGCGGCATTCGCAGCCCTCCTCCGCGCACCGCGCGTCGAGTTCCGCGTTGATGCGGGCAAGCTCGGTCTTGTCGATGTTCGAGCCGGTGATCAGCGCGGTGTCGCCGCCGTCGTCGATCTTCACCTTGCGCATCATCTGGCGGACGATGACCTCGATGTGCTTGTCGTTGATGTCGACGCCCTGCGTCCGGTAGGTGCGCTGGACCTCCTTGATCAGGTAGTCCTGCACCGCCAGGTGCCCGGAGACTGTGAGGATCTCGTTGGGCTCGACCGCGCCTTCGGTGATCTGCTCGCCCTTCACGACCCGGTCGCCCTCCGACACGCGCAGGGTGGAGCCGTAGACGATCTGCCGCTCGAACCGCTCGCCGTCGTCGGCGGTGACGACGACGAAGTCGCCGCCCTTCTGGTCCTTCTCGAACGAGACGACGCCGTCGAGGTGGGAGATGACCGCGCTGTTCTTCGGCTTGCGGGCCTCGAACAGCTCCTCGACGCGCGGAAGGCCCTGGGTGATGTCCGCCGCCGACGCGATGCCGCCCGTGTGGAAGGTACGCATCGTCAGCTGGGTGCCCGGCTCGCCGATCGACTGCGCCGCGATAATGCCGACCGCCTCGCCCACGCCGACCGGCTGGCCGTTCGCGAGGTTGGCGCCGTAGCATTTGGCGCAGACGCCGATCTTCGCCTCGCAGTTGAGGGGGGTGCGGATCTTCACCTCGGTGAAGCCCGCGTCGCGGATGCGCCGGGCGTCCGCCTCGGTCATCATGCGGTCGCGGGTGACGAGCACCTCGCCCGTCCTGGGATCGACGAGGTCGTCGGCCACGTAGCGGCCGATCAGGCGCTCGCACATATCCTCGATGACGCGGCCGCTGTCGACGATGTCGCAGACGACGATGCCCTCGTGGGTGCCGCAGTCGTGCTCGCGGATGATGACGTCCTGCGAGACGTCGACGAGGCGGCGGGTCAGGTAGCCCGAGTCCGCGGTGCGCAGCGCCGTGTCGGCCAGGCCCTTGCGGGCGCCTCGGGAGGAGTTGAAGTATTCCAGGATGTTCAGGCCCTCGCGGTAGTTCGCCTTGATCGGGATTTCGATCGCGCGCCCGGAGGTGTTGGCGATCAGGCCGCGCATACCGGCGAGCTGGCGGATCTGATCCATCGAGCCGCGGGCGCCCGAGTCCGCCATCATGAAGATGGGGTTGCGCTCGTCGAAGGTCTTCTGGAGCGCGTCCTTGACCTTCGCGGAGCACTCGTTCCACGTCGAGACGACCCGCTCGTAACGCACGTCGTCCGAAATGAAGCCGCGGTCGTACTGGCGCTTGATCGCGTCGACCTTCTTATCCGCCTCGGCGATGTACTGCGCCTTCTCGGGCGGGATGACCGCGTCGGAGACCGAAACGGTGATCGCGCCCTTGGTGGAGTACTTGAAGCCCTGCGCCTTGATGCGGTCGAGCATCTCGGAGGTCTTGGCGGTGCCGTAGGTGTGGATGCAGCGGTCGATGATCTTCCCGAGCTCCTTCTTGCGGACGAGGAAGCCGATCTCGAGGTCGAAGACGTGGTCCGGATCGGTGCGGTCGACGTAGCCGAGGTCCTGCGGGATGGGGTCGTTGAAGATGATGCGGCCGACCGTCGTGTCGACGATGTGGGAGATGCGCTCGTCGCCCACCTGCTTGGTGATGCGCACCCTGATCGGCGCGTGCAGGCCGACGACGCCCGCCTGGTAGGCCATGGTGGCCTCGTTGAAGTCGCGGAAGACCTTGCCCGCGCCCGGCTCGTCGTCGCGCACCATCGTCAGGTAGTAGGAGCCGAGCACCATGTCCTGGGTCGGGACGGTGACGGGCTTGCCGTCGGAGGGCTTGAGGAGGTTGTTGGCGGCGAGCATGAGGAAGCGGGCCTCCGCCTGCGCCTCCGCCGAAAGCGGGACGTGCACGGCCATCTGGTCGCCGTCGAAGTCGGCGTTGTAGGCGGTGCAGACGAGCGGGTGGAGCTTGAGCGCGCGGCCCTCGACGAGGACCGGCTCGAACGCCTGGATGCCCAGGCGGTGGAGGGTCGGGGCGCGGTTGAGGAGCACGGGGTGGTCCTTGATGACCACCTCCAGCGCGTCCCACACGTCCTTGACGGTGGCGCGCTCGACCATCTTGCGGGCGTTTTTGATGTTGGTGGCGACCTTGAGGTCGACCAGCCGCTTCATGACGAAGGGCTTGAAGAGCTCGAGCGCCATCTCCTTGGGCAGGCCGCACTGGTACATCCGCAGCTCCGGCCCGACGACGATGACCGAACGGCCCGAATAGTCGACGCGCTTGCCGAGGAGGTTCTGGCGGAAACGGCCCTGTTTGCCCTTGAGCATGTCGGAGAGGGATTTGAGCGGGCGGTTGTTCGGCCCGGTGACGGGACGGCCGCGGCGGCCGTTGTCGATGAGCGCGTCGACCGCCTCCTGGAGCATCCGCTTCTCGTTGCGCACGATGATGTCGGGCGCGCCGAGCTCGAGCAGCTTCTTCAGGCGGTTGTTGCGGTTGATGACGCGGCGGTAGAGGTCGTTTAAGTCGCTCGTCGCGAAGCGGCCGCCGTCGAGCTGGACCATCGGGCGGATGTCGGGCGGGATCACGGGGATCACGTCGAGGATCATCCACTCGGGGCGGTTGTGGCTCTGGCGGAACGCCTCGACCACCTCGAGGCGCTTTAAGAGCTTGACGCGCTTCTGGCCGGCGGCGGTCTCGAGCTCGGTCTTGAGCTCGTCGGAGAGCTGGTCGAGGTCGATCTCGGCGAGCAGCTCCTTGATCGCCTCCGCGCCCATGCCGGCGCGGAAATCGTCCTCGTAGGCCTCCTTGAGGTCGCGGTATTCCTTCTCGGAGAGGAGCGTGTACTTCTTGAGGTTCGTGATGCCGGGGTCGATCACCACGTAGGACGCGAAGTAGAGCACCTTCTCGAGCAGGCGGGGGGACATGTTTAGGAGGAGCCCCATGCGGGAGCTGGTCCCCTTGAAATACCAGATGTGGCTGACGGGCGCGGCCAGCTCGATGTGGCCCATGCGCTCGCGGCGGACCTTGGCGCGGGTGACCTCGACGCCGCAGCGCTCGCACACCTTGCCCTTATAGCGGATGCGCTTGTAGCGCCCGCAGTAACACTCCCAGTCCTTGGTCGGTCCAAAGATCTTTTCGCAGAAAAGGCCTTCCCGTTCCGGCTTGAGGGTGCGGTAATTGATGGTTTCGGGCTTCTTGACCTCGCCCCACGACCACTCGCGGATCAGTTCGGGCGACGCCAGTCCGATTTTTATCGATTCAAAAACGTTGAATTCCAAATGCGAACCCCTCTCTTCTAATCAGTGTGGACACGCCGGTGATTCTGTTATGCGCGTCTCAGAAACTGTCGTCCTCACTCGCGATGCCGTCCAGGCCGAGCGCCTCGATCGGGTCGAAGCTCTCTTCGAGGTCCGCGTCCCCCAGGTCCACATCGAGCAGGTCGATGTCTCCCTCGGGTTCGCCCTCCGTGTCCGGATGCTCGATGTCGAAGCCGTCCTCGAATTCGGAGGCCACTTCGACGCCGTCCATCAGCGAGTCATCCACAGGGGTCAGCCCCATATTTTCGTCGTCGTCGAACGTCTGCTTGAGGTCGATCTCCTGATCGTCCTTATCCAGCACGCGCACGTCCAGGCCGAGCGACTGGAGTTCCTTGATGAGCACCTTGAACGATTCCGGGATGCCCGGCTTCGGCACGTTCTTGCCCTTGACGATCGCCTCGAAGGTCTTGACGCGGCCGACCACGTCGTCCGACTTGACCGTCAGGATCTCCTGCAGGGTGTAGGCGGCGCCGTAGGCCTCCAGCGCCCACACCTCCATCTCGCCGAAGCGCTGGCCGCCGAACTGCGCCTTGCCGCCCAGCGGCTGCTGGGTCACGAGGCTGTAGGGGCCGGTGGAGCGGGCGTGGATCTTGTCGTCGACCAGGTGATGGAGCTTGAGGTAGTACATATAGCCGACGGTGACCGGATGGTCGAACAGCTCGCCCGTGCGCCCGTCGTGCAGCCAGGTCTTGCCGTCCCGCGGCAGCCCCGCCTGCTCGAGGCAGTCGGCGATATCGTTCTCGTTCGCGCCGTCGAAGACGGGGGTCATGACCTTCCAGCCAAGCTCGGCCGCCGCGCGCCCGAGATGGACCTCGAGCACCTGCCCGATGTTCATGCGGCTCGGGACGCCCAGGGGGTTTAAGACGATGTCGAGCGGGCGGCCGTCCGGCAGGTAGGGCATATCCTCCTGCGGCAGCACCCGGGAGACGACGCCCTTGTTGCCGTGGCGTCCGGCCATCTTGTCGCCGACCGAGATCTTTCTCTTCTGGGCGATGTAGCAGCGGACCACCATGTTGACGCCCGGCGAGAGCTCGTCGCAGTTTTCGCGGGTGAAGACCTTCACGTCCACGATGATGCCGTATTCGCCGTGCGGCACGCGCAGGGAGGTGTCGCGCACCTCGCGCGCCTTCTCGCCGAAGATCGCGCGCAGCAGGCGCTCCTCCGCGTTGAGCTCGGTCTCGCCCTTGGGCGTGACCTTGCCCACGAGGATGTCGCCGGCGCGCACCTCGGCGCCCACGCGGATGATGCCGCGTTCGTCGAGCTCCTTGAGCGCGTCGTCGCCGACGTTGGGGATGTCGCGGGTGATCTCCTCGGGTCCCAGCTTGGTGTCGCGGGACTCGATCTCATATTCCTCGATGTGGATCGAGGTGTAGATATCGTCCTTGACGAGGCGCTCGTTGATGAGCACCGCGTCCTCGTAGTTGTAGCCCTCCCAGGTCATGAAGCCGACGAGCATGTTGCGCCCGAGGCTGATCTCGCCGCCCGCGGTGGACGGGCCGTCCGCGATGACCTGGCCGACCTCGATTTGCTCCCCCTTCGCGACGATGGGGCGCTGGTTGATGCATGTCCCCTGGTTGGAACGCATAAACTTGATCAGGTGGTAGGGATGGCGCTCGCCGTCGCTGTCGCGGATGACGACCTCGTTGGCCGACACCGCGTCCACGACGCCCGCGTGCTTGGAGACGACCGCGACGCCCGAGTCGACGGCGGATTTGTACTCCATGCCCGTCGCCACGATGGGCGCCTCCGGCACGAGCAGAGGCACCGCCTGGCGCTGCATGTTCGCGCCCATCAGCGCGCGGTTGGCGTCGTCGTTCTCGAGGAAGGGGATCATCGCCGTCGCGACCGAGACGACCATCTTCGGCGAGACGTCCATATAGTCGACCTTCTCGCGCTCGCAGACCATGACCGCGTCGCGGTAGCGGACGCTGACCTTCTCGTTGGCGAACTTGTGGTCGTCGGTGAGCGGCTCGTTGGCCTGCGCCACGATATACATATCCTCGATGTCGGCGGTCATATACTCGACCTCGTCGAGCACCACGCCCGTCTCCTTGTCGACGCGGCGGTAGGGCGCCTCGATGAAGCCGTATTCGTTGATCTTCGCGAAGGTCGCGAGGTAGGAGATCAGTCCGATGTTCGGGCCCTCAGGGGTCTCGATCGGGCACATGCGGCCGTAGTGGCTGTAGTGCACGTCGCGGACCTCGAATCCGGCGCGGTCACGGGAGAGGCCGCCGGGTCCGAGCGCCGACAGGCGGCGCTTGTGGGTGAGCTCCGCGAGGGGGTTGGTCTGGTCCATGAACTGGGAGAGCGGCGAGGAGCCGAAGAACTCCTTGATCGAGGCCACGACCGGGCGGATGTTGATGAGCGCCTGCGGGGTCACGACGTCCATGTCCTGCGCCTGGGTCGCCATCCGCTCGCGGATGACGCGCTCCATGCGGGAAAAGCCGATGCGGAACTGGTTCTGGAGCAGCTCGCCGACCGAGCGGATGCGGCGGTTGCCGAGGTGGTCGATGTCGTCCACCGTACCGATGGCGTGGCCGAGCCCGCACAGGTAGTTGATCGAGGCGAAGATGTCGTCCTTGATGATGTGCTTGGGGATGAGCTCGTCGCGGCGGGAGGCGATCGCCTCCCGGAGGGCGTCCTCCCCCTCGCTCTGCTCGAGGATCTCGCGTAGCACGGCAAAGCGTACCTTCTCGTTGATGCCGAGAGGCGCGCAGTCGAAGGACACGAAGTCCTTGATGTCGACCATGCCGTTGGAGATGACCTTGAGCTCGCGGTCCTCGCCGAGGCTCAGGTAGACGGTGTCCGCGCCGCTGCGGCCGATCCGCTCGGCCAGCTCGCGGGAGATCACCGCGCCGGCGTCCGCGATCAGCTCGCCGGTCATCGGGTCCGCCACCGGGCGCGAGAGGGTGTTGCCCAAAATACGCGGCGGCAGGGACAGCTTTTTGTTATACTTGTAGCGGCCGACCTTGGACAGGTCGTACCGGCGGGGATCGAAGAAGAGCGCGTCGATGTGGCTCTGGGCCGAATCGACCGTCGGCGGCTCGCCGGGGCGCAGCTTGCGGTAGACCTCGAGCAGCGCCTCCTCGGTGTTGGCGGTGGGGTCCTTCTCAAGCGTCGCCATCACCCGTTCGTCGTCGCCGAAGAACTCGATGATCTGCTCGTTGGAGCCCAAGCCGAGCGCGCGGATGAAGGTGGTCACCGGCAGCTTGCGGTTTTTGTCGATGCGGACGTAGAAGACATCGTTGGAGTCGGTCTCATATTCCAGCCACGCGCCGCGGTTGGGGATGACGGTGGCGCTGTAGAGCTCTTTGCCGCTCTTGTCGTGCGCCGCGCCGTAGTAGACGCCCGGCGAACGGACCAGCTGCGAAACGATGACACGTTCCGCGCCGTTGATGATGAAGGTGCCGCTCTCCGTCATCAGCGGGAAATCGCCCATGAAAATATCCTGCTCTTTGACCTCGCCGGTCTCCTTGTTGAGCAGGCTCGCGCGCACACGCAGGGGAGCCGCATAGGTCGCGTCACGCTCCTTGCACTCCTCGATGGTGTACTTCGGCTTGTCGTCCAGACGATAGTCGATGAAATCGAGCACCAGGTTGTCCTGATAATCGGTAATCGGCGAGACGTCCTTGAACACCTCTTTGAGCCCCTCGTCAAGGAACCACTGGTAGGAGTTCTTCTGCACCTCGATCAGGTTCGGCATCTGCAGAACCTCGTCGATGTGCGCGAAACTCATACGAGTCGTTTTGCCCTGCGTTACTGGCTTGACATTCACCATAGGCTTTGCTCACTCCATTCTTCTGATTTACGCCCCGGAAAATTTTTTTGCGACCCGGGACGCACGATCCGCCGCGCCCGGCACCGGCGCCAGAGATATCTATCCACAATGTTGTGCAAAACAGACAGGATTTTAAAGAATCTCCCGTAAATTTTGCAGATCACTATTGCCAAATCTGTCGAAACGTGCTATAATTTTTTTAAATCTCCGCAGAAATAGCCATTTTGATACAGTATATTAGTTTACCACATCCGGTCAATCCTGTCAAGAAAAACCGTATGCTCCAATCCGACAAAAAACCGGCCCGATTGGGCCGGTTTTTTTGATGATCCGGCACCGCGGCCGGAAAAACGCTTACCCTCCCCCGTTTTATGACTGAAAACAGCCGCCCTCCGGGCGGCTGTTTTCGATTAGAGCAGGTTGTAGAGGAGCGGCACGAGCACCGGCACGAGCGCCGTGAGCACCACGCCCGAAATCACCGCGATCAGCGCCGTCTCGTCGTCGGTCGCCCGCGCGATCACCGGCAGGGTGGTGTCCATCGCGGTCGCGCCCGACGGCGCGACCGCCGCGTAGCGCCCGAAATGCCGCGCCACGAAGGGGATCATCAGAAAGGCCATCAGCTCCCGCAGGACGTTGGTCATGAACGCGACCGTCCCGAGCTGCGCGCCGCCGAGCCCCCGCAGGATGACCGCCGACACGCTGTAGAAGCCGAACCCGGAGGAGACGGCCGCGCTCTCGTTCACCGGCATGCCGAGGAAAAAGCCGAGCAGCAGCCCGCCCGCGATCGAGCCGACCGCCACCCCGAAGGGGATGACGAGGATGCGCACGTTGTATTCGCGGATCTTGCGGAAGACCGTCTTGTTGGTGCCCACCTCGATGCCGACCGAGAGGAGCAGCAGCATGAGCGCATAGGACATGAGCCTGTCCATCACCGGGACCGCCTCGGGCGGAAAGAGGAAGTACCCGCACAGGATGCCGAGCAGAAGGCTGCCGAGCGCGAAGAGGATCATTCCGCATCCCCCTTTTTCCGCACCTGCCGCGGCAGGGTGATCCGGGAGAGTATGTAGACCAGCAGCACCGAGCCCGCGATCGTCACCGCCGCGAAAAGAAAGGCGCGCACGCCCGCCGTGCGCAGGTCGGTGAGGAAGGTGGGGCTGCCCGCCATCGACGCGCCCATTGAAAAGAGGGTGAGCGCGATGCCCGCCGTCTGAAGCCATCCGTTGAGCCGGAGCCACCTGAGCGGGAAAATCGTCACGCCGATGATAATGCCGACCGCGAAGTAGACGATCAGCGAAAAGGGACCTAAGAAGTCAAACAAACGAACCATCCTGACTGTTGGAAAATCTGCCGCTCTCCGGCGGCCGGGAGGCCGCCGCCCGCGGCTGCGGACGGCGGGAACGGGGCCCGCTATTTCGCGGCGATATACGCCCGGAAGGCGCGGTAGGTCTGGTAGACGTCCTGCTTGGAGACGACCTCGAAGGGGGCGTGCATCGAGAGCACCGGCACGCCCACGTCGACCACGTCGACGTTGAGCGCCGCGATATACATCGCGACGGTGCCGCCGCCGCCCAGATCGACCTTGCCGAGCTCGCCCGTCTGCCAGACGACCTTCGCGTCGTCGAGCAGGTTGCGGATCTCGGCCATGAACTCGGCGGACGCCTGGCTCGTGCCGCTCTTGCCGCGCGCGCCGGTGTACTGGGTCACGACGACGCCCTGGTTGAGGTAGGCGCAGTTGCGCTTTTCCAGCGTGTCGCCGAAGGTCGGATCGTAGGCGGCGTTCACGTCCGCCGACAGGCAGGTGGATTTCGAGAGCACCTCGCGGCCCGAAAGCCCGTGCATCCCGGCGAGGTCCTTGATGAAGTACTTGAGGTAGTTGGAGTTGAGGCCGGTGTTGCCGTCCGAGCCGGTCTCCTCCTTGTCGGTGAAGACGGTGACGGTCGTATACGCGGGGTTTTCGGCCTCGAGCTCGGCCATCAGCGAGGTGTAGGCGCAGACGCGGTCGTCGTGGCCGTAGGAGCCGACCATCGAGCGGTCGAGCCCGACGTCGCGGGCCTTAAACTGCGGCACCGCGGTCAGTTCGGCGGAGAGGAAGTCCTCCTCGACGACGCCGTACTTCTCGTTGAGCAGGCGGATGATGTTGAGCTTGACCTTCTCGCTCACCTTGTCGTCCTTGAAGGGGCGGCAGCCGACGAGCACGTTGAGCTCCTCCCCCTTGAGCCCCTCGGCGAGGGTGCGCTTCATCTGCTCCTGTGCGAGGTGGGGCAGCAGGTCGGTCACGGTGAAGACGGGGTCGTCCTCGGCCTCGCCGATCGCGCAGGTGATCGTCTCGCCGTTCTTCTTGACGATGACGCCGTGCAGCGCCAGCGGGATCGCGCCCCACTGGTACTTTTTGATGCCGCCGTAGTAGTGGGTCTTGAAGAGGGCAAGCTGCGCCTCCTCATAGAGCGGGTTGGGCTTGAGGTCGAGGCGGGGGGAATCGATGTGGCTGGCCATGATGCGCACCCCGTCGGACATCGGGCGGGTGCCGATCGTCGAGAGGATGACCGCCTTGCCGCGGTTGTTGTAGTAGACCCGGTCGCCCGGCAGATAGACCTCCTTGGGGTCGAAGGGCTTGTAGCCCGCCGCCCGCGCCCTGGCCACGATGTAGGTGACCGCCTCGCGCTCGGTCTTGCAGGCGTCGAGGAACTGCTTGTAGGGCTCGCAGAACGCCTGCGCCGCCGCTTCCTCCCCGTCGGTCGCGGTCAGCCCGATGTTCCTGCGGTTGATGCAGAGCTTCTCCTGCAGCAGCTCGCCCGCGGTCCTGTTCTCTTTATCCATAGCTGTAAAACCTCCTGTAGTGTGATTTCTATTGCCGCCGCAAAAACCGGCCGCCGGGCCTGGAACGCGCGGCGGCTGTTCTTACAGATCATAGAGTCTCCGGTAGACCTCCATCGTCTTTTTCACCTTCGCCACATAGGCGCGGGTGTCGTCGAAGGGGATGTCGGTGATGTGCTCGCCGTCGGGCGCGTGGGCGGGGTCGCCCAGCCACTGCTTGGCGCTGCCCCAGCCCGCGTGGTAGGCGCAGAGGACGTTTTCCACCGTGCCGAACTCGTCGAGCAGGATGCGCAGCATCGACGTGCCGTATTCGATGTTGGTCGCCGGGTCGAAGCAGTCCTCCCCCTTCGGGGCTTCGCCGCCCCCCTTGCGCATCTGCACCCAGTCGAACGCGTCGGGCATGAGCTGCATGAGCCCCTGCGCGCCCACGTTTGACCGCGCCCGCGGGTCAAAGCCGCTCTCGGTGCGCACCACCGCGTAGACGAGCGCGCGGTCAAGGCCCTTCTCCTCGCAGGCCGCGTCGATCAGCTCGGTGTATTTCATCGGGTAGGCGCCATGGTAGTAGCGGTCGAAGCCGTATTTCGCGAGACCTGCCGCCCCCCACACCGCCAGCAGGAGCAGCAGCAGTTCAAAGCCCAGTTTGACAGCGCGTCTGATGTCCGCTCCCCTCCGTTCATTCGTCCGTCCCGGTCAGCTCCTCAAAGCCGCCGTCGTCGGGGTCCTCCCCGCCGTCCGCCTCCGTCTCCGCGCCGGATCCGGCCGCGGGCACGGCCTCCGGTTCCGCGGCGCGCGCCCGGCGCCCCGCGCCGTCCGCCGCCAGCCTTTCCAGGCGGGCGTAGAGCTCCGAAAAGGCGAGGCGCAGCTCGTCTTGGTCCCCGTCATTGGTCAGTATATCGTCCGCGCGCGAGGTATAGAACCCGTCGCGGTTCTGGGCGTTCACGCGGCGCTCGGCCGCCTCCTCGGTCATCGCGTCCCGCGCGATGATGCGGCGCAGGCGGACCTCCCGGTCGGCGGTCACCGCCACGATCCAGTCGCATTTTTTATCGAGCCCCGACTCGAAAAGGGTCGGCGCGTCGAGCAGCAGCATCGGCGCGCCCGACGCGCTGATCTCCTCTATTTTACGCATGATCGCCGCGATAATGTATGGATAGGTGATCTCATTGAGGCGTTTTAATTTGGCGCGGTCGGAAAAGCAGATCTCCGCCAGCTTTTCCCGGTTGAGGGTCGCGTCGGGGTGGATGACCTCGGTGGAGAACTCGAGCACGAGGTCCATCAGGCACGCCCGGCTGTGCTCCATCGTCTCCCGCGCCACCGCGTCCGCGTTGATGACCGGCACGCCGCGCCCGGCGAACATCCCGCTCAGAGTGGATTTGCCCGCGCCCGTCTGCCCCGTCAGGCCGATGATCATGGTATTCTGACTTTTCAAAACGTTTCCCGCCTTCCCTATAGTAGAACCTCGTCGAACCCGGCCGCGCGCAGCAGCCGGTTGTACACAGCCTGTCCAATTCCTTCGTCGTCAGATACCCTGGTATATACGAGCGTCAGCCCGTCGCGGTCGACCTCCCGCAGCGCGTCGAACAGCCGGTGCGCCTGGGATGCGGGGTCGCTTTCCGCGCCGTAGGTAATACATTTTTGTGTGAAGTGTTTTTCCTCCCCCTCGAAGCAGAGGATGCCGAACGTGTGCTTCTGCGCTTCGATGAACCGTTTGAACTGCCCGAGGCTCCCGCGCACGAGCACGACCCGCGCCTTGGGGGAATAGTGCCTGTACTTCATGCCGGGCGAGGCGACCTTTCGGTCGTCGGGCAGGTGCTCGAAGACGCCCGGGTCGTATTCGATGTCCGGCAGCACCTCCCGCAGCATTTCAAGCGTCACCGCGCCGGGGCGGAGCACCCGCGGCGGGTCGGTGCACAGCGTGAGCACGGTCGATTCCACCCCCACGTCGCACTCCCCGCCGTCGACGATCGCGTCCACCCGGCCGGTCAAATCGTCGACGCAGTGCCGCGCGCAGGTGGGGCTGGGCGAGCCGGAGAGGTTCGCCGACGGCGCCGCGAGCGGGACCCCCGCGCGGCGGATAAGCTCCCGCGCGACCGGGTGGGCGGGCATGCGGACCGCCACCGTGTCGAGCCCGCCCGACGTCTCCTTCGGCACGCGGCCGGATTTCGGCAGGATGACCGTCATCGGCCCCGGCCAGAACCGCCCGGCGAGCCGTTCGAGCGCGGCGGGCAGCTCGCGGACGAGCGGCGCGACCTCCTCCAGCGAGGAGACGTGCACGATGAGCGGGTTGTCGCTCGGGCGGCCCTTGGCCGCGTAGATCGCCTTCGCGGCGGCGGGGTCGAGGGCGTTTGCCGCCAGCCCGTAGACCGTCTCGGTCGGGATGGCGACGAGCTTCCCCTGCCTCAGCAGCGCGGCCGCCTCGTCGAGCGCCGCGGAATCGCGGCTGATATCGGTGATTTTCAGAAGTTTTGTCTGCAAGGTTTCATCTCCAAAATCGGTTCATTCCTCCTGCGCGGCCTGCAGCTTCTGCGCCTGATCGTGGGTCATCAGCGCGTCGAGCAGCTCGTCGAGCGCGCCGTCGAGGATCGCGTCGAGCTTGTAGAGGGTCAGCCCGATGCGGTGGTCGGTCACCCGGCCCTGCGGATAGTTGTAGGTGCGGATGCGCTCCGAACGGTCCCCCGTGCCCACCTGCGAGCGGCGCTCGGAGGCGATCTGGTCGTTCTGCTCCCGCACCTTCTGGTCCAGCAGGCGGGAGCGCAGGACCTTGAGCGCCTTGTCCTTATTCTTATACTGGCTGCGCTCGTCCTGGCACTCGACCACCATGCCGGTGGGCAGGTGGGTCACGCGGATGGCCGAGGAAGTCTTGTTGACGTGCTGGCCGCCCGCGCCCGACGAACGGAACACGTCGATCTGCAAATCCCTGGGGTCGAGCTCGAAGTCGACCTCCTCCGCCTCGGGCAGCACCGCGACGGTCACCGTCGAGGTGTGGATGCGCCCCTGCGTCTCCGTCTCGGGCACCCGCTGCACCCGGTGGACGCCGCTTTCATATTTGAGGCGGGAGTAGGCGCCCTCGCCGCTGATCGAAAAACTGATCTCCTTAAAGCCGCCCAGCTCGGTCTCGTTGGCGCCGAGCACCTCGCACTGCCAGCCGCGCGACTCCGCGTACATCGTATACATGCGGTAGAGCACCCCCGCGAAGAGGGCCGCCTCCTCGCCGCCCGCGCCGCCGCGGATCTCCACGATGACGTTCTTGTCGTCGTTCGGGTCGCGCGGCAGCAGCAGGATTTTCAGCTCCTGCGACGCGGACTCGATCACCTCGCGGTTCTCGTCGTACTGCTCCTGCGCGAGCGCGCGCATCTCGGGGTCGAGGCCCCCCTCGTCGAGCATCTCCTTCGCCTCGTCAAAGGCCCCTTTGGCGGATTTGTATTCGCGGTATTTTTCAACGATCGGCTCCAGCCGCCGGTATTCCTTCATCAGCTCGGTATACCGCGCCGGGTCGCTCGTCACGTTCGGTTCCATCAGGCGCATCCCGAGCTCCTCGAAGCGCGCCGCCACCGAATCCAGTTTGTCAAACATGCCGTTCCCTCCTGTGAGTTTCTCTTTTCAGCGGATGGGAAAGGCAGCTACAAATGCCGGATTTTGAGTTCCTCCCGCCCGAGCTCGGTTTCGCCGCGCAAAACCTTTTTGATGTTCTTTTCCACCTTGGCGCGCGGCACCATCACCTCGCGCCCGCAGCCGACGCAGCGGATGCGGAAATCCATCCCCACACGGCCCACCGTGAAGCGGTTTTCCCCGCAGGGGTGCGGTTTTTTCATGATGAGCACATCGCCGATCTGGATATCCATTCTACCCGCCTCCCGACACGTTTCCTTGGAATACTACAATCTATTATTATACAGAAGAACTATTTCTAACGCAAGGCGCGAGTTGTGAATTTTCCTTTTTTCCGCCCACGGGCGGAGGAGTTTGTCGGTGGCCGGCCGACGGCTGTCACAGTGTTTGCCGCTCAGCGAGCGGCACAGTTTGTCGGTGGTTGACCGACGGCGGCCTTAGATCAGCCGCTCATGAAGCGGCGGAGTCGCCGGGTCCCGCCCCGGCGGGTAGCGGCGCTTTAGATATGTCGCTCATCGAGCGGCGCAGTTTGTCGGTGGTCGACCGACAGCGAGTTCCTTTCTTGCTTGCCCAAGAAAGGAACCAAAGAAGGGCACGAGGGGCTTCGCCCCCTTGACCCCCGCGCCGCCTCCGGTTGGCCTTCGGCCAAAGTCGGCGGCGCCCTGCCACGGATGAACGGACGGGTGTACAGCATCCCGCCCGCCGCCGCGCCGCGGGCGCAATGCCTCTGCCGGAGAGTCTCCGGAACCGTACCGG
>ENA-UOIV01001499-UOIV01001499.1-human-gut-metagenome-genome-assembly--contig:-C59-NODE-1499-length-19382-cov-13.487298_pt1 | contig 19382 bp, 21 predicted proteins | sample MGYA00242333_ERZ723880 | MGnify/ENA metagenome assembly ERZ723880 | reverse complement strand
GTTCAGGCCGGCCGCCATCCGCTGGCACCGGCTCTGCCCGTGCCGCAAAGCGTTTTGAAAATGCTCCCCAAAATCCTCTCAAAACTTTTGGTTCAGGCGAAGCGCGGCGGCCCGCCGCATTTGCCGCCCCTGCCGGCTGGTTCCGTCCCCGTCCCTCCCGCACGGGCCGCGGGAGATGGGGCGGGCGGAGGCCGGCCTGATCAAAAAGTCTTTGGGCGCTTTCTCCAGAAAGCGCGAAAAAGAATCCCCCGGCCGGACGCCGGGGGATCGTTTTTCCCGTATCCCGGGAACGGCGGCTTTTTTCTTGTCCCCCGCGGGAAAAAATGGTATAATGACATTGGACACAAGGTATGTGCGAAGAATGGAGGAACAGCTATGGTTATGAATTCGGTTAAAATCGTATCGTCCAGCAACCGCAACCTGGAGATCACCGCGATTCCCGGCCACTTTGTCACGAGCCATTCCCACATCAACTACTACATCGACATCACGATGATGAAGCACGATTTCGTGATGGCTCGCGAGGCGGCCGTCACGCTCGCGCAGCACTACGCCTATGAGAAGCCCGTCGACACGATCATCTGCATGGACGGCAGCGAGGTCATCGGCGCGTTCCTGGCGCAGGAGCTCGCCAAAAATAACCTCGCATCGGTCAACAGCGAAAAGGACATCTTCGTCGTCACCCCCGAGTTCAACACCAACGGGCAGATGATCTTCCGCGACAACCTCATCCCGATGCTCACCGGCAGGCACGTGCTCCTGTTGCTCGCCTCGGTCACCACCGGCAAGACGATCCACCGCGCGCTCGAATGCATCGCCTACTACGGCGGCATCGCCGAGGGGATCACCGCCGTGTTCAGCGTGCAGGACGAGATCGAGGGATACCCGATCACCCATCTCTTCTCCGCCGCCGACCTGCCCGGCTACCAGTCGAACTCCTTCCGCGACTGCCCGATGTGCAAGCAGGGCCGCAAGATCGACGCGCTGGCCAACAGCTTCGGCTTCTCCCAACTCTGAGCGCATAAACGGTAAAAGCCCCCGCCGCGAAAGCGGCGGGGGCTTTTTGACGCGGTCAGTCCTCGGACGGCGCGTCTCCGTTGACGTATTTTTCCCACATCGCGGAGGTGTTGCCGTAGCCGCAGCACCCTCCGAGAAACACCGGGTCCCCCTTCTTGCGCACGAGCGGGGCGTCCACCACGAGGTTTTCCGCCTCCGCCGGGGTGAGGGAAAATTCCCTGTCCCGGAGACGCACCAGCGCGTTCCCCTCCGGCGTGAGGGAGAGCAGCGTCACGTCGACGCCCGCGACCACGCCGCGCTCCTCCAGCGGGCGGGCGATCCTGCCGCCGCCTTTCACCCAGCTTACCGTGTAGACCTTACCCGGGGTCCCCTGCCTGAGCCTGATCATCCGAAGGCCTCCTTCCGTCCCCGTCGAGCGGGGCTTCCACATTTATGCTACTACAGCCCCTCCCGTTTGTCAACGCGGTTTCGCCGGAAGGGCCCGCCCGCTACTGCAGATATTCGTGTTCCCGGTAGAGGCACACGGTGATGAGGGCGGAAGCGAGCAGGGCCGCCGCCCCGACCAGCCAGAGCAGGGAAACCGCATCGGACGGCAGCGGCGGAATCCCCCCGCGCCCCGCCTCCGAGGCGTACCGGAAGAGGAGGAAAAAGACCGCCATGTAGATCGCGACCAGCCCGTAGCGCGCCCGGATCGAGCCGAGCAGCAGGATGAGCGGCAGCGATACCGCGATGATGACCGCGGCGCCGCAGAACTGGAGGGCGAGCAGCGAGCCGATCGGCAGCGGATTGACGGAGGGCGGCAGCAGCCCGGCGGCCGCGCGGTTCACGAGCAGCACGACCCCGTCCGCCAGCAGCAGGAACGCGGTGCAGAAGAAGTACTTCCCCCACACGATCTGGGCGCGGCTGACGGGGAGCGTCCCCGTGAAGAGCCCGGCCGCGCTGTTGTCGTCGAAGCCCACGACCGTGGCGGACAGGACGTAGCAGGCCATGATATAGCCGATCGGGGCCACATGGGTGGAGACGGAAAAGCCGGCCAGAATGAGCAGGTAAACAAGGGAATACCTGGGCAGGCCGGCGAGCCGGAACCAGTCCGTCCGGCAGAGTAGCAGCACGTTTCGCATGGCGGGCCTCCTCAGTCGGTGAACTGGCGGCGGGCGTAGAGCCGCCGCGCGATGGGATAGGAAACCGCGAGCAGCGCCGCGCCGAACAGGATCAGCAGCGGGGCGAGCCAGCCGGGCAGCGCCGAAGGCATCTGCGCGCGCGTTCCGCCCACGTTCATGCCGAGCACGGTCGCCGCCGCGACGCCGAACGCGTAGGCGGCCAGGATCCAGTAGCGGGCCCTCGTCACGCCGAACCCGAGGATGAGCGGCTGGACGAACGCCGTGAAGGCGCAGCCGATCAGGATGAGCACCGGCAGCATCCCCGTCACCGAGCCGCCCCGGCCGAGCTTCAGCGCCGCGCCGATCCCCCCGGCGGCCAGCGCCGCCAGGCAGGCCCCGGCGACCACCGCGAGATCATAGAGGTATTTCGCCGCGACGAGCTTTTCCCGCCGCACGGGCAGCGAGCCGGTCAGGTAGTCCCCCTTGCTCTGCTCGTCGTAAGCGGCGGGGGTGTACACGAAGAAGTAGACGACGATCACATAGAGGAAGACCGCCGCGCTGACGCTCAGCGTCGCGGACAAAAAGAACACGATGATGAGCAGCGGGAACATCGCCCCCGCGACGCTGCGCAGCTTCAGCAGGTCCATGCGGATGACGGAAAGCATCTCCTTCACCGCGCCTCCCCCCTTTCCCTGCGGGTATAGCCGAGGAAGAGGTCCTCGACCGTCGGCTTCTCGTAGAGCGCCTCGTCGCCGAGCAGCGCGTGCACCGCGCCGGAGTCCCCCGCGAGCCCGCGGAAGCCGAACTCGGTCGCCTCCACCCCGCAGAGCAGCCTCTCGACCTCGCCGGTCAGCAGCTCGCGGCGTCCCTTGACGATCCGGTGGCTGTCGGTAAGGACGTCCTTCTCCCCCTCGAGCAGCAGCTTCCCGCCGTGCAGGAAGAGGATGTAATCGGCGATCTTGTCGAGGTCGGAGGTGATGTGGGTGGAGAAAAAGACGCTGACCCCCTCCTGCTCGATCTCGTCCGCGAGGATGTCGAGCAGCTCCTGCCGCACCAACGGGTCGAGATTCGCGGTGGGTTCGTCCATCAGCAGCAGCTTCGGGTGGTGGGAGAGCGCCAGCGCAAGCGCGAACTGCTTCTGCTTGCCCTTCGAGAGGTCCTTGAACTTCTTGCCCGGATCGAGGGAAAAGCGGTCGAGATAACGGCGGAAGACCACGTCGTCCCAGTTGGGATAGAAGGGCTTCACCATCTCGCGCAGGGTCCTGAGCTTCGCCTGCCCGAGAAAGCCCGTCTGCTCCCCGATGTAGCCCAGATCCCGCTTGATCTGCTCGGAAAAGGCGTGCGCCTCCCGGCCGAACACCCTGACCTCCCCCTCGTCGGGGAAGAGCAGGTCCATCACGAGCTTGATCGTCGTGGTCTTGCCCGCGCCGTTCTCGCCGATGAAGCCGGTCACGTACCCCTCCCGCACCGTGAGGCGGGGCAGGTCCAGCACAAAACCGCTCTTATCGAACCGCTTTTTCAGTCCGGTGATCTCAATGACGTTCTGATCCATCCTATGGTTCCTCCCTGTACAGCGTGGCCGTGATCTCCCAAAGCTCGTCGAGCGTCAGGCCGATCGACTTTGCCGCGTCGATGATCTCCGAGAGCTTCCCCTCGATCTGGCTCATGGCGACCTCCCGCAGGCGGTCGCGGCCGGCAAGCGACACATAGGTCCCCTTGCCCGGCGTCGTCTCGAGGAAGCCCTCCGCCTCGAGATCGTCATAGGCCCGCTTGGTTGTGATGACGCTCACCCGCAGCTGTTTGGCCAGGTAGCGGATGGAAGGCATCGCGTCCCCCTGCCCGAGCGCCCCCGACAGGATTCCGTTTTTGATCTGTTCCTCGATCTGCTCATAGAGCGGGCGCGGCGAGGAATTCGACAGGATAATGTCCAGACGACCGCCTCCGATCTTTCTGCGCCTTACTGTGTCTTTCTGTATCTATATTATGTATACAGTTAGTCACGCTGTCAAGAGGAAATTCCTGCGAAATGCAAAAAAACATCCCACGGCCGACTCCCCGGGCCTTACAGCCACATGCCCAATAAAAGACGCCGCCCCTCGGTATTTCTTCCAATTCGTATTTCCCGGCCTTGCGGAGCAGGCATCGGACCGGTATAATAAAAACTGAAATAAAATTTTGTTCTTATTTTCGAGCGGAGGGACGTCATGCCCAAGATAGCTTATTCCGAGGCGGAGCGGGAGCGGGTCAGGAAGGAACTGATCACCACGGGGCTTGAACTGATGGCAAAGCAGGGCATTCAGCACACCACGATCGAACAGATCTACCTGCGGGTGGGAATTTCCCGCACCTTTTTCTATTCCTTCTTCCCGGCCAAGGAGGATCTGGTCGTGCAGGCGTTTTATTACCAGCAGCCGCAAATGCTGGCGCGCGCGGGAGCTGATGGACGACCCCGGGCTCGGCTGGCGGGAGGGGGTCGAAAGGTTCCTCCGCCGTGTCTGTTATGGGGGGCGGGACCGCTTCGCGATCATGAGCATCGAGGAGCAGCAGGCGCTCGCCAAATGCCTGTCGGAGGAAAAGCGCCGGGAATTCCTGAAAAGACGGCTTGCGTTCTTTACGGAAATGCTGCGCGCCTTCGGCATCCGCGCCGGGACGCAGACGGTAAAGCTGCTCGGCAACCTGCTGTTTTCCGCCGCCATCCTGCGCAAAGCGATCCCGGATACGCTGCCCTTCCTCTTCCCGGACGCCGCCGATGATGCGACCGATTTTCAGCTCAACGCCATTTTGGACTATATGGAAACACTGCGCGGGCAGGATCATCCATAAATATCAAGGAGGAACATTCGTATGGGACTTTTCAGCAAGCTGTTTCAGGGGCCGGAGATCGACCAGGCCAAAAGCGACGCCAACCGAAAGAAGATGCGGGCCCTGTTTAACCAGGTGGTGGAAAACGGGGACGCTTATCAGCTGATCTTCGGCTTCACCGAGGACATAAGCCGTTTCAACTACGGCCTCGTTCGCGGCAGCAAGAGCAAGATCGGCAACCTGATCGTGGGCTGGGACGAGGCCGCCGAAACGATCGTGGCGGTGCCCACCGTCCCCGACCTCTCCGGCTGCGGCGACCCTGTGTATTACCGCCGCTCCGAGATCCACAAGGCGTACCGGAACAAGTATCCCACCGACGCCTTCATCATCTACCCCGACCGGAAGGGCTACATCGGCATCAATGCCTACGACTGGCTCGAGGACGAATCGCTGTACGTGTATGTCGCCCAGGAGGCGGAGCTTGCGGCGTTCACTGAGTTCTTCATGACCAAGTTTAAGACGAAATAAGGGGGCGGAAATATGCCCTGGGGACAGATTGGCGCGGTACTGATCGCTCTGGTGATTGTGTTTATTGTGGGACACCTGTGGTTCCACATCGTCGAGGGGGTGTTGGGCGGCCTGAAGCGGCTGTTCTCCCGCAAAAAAGAGCCTCCCGCATGGCACCCCCTTCCGCCAGACGCGGACAATGCCGACAAGGAGGAAACGAAGCATGTTTGATATCGACGAGCTCATGAAGCGGGCCCAGGCCGCCAGCGACGCGGCCTCACAGCAACTCCAGGAATCCATGGAGAAGAGCCGAAAGATTGCGGAGCAGGCGCAGAAGGACGCCGAAAAAGCGGCGGAAGATGCGGCGAAACGGCAGAACGACGAGGGGCAAGCCGCCGAGCTGGACGCGGCCAACCAGCAGCGCCAGGTGGAAATCCTCGGCCAGGTGTTCAGCCCGGAGGCCATGGCGCAGATGGCGGTCAACCAGGAGCTGATCCAGCAGGCGGTGGACGAAAAGGTGGCCGCGGCGGCCGCCCTCGGCGCGGAGGGCATGATGGGCCAGCTTTTTGGGGAGGACATGGGCGTCATCGCCGCCGCCCTGGAGACCCTAGCCATGGAGGAAGAGGACGGCGAGGGTGAGGAGCGGGAGCTCGACCAGGCGATGGAGCGGGAGCTCTATCAGGTGCTGGAGGAAAAGCTGGCCCAACTGGACGCCCTGCCCGAGCCCGAGCCGGCCCCCTACGCCAGGGACGACCCCCGCTGGGGCCGGTTCGGCATCCTGCTCTCCGGCATTATCTCCACGCTGAACGACCACGAGCTGGGCGGCATGGACGTGGAGGAGCATATCCCCGTTATGGAGCAGCAGATCGTCTCCCTAGTGCGCCGCTCCTGGGGCATCAACGGGCGGGGCGAGCTGCTGGACACCATCCGCTACCTGACCCGGGAGGGTTACACCCTGCGCTACGCCCTCTACTGTGAGGCGGATTCGCCGGAGGAGCTTCTGGAGGAGGACATGGACGAGGAGGACCGGGCGTCGGTCCGCCGGGGCTGGCGGTTTGTCCAGTACTTCAAGGACCGGTATCTCCCCGACTTCCTGCTGGGCTGGGACGTGGGCCGGGCGGCCATGCTGGCCCGCTGGGGCTGCTATCTGGGCTGGATCACCGAGGGGGAGGCCGTGGGCGTCCTGTGGGAGCTGTCCCAAAAGGCGGCCCGGGGGCTGCACAGCTGGCGGGAATTCGCGGAATCGTACCTGTTCGGCGGCCTGATGTGGAAGCTGCTCTGCGGCGATTGCGCCGCGGAGAGCTATCTGGGCTTTTTGGCGGACGCCGCCGTGGACCTGCTCACCGGGGATCCGGACGAAAACGAGGGCCAGTGGCGGGAGTGCCCCTGGCCCGCCGCGCGGAAAATCGGATTCCAGCCTTAGACGCGCGCCCCCGCCGGGGAATCAGAGAAGGACGCCAATGTTTCATTGGCGTCCTTCTTCCGTTTTTTATATTCACTTCACCGGCAAATCCGTCAATCATGCGGCGGCGAGCGCCGGCTTTCGCGGGGGGGCCCGGAATCTCTCCGTCAGGGGGTCTCGAGCTTCCCGAAGGTGACGCGGACCTCGCCGTTTTCCGTGCGCAGCGTGAATTTCGGCTCGCCGCTTCCGAGGGTGACGCCGCCGTCCCAGCCGCGCGGAAGCCTTATCTCGTCGAAGTTGCCGCCCGAAAAGACGAAGTCGAGGTCCTGCGGCTCCTTGCGGAAGTTGACGCGGACGTCCCCGTTCAGGTCCTTCAGATAGGCGTCCTTGGTGAGCTCCTTCACGTCGAGCAGCAGGTCGCCGTTCTGGGTCGTAATCGTCGCGCGGCCGAGCGTTTCGGCCCGGACGGCGATATCCCCGTTTTCACTGCGGAAATAGAGCTCGCCGCCGACCTTCCCGGCGATGACGGCGATGTCGCCGTTGTCCGTCTGGACGTCCTGCTTCCCGGTGATCTCGTCCGCCTCGATCACGACGTCGCCGTTCGTGCAGGTCATCGTGCAGCGCGCGGAGAGCTTTTCGGCGGTGACGTAGAGCATCCCGCCGTCGGCGCTGCCGCCGACCGATCCCACCGCTTCGCCGTAGGCGTGCACGAGCGCGTCGCGCGCCGAGAGCGTCAGCGAAAAATACCGCTGCGCGGGCACCCGCAGCAGGACGGTGTTGACCCGCGCGTCCTCACGGGTGCAGAGATAGCGCAGGCCGGTGGAGCCCCGCGCCGTGAGGGTGAGGGTCCCGCCCGAAAGGGTCAGCTTGGCGCTGATCGGCCCCGACGCGCCGATGGTATCCAGTTCAAAGCTGCCTGTGTCCGACGGCTCGATCACAACGCCGCAGAGCGCGGCGTTGACCGCCAGCCGGCTCACCCCGTCGGCGGGGAGGGTCTGGAGGTGGACGGTCTCGCCGGAGGCGTATTTCGACGCGGCGGCCGCGAAGGGGTTGCCCTCCAGCCTCCAGTCGGCGGGACCGAAGAGCATCTGCTCCCCGTCGAGCGCCACGGCGTAGGAACTCGCGTCCGCCGAGGGCGCGGGAGGCAGGACGTTCTCATGCACATCAGCCGCGCCGGCGGTCAGCGCCGCCGCGGAAAGGCTCATGCTCAGGGCGGCGGCCGCCGCCAGCAGGAAGGCCGGCATTCTGCGCGTTTTCATATCAAACACCTCGCTGTCTTAATGGTTCCACTTTACGCCGCGCGGGGGAGTTTGTCAAGCGCGGCGGATACAAAAGCGGACCTGCGCGCAGGTCCGCTTTTATCAGGCTTCTTCATCGCTTCCGACCAGCCCCTGCGCCGCGTAGCTCGACGGGGGCGTGCTGTTCGCCACGTTGTCGAGCAGGCGCCGCCGCACGTCATAGTCGTCCAGGGTCTGCGCGTTCCTGTTGACCGCGCTGGATTCGGCGCTGCGCAGCACGAAGTAGAGGGTCGGCAGCTCCTCCAGTCCCTCCGCGTTGGCAAACGGCTTGCCCGAGATCGCGTAGCGGTACCGCCCGACGACCGCCGGGTCGTCGGGATAGCGCGCCGAAAGGTCCTCGAAGAGGGTGTCGTTGCCGAGCAGGTCATAGACGTAGCTGTCGAGCAGCACCAGGTCGGCGTCCCCCTCGGAGAGGGCGCCGCTCAGCTCGCCGAGCATCTTCGCCGTGTCGCCGCCGCCCGTGGCCGGGAACTCGTAGGTCACCAGCGTCACCGGCGCGCCCCCCTCCTCAATATCGGGGGCGTAGCCGGTCAGCTGCATGGTCAGCGCGTCTTTCTGCTCGACCGAGAGGTAGCCGCGCACCGCGGCCACGACGGTCAGCTTCCCGTCGTCGGTCCCCTCGCTGAAAAAATAGGCGAGCGCGAGCAGCACGACGACGATCAGCGCGACGACAAAAATGCCCAGTCTGCGCTTGTGCACCACACGGGATTCCTTTTTATCCGGTTCTCCCAAGGACGCCCACCTCCTTTTGTCTGTTCAGCGGTCCGGTCAGTCCCTGATCGGCTTCATGGTGGGGAAGAGCAGCACGTCGCGGATCGACGCGCTGTTGGTCAGCAGCATCACCAAGCGGTCGACGCCGATGCCGAGCCCGCCCGTCGGGGGCATGCCGTATTCGAGCGCCGTGAGGAAATCCTCGTCGACGTCGGTGGCCTCCTCGTCGCCCGCGGCCTTGAGCGCCGCCTGGTGCTCGAACCGGCCGCGCTGGTCGATCGGGTCGTTGAGCTCGCTGAACGCGTTGGCGTGCTCCCGCCCGAGGATGAAGAGCTCGAACCGCTCGGTGTATTCGGGGTCCTCCGGCTTGCGCTTGGAAAGCGGGGAGATGTCCACCGGATGGTCGGTGATGAAGACCGGCTGGATCAGGTGCTCCTCACAGTATTCCTCGAAGAAGAGGCTCAGGATATCCCCCTTGCCGTGGCGCTCCTCGTATTCGATGTGGTGCTCCTTCGCGAGCGCGCGCGCCTGCTCGAGCGTCTCCACCTCCGCGAAGTCGACGCCGCCGTACTTTTTGACCGCGTCGCGCATCGTGAGGCGCTCGAACGGCTTATCGAGGTCGATCTCCACGTCGCCGTACCGGATGACGCCGGTGCCGAGCACCGAGTGCGCGCAGTGGCGGATGAGCCCCTCGGTGATGTCCATCATGCCGTGGTAGTCGGTGTACGCCTCATAGAGCTCGAGCAGGGTGAACTCGGGGTTGTGACGGGTGTCGATGCCCTCGTTGCGGAAGACCCGCCCGATCTCGTACACCTTGTCGAACCCGCCGACGATCAGCCTTTTGAGGTGCAGCTCGAGCGCGATGCGCATGTACATGTCGATGTCGAGGGCGTTGTGGTGGGTGATGAACGGCCGCGCGGCCGCGCCGCCCGCGATCGTGTGCAGCACGGGGGTCTCGACCTCGAGGAAGCCCAGCCCGTCCAGGTAGCCGCGGATAGCGGTGATGATCTTCGAGCGCTTGACGAAGGTCTCCTTGACCTCGGGGCTCACGATGAGGTCGACATACCGCTGGCGGTAGCGCAGCTCGGTGTCCTTGAGGCCGTGCCACTTCTCGGGCAGCGGCAGCAGGGATTTGGAGAGGAGCACGATCTCGTGCGCCTTGACCGAGATCTCCCCCTTCTGGGTGCGGAAGACCTCGCCGCGGATGCCGACGATGTCGCCGATGTCCCATTTCTTGAAATCTGCGTACCGCTCGTCGCCCACCTCGTCGCGGCGCACATAGCTCTGCACCCGGCCCGAGGCGTCGCGCAGGTCGAGGAAGGAGGCCTTGCCCATGATGCGGCGGCTCATCATGCGCCCCGCGATGGACACCTCCCGGCCCTCCAGCTCGTCGAACCGGTCGACGATCTGCCGCGCGTAGGCGGTACGGCTGTAGGTGGTAATCTCAAAGGGGTTCTTTCCCTCGGCTTTCAAGGATTCCAGCTTGTCGCGCCGGATCTGCAGGACCTCGGACAGCTTCTGCTGTTCCTCCTGCTCGGTCAGCTCCCCCTCCGGGAGGTTGCGGGATTCTTCCATCGTATGCACATCCTTTATCTGTTGCGGGCCCCGCGGCCCGTCTGCCATGCGGTTATTATAACAAAAAAGCGGGCTCTTGCAAAGCCCGCTTTTACAAAATATTGACTCTGCTTACCGGCTGATCTCGAGAATTTTCAGTTTCAGGACGGCGGCGGGCGCCTGGATTTCCACCACATCGCCCACCTTGTGGCCGATGAGCCCCTTGCCCACCGGCGACTCGTCGGAGATCGCGTCGAGGTCGGAATGCGACTCGACCGAGCTGGCGATGACGTACTCCATCTCCTCGTCGAAATCGACGTCGAGAATTTTGACCTTGCAGCCGACCGAAACGGCGTCGGTGGAGATCTCGTCCCGGCTGATGATCTTGACGTTCTTGAGCTGGTCCTCCAGCTTTTTGATGCGCGCCTCGACGACCGCCTGTTCGTTCTTGGCCTCGTCGTATTCGCTGTTCTCCGACAGGTCGCCGAACCCGCGCGCCACGCGGATTTTTTCGGAGATCTCCCCCCTGGTCACGCTCTTGAGTTCATTCAGTTCCTTTTTGAGCGCCTCGTAGCCCTCTTGTGTCATTAACATTTCCGTTGCCATATCCCATTCTCCTTTACAGAGCATTTGGTTCCATCACGAAATCCCGCAGATACGAAAAAAGCGCATACCCCCGGCGGCGCGGACATCGGGTCTTCCCGCTTCTCGCGCGCGTTTTGCAGCCAGACGTATAGCAATGGTTAGTATTATAGTCAAAACGTTCAAATATGTCAAGCGTTCCAAAGTTTTTTAAGGAATTGTTTACAGGTAATCTTTCCCTGCTCCCCTCTTACGACCTGTCCCTTCATCTTATGTCCCGGCCGCGCGGGATATGCACGGGGCCGCCGGTTTCACGCGCGCGGCGCTTTTCCGCGCACACGCAAAAGAGGCGGCCGCCTTTCTGCGGCCGCCCGGACGCTTCGCTTATCTTCTGCCGCTGGAAAACGCCCCGAGGCGTGCGGGCGGCGCGGAGGACGCCTCGCTCGACGACTCGGTCTCCTCCTCCCCGGAGGTCGCGGTTCCCTCGGAGGAGGAGCCCTCCGGGCCGCTCTCCGTCCCGGAGGATTCCGCGGGCGGCTGGCTCTCCGCCTGCGATTCGGCGGGGGCCCCGCTCTCCGCGGGCTGGGATTCGGCGGGCTGACTCGCCGGAGGCCCGCTCACGACGGGTTCGCTCGCGGCGGGCGCCTCGGACTGCACCGGAGGCGCGGGAGGCGCGGGCACCTCGAAGGTGAGCCCCGCCAGCAGGTCGATCGCGGCGCTGAATTCCGTCAGGTCGAGTGGTTCGCGCGCCGGTTCCGGTTCGGCTTCGGGCTCCGGTTCGCTCGACGAAGCCTCTTCCTCCTCAGAGGAGGCCTCGCCCGACACGTCCCGCGGTTCCTCCATATCGGAGGATTCCGCGGCGGACGACTCCTCGCCGGAGGACGCCGTCTCGGACGATTCGGCTGCGGACGGCTCCTCTTCCGAGGAACTCGCGTACGCCGCGTCGGGCAGAGACGTGGCGGACGCCGTGCCGCCGCTCTCCTCCGGCTCCAGGTCGATGATCGTCATGTTCATGCGGATGGTCGCGATGATCGAATCCACCGCCTTCTGGAGCTGCGGGTCGGTCAGCAGGTTCCCCGGTATCGAGTCGTCGTTCATCTTGACCTCGAAGTCGGGCCGCACGCCCTCCCCGTCAAAGCTCGGGCTGGTCGGCGGGTTGTAGACCGCCGTCGTGATTTCGATCGCGCTGCCGTCGGTCAGCGGGAAGATGCGCTGCATCGTCCCCTTGCCGGCGGTCTTCTGGCCGATGAGCTTGCCCTTGTTGTAGTCGCGGATGACCGCCGCGAAGAGTTCCGACTCCCCCGAGGTCTTCTCATTGATGAGCACCGCCATCGGAAGTGTGACCTCCCGCGCGTCGGAAATTTTGGTGTTTTCCACCCGTCCCGTCTTGTCGACGGTCGAGGCGAGCACCCCGGAGGGGAGGAGCTTGTCGAGCGCCTCGGCCACCGAGTCGAGGGCGGAGGTGCCGGAGGAGGTGATGCTGACCCCGCGCACGTCGAACACAAGGCCCTGCGCGCCCTCGTCGATCAGCCTGTCCACCTGCTTGGTGAACTGGTCGGGGGTATTGTCGGCGAAGTCCTTGATGACGACCAGGCCGATCTGGTTTTCAAGCATGGAGGAATAGACCGACGGGACCTCGACGAAGCGGCGGGTCATGTCGGGCAGCGTGCTGTCCTCGACGCCGCGGCGCACGACGATATTCATCTTGGTGCCGGCCGCGCCGTAGAGCATCGAAACCGCCTCGCTGTAGTTTTCGGCGGTGATGTCGGTCTCGTCGATGCGCACGATCAGGTCGCCCTCCTGCAGGCCGGCGGCCTGCGCGGGCGAATCGGGATAGACCTCGTCGACGACGATGTAGCCGCTCTCATCCATCCGGGGCACGATGCCGATCTGCACCCGCTGGTCGTTGTAGCTCTGTTTGAGGCGGGCGTAGGCGGCCGCGTCGTAATAGCGCGCGTACGCGTCCCCCGTGCCGTTGAGGTAGCCGGTGACGAGCTGGTTGACCAGCTCGCCCTCCCCGATCGCGCCGGTGTAGTTCTGCCGCACGTAGTCGTCCACCTCGGCGAGCTTGGAATACATCGCCTCGCGCTCGCTGAGGTTATAGGCGGTCTCGTCAAAGCTGCGCCGCGCAAAAAGCCACGTCATCGTGATCGTCGCCGTGATGACGATCACCGTGAACGCGATCGCCGCGCCCAAAGAAATCTTTTTGCTCATCAGTCGTCTCCTTTCGGCCTGCGTTCTGTCGCCCGGACGGGTCAGGCCGGCCGCTCTGTCCGCGGGGGCCGCCCCGCGGCCTCCGCCAAATCCGGCCGCCGCCCGGCGCGGCCGCGCCGGACAATGCGAAGGGCGGAGACTCTCCGCCCTTCACCGGAAGGTTCTTTGTTTTTCACGTCACGGGGACCAGCCCTGCGGGTTGACCGCCTTGTTGTTGACGCGGATCTCAAAGTGGATGTGCGGGCCGGTCGACCAGCCGGTCGAGCCGACCTCGCCGATCTTCTGCCCCTGCGCCACAACGTCCCCGACCGAGACGGAAAGCGCGCTCATATGCCCGTAGAGGGTCTGGATGCCGCCGCCGTGGTCGATGATGACGTACTTGCCGTAGCCGTAGCCGGGCGTGAAGGAGGTGTTCGCGACCTTGACGGTGCCCGAGTTGGCCGCGAGCACGGGCGAGCCGTAGGCGCCGCCGCCCGAGATGTCGATGCCCGTGTGGAAATCGCTGCCGCCGAAGCGGGAGCCGTAGGGGCAGGTCACCTGGAAAAGGGAGGCGGAGGGCCACGCCATGCCGCCGCCGATATATTTCGTGTTGAGGGAGGTCTTATTGATCTCCGCGATGATCGCCGAAATTTCCGCCTGGACCTGCTGCATCTGCTTGGTGAGCTCGGCCTTGTTGGCCAGGAACTCCTGCTCCTGGGCGGCGATGTCCTGAATCCGTGAAACGGCGGTCGCCTGCTGGGCCTTGAGCTCCTCCTGCTTGGAGACCGTCTCGCGCTTGTCCTCCTCGACGGAGGTCTTGTCGTCCTCGATCTCCTTCTTGATCGCCTCGAGCTCCGCCTTCTGCTCCTTGAGCTCGTTGATCAGGTCGGTGTCATGCTGCGCCACGGCGGTCACGACGTCGGTGCGCAGCAGCATGTCGGAAAAGTCGTCCACCCCGAGCACGAGGCCGAGGGTGCTTGTCCCCTGCAAGGAGCACATCGCGCGCAGCCGCTGCTGGTAGAGGGAGAAGTTTTCGTCGATCTCCTTCTGCTTGGCGGACATCTCGCGGGTCTTCTCCGAGATCCGCTGCTCGAGCACCGCGATCCGCTCGTCGAGCGTGTCGATCTGCTCGATCGTCGTGTTGATCTGCCCGTCGATCTCCTGCTTGATGACGACCTGCTTCTGTTTCTCGGAAGCGGCCGCGTTGATCTTCTGCTGCACGGCGTTGTTCTGCTCCTGCAGCTTCTTGTATTTGCTGTTGAGGCGGTCGAGCATGTCCTGGAGGTCGTCCTCGTCCTCGTCGTAATCGTCCTCGTATTCCTCGTCGTCGTCCGCGTGCACCAGGATCGACACGGTCGGCGCCACGACCATGACAGCCATAAGCAGCGCCATCATCCATGCAAAGACGCGTTTGCCCTTTTCGCCCACATCCAGGCCCCCCTTCCGCCTTCCGCCGCAGCGGAGGTCATACTTTCAGGTATCTGTTTACAAAGAACATGCTGCCGAACACGCCGATCCCGATGCCTCCGCCCGCGAACCAAGCGAGCAGCTCGAGCGCGACCTCCTCAAAGGGGATCGTGTTCTGATAGGCCGACTGGATAAAGGCGGAGGGATTGAGGGACACCGCGTCGAGCACATAGTTGTAGCCGACCCACAGCAGCCCGAAGGCGAGCAGCGCGGAGAGCAGCCCGAGCAGGAACCCTTCCACGAAGAAGGGCAGCCGGATGAAGGCGTCGGTCGCGCCGACGTATTTCATGATATTGATCTCCTTGCGGCGGTTGAAGACGGTGACCTTGATCGTGTTGGCGATGATGACCAGCGACACGACAATGAGGATGGCGACGATAAACATGCCGCTGACCGACACCGCGCGCTTGATGCTGGAAAACGCCTCCGCGACCGCGTCGGGGGCGCGCACCGCGGAAACCCCCGAGATCGATTCGAGCCGCATGACCGTGCCGGTGAGGACGGAGAGGTCCTTCACCCGCACGCTGTAATAGTTGAAGAGGGGGTTCTGGTCGCCCTCCAAGCCGGTGAGCAGGTCCTCCAGCTCGGGGGACTTGGCCTTCTGCTCCTCCAGCAGCTCGTCCTTCGAGACGAACCGCTGGTTATAGATGTTGTCCACAAGCCCGAGCTCCAGCCCGACGTCCGCGATCTGTTCCTCGTCGAGGCCGTCCTCCAGCTGGACCACGACCTCGTTCTGGGTCTCCGCGAAGCCGACGATCTTGTTGACGTTCATCGAAAAAAGCATCGAGGCGCCGATCAGGAGCATGCACGCCACCAGCGTGCCGATCGACGCGAACGACATCAGCCGGTTCGCGTAGATGCTCTTGGCGCCCTCCTTGATGAGGTACCCGAAACTGCTGCCCTTCATTCGTCGTAGTACCCCCTGTTCCGGTCGTCCGAGATGATGGTTCCCTCGTCGATCGTAATCACCCGGTGGTCGAACTCGCTCACCAGGTTGTGTTCATGGGTGACCATGACGATGGTGGTGCCGCATTTGTTGATCTCGCTGAGCAGGTCGACGATCTCAAACGAGAGATCGGGGTCGATGTTGCCGGTGGGCTCGTCCGCGATGATGAGCGGGGGGTTGTTGACGAGCGCGCGCGCGAGCGCGACGCGCTGCTGTTCACCGCCCGACAGGTGCTCGGGCAGGCTCTTGGCCTTGCCGGAAAGCCCGACCAGGCCGAGTATGTACGGGACGCGGCTGCGGATGTCCTTGGCGGACACGTTGGTGACCCGCAGCGCGAACGCGACGTTGTCATAGACGTTCATGGTCGGGATGAGCCGGAAATCCTGGAACACCACCCCGAGCGTGCGGCGGTAGTAGGGGACCTTGCGCCGCTTGAGGCGCACGAGGTTCTGGCCGTTGACGTAGATCTCTCCCGACGTCGGCTTCTCCTCCCGCATCAGCAGCTTGATAAAGGTGCTCTTCCCAGCTCCCGACGGGCCGACGACGAATACGAATTCCCCTCTGTCAATACTCACATTGAAATTGCTGAGCGCGCGCGTCCCCGTCGCCTTGTAGACTTTGGAGACATTGACGAATTCGATCACTGGTACACCGCCTTTGAAAAGGCCTGTCTTTCGGCAGGCCAGGTTTCACAATTAATATTTCACCGGATTCGCCGTCAGGTATTTCTTGACCATCAGCGCCACCTTGAAGATGATCGCGTGGTCGAATTCCCGCAGGTCGAGCCCCGTGAGCTTTTTGATCTTCTCGAGCCGGTAGACGAGGGTGTTGCGGTGGACGAAGAGCTTGCGGCTCGTCTCCGACACGTTGAGGTTATTCTCAAAGAATTTCTGGATGGTAAAGAGGGTCTCGTGGTCGAGGCTTTCGATCGAGCCCTTTTTGAAGACCTCCCGCAGGAACATGTCGCACAGGGTGGTCGGCAGCTGGTAGATCAGCCGCGCGATGCCGAGGTTGTCGTAGCTGACGATCGCCTTTTCGGTGTCGAACACCTTGCCGACCTCAAGCGCCACCTGCGCCTCCTTGAAGCTGCGGGCCAGATCCTTCACGCCGACGATCGAGGTGCCGATGCCCACGACCACCTTGGTGTAGAACTCGCTGCCCAGCGTGTCCACGATCGAGCGCGCGAGTTTTTCGAGGTCTTTCGACTCGATGCCGGGCTTTGTCTCCTTGACGAGCACGATGTCGCTCTCGGAGATGTTGAAGACGAAGTCCTTCTGCTTATCGGGGAAGAGGTTCTGAATGACGTCGAAGGCGGAGATGTCGTTGGAAGCGACGATGCGGATGAGCAGGACGACGCGGGTGGAGTCGGTGTTGAAGTGCAGCTCCCGCGCCTTAACGTAGATGTCCCCCGGCAGGATGTTGTCGAGGATGACGTTTTTGATGAAGTTGTTCCGGTCGTATTTCTCGTCGTAATACTGCTTGATTGACGAGAGGGAGATCGCCAGGAGGTTGCAGTATTTTGCGGCGGGATCGTCCACACCTTCGACAAAAACCGCAAATTCGGGTTTCATCTTGTTGCCAAACGGCTTATACGTATAGCCGTCGCGCACGAACACCTCGTTCGTGTCGCCGACGTCGAGCGTAAAGAAATCGCTCGTTTCGCCAATTTTGGTGAGATCGCTGCACGAGATGATCGTCGCGCTGTCATCCACGACGCCGATCACCCTGTCGATACAGTCTCTCATCTGGTGGACGATTCCCTGGAAAAGCCTGTTTGACATTCAAATCCCCTCTTTACTCGTAATCGGTTGTGCTTTGCCAAACACATGGATCTTTCTGTGGCCGAGGCGCGATTTTTGTCCGCCGTAGATGGACGAAAAAAAGGCCGCGTTTTTAATCTTACAAGCCATTACGAATATTTTACAACAAATTTGTATATATTGCAACACAAATTCTTATTTTCGTTGTGGAAAAATCATTATTTTTTCCACAGCGGTTTTTCTGGGGATCGGAACCAAGCTTTTCGACCATCATACTACATTTTTATAGGCAATGTGTGTCCAAACTTTGTCGCTTTTTTGAACAGCCTGTCCCTTCCCCGGCGGCCCGCACCGCCAAATTCCCCGCCGCAGCGGGCTTTACAGCCCCTCCGTCAAAATCCGTTCTACCTCTATTTTACTGAGTTTCCTGCATTTTCCGGGCTCCAGATCCGGGTCTAAAGCCAGCCCTCCGATCGCGTCCCGGCGCAGCGCCGTGACCGTGATCCCGTACGCTCCGAACATCCGTTTGACCTGGTGGTACATCCCCTGCCGCAGGACCACCCGCGCCGTCCGGGGGTCGTCCGGGTCGGGCGCGAGGAGAGCGGGCATGCACGTCCTCCCGTCGAGGACGACTCCCGCCGCGAACGCCTCGACAAGCTCCGGCCCCGCCGGCCTGTCCAGCCGCGCGGTATAGGTTTTGGGCACGTGGCTCCTGGGCGCGAGGATGCGGTGGGCAAACTCCCCGTCGTCGGTGATGAGCACGAACCCCTCGGTGTCCTTGTCCAGCCTGCCCGCCGGGAAAAGCCCGCTGCGCCGCAGCTCCTCCGGCACCAGGTCGAGCACCGTCGGCAGCTTGTCGTCGTGGGTGGCGCACACCACCCCGCGGGGCTTATTGAGCATCAGGTAGGCGTGGCGGCCCATTTCCAGCGCCCTGCCGGCCACGGCGATCTCGTCCGTATCCGGGTCGACCCGCCGCTCGCAGGAGCGCTCAGGCAGGCCGTTCACCGTCACCTGCCCGTGGGAGGCAAGCCGGCGCACCTCCCGGCGGGACAGCGCCGTCCGGGAGGCCACCACCTTATCCAGTCGCTCGGTTTCCGCCATGTCTTCGCCCCCTTCTCCCGCGCGGCGCCTGCCGCGCGGGGATTCCGGGGACTATTGTACCACAAGCGCAAAGCGCGCGGTGGGGCAATCGCGCATCGGGACGAAAGCGCCAGGGGCGCGGATCGTCCTGCGCATAAGTCCGGTACAATAGCTGCCTCGCGGATATTGTACCATATCCGCGCCGCCCGTTCAATCGGTGCGCTGCGCGAACCCGTGCATGAAACCGTCCAGCTCGACCGAACAGACGTCGCCGCCGATCACCTTGTTCTTATAGACAAGGATGTTGGCGCGCACGCCCTCCGCCTGGCCGGGGTAGTTTTCGATTACATAGGTGTAGCGTTTGCACCGCTTGCCCGCGTACTTGCTCAGATCGCAGCCCTGCTGCTTCTGGATCTCATTGTACTTCTCGAATACGTCGTCGAATTCCTGCGGGATTTTGACCTCCACGATCTCGTCCTCTTCCCCTTCGACCTCCCAGCCGAACGTTTCGAGGAAGGAGATCCTCTGTTCATTCGTTTTGGCCGCGGCCTTTTCCACCTTCGCTTCCGCCGGGGCCTGCACCGGGTCGCCCCGCAGCTCCGACAGCGCCGCCTGCGCCCAGATGCCCCCCGCCAGCGCCAGCACAAACACCGCCGCCGCCGCGGCCACCTGCTTTTTGGTCACCCGGAATGAGACTGTAAACATACTGCTAACCTCCCGCGCCGTATTCGGTTCCGTTCTATATGTATACGCGCGCGGGGGACTTGTTATGCCGTCCTGTCCTCTGTTGTGCCGCTCGAGAGCGGCGGAGCTTGCCGTCCTTCCGGCGGCGGGGGTTCTCAGGTTTGCCGCTCAGTGAGCGGTGGAGCTTGCCGGGTCCCGCCCCGGCGGGCGGGCCGACTTCTTGGGCGCCCAAGAAGTCGGCGGAAGAAGGGCGCTCAAGGGGACTTCCGCCAGTCCCCT
>ENA-UOIV01001493-UOIV01001493.1-human-gut-metagenome-genome-assembly--contig:-C59-NODE-1493-length-19473-cov-12.481872_pt1 | contig 19473 bp, 19 predicted proteins | sample MGYA00242333_ERZ723880 | MGnify/ENA metagenome assembly ERZ723880 | reverse complement strand
GGGCCCGTCCTTTTTTTGCTTTTTTCGACAGAATCGCCAAAAGGATCGGGCGCGGGGCCCGTTTTCTCAAATCTTTCCTGAAAAGTCAGGATTTCGCCGTTTGCGCAAATTGACTGTTCGCTGAATTCGTGTTAAGATGAGGCATAGCAAACTATACTAATATGGGGCAATTTGCCCCTTCCCGGGACGGCCGTGGGTTTGCGCGGCCGCCGCCGGTCTGATCGGCCCCGCAGGGGCCAGAGTGAGGTGCTCTATATGGAACGGATTCCGGCGCGGATGACGATGGGGATCGACATCGGCTCCACCACGGTTAAAATCATCATCGTGAAGAACGGCGACGTCGTCTACCAGCAGTACGAACGCCACATGTCGCAGGTGCGGCCCAAGACGCTCGAGCTCATCCGCATGGCGAAGGACGTCATCGGCGGCGGGGAGCTCACCGTCGCGCTCTCCGGTTCGGCGGGGCTCGGGGTCGCCAAGGCGGCGGGCCTGCCCTTCATCCAGGAGGTCTTCGCCACCGGCGAGGTGGTCAAGTCCTACGCCCCCGACACCGACTGCGTGATCGAATTGGGCGGCGAGGACGCGAAGATCATCTTCTTTACCGGCGGGCTCGAGGAGCGGATGAACGGCTCCTGCGCGGGCGGCACCGGCGCCTTTATCGACCAGATGGCGACCCTGCTCGACGTGACCCCCGAACAGCTCGACACGCTGAGCCTCGGCAGCGAAAAGCTCTATACGATCGCCTCGCGGTGCGGCGTCTTCGCCAAAAGCGACATCCAGCCGCTCTTAAACCAGGGCGCCCGCAAGGAGGACATCGCCGCCTCGATCTTCAAGGCGGTCGTCGACCAGACGATCACCGGCCTCGCGCAGGGGCGGCGGATCACCGGCAAGGTGCTCTTCCTGGGCGGCCCGCTCTACTATTTCAAGGGCCTCCAGCGGGAGTTCGTCCGTTCGCTCGGCCTCTCGCATGAAAACGCCGTCTTTCCCGACATGGGCCGCTACGCGGTGGCGCTGGGAAGCGCCCTCTTCGCCGAAAAGACGGGCCAGCCGATGACCTATGAGGAGCTCGTCGGCAGGCTCGAGGCCGCGGCCAGCGAAAGCCACGCGGCGCGTTACCTCGAGCCGCTCTTCGAGAACGCGGACGACTACGCGGCGTTTTTGAACCGCCACGGGAAGGCGTCGGTCGGCCGCGCCGACCTCGACGCCTACGAGGGGGACGCCTACCTCGGCGTCGACTGCGGCAGCACGACGACCAAGCTCGTGCTGATGGCGGAGGACGGGCGCATCCTCTACGACTACTACAGCGCGAACAGGGGCAACCCCGTCGAGATCATCCGGGAGCAGCTCGTCAAGATCCGCGCCCGCTGCGGGGACCGGGTGACGGTCCGCGGCAGCGCGGCCACCGGCTACGGCGAGGACCTTGTGAAAAACGCCTTTTCGATCGACGCGGGCCTCGTCGAGACGATGGCCCACTTCAAGGCGGCGCGCTTCTTCGACCCCAGCGTCGACTTTATCCTCGACATCGGCGGGCAGGACATCAAATGCTTCAAGGTCCGCGACAACGCGATCGATTCGATCATGCTCAACGAGGCCTGCTCCTCCGGGTGCGGGTCGTTTATCGGCACCTTTGCCCAGTCGATGGGCTACAGCGTCGAGGAGTTCGCCAAGCTCGGCCTCTTTGCCAGATACCCCGTCGACCTCGGCAGCCGCTGCACCGTTTTCATGAACTCGTCGGTCAAGCAGGCGCAGAAGGAGGGCGCGGGCGTCGAGGATATTTCCGCGGGAATATCCATTTCGGTCGTCAAGAACGCGATCTACAAGGTCATCCGCGCCCACTCCGCCGAGGAGCTCGGGCAGAGCATCGTCGTGCAGGGGGGCACCTTCTTAAACGACGCGGTGCTCCGCAGCTTTGAGCGGGAGATCGGCCACGACGTGGTGCGCCCGGCCATCGCCGGGCTGATGGGCGCCTACGGCGCCGCGCTCTACGCGCGGGAGCTGGCGCTGCCGGAGTCGTCGCTCATCTCGGCAAAGGAGCTCGAGAGCTTCCGCCACGCCTCCAAATCGGTCACCTGCGGCCTGTGCGGCAACCACTGCAACCTCACCGTCAACACCTTCGGCGGCGGCAAGAAATTCATTTCCGGCAACCGCTGCGAGCGCCCGCTCGGCCGGGAGGCGGCGGAGCCGCTGCCCAACCTCTTCGCCTGGAAGCTCGAGCAGCTTGAGGCGCTCAAGCCCCTGCCCGGCAGGCGCGGCAGAATCGGCGTCCCCCTCGGGCTCAACATGCTTGAGAACCTCCCTTTCTGGCACGCCTTCCTCACCGCCCTCGGCTTCGAGGTGGTGACGAGCGGCGTCTCCACCCGCGAGACCTACATCAAGGGGCAGTTTTCCATCCCGTCGGACACCGTCTGCTATCCCGCCAAGCTGATGCACGGCCACATCGCCGACCTGCTGGAACAGGGCGTCACGACGATCTTCTACCCCTGCATGACCTACAATTTTGACGAGGAGAAGGGCGACAACCACTACAACTGCCCGGTGGTCGCCTACTACCCCGAGCTGCTGCGCGCGAACGTGTCGGAGCTTTCCGAGCCGGGCGTGCACTTCCTCTACCCCCATGTGGGCATCCACCGCCCCGCCAAGTTCGCCGACAAGCTCTTCCACAACCTGCGCGCCGTCTATCCCGACCTGACGCTGCGGGAGGTGCGGGAGGCCGCCCGGACCGCCTATACCGCCTACGACGACTGGATGAAGGCGGTGAAGGCGGAGGGCCGCCGCGCGATCGCCTGGGCGCGGGAGCAGGGCAGAAAGATCGTGGTGCTCTCGGGCAGGCCCTACCACATCGACCCGGAGATCAACCACGGCATCGACCGGCTGATCGCCTCCTTCGGCATCGTGGTCGTCAGCGAGGACTGTGTGGCCGACCTGGTGGAGCCGGTGAAGGTGCACGTGCTCAACCAGTGGACCTACCATGCGCGCCTCTACAACGCCGCCAAATATGTGACCGCCCAGCCGGACATGGAGCTGGTGCAGCTGGTCTCCTTCGGGTGCGGCATCGACGCGATCACGACCGACGAGGTCCGCGACATCCTGGAGGCGGGCGGCAAGCTCTGCACCCAGCTCAAGATCGACGAGATCACCAATCTCGGCGCGGTCAGAATCCGTATCCGCAGCCTGCTTGAGGCGGTGGAAGAAAGGGAACGCAGCCATGCAGCTACAAAATGACGAACGCGTCCTCTTTACCAAAGAGATGAAGCGCGACTATACGATCCTCGTGCCCACCATGCTTCCGGTGCACTTCAAGCTGATGCTCAACATCCTGCGGGAGTACGGCTACCGGGCGGAGCTTTTGGAGAACAGCGGCCAGCGGGTGGTGGACAGCGGCCTGCGCAACGTACATAACGACACCTGCTACCCGGCGCTGCTCGTCATCGGCCAGATGATCGACGCGCTCGAATCGGGCAGGTGGGACGTGCACAAGGTGGCGCTGCTCATCACCCAGACGGGCGGCGGCTGCCGCGCGTCCAACTACATCCACCTGCTGCGCAAGGCGCTGAAAAAAAGCGGCTACGGATTCGTGCCGGTCGTCTCCCTCTCGGCCAACGGGATGGAGAAAAACCCGGGCTTTTCCCTCACGCCGATGATGCTGGACCGCATCTTTTACGCGATGACCTACGGCGACCTGCTCATGCTGCTGGCCAACCAGTGCCGTCCCTACGAGACGGAGGCGGGCGTCACCGACGCGCTCGTCGACCGCTGGGCGAACCGGCTGACCGACGAGATGAAGGGGCGCGGCCCCCTGAGCTACCGGGCGGTGCGCCGCAACTACGGCGCGATCGTCGCCGACTTCGCGGCCCTCCCCCGCAAAACGGAGGAGAAGGTGCTGGTCGGCGTGGTGGGGGAGATCTATGTGAAGTTCTCCCCCCTCGGCAACAACAACCTCGAGGATTTCCTCCTCTCCGAGGGGGCGGAGGTCGTCGTGCCGGGGCTGCTCGATTTCTGCCTCTACTGCGTCTACAACCAGCTCAACGACCACAAGCTCTACGGGGCGGGCGGCTTCTGGAAGACGCTCGTCTTCCGCAAGGTCTACGACATGCTCTGCAAAAAGCAGAAGGACGTCATCGAGGCGGTCACCCGGGAGGGCACCTTCCGGCCGGGGGGCTATTTTCCGCATACGGTGGAATTGGTCCGGGGCTATATCAGCCATGGCGTCAAAATGGGCGAGGGCTGGCTGCTGACGGCCGAAATGCTCGAGCTGATCGAGCAGGGGGTGGGCAACATCGTCTGCACCCAGCCGTTCGGCTGCCTGCCCAACCACATCGTGGGCAAGGGGATGATGCGCATCATCAAGGCGCGCAACCCCGATTCGAACATCGTGGCGGTCGACTACGACCCGGGCGCCACCAAGATCAACCAGGAGAACCGCATCAAGCTGATGCTGGCCAACGCCGCCTCGATCGCCGGGCAGCACGCGGCGCGCGAGGTGCCGCTGCCGCGGCACGAGGAGGAATACGGCGGCGAGCCCGCCGTCTCCTCCGGGTTTTTCAGCAATTCCCTGCATGAATAACAACCGGGGGGAGGGGTCTTTCTGAGCGCGGAAACCTTCTGCGGGACCGTCCTTTGCTTTTTCATCTACAGCTTTTTGGGCTGGTGCTGCGAGTGCGTCTACTGCTCCATCCCGGCCGGCCGGTTTATCAACAGGGGCTTTTTGAACGGCCCGCTCTGCCCGGTCTACGGCTTCGGCGCGCTGGCGGTCATCCACTGCCTGACGCCGGTCGCTTTCAGCCTGCCGCTCCTCTTTGTCTGCGGACTGCTCGTCACGAGCGCGCTCGAATACTTCACCGGCTGGCTGCTGGAGACGATCTTCCACGCCAAGTGGTGGGACTATTCCAACATGCGCTTCAACATCCACGGCCGGGTCTGCCTGCTGAATTCCGTCCTCTTCGGCCTGCTCGGCGTGTTCGTCATGCGGGTGCTGCACCCCTTTGTCGGGCGCATGGTCGGGTCTTTATCCTTTGTGACGCTCATCTGGTTCGCCTCGGCGCTGACCACCCTGCTCGCGGTCGACCTCTTCCTCTCGGTGCGCACCGCCCTGCAGCTTTCGGGCAAGCTCGACGCGCTGCGCGACGCCCTCGAGGACGCGCGCGCCCGCACCGACGCGGTCATCATGGAGAAAAAGCTCCAGCTGGAGGAGCAGCGCGCGCTGCCCCTCTCCGACCGGATCGACCGTCTGCTGGAAAAGGGGGAGGGCCTGCGCCTGCACGAGCGGCTGAACGCCCTTGCCGGCAGCCACAACGCCCTCCACCGCCGTATGCTCGACGCCTTCCCGCACATGCAGTTCCCCCGCTCCCCCGCTTCGCTTGACGCCCTGCGCGAGGGCGTCACCAGGATGCGCGCGGAGAAAAAAGCGCGGAAGGACGCGAAAAGGGACGGGAAATAGAAAAAAGGGGCGCTTTTGAAAAAGCGCCCCCGTGATCCTGAAAACGCTGATCAGGCCGGGCTGATTGCCGAACAGTCAAAAACCGGGCCGTCAATCCTTTGGATTGACGGCCCGGTTTCTTTCGCTTTTTGGGTCTGGGTGGAAATCGGCCTTATTTAAACTTGACGGCGGTGCCGTAGGCAATCACCTCGGCGGCGCCCTGCATGACGGCGGAGGAGGCGTAGCGCATACAGACGACGGCGTCCGCGCCGAGCCCTTCCGCATCCTCGACCATCCGCTTGGTGGCAATGGCGCGGGCCTCGTTCATCATCTCGGTATAGGCCTTCAGCTCGCCGCCCACGAGGGTTTTAAACCCCTGCGTGATATCCCGGCCGATGTTTTTCGATTGGATGGTGCTGCCCCGGACGAGCCCGAGGGTCTCCAGCTCTTTTCCGCTGATCGTTTCAGTAGTTACCAAGATCATCTTCTTCACCACTCCTGATTTCTTTGATTCGTTCCGTCAGAACGTAGATGGATACGCTGATGAGCGCCAGAAAGACGAGGCAGCCCACCACCTTGAAAAAAACCGGCATGGGGATCAGCAGGCAAAGCGCCAGATAGCCGAAGAACCAGAGCACCAGAAAGGTCGTGATCACGGCGGGCGCAACAAGCTTTTTTCCCTTCAAGAAACCGCCTCCTTTTTATCCGCCGCAGCGTTTTTCCAGCGCGAGCAGCCCTTCCTTGACGTCCAGTCCGCCCGCGTAGCCGGTCAGAGAACCGTTTTTGCCCACCACCCGGTGGCAGGGCACGAGGACCGCCACGGGGTTCCGGTGGTTGGCCATGCCCACCGCCCGGCAGGCCTTTGGATTGCCGAGCCTTGCGGCGATCTGCCCGTAGGAACGGGTCTCGCCGTAGGGGATTTCGCAAAGCGCCGCCCAGCCGGCGCGCTGGAAGGCCGTGCCCTCCAGCGAGAGCGGCAAATCAAACGCGCGTCGCTCCCCGGAGAAATATTCGGCCAGCTCCCGCGCTGCCCGTCTGAGCAGGGGCGTCTCTGCCTCCATGTAGCCCTCCGGCTTTTCGCCGCGCAGGAAGAAGAGGGCGCAGATGCCCTTTCCGTCCTCGGCGATGCCGACCGTCCCGAAGGGGGATTCGGTGTACAGGATCTGTTTCAATGCGTCGCCTCCCAACAGTCAATAAAGGGTTGTCTGGGCTGTTTTCAGGGGTTTTGCCGCCCGGTCGGAGATGCGCTCCCCTCCGCGCGGCCAGCCGGTCAGCATAGGGGCGGCGGGGTCGTGCGCCGCCGCGCACCGCAGGGCGGCGGCCCGGCCGGTCGTGGCGTAGCAGTAGGCGCAGCCGCCGGGGCAGGTGTTGTACGCGCCGATGTCGACGCTTTCGCAGCAGCCGCAGGCGGGGCGCTGGCCGGGGTCCTTCGCGGCCTTGACGGGGCAGCCGAGGATCCCGCCCACAAGCTCCGGGTCGATGCAGGCCGCGTGCCCGATGCCGAAGGCCGACAGGTCGATCGTCTCCGCGCAGGTAAAGAGGGAGAAGCCGTGCCGCGCCGCGATCTCCCCGAAGCCCCCGGCCACATCCAGGCACTCCGAACGGGTCATCTCGCGGTAGGCGCCGCCCGTGTGGCGGTAGGGGTCGACGAAGCTGAAGACGCAACGTTCGGCCGCGCCCTCCAGCGCGCCGCAGAGCGCCTCGAAGCGTTCCAGATGCCATGCCGTGGGATACCGCCCGTCCACCATGACGGGATCGTACCGCCAGACGACCCGTTTGGGGCCGAGCCTCCGGGAGAGCGCCCAAAAGGCGCGGACGAGCGCCTCTTTTGGGGGCAGGCCGGGTTCCGTCCGCGGCCCGTAGGGGGTCAGCGTGAACTGGAAATAAAACGGGTAGCCCGCCGCTTCGATCCGCGGGAGAGCGTCCAGCATGGGGGAGGGGTCCTTTGTCCAAAAGACGATGCAGTCGACCGTTTCGGGCGAAAGCGGGATGCGGCTCAGCTGGCGGGGGTTATGCGGGTTCGGCACCAGGACGAAGCCCTCCGCGAGGCGGTTTAGAAACCACGCGGAATAATAGGCCGGAATATCCGTCCGGCGGCTTACGCTGAGGATCACGGCCCTTCCCTCCCCTCCGCCAGCATCGGCTTTTCATTTATTGTACCCCAATTCCCCTCCGCTTACAAGCACGGATTGCGGGGAAACCGCACCCTGTTTCAGGACCGCCGGGCGCGCCGGGATGGCCGGGAAAGCGGCGAACTTGCGAAATGGCCCGGCCTATCCGGGGAAATGGGTCAACATTGGCACTATACAACCCGGGCTAAACAGGCTATAATGGGAGAAAAGAGCTGGGAGAGGGGCTAACAGGCCATGCGGATTCGAATCAGGGAGCTGCGGACGGAGCATGGATACAGAGAACAGGAGCTGGCCCGGCTGCTGTCGATCAGCGTGAGGACCCTTCGGCGGTATCAATCCGGGCAGACGAGGCTCCCGGGGGATACGCTGATGAAGCTGTCCGCGATTTTCGGCGTTCCGCCGGAGGAGATTTTGATGGAGGAGGACGAGGCTGATGACCGGTAAGATCCTATTTTCGCACGAGGGGGCCCGCTCGGAGGACGCGCTCGACCGGACGCGCCCGTTTGTTTACGAGGGGTCGCTGCTCCTTCCCGACCAGACGAACGATCCCGCCCGGGAGATTACGAATTCGATCACCATCCCGCGTGAAATCGCCCAGAAGCTCAGGCGGATCAACGGGAAGTTTTCGCTGACCGAGGTAAAGGCGGGTTATAAAAACGCGAACGTCTTTTCCCGCCGCGCAAAGGTCTTCGACTCGGTCAACCGCGTCTGCTACCTCCGCTATGCCGACGGGACGCTGCAGGTGTGCGAGTTCAAGGGGACGCGCGGCTCCAACTACAGCGCGCTCTATCCCGCGCTGGCCGGGCTGCTCCGCCGGGAGGGCTTTGAGGAGAGGGCGGACGGCTTCGCCGTTCCGGACGACCGCGTGGACCTGCTGGTGGACCTGGTCAACGAGGTCTTCCGGATGCAGGAGGCCGGAGAGCTGCGGCTGGAGGCGGCCGACGAGGTGGACACGATGACCTTCCCCGACGGCAGGCACTACTACTTCAAGGCCTACTGGAGACCGGCGGGCGCCGGGACCGCGCCGCAGGAAGCCGCCGCGGATGCGGAGGACATCCCCGGCCAGGTCGCCCAGATCCAGACGTGTATCCGCAGGCTCGCGGGGGCCGGCCTGCGCTGTGCCGGCAGGGAACAGCTGGAGGAGATCCAGCAGGCCGCGGAGCAGCTGAAAAACGAGCTGGACATCGTCTGCGGCGTCTGCCGAAACGGTTTGGATTCCTTCGACCGCGCCAGGCAGCTCGGACTTTGAAACAACAGCGGAAACCTATCACCGGGAGGACGCGGCCGGGGCCGTGTCCTCCCGGCTTTCGCTTTCGGCGGACAGCTTGCTTTTTGGCTGCCGGCAGGCTATACTGGGTATCGTACAAATGTTGTTTTTCCAACGAGGGAGGCGCCAAATGAACGACCATGAAGCCATTCTCCGGAGCGTCCCCCTTTTCGACGGGATTCGGCCCGACGAGTGGGAGCGGATGCTCGGCTGCCTCGGCGCCGTGCACCGGCGTTATCCCGCCGGGGAATTCATCCTGATGGCGGGCCAGCCCGCCGACCGGGTCGGCGTCCTGCTGGAGGGGCGCGCGCAGGTCCTGCGGGAGGAGTTTTCCGGCGCCCGCACCATCCTCACCGCCCTTGCGCCGGGGGATCTTTTCGCGGAGGCGTTTGCCTGCGCGTCGGGCGGCGGGCGGACGCTCCCGGTCAGCGTGCTCGCAACGTCGGACTGCCGCGTCCTGCTGATCGACTACCGGAAAATCATCACTTCCTGTCCGTCGGCCTGCGATTTTCACGCGCGGCTGGTCCGGAACATGCTGGCCGTGCTGGCGGACAAAAACCTGCTCCTCAACCGCAGGGTGAGGCACCTCTCCAAGCGCACCACCCGGGAGAAGCTGCTCTCCTACCTGTCGGAGGAGGCGGCGGCCCATGGCGGCGGGGAATTCGACATCCCCTTCGACCGGCAGGGGCTGGCGGACTATCTCTGCGTGGAGCGCAGCGCGATGTCCGCCGCCCTGTCCAGGCTGCGGGAGGAGGGACTGCTGGAGACCCGCCGCAGCCATTTCCGTCTGCTGCGGCCCCGGGACCGGGAGGACGCGGAGCTGTTCTGACGGCGCGGGTAAAGAACCTGAGACGTGCGCAAAAAGCCGCGGGGCCGTTCGGCCCCGCGGCTTTTCCGCCGTCCCGCGCGGCGCGGGGGAAAGCGGCCTGTGAAGCGGCCCGGGGAGCGCTAATCCCCGCCCTCGGGCGAGAGGTCGAGAGGGGGCAGCGGGCGGACATATCCCGCGCCGGCCGGCCACTGGAAGGAAAGGACAGAGGGGTCGACATAGGCGCCGGGGTCGGGCTCCCCCATGCTGGCCCAGAGCAGGTAGCCCGGGATCTCGGCGGGATCGCAGAGCAGCACGGCGTCCGTCGGCCAATCCGCCGTCACCGTCACCGATTCTCCCACGGGGATGTGGTCCGGGTCGTCCGGGTCGCAGCCGTTGCCGACCTCCATGAGCGTGTGGCAGGCCCCCGCCGTGTCCTGCGCCCAAAGCTGGAGATGGGTCCCGTAGCCGTCCTGTGCCGTCCGCAGGGTGACCAGACCGTCGCAGTTGAAGGCGTAAGCGTCCGGCGTATCCGGGTTGTGCTGCCGCAGGGAAACGGAATGAGGCCTCAGCGTCATCCCGCAGGAGGGCACGAGCTGGATATCCACGCGCTCGCCCCAGTAGGCCAGCCGCCCGCAGCCCGGCCGCCCGCCGCAGGCCGCGTGGTCGAGGCATATTTCCACCCCGAATTTGATCATGCTGCCGTCCAGGTGCCGGATGTGCGGAAAGCCCATCACCGCGGACCCCTCCTCGACCAGCATGTTGTCCAGCACGCTGATGGACTGGTCGTTGGCCGGCTCCACGTTGCCGCTGTCGTTGACCGTGCAGCCCTCCAGGCTGAACTCGATGAAGTCGATGCCGGACTGCAAATGCTTCCCGGTCACGTAGGAGTGGGGCGCGCGCGCCGCCTCCAGCGGGCCCCATCCGCCGCACTGGATGAGCGCGTTGTTGAAGCAGACCGCGGGCGGCGGCGCGCCCCCCGCCGATTCGCCCGCCCCCACCCGAAGGATCATGCCGTTGCGCGCGCGGAAGCCCGCGCTCACAGCGGTGCCGAAGACGAAGAGCCAGTCCTTGAACCGCTCCTCCGCCACCAGCGCCCGCAGGCTTCCGAACAGCCCGGGCCAGGGGCCGCCGTAGGGAAGGGGCAGGTGCCAGTCGGAGAAGGGGCAGGCCGCGCTCCAGCCGTTGATCAGGTCGTGCAGGTACGCGCCCCCGCCCCCGCGGTAGAGGAACTCGGGGGCGATGAAGATTTTGAGGACCTCCTCGCTCGCGTCGGCGGCTTCAAACGCCCGCTCGACCGCCATCTGCGTGAACGCGCAGCGCGCGCTGATGTCGACGCACTGACTCAGCACGTCCCAGCGCCGGTCCCCCAGCGGGCGCTTGATGCCCGCGTAGTCCACCGCCCGCCACTGGCCGTCGAAAACCGGCCCGGTATAGACCTCCCACGGAATCAACTGTATTTTTGCGTATTTTCCCATAGTCTCACTTCCTTGTCGTTGGCAGAATCGGTCCGCGCCCCGGGCGGTGATTGCGGGGGCCGCCGGGACCGGGGCCGCGCAGGGAAAGGGCAGGCCGCGGCCGGCCCCCCGGCGGCCGGACCGGACCCGGGCCGGCCGGAGAGGAACTGGCCGCAGCCTGCAGCTGCCTTATCAGCTTTTTGCCGCCGTTGGGACGGCCCCGGGGGTTCCTCGGCCGGCCGGCGGATCAGCGCTGGTTTTCGAGCTTGAACTGGTAGCCGTCCTCGGCGTTGCCGTACAGGGACACCGTCACCTCGGACACGCCCTCGAGGTCCTGCTCGAAGAACTGGTCGGAGTTGAGGACGGCGGAGCTGATCTGCGCGCCCTCCTGGATTTCGGAGGCCAGGCCCCAGTACAGCTTGGGATGGAGCACGAAGGTCGCCTTCTGGCCGTAGGCGACGGTGTTCTTGGTCATCATCAGCTTGCCGTCCTTATAGAGGTCGACGCTGATGCCGCCCTCCACGTGGACGTCGTTGGCCACGTCGATGGAGCGGGTGTTTCCGGCGTTGCCGTCGTTGGTGATGGTAATGCCGGTCTCGTCCTGCAGCACGGTGTAGCGGCTGCCGATGGTGGACTGCATCATCGCGGTCTGGCAGGTGCGCTCATCCCAGGAGGCGGAAACCATGGTCTCAATGGGGTAGAGCACGTTGCAGGAGGAGCCGCGGCCCACGTTTTCGATGACCTTCCACGCGACGCCGTCCTTGAGGGCGTCGAAGGTCGGGATCTCGTTGCGCATGAACATAAAGATCTTGGGCATATCCTGGTTCATGGATTTGTTCACGTAGTGGATTTTGATTGTATTCGGCATGAATAGCATCCTTTCCATATGTATTGGGTGTTGGTCGCGCAGGGATCGGCGCGGGTTCACCACTTGGATTCCACGCGGAACCGGTAGCCGTCCTCCGCGTTGCCGTGCAGGCCCACGACCACATTGGACATGCCCTCCAGATCGAGCTCGAAAAAGCGGCTGGAGTTGAGGACGGCGGAGCCGATGGTTTCACCCTCCTGGATTTCGGAGGCGAGGCCCCAGTACAGCTTGGGATGGACCACGAAGGTCGCCTTCTGGTCGTAGGCGACGATCTTTTCGCTCATCATGATGCGGCCGTCCTTGTAGAGGTCCACGCTGACGCCGTTGGGGACGTGGACGTCGTTGCGCACATCCAGCGAGCGGGGGTTCGCCCCGTTCCCGTCCGCCAGAAGAACGATCCCCGTCTCATCCCGGGATACGCAGTACCCCTGTCCGCTGAAGGCCTTCAGACGGATGGTCGAGCAGGTCCCGTTGTTCCAGCTGGCGCAGATCTCCGTCTCCTCGGGGAAGGGAAAGACGCAGGAGGACCCGCGCCCCACCCGCTCGATGACCTTCCAGGCAACGCCGTTCTTAAGGCTGTCGAAGGTGGGGATCTCGTTCCTCGTAAACAGGAACACTTTGGGCTGGTCCAAGTTCATGGACTGGTTGGTATAGGTGATTTGAACGTCGCCAGGCATACCATACCTCCTAACAAAATGGTGTTTCCAGAGACGGGGCGCCCGTTCGTTCCCGCCGGAGAGGGGCGAGGGGCCGCCGGCGGTCCGGCGGGAACGCTGGAGGTTTAAACCTTGATGCAAGTATAGCGCCGGACCCTCTCCCCCGCCATACCCCCAAACGGGTGGGGAGGCGGCTTTTCCCGCCGGCTGCCCAAAAGGGCAGTCCCGCGGCGCGGCCCCTCAAACACCGATCTCATCCAAAGAAAAAGCGCCGCTCTGGAGCGCCTTCACCACCAGGCTGACGCTGCAGGGCGCGCTGAAGATTCGGAAGAGGTTCCGCTTGTGGTACTTGACCGTGTCCTCGCACAGATGCAGCTGCGCCGCGGCCGCCCTCTCGGTCATCCCCCGCGCGAGGCATAGGAGGACCGCCCGCTGCTGTGCGCTCAGGCGGGCGGGAGGATGTTCCGGCGTGCGGCTGAGCAGGCTCTCCCGGTACCGGTGGGACACCGTCTGGGAGAGGAGGCCGAGCAGCGTGAGGTGGAGCCGGGTGATGGATTCCCGCTCCGTCACAATGGCGAGGCAGAGCGTCTGCGTGGATAGACGGAGCGGGAGCGCGCAGAGATACCATCCGCTGAGAAACGCGCAGTAATGGTGCTGGGGCTCCGTCCGAACCGGCCTGTGCAGCCGAAGCGAGAGCGCGATCGCGTTGGTTCCCCCGTACCGCTCCGCAAAGGAGACGCCCTCGTCCAGACTGGGAAGCCGCCCGTCCGGCGGCATTTTTTTTTACCAATATGCCCTGGGCGTCGGTCATTAAAAACGCCATGTGGTCGGGGAGCTCGCGGCGCACCTCCGAAATGCTGGCCTCCAGCGCGGTGATGGCCCGGCCGTGCTCGGTCCGCAGGCGTTCGAGCTGCCGGTCCTTCAGGGGGTGGGAGGGAGTCGGCTGGTCGGGCGACAGCCCCGCCCGGGCGCAGTTCTTCCAGGAGCGTAAGATCTCTTTTTCCAATGCCTGGTGATTCATTGCGACATCCTCCTTATCTGATTTACGATCCGAGTTTTAACCGCCCGCCAGGGTCCTCCCCTTCCCGCGTTTTGCGCTTTGTCGATTTGAAGCCGATATTTGTTAAATTATACCATATTATTGTGCTGTCGTATCTGGCAGAATACAGCTAGCCGTGGAAACGCGCGGTTTTTTCCGGCATGGCAACGCTCTTACAAGCGGGACCCGCCGATCATGGGGACCTCCGGAAAAACAGACACGCTGCGTTTCGCCTGCGGGCCGCCGCCCCGCTCGACCAAAAAGAAAAGGCGCCAGCCGCAGGCTGGCGCCTTTTCTTTTTGCGTGAGTGTTCCGTTTGGATTCCCGGTTTCCGCTGGGAGGCAACGCCTGGTCGGGGAGGGGATAACCCGCCGCAGAGGCGCCAAATAAAAACAGCCAGTCTTTCGACTGGCTGCTTTTATTTGCCTCTATGCGATAAAATCGATATTCCCCGTCTCCCGTCCCACCGCCGCAGGCGGCGTCCACGGGGCGGAGCCCAGCGGAGCGGGTTCGCCCCGAAAGCGAAGAAACACCCCGTCCGGCTAAGAAGCCTCGCCGCTATGCAGCGGGGCTTTGTGCTATAAGGGGTGTTTCTGAGCTGCCTCCATGGTGTAAAATCGACCTTTCTAACCAGCGCCTGTACGCTAAGTAAACAATGCTTCATCAATTCGGCAAATAGATTTACGAATATTTGACGCAACAGTCGCAGTAGCTTTTTCATAATATGCACGGAATATTGTTAGCAATACCGAACGAATGTATTGTTGGTGTTCTACAATTTCTTGTTTTGATAAATAGAGCAGGGATTCAACACAGTACCCAATATCTCCGATCTTATCAGGTATGGACTCAGTTAACCACTGTTGACGGTACTCACCCTTTTTCTTTGCAGGGGTAGTAGTTAAAGCAGGAGCATTCTTTTGTTCCACAAACTTTCCCTCAAAACGATTTATGAGCCTATCTTTAGCCACACCTCGAGCTGTCGTTGCTTTCACCAAGTCCACTGCATCAGAAATACTGGTTTTTGCTTGTTGTAAGAAAAAATAGACGGGGTAATTTGCCGAAGATGCAGAACAAATCCTTTTTACATATTCAAGGGGCTCATCTACCATTTGATTTTGTAAGAATGACAGTATAATATCGCTTGGCTCAATTGCTCGAACAACTTTTCTGGTGGTTTCTGAAATAACGACTTTTCCAGTGGATATTTCGGTTATATCTCCTATTAAACGCAAGGTCGGAGTCCCATCAGTTTCGACGAACTTCCCTTCCTGAATAAAAGCAATTTTTTGGAGCAAGTCTCCATCCAGGACAACAGTTCCACTGTTACCAGACAGGTTTCCGGTACTTAAGTCCAGTAATGCCGCATTTGATACACCCACACGAACTGCCTTTTTAGCAAACTTTAGCCATTGCCGCTCCTCGTTTTTGCGTGACTCATCAATGATAGCAAATAGTTCAGCATAGCGAATCCTTTCTGCTCGCCCTCCGTAACGATAGTAAATATCACCTTCTTTCAACGAGTATTTAGCGTTCTGTGCATCGTAATGCTTTTTGCAAATACAGGGTTTCCGCATAAGAGGGTAAACATAAATGACACCAAAACTCATGCCGCGGAATTCAAAGGTACAATGTTCCCATTTGATTTCGGGTGAGAAATAATCAAGTAATGCCTTGGTAACCTCTTCAACCTTAAGTTCTTCAAACTGTAAAAGGCTTTTATCCTTAAGCCCTAAAAGGCGTCGGGGTTTATCTCCCACTCCAAAAAGAATATACCCTCCGACATTGTTTGCAAAAGCCGCCATCGCTTTGAAATATTGTGCCATATTACCATGATTGTAAGATTCCTTAAACTCTATGGTGGTCCCTTCACGATTGATAATACGTGAAGGATCTTTAGAACTTGTACGAAAAATGCCCGTAAGAACCTCAAGCGATAATTGGTTTTTTGTTATCATTACAGCACCTCCGTTCCGTTTTGTATTACTCCATTTTCCTCATGCTGGTACATCCGATACCATCTCACAAGTCTAAGCATATACTTCGGGAACAACCACGCTCGAAAAGCTTCCGCAATCTCCGGGTGCGCTACCGTTCCACCGCCTCTGCCACGGCTCGACTTGATTCCCAAGGCATTTGTCGTATTGACCCAGAGACTGGGGGTCATGGTGGTGCTTGTCTTATGGACCTCCTCGATGAGCTGATTACAAGCGTTCTCCTGAAACCTGGGATTGTAAATTTTCTCCCACATCCGCAGGTACTCCATTGTGGTACTGCTCCGCAGCCAACTCTGAATCAGATAGCTGGGGCTGGAGGATTTCTTTTCTCTTGCAATCTCAGTTAGGGATACATAAGGGTTCACGCGAATGTCATCCATCCGCATTTTCTCGCCGAGATGAGAGAGGCGAAAGCCAGGGATATGGTTCATATTAAGCTGTTCAAAAAGCCTTTCAGAGAAATCATCCGCTTCTTCCTGGGTAATGAAGCCTTTCTTGACTGCCCGCCGGAGAACCTTTTCGGTAGATACCTCATAGGTCCACAACGCCTCAATCTGCGCCTCGCGATCTGTGATGGCAAACACCCCTCTTCATGTAAAAACGCTTATAGGGATATTATACCAGACGAGTTCTTACAAAGATAGCCTTAATCCCTCATAATGTGAGAGAATCCCTGTTCCTTGTACTCTATTTCCAGAAGGCTATCTTCTTGGATGAAAATCGTGTCTATGGTTTTTGCGACCTCCCATTCATCATAACTACCCATTTCCAATCTTCTGCACAGCTCCTCCTTAATTCGCTCCTCCGATATAAAGGGGGAGTGCTTACAAATCCTTTTGCCGTGCTCCACGCGATTTGCACAGCGCCAAACGATCTCACCGGAAGGGCGGGTGATGCGTCGATAGTTGGCGCCGCACTCCGCACAAACTAAAAGACCACTCAGTACGTTCTGTGAACTGTACCGGGCGGCCTTTCGTTTGCCAGTGTCTTCGTCTATATTACTGCGTTTTCCCTTTTCGTCTTGCACCATGAAGAAGCTTCCGAAATCAATAATATGGCTGATGTACTTTTGATTGGACAGAATATTATTGATTACCGGGCGTGTCCATCGCTCTTTCCCCTGCGGGGAGAGGATACCCTTCTGAAAAAGAAAGTCAGCAATACCTTCGAGGCTGTCGCCCTCCAGATATCGCTGATAGATTTGCTGGACTACTTTTGCTTGTTGTGGTTCGACGAAAATGCCAGTGGGTTTCTGCAGAAATCCATATGGGATGTATCCCATGATTATCCGACCTTTCTTTATAAATGGCACGCATAGGTGCCTTATAACTAGAATGTACTCTAAACACAATTATCTGCGTGTTTGGAGACGCTCAAAGACTATATAAAAAAAGCTAAAGTAAATAATGGCCAAATTCAAAAGCAAGACAAAATGTTTTTACATGTGATAAAATGCGATTACTATCGCTACAGTTTCCCCAAAACAATGTTATAAAATAGCAACAGACCTGTCTTTTATCTCTCAATAAAAAACAGGTCTGTATTGCTGGCGGAAGCGGTGGGATTCGAACCCACGAGACGTTGCCGTCTACCTGATTTCGAGTCAGGCCCGTTATGACCACTTCGATACGCTTCCATAACAGGATATTATTATATCAGATCGCATGTCCGAAGTCAACGCATTTTTCACCTTCCGGGGCGGCCGGCGCGCAAAAAATAGACGCCCGCGCGGGGGAATTCTATTGATTCTTCGGGGAATCTGTATTATGATAAAGGTGCTGTCATTTGGCGGCGCCACGGTGCCGGCGCCGCAAAGATTGGACTTGTATGGTGAAAGGAATGAACGTGAATGGATCAAAAACGCGCGAAGGAACTGGCCATTATCGCGACCAGAATCCGCCTCGCGGGACTGGACGCGGTACATACCGCCGCTTCGGGACACATCGGCGGATCGCTGTCGGTCGCTGATATTCTGGCGGTCCTCTACTTCGAGAAGATGAGGGTGGACCCCAAGGATTCCAAGAATCCCGACCGGGACCGCTTTGTCCTTTCCAAGGGACACTGCACCCCCGCTCTCTACCCCACGCTCGCTCTGCGCGGCTTCTTCCCCGAGGAGGATTTAAAGCTCTTCCGCAGCATTGAGGGCCATATTTCGGGACATGCCGAGATGCGGCACGTCAACGGCGTCGATATGTCCACCGGCTCGCTCGGACAGGGCCTTTCGGTCGCGGTCGGCATGGCGCTGGCGGGCAAGCTCGACAAGAAGGACTACCGCGTCTACGCGGTCATGGGCGACGGCGAGATTGAGGAGGGCCAGATTTGGGAGGCCGGCATGGCCGCGGCCAAATACGGCCTGGACAATCTCTGCGGCGTCATCGACGTCAACGGCCTGCAGATCGACGGCTCCACCTCCGACGTCATGCCCACCGAGCCGCTTGATAAAAAGTGGGAAGCGTTCGGCTGGAACGTGATCAAGATCGACGGGCACGACTACTGCGCGATTTCCGACGCGTTTGACGCGGCGGCGGCCTGCAAGGGCAAGCCCACGATGATCCTGGCCAAGACGGTCAAGGGCAAGGGCGTCTCCTATATGGAGAACAACGCGGGCTGGCATGGCAAGGCGCCCAACGACGAGCAGTATGAGATCGGCCGCGCGGAACTGGAAGCGGCCCTGAAAGGTCTGGAGGGTTAATCATGGGAGAGGTAATTGCAACCCGCGCCGCATACGGCAAGGCGCTTGTGACATTCGGCGGGAGCGATCCCGACCTGATCGTGCTCGACGCCGACCTTGCGGGCGCGACGATGACCAACAGCTTTGCGAAAGCGTATCCGGAGAAGTTTTTTGATATCGGCATCGCCGAGGCGGACATGATGGGCATTGCGGCGGGCCTCGCGACCTGCGGCAAAAAACCGTTTGCCAACTCGTTCGCGATGTTTTCCGCCGGCCGCGCCTATGAGCAGGTGCGCAACTCGATCGCATACCCCCACCTCAACGTCAAGGTGATCGGCTCCCACGGCGGCCTCTCGGTCGGCGAGGACGGCGCCACCCATCAGTGCATCGAGGACTTTGCCCTCATGCGGGTCATCCCCGGCATGACGGTGCTCTGCCCCTGCGACGGCAACGAGATGACCGCCGCCGTCGAGGCGCTCCTCAACTATGATGGCCCGGCCTATATGCGCCTTGGCCGCCTTGCGGTCGAAACCGTAACCGACGCCATTCCCGGCTATCGGTTCGAGATCGGCAAGGGCATCCAGCTCGTGGACGGAAGCGACGTCACGATCATCGCCATCGGCATGATGGTCCAGGAGGCCCTCAAGGCCGCCGACCTGCTCAAGGCCGAGGGCGTCTCCGCCCGCGTGATCGATATGCATACGATCAAGCCTCTCGATACCGAGCTCGTGCTCAAGGCCGCGAAGGAAACCGGCTGCATCGTCACGAGCGAGGAACACAACGTCATCGGCGGCCTCGGCTCCGCCGTCTCCGAGTTCCTCTCGGAGACCTGCCCCACTCCGGTCGTCAAGCACGGCGTCAACGACGTGTTCGGCCGCTCCGGCAAGGCCCCCCTCGTCATGAAGGCCTACGGCCTCACCCCCGAGGGCATCGCCGAAAAAGCCCGCGCCGCGATTGCTTTGAAAAAGTAACAAAAAATAATGAGCCGCCCGTCAGGGCGGCTCTTTTCTTTGCCGCTCGGGGAGCGGCGGAGGTTGTCGGCGGCCAGCCGACAGCGATCCTTAGACTTACCGCTCAGCGAGCGGCACAGTTTGCCGGTAGTCGACCGACGGCTGTTTTGGATATTCCGCCCGGGGGACGGAGGGCCTGTCGGTAGTCGACCGAC
>ENA-UOIV01001491-UOIV01001491.1-human-gut-metagenome-genome-assembly--contig:-C59-NODE-1491-length-19488-cov-13.673905_pt1 | contig 19488 bp, 17 predicted proteins | sample MGYA00242333_ERZ723880 | MGnify/ENA metagenome assembly ERZ723880 | reverse complement strand
CAATATATCTCTGATTTTTAAGCAATTTTATATAACAAAATGTTTTTCCTTCTATTGCTTTTCTTATTTGATACTGTTATAATCGTGTAAGCAAATATTTATATTATAATTATTATTAAAACGATATTAAGTGGGTGACCGCCTTGAGACAAAAGCTCTTATTCGTCGCGGACTTCTCGATTACCGAACAGGACGTCCGCGAGAACCTGTACCGCTTCGCCCCCTATGACGTTGACGTGGACATCGTTGAGATCCCCATGGGAGCGGATGAAAACGAGCGGGCCCAGTATATCCTGAAGACTGAGACGGCGGGCCCCGAATGGTTTACGCCCCCGGCGGAGCTGCTTGAAAAGGCGGCCGGCGCGGACATCATTGTCACCGATTTTGTGGCGATCGGCTCCCGGGTCATCGAAGCCGCGAAGCGCCTCAAGCTGATCGGGGTGACGAGAAGCGGCGTGGAGAACGTCAACCTCGCCTGCGCCGGAGAGCACGGCGTGGCCGTCGTCTGCTCCCCCGGCCGGGTCGCCGCGCCCGTCGCGGATTACACGGTCGGCATGATCATCGCCGAGTCGCGGAACATCGCGAGAAGCTCCCTCACCGCCAACGGCGGCAGCTGGGTCGTCCGGTTCCGCAATTACCCCTATTCCCACAACCTTGCCGACAAGACCGTCGGGATCATCGGATACGGCGCGATCGGCCAGATGGTCGCGGAGCGCCTGCGGGCGTTCGGGTGCCGGATCATCGCCTATGAAAACTACATGCCCGCGGAAAAGGTGCGCGCGCTCGGCGCGGAGCCCGTATCGCTCGACAGGCTGCTGGAAACCTCCGACTTTATCACCATACACGCCCGCCTCAGCGAGGAGAGCAGGGGCATGCTCGGGCGCGAAGAGTTCCGGAGGATGAAGCCCTCCGCGTTCTTTATCAACACCGCCCGCGCGGGGCTCATCGACGAAGACGCCCTGATCGAGGTCCTGCGGGACCATCGGATCGCCGGGGCCGCCCTCGACGTCTTCTCCCACGAGCCGATCAACCCGGACAACCCCCTTCTCAAGCTCGACAACGTCACGCTCACCCCCCACCTCGCGGGGACGACGAGCAATGTCGCGGGCAACTCGATCGCCGTCCTGCTCAAGGACCTCGACCGGTACTTCCGAGGCGAGCCGATGGTCCATGTCAGGCGGGGATGAGGCGATGAAAAGAGCGGTTCTCGTCATCGACGTCGGCACGTCGAACGTCCGGACAAACCTCATCGATCTGGAGGACGGCGGCATCCTCACCGGGGCGTCCAGGAAGAACCTCTGGCTGAACACCGGCATCGGCCGGTGCGAGATGGACGCGGACACGATCTGGAAAAACCTCCAGGACTCCCTTTGCGAGGCCCTCGAGGCGTGCCGCGGGCTCTGTGAGATCGCTTGCGTCAGCTTCTCGGTGATGGGCGACTCGCTGGTCCCCGTGGACGGAGACCTGAAGCCCTTGCGGAACATGATCATGGCGTTCGACACGCGCGCCCGGCGCGAGGCCGAGGAGATCACCTACCTCGTCGGGGATGAAAAATTCCGCGCCATCACCGGCGGGCCCTGTTTTTCGACCCTCCTGTGCTCCAAAATCCTATGGCTCAAGCGCCATGAGCCCGACGTGTACCAGAGGGCCCGCCGCTACCTGAGCATCCAGGAATACCTCCTTTGCAGGATGGGGCTCGGCATCCACATCGACTACACGCTGGCCTGCAGAAAATCCCTTTTTGACGTCGTCGGGAAGGAGTGGTCGGATACCATCGCCTCCTGCATCGGCATCGATGTGTCACAGGCGGGCGGCGAGGTCCACGATTCCGCCTGCGTCCTGGCAAGTCTGGACCGGATCGGCGATGTCCGGCTGCCCCGCGAGATTCCCATCGTCCTTGGCGCGCACGACGCGGAGTGCGGATTTCTGGGGCTCGGGGTCAATCCGGAGCGGGACCGGATCTTCGGCGACGTTTCCGGGACCTACGAAATGCTCGGAAGCTTCTCGCGGGGCAGGGCTCCCACGGCAGTCTGCACGCCCGCCGAACTGGGCTGCGCGTTTTCCCGGGACACCCACTCCATCAACGGCGCGGCCATCGCCGGCAGGTACATCTCCTGGTACCGGAACGAAATTTACCGGGGCGGCGGGAACCTGTTCGCCGAGATGGAGGAGCAGATCCGCTTCGACGCGTCGTCGCGCGTCGCCTTCCTCATGAGCAACGACAAGACGAGCTGCGCGCTCACCGGCTTCGACACCTCCATGCCGAACCACGCCGTCTATCAGGCGATCATCGAGGGGATCACCTACCGGATCAAGGAGGTGGCCGAGGGGATCGAAAAAACGGTCGGCGCTCCCTGCGAGGCCCTCTACTGCGGGGGCGGCGGCTCCGGCTCCTCCAAATGGCTCCAGCTCAAATCCGACCTCCTGCAAAAGGAGGTGCGGCGTGTGCTGAATCCCGAGGTCTCCTCCGTGGGCGCGGCGATTCTGGGCGCCGTGGGAATCGGCTTCTATTCGGGCTATACGGAGGCCATCTCCCGGATGGTCCGGGTGTCGGACGCTTTCGTTCCCAATCCGGCGATCAGCGCCGCCTACCAGGAACGGTTCAACAGTTATCTCAAAGAACGCAAACGCTATTATCAATGATCGAAAAGGAGAGCGAAACCATGAAAATGCTGATCAGCGGAAACTGGGTGGACGCCGCCAACCGGGCGACCATCGACGTCACCAACCCCTACGACGGCAAGCTGCTTGAGACGGTGCCCAACGCCGCTAAGGAGGACGTCGACCGCGCCATCGCCGACGCCGTCACGGCCCAGAAGCAGTGGAACCGGGTCATCGTCCGCGAGCGCGCGAAAATCCTGCGCAGGTATCTGGAACTCCTCACGGAGTATCGGGACGAGCTCGCCAGGACCCTCACGCTCGAGACGGGCAAGCCGATCTTCGACTCCTACGGCGAGATCGACTCCGTCTACATGACGTTCGAGAGCTCCATCGAGATCGTCAAGCACCAATACGGGAAGACGATGCCCATGGGCATCGAGGGCGGCTACGACGACGACCTCCAGGTGACGGTGCACGAGCCGCTCGGCGTCATCGCCTGCATCGTCCCCTTCAATTTCCCGGCCGCCCTCTGGGCGTTTAAGGCGGGTCCGGCGCTGATGGCGGGCAACGCCATCGTCGTGAAGCCCGCGACCTCCAATCCGCTCACCGTCTTAAAGCTCATGGGGCTTCTGGTGGAGGCGGGCGTTACGCCGGGCGCCGTGCAGTGCGTCACCGGCCGCGGCTCCACCGTCGGCAACTGGATTTCCGACAACCCCAGCATCGCCCAGCTCAACCTCACGGGCGGCGTGGAGGCGGGCAAGGAGATCGCCCGGCATGCCGCCGAAAACCTCACCGCCTATAAGTTCGAGCTTGGCGGCAACGATCCGCTCATCATCTGCGCGGACTGCGACATGGACCTGGCCGTCAACGAGGCGGGCGACAAGACGCGGAACGCGGGCCAGTGCTGCTCGGGCGCAAAACGGTTCATCGTCCACGAGTCGATCAAGGACGAGTTCGTCACCCGGCTGATCGAGGAGCGCCTGAAAACGGTGAAGGAGGGCGACCTGATGGATCTCGAGACCGACTTCGGCGTGCTGATCAGCGAAGCGGCCGCCAAAGAGGTCGAGCAGCAGGTGCGGCACACCATCGGCCAGGGCGCCAAGCTGGTGTACGGCGGCGTCCGGAGGGGCGCGTATTACATGCCCACGGTGCTCGACAACTGCACGAAGGATATGGATATCTGTAAAAACATGGAGATCTTTGGACCGGTCTTCCCCATCTTCACCTTCCAGACGCTGGATGAGGCGATCGAAATCGCGGAAACCTCCGACTACGGCCTCAGCTCGGGCGTCATCACGAACGACTTCCAGGACGCCATGAAGGTGGCCGCGAGTTTAAGAACGGGCATGGTCGCCGTCAACGGTTCCGGCGGGTTCCGCGCGCAGGAGCTGCCCTTCGGCGGCGGCAAGAAGATGAGCGGGAACAGCCGCGAGTGCATGTCCTCCGTCCTGGAAGAGGTGACGCAGGAGAAATCCATCATCTTCCGGTACGCCATGAAAAAATATCACGAGTCCTGATCGCTCCGGCGCGCCGCGCCCCGACTGGGAAGGAGAAAGCTATGAAAGCGCTGTATTATGAAAAGCCGCTCAGGGAAAACGCGTCGATCCGCGAGATGCCCGATCCCGTCTGCGGGAGCCATGACATTGTCATCAGGGTGATGAGCTGCAGCATCTGCCACGGCGTCGAGGCGGACCACGAGGCACCCGGCGGGAGCAGCTGCTCCGGGTATCCGCTGATCCCGGGCCATGAGTTCGCCGGCTATGTCCATGAGGTCGGCGACGCCGTCACGACCTTCCGGGTGGGCGACCGGGTCACCGCCGACAACACCGTTCCCTGCGGCGTCTGCCATTACTGCAAAAAAGGTGATTTCATCCACTGCCCGGACAAGCGGAACCTGGGGAACAAGGCGGACGGCGGCTTCGCGGAATATGTGAAGGTCGCCGAGGGCAAGGCGGTCCGGCTGCCGGATCACGTCAGCTTCAACGAGGGCTGTCTTTCCGAGCCTGTCGCCTGCTGCATGCACTCCATGGATCAGATGAACATCCGCTACGGCGACGACGTGCTCGTCATGGGCGCCGGCCCGATGGGCATGATCCTCGCGATGCTGGCGTCGCACAGCAACGCGAACCACGTCGTGGTCTGCGCGTCGTCCGCGGCCAAACTGGAAAAGGTCAAGGCGCTCGGGGTCGAAACCGTTTTGATGGACCGCGGCGACTATTCCAAGCATGAGAAGGAGCTGCTTTCCCGCTATCCGCTCGGGTTCGACTGCCTCTTCGACGCCACTGGCGCCGAGGAGCTCGTCTACTCCACCCCCAGGCTCATGAAGATGGGCGGGCGGATTCTCGGCTACGGCTACTACCGCGGCGGGCGTCCGACGCTCCGCTTCCCCTTCAACGAGTTCTGGGACCGGGAGCTCACCTATTACTCCTCCCTCAGCCAGGTGGGCGACTTCGGCAGGGCGGTGGACGCCATCGCCTCGGGCAAGGTCAACGCCAAGGCGCTGATCAGCGGCGAATACGACCTCGACCATTATTTCGACGGCCTCGACCGGGTGATGCACGAAAAAGACGTCATCAAGATCATCATCCATCCGAACGCCGAGTAAGGCCCCCCTACCCCGGAGGAACCCCCGGCAGGCACGGATTCCCGTTGCACAGGGCAATTACGGACGCGGACTCCGCGCCCGTAATTGCCCTGTCCGCGTTTCGCCGCAGACGGGCGGAAATGGAAGCGGGTCTCCGCCCCGGACGGCGCGGGGGCCCGCTTCCTTCCATTTTGGTCAGTCGAGGCGGATCGTCCTGCCCTGCCTCGCAGATTCATACATCGTTTCGATCACCCTGACCACGGCGGCGGCCTGTTCGGCGCGGACCGCGTGCGGCCTGCCGCCCTCCAAATCGGTGAGCCAGCTGTCCATCTCCCGGACCGGCGCGAGGGAGAGCACCTCGTCGGCCAGATCGCCCATCGGAATGAATTTTTCCGGGCCGTCGGGCGTGACCGTGACGAGCCGGTCGTATTCCGCCTTCACCAGCTTCCACCGGTAGGAGCCCGGGCCGTAGTCGCCCTGCAGCTGCTGCGCCCCGCCCTTTGTTCCGCACACCGTCACACACGCTTCCCGCGCGTCGGGAATGTTGAGCGCCCAGGACGCCTCCACGCTGAGGAGCGCGCCGTTTTTCATGCGGATAAAGCCGAACGCCGAGTCCTCCACCTCGAATTTGGCGGGATCCCAGGGGCCCCACACGTTGCCGGCCGGGTCGTCGACGAGGCCCTTGAACGCCGCGGCCGTGACCGACGCGATCTCATAGTTATCCATAAACCACAGGGCGAGGTCGATGGCGTGGGTGCCGATATCGATCAGCGGCCCGCCGCCCTGCGCCTCCATCGAAAGGAAGCGGCCCCATGTGGGGACCTTTTTTCTGCGCGTGGCGTGCGCCTTCGCGTAGTAGATCTCCCCCAGGTCGCCCGCGCGCGCGGCCGCGTGGACCGCCTGCGAGTCGTCCCGGAACCGGTTCTGGTAGCCGACGGTGAGCTTCCTCTGGTTTTTCTTCGCGGCCTCCACCATCCTGCACGCGTCCGCGTAGCTTTCGGCCATCGGCTTTTCGCACATGACGTGCTTGCCCGCGTTGAGGGCCTTGACCGCGATTTCGCAGTGCGAATGGTTGGGCGTGCAGATGTGGACCGCGTCCACGGAGGGGTCGTTCAGGAGCTCTTCAAAGTCCTCGCAGACCTTCGCGCCGGGCAGCAGGTCCTCCCGGAGGCTGTATGCCGCCGCCGGCTGCATATCCGCCAGCGCGGTGATCTCGCAGCGGTCCGGGAACTGTAACAGCGCCCTTACGTGTTTCACCCGCGCGATCGAGCCGCAGCCGATGATCCCGATTCTCAATTTTCCCATAACCAGCCTCCCATTCCCGGTGCTATTCCATCGCGAGGAAGCCGCCGTCGACCGGCATCGTGACGCCCGTCATATAGCCGGCGGCCTTCGACGCCAAAAACAGGACCGCCGCCGCGATATCCTCCGGCTCGCCCCAGCGTCCCATGGCGATCCTCCGGAAGATTCCGCCGCTCGCCTGCTTATCGTGGAAGAAATCCCAGTTCATTTTCGTCATGATGTACCCGGGCGCGATCGCATTGACCTGGATGCCCTTGCCCGCCCACTCGTTGGAGAACGCTTTGGTAAGCTGCATCACGCCGCCCTTCGAGGCCGTGTAGGGGACGACGTTGAGCCCCGCGATAAAGCTGGTCATGGAGGCGAAGTTGATGATCTTGCCGCTTCCCTGCGGGAGCATCGTCCTGCCGGCGAGCTGGGTGAGCTCGAACACCGCGTCAAGGTTGACGTCCATCACCTTCCGGTAGTCCTCGAAGGGGAACTCCTCCGCCTTGTGCAGGATCTGGATGCCCGCGCAGTTGACGAGGATGTCCAGCCTTCCGCCGAGCGAGTCCAGCGCCGCGTCGTAGGCGGCCTTTCTCGCCCCGGACGTGGAGAGGTCTCCGACGACCGAATGGAATACGCCGCCCGTTTCCTCCGCCAGCCCGCGCGCCGTGTCCTCCAGGTTTTTCGCCAGGTCGACAAGGCATACCTCCGCGCCGTAATAGGCAAAATACCGCGCGACCTCCCTGCCCATCCCCTGGTTCCCGCCGGTCACGATGGCCTTCTGGCCGGTCAGATCAAACAAATTGAGCCTGTCTTTCAATGCGTTTCCTCCCCGAATTTAAAATAAAGGGTCAGTCGAAGACCCTGTGCAGCAGGGCGGCGTCCCTCGCCAGCAGCTCCTCCGGGGCACCCCGGCCGCATACGGACGCCTTGTCATAGACGCTTTCCAGAATCAGGCACCCCTTGTAATCGCTGTCGAGGATCGCCCGCGCCGTGCGGAAGAACCCGGAGGTCCCCTCCCCCAGCAGCGAGCCCGAGAGCATGGGGCCGACGCCGTCCTTCAGGTGGACGCCGCCGATCAGGCCGGCCAGCGCGGTAAAATACCGCGCCATGGACGTTCCGTCGTACACATAGAGGTTCTGCGAATCAAAGAAGATCTTGACCATCGGGTTATCCACCGCGTCCAGGAGGTTGTGGACCTGCTCCACGCTCTGGTTGATTTCCAGATGGGTCTCGATGCCCCTCTCCGCGGCTTTTTCGCTGAACCGTTTGATATATGCCGCCGCCCGGTGGAAGGACGGCCCGTCGCAGATGCCGTTTTTGCCCAGCACGGGCAGCAGAAACGACTTGCAGCCGAATTCCCCGCAGAGGTCGATCGTCCGGTCAACCAGTTCGGCCGCGATCCGTTCCTCCTCCGCGCCCTGCGGCATCGTAAAGCTGTACTGGTCCACGAACTGGGGGGACAGGGAACAGATATCCACCCCATATTCCGCGCTCCCCTGCCGGTACGCCTCGATCACGGCCGGGCTGCCGAGGCCCTTTCCGTCCAGCACCTCCTCGCCGACGCCAAACTGTAAGCAATCGAGTTTTTGTTCTGCGGCGATCCGGCAGAGCTCTCTGCCCCGCGTTTTCAGGGACCACTCGCACACGCCGTATTGAAATCTTCCCATTGTCCCACTCCTCATCCTTTCGCGGCTTCGGTGAACAGCTTCAAATACCACTCGGTGATCGGATACGGTTTTTCCAGCGCGGCAAAGGCCGCGTCCGGCGTAATCGTTGCGATATCCACGCCCAGCGCGGCCGCGGCCGTCATATCCTGCGCGCGTTCCGTCGCCGCGGCGAGGACCTTCGTATGCGTGCCCGCCACGACGGCCACGATCGCGTCGAGGGTGTCCATCCCGCTGTAGCCGATCTGCCCGATGTCGCCGACATAGGGGGCGACGTAGCCGGCGCCCGCCGCGGACGCGAGGAGCGCCTGCGCCGCGGTCGTCACGGTGGTGATGCAGATCTCGTTGTCGAACAGCTTTTCCGCGCGGATTTTGTGAAACGCCCGGAACCCCTCCACGCAGGCCGGGATCTTGACGACCACCCTCGGGCTGATGGCCGCGTAGGATACGGCCATCTCCACCATCCCATCGCAGTCCATCGCGTTGGCCTGCGCGAATACGGGGTAGCCGGGGAACGCCCGGCAGATGTTGGCGATCGTCCGGACCGGCGGCGCGGACTCCCGGGCGAGGATGGCGGGATTCGTCGTGATCCCGCTGAGGACCCCCAGCTCATCCATTTTTTTGAGCGTCTCAATATTGGCGCAGTCTGCGTAAAGCAGCATCAGATTTTCCCTCCCGTGTAGTGGTCCAATTTTTTGACAAGCTCGCGTGAAAGGTCCCTGAGGTCCCAGATGGGGAGGCACTCCCCGATCGCCTGGACCTCCTCGAGCTCGCGGAAGACGTCCTGCGGGAGCGGCCCCTTTTCGGCCGACTCGATGTTCTGCCGGACGTGGGCGAGCTCCCGCGCGCCCGCGACGTGCGTGGCGATCTCCTCGTGGTTTATGATATACCGGATCGTCAGTTCGGGCAGGGAGATGCCCGTCTCGTCGGAAATCCGGTAGATCCGTTCCAGCTTCTTCACGACGTTTTGGACCCGTTCGTCCTCGATCGGCTTTAGAAGCTCCATCCACCTCCGGTCCTTGACGATCAAAAACGGCGTGTTCTGCCCGAAGCCGCCCCCGAGCGCGACGCCCACGCCCTGCTCCACGCACGCCGGGATGAGCTCGTCGTAGATGGGCTTTGAAAGGAGGCTCATCCCCCCCGCCGGGAGCACGAAATCGAACTTGCCCGACTTCACAAGCCGGGCGAGGCCGTGGTAGTCCCATCCGCCGAAGCCGACGCTCCTGACCAGGCCCTCCTTCTTCGCCTCGAGCAAAAACTCGATCGCGGCTCCCGACGCGGTCTCATAGTCGATCTGCCACTGCGGCCAGTCGGGCTCGTGGATATTGAAGATGTCAATGACGTCCTTCTGCAAAAGCCACATGCTGTGCTTGAGCGCCCGCATCATTTTGACCGGGTCCACGAACGCCTCGGCGCAGGTCTGCCGCACCGTGTTGGCGTACTCCTCCTTGACCGACCTTTCGAAGTAGCCCATCTTCGTCGAGCAGCACAGCCGGGGATTATCCCGGTGGCGCGCGAGCGCCCTGCCGAGCAGCTCCTCGCTCTCCCCCCAGCCGTACATCTCAGCGGTGTCGTAATAGGTGATCCCGCTGTCCATGGCGTAGTCCAGAATCTCATACGCCGCGTCCTGCATCACGTTGAATTCTTCCGTGAACTGGTAGCATCCCAGACCGAGAACGGAGACGTCCATTCCCGTTTTTCCCAACCTGCGTTCAATCATTTTGCGGCTCCTATCGATACGAATTCATCATCGAAAGCGCTGCCAGCCGGCCCGGCAGCCGTTGACGGGCTGCTCCGGGCCGGCCGGTGCTGCGGGGGCTTCGGGTCAGGCGATCCCCCCGTCGTACAGATCCACGAGCGCCTTCTCGAGTTTTTGATAGTCTTCGGGCCTCAGCGGCTGGAACGGCTTGATGCAGTTGCCGCAGTCGATCCCCTGGAGCTTGAGCACGCCCTTGATGGCGGGGAAGATCCCGATTTCGAGAAGGGTCCTGATCATCCCGTTGCCCTTGCCCTGAAGGTACCTCGCCCGCTCCATGTCCCCCGCGTCAAACGCCTTTTTCAGCTGGACGAACACGTCGGCCATGATCGAGAAGGTGCTGCCGATCGACGCCCTGACGCCGACGGAAAGCGCCGGAAGCAGGATTTCGTCATGCCCGTTGAACACGGCCTTGTCCCGGCAGGTCCTTACCAGCGCCTCCGTCTGCATGAGGTCCATGGTCGTCTGCTTGACGCCGACGATCCCGTCGTGCGCGAGCAGCTCGACCAATTCCTCCGTCCCGAAGGAGACGCCGCTCATTTTGGGGATGTTGTAGAGGATCACCGGCATACCGGAGGCCTCCGCGATGTCAAAATAGTACTGCACGATCTCCCGCTTGGAGTAGGAGAAATAAAAGGGCGGGACCGCGGAGATCGCCGTTACGCCGCATTCCGCCGCCGCGTTCGCCATCTTGATGCTGGCACGGGTCGAGAAGGTCCCGATGTTCGCAATGACGTCGCACCTTCCGTCCACGATCGCGCAGACGGCTTTGATCAGCTGCACCCGCTGCTCATCCCGCAATAGGAAGGATTCGCCGGTGCTGCCGCTGACGTAAAACCCCGACACCCCCTGCCCAATGGTCTTTTCGATCACCTGCGCCAGGGCCTTTTCATTGATCTCCTCATTTTCATCGATCGGGGTGATGATCGCCGGATAGATTCCTTCAAACTGTTTCATCATTCCGTTCCCTTTTACCGGTCCAGCTCAGGAACCAGGACGACCTTCGCCGCCTCCCGGTTGGTGAACATCTCAAAGCCCTCCCTCCATTTAGAGAGCGGCAGCTTGTGGGTCACGATCGGGTCCATGTTGACCCGCCCTTCGCGGTAGAGGGCCAGCGTGTTTCGCCAGGAGGTGTGGTCATAGCCCATGTGCCCGATGAAGGTGACGCCCTTGTGGCCCATCAGGTCCGCGGGGTCCTCCTCATAGGAGACCGCCGTCCGGGTGTAGCCCACCATGATGAACGCGCCGCCCGGACGCAGCATCCGCACCGCCTCCGGCAGGATGTTGGCGGAACGCGACGCGCAGTTGATCACGGCCGCGACCCCGTCTTCCCCACAGATCTCCTTCACCTTCCTGACGACATCCGGGTCGTCCGCCATCAGGATGTCGGTGGCGCCCAGCTCCTCGCAGATCGGGTTCCTCGTGGGGGCGCTCCTTCTGGTGCCGATCACGATGATCCGCGCCGCGTTGATCAGCCGGGCGATCAGCACGCTGAACAGCCCCAGCGGGCCGTTGCCGTAGATCACCACGTTGTCGCCCGGAAGGACCTTCGCCTCCTGTACGATGGCTTTGTACGCGTTGCAGATGGGGTCCATGACCGCCGCGTGCTCAAACGGCATGTTGTCGGGAATCCGGCGGATGCTGGCGGGGTCCCGCTGGAGGACGACCCCCGGAATCCGCACATACTCGGCCATGCCGCCGTCCATGTCTCCGCCGATGCCCTTGCGCTCGGGGCAGAGCAGGAAATTGCCCGTCTCGCAGGCCGGGCAGTGGCCGCACACGTAGCCGGTGTTGTCCGACACCACCCGGTCGCCGACCTTCCAGTCGGTGACGTTCCTGCCCACCTCATAGACCTCGCCCGCGAATTCATGCCCGATGACCATCGGGTAGGTGTAGTTTTTGTATTTCGCCTCATCCGGGCCGTACAGGAGCGGCATATCCGAGCCACAGATGCCCGCCGCCTTCACCTTGAGGACGATATCGTTGTCGCCGCACACCGGGTTGGGGACGTCCGTGTACTCCAGATGGAACGGTCCGTACGCTGTTTTTGCAACTGCTTTCATTTTTTTACCTCCTATGTCTTCCTGGGACTTATGACGAAACTGCATTAACAGTTTGTTTTCCTGGTCGGTTTCTCTTGCAATACTTATTATTTTGTCTTATAATAATATCTAGAATAATCGTGAAGGTGAATGATATGAGTAAAGTCAGTACCGTCAATCAGGTGAAGGAGCACAACATCGCCCTGGTCCGCGACGTCATCCACAGCTCCGTGGAGTTCACGAAGCATTCCGTCGCCCAGGCCACGGGGCTCAGCATCGCCACCACGAACAGCATTCTCAACATGCTCTGCGAGGCCGGGGAGATCGTGGCCATCGGCAACGTCTCCTCGACGATCGGCCGCCCCGCCGCCAAATACGCATACAACCGGGATTACGCCCACATCTGCTGCGTCTTCCCCTCGTCCGCCGGGAGCCAGCGCTACCTGTTCTATTCGGTGTTCGACCTGCTCGGCAACTCGGTCGAGCAGAACCAGGTGTGGCTGGAGGACGTGACCTACGAAAGCTTCGAGGAGCTGCTCAGCTCTCTGCTCGAAAAGGACCCCGGCATCAAAAAGGTCAGCATCGGAATCCCCGGCTATTACGACAACAACCACATCCACTCCTGCACCATGACGGGCCTGAACGGCTGCGACCTGACCGGGAAGCTCAGCGAGCGGTTTCCCTGCGAGTTTCTCATGGAAAACAACATGAACGCCATCGCCTACGGCCTTTACGACGCCAGACGGGAGCATGGCCACGCCCCTACCGCGCTCGTCGTCGTCTCCTTCTTTGAGGGCAGCGGCCCCGGCTCCGGGATCATCATCGACGGCAAGATCTATCTCGGCAAGAGCAATTTTGCGGGGGAGGTGGTCTTCCTGCCCTACCAGGACGGCAACATCTACGACCTCGTGAACCAGGGGCCGGAATCCATCGTCAAAAGCACCGCGCAGGTGGTCAGCTCCTACTGCGCCATCCTGAACCCCGAGACCTGCGTCCTCACGGGGGAAAACCTCAGCGCGGACATGTGCGGGCCGATCCTCGACCGCTGCAAGCACTTTATCCCGGAGCAGCACCTGCCCGAGCTGCTGTATGTATCCAACTATAACCAGTACTACCAGAACGGGCTCTTCCGGATCGCGTTAAACAACCCCTACCATTGACCGCCCCGGAAGAGAGATGACGCTGTCAAGTGAAATACCGAAACATTTCATTGACAACGTCACCGCAACACCGGGACCGTGATTCCGCAACCGGAATCCCCCGCCGCTTGAAACGCCGGAACTTTTCCCGCCGCACCGATGACGACGGCTCGGGCCGTCGCCATCGGTGCGTTTTTCCGCCCTGCGGGAGGACCGGCTATTTTGTGCGCGCCCGGTTTTGCAATCAGGCGTCAGATTTTCTCATCATACTCGTTGATGAAGTCCATGTTGAGCTTCAGGCCCAGACCCGGAAGGTCGGGGATCGTCATGAAGCCGTGGTCCGGCTTCGGCGCGTCGAGATAGGTGTCGGCCGTGATCCCCTCGAACAGCTTTAGCCTCTCGAGGAAGGGCGCGTTGCCGAACGCGCTGACCAGGTGGATGTGGATGTTTTCCATCGCGTGCGGGGCGAACTTCACGTTGAACGCCTGGGTGAGCGCGCCGATTTTCAGCATCTCGGTAAATCCGCCCGCGCGGGTCCCGTCCAGCTGCACGATGTCCGCGCAGCCGTTGACGAGAAGGTCCCTCGCCCCATACTTGGTATATTCCTGCTCGCCGGTCGCGAGCGGGAGGTCGGTGGAGTTCTTAAATTTGACGAGGCCCGGGATGTCGTCGGCAAAGACCGGCTCCTCGAGGAACATGACGTCGTAGTCCTTGACCCGGTTGGCGAACCGCGCGCCCGTCGCCGCGTCCCAGCAGTTGTTCGCGTCCAGCATGATGCCGATCTCCGGCCCCACGGCCTCGCGCACCTTGCGGACCCGCTCCAGGTCGCGGTTGGTGTTGTGCCCGCCTTCCACGCCGACTTTGAATTTGATCTTCGAGTATCCGTCGGCCTTGACCAGATTGACCATCTCTTCCACGAGCTCCTCGTCCGAGTAGGAGGTCCACCCGCCGCTCCCGTAAACGGGAATTTTGGTCTCGGCGCCGCCGAACATCTTATAAAGAGGCATGTTGAGGATCTTGCCCTTGAGGTCCCACAGCGCGATGTCGATCGCCGAGAGGGCGCAGAACATCAGGCCTTTGCGGCCCACGCCGCGGAGGTAGGCCACGAGTTCGTTCCAGATGACCTCCGTCTCAAACGGGTCCCTGCCGATCAGCTTGGGCTTGATGTTCTTTTCGATCATCAGCTTGGTGGCCTCGCCGCCGACCTCGTGGTAGGTTACGCCAAAGCCCTCGATTCCGTCGTCCGTCGTAATGCGGACGATTGTGAAGCCGACGGTCTCGACCTTTCTTGTCGCATCCGCAAAGCCGCCTGAAATCGGCTTGGATACAAGATGCACTTTGATATCCCGAATCTTACTGTTTTGCATATCATATCTCTCCTGTACGATTAAACTGCCTGAACGGTCCTGGCCTTCCTGTTGCTTGCATAGGCGTCGAGGGCGATTGCAAACAGCAGAACGCCGCCGCGGACAATGTACTGGAACGCCGGGTCAAGGTTCATCAGGCTCATGCCGTTGTCGAGCGCCGCCATGATCAGCGTGCCGGCGACGGCGCCGGCCACGGTGCCGCGTCCGCCCGTGATCGCGGTGCCGCCGACCACGCAGCCCGTGATGGCGGTGAACTCATACCCGTTGCCGCCCGCGGTGGTCGCCGCGCTCAAACGCCCCACGTATACGAGGGCCGCCGTCGCAACCACGACCGCATGGAGGACATAGAGCTTTAAGAGCTCCTTGGAGACGTTGATGCCGGAGAGGGCCGCCGCGTCCTTGTTGCCGCCGATCGCGTAGACGTACCGGCCGAACTTGGTGTTGTTGCTGACGTACGAAACGATGATCGTCAGCACAAACAGGATGATCATCGCATAGGCAAAGCCCTTGTAGCTGTAGAGGATGACCGTGACGACCGCCGCGAGGATCGCGATGAGCGCCATCTTGGGAACGAGCTTCATCCAGTTTTTCTCGCTGAGGCCCTGCTTGATGCTCTTCTTTTCCTTCGCCACCGTAAAGGCGATGTAGGCGATGATGATCAGGGCGCCCAGAATCAGCGTGGTGTCATTGTGCGTCCCGCTGATCGAGGGCATGTAGCCGTTGCCCATCTCCGCGATGATCCCCTTGACCGGGCCGACCATGCGCCCGTCGCTGATATACTGGTTGATCCCGAGGAAGACCAGCTGGGTGGCCAGGGTGATGATGAACGCCGGCAGCTTCATGTAGCCGACCCAGAAGCCGTGCCACAGGCCGGTGATGATCGCGATCGCAAAGACGATCAGGACCACCACGATCGACGGCACCGAGCCGTAGTTGACCTGGATCAGCGCCGCGACCATCGCGAGCATGCCGAGGTAACGGCCCGCGGAAAGATCCGCGTTGCCCGTGATGATGACCAGGCACATGGTGATGGCGATGATCGAGCATGTCGCACCCTGCATCAGAAGGTTCGACAGGTTGCGGACAGTCAAGAACATGCCGCCCGTAAAGATCTGAAAGAGTCCAAAAATTACGATTGCCTCCAGAACCAGGCTGTTCTGGTAAAACAGGGCAAACAAGTCGACTTTTTTCTTGGTTTTCGTCATGTCGTAACGCCTCCCGTTGCAGCCAAAGCCACATCTTCCTGAGTGATATTTCTCGCCGAATTATCAAATTCCGCGCTGATCCTGCCCTCCCGCATGACGTAGATGCGGTCGCTTATCCCGAGGATCTCCGGCAGCTCGGAGGAGATCATGATGACCGCGATCCCCTGGGCCGCCATCTGGTTGATCAGCTGGTAGATCTCCGTCTTGGCGCCGATGTCGATGCCCCTGGTCGCCTCGTCCAGAATCAGGACCTTCGGCTCCGTCATGAGGGCCTTGGCCAGGCAGACCTTCTGCTGGTTTCCGCCCGAGAGGTTGCCCGCCCTCTGGAGAATGGACGGCGTCTTGATCCGCAGCTTTTTGACCATCTCTTTCACTTTGCCGTACTCTTTGTCGCGGTTGATGAAAAGGCCGTTGTTGATGTACTTGTCAAGACTGGAGAGCGAAGCGTTATAGGCGATGTCCGAGGTCAGGACAAGCCCGTAGCGCTTGCGGTCCTCCGAGGAATAGAACACGCCGGCCTTGATCGCCTCGTTGGAATTCTTGAAGCGCTGCCTCTGCCTGCCCCTGTATTCGAGCTTTCCGGTGATGGCGTCATCGAGCGCGCCGAAGATGCTCATCCCCAGCTCGGTGCGTCCCGCGCCGATCATTCCCGCCAGGCCGATGACTTCGCCCTCGCGGACCTCGAGGTTGATGTCCCGGACGATCCATTTGTTGTTGATGCCGTCGAACACCGACCAGTCGGAGACCTTCAGCGCCACCTCCCCGATCGGGCAGCTGCGCGGCTCGAAAAGGGTCTTGAGTTCACGGCCGACCATGCCGCTGATCAGCGTGTCCTGGGAATATTCCCTCGCCGGCCTGGTTTCCACCGTCTGGCCGTCGCGCAGGATCGTGACCGTATCGGCGATGCTCAGGACCTCGCCGAGCTTGTGGGAGATGAAGATGATGCTCATCCCCTTATCCCGCAGGCCGCGGACCAGCTCCAGGAGGTTTTCGGAGTCGTCCTCCGGCAGCGGCGCCGTCGGCTCGTCAAGGATGAGGATTTTGCAGTTTTTGTTGAGCGCCTTGGCGATCTCCACAAGCTGCTGCTGCCCGATGCCCAGATTTCCGACCCTCGTCTTGGGGTTCACCTTCAGTTTCAGCTCGTCGAGCAGTTCCTTTGCCCTGTCATATTCGAAATCCCAGTCGATGAGACCGCTCTGACAGACCTCATCTCCCAAAAAAATATTTTCACATACAGTTAAGGTTTGGATCAGGCCGAGCTCCTGGTGGATGATTGCGATGCCGGCCGCTTCACTCTCTTTGATGCCTTTGAAGCTGACTTTTTCTCCATTCAGAATGAGTTCGCCTGAATAATCGGTATACTCACCGCTCAGGACCTTCATAAGGGTTGACTTACCTGCGCCATTTTCGCCTACAAGTGCATGGACTTCCCCGCGCCGGACGTCAAACGTAACGTCGTCCAGGGCCTTGACTCCAGGGAACAGTTTTGTGATGTGATTCATCTGCAGGACATAATCTTCCATATATGTGCGCCCCTCCCTTCCTTTCATGATGATTTGTGGGGCTCCACCCGCAAAAGAGCGGAGCCCCACAATTCTTGCGGTTCAGTGATTCGTGCGAAATGCTGTCGTTTTAAAAGTGCTGGTCCCACCACTTCTGCAGCTTGCCGCAGATGAGTTCCGGCGTGGTGACCGCCGGGTCCGTGGTCCACATGACTTCGTTTCCGAAGTACCCTTTGTAGCGGTTGTCGTCGAACGTCTTGAGCATGGCGTCCAGATCCAGCTCGCCCTCGCCCGGGATCCGGTGCTCCCACGCCCCGGAGGGAAGCAGGCCGCCGTCCGTGTAGTGGACGTTGACGACCTTATCCGCGCCGCAGATGTCGTAGACATCCTGCACCGATTCGTTGGTCTGCGCCAGGCACATCAGGTCGATGGTGACCGCCATGTTGTCCGAGCCGCAGTCGCTGATCAGCTTCATGATTCGCTTGTGGTCGGTGATCACGGTGATATCCCTGGTGGTCGCCTCGTAGGTGATCGTCACGCCTTCCGTCTTTGCGATCTCCGCGAGCCTGCCCATCGAATCCACGGTGATGTTCCAGACGTCGTCGATGCTCTCGTCCATGTTTGCATAGCCCGGGAACACCAGCACGTAGGGCGCGCCGATGACGCCGGCCGTGCGGATGGCCTTTTCAAAATACCGAAAGGTGCGCAGGCGGGTGGCGGGGTTTTTGGAGGAGAGGTTGGTCGGGTAGGCGCAGTTTTCGGGGTTAAGCTCGACCACGCTCAGACCGCGCTCATCCAGCTTGCGCTTGAGCACCTTCATGTCCGCATAGGTAATGTCGTCCATGCAGAAATGGGGCTCCGCGCCATAGAACTCCAGCTTGCCGGCGCCCAGCCGCTGCAGGGAATCCAGCGCATAATCCAGGGAATAGTCGATGTAGGGAAAGTTGGACAGGATGAACTGGTCCCTTGTCAGATTCTTGAATTTCATAGGATTACTCTCCGTAAACTTCCTCGTGCGTGAAGAGTCCGGCCGCGATGACCGTCTCGTCGATGTTGTCCTTGGTGACGACGACGCCGGGATAGCTCATGAACGGGATGGTCTGGCCGTCGCTGTTCACGTCGGTGCCGAAATCAGCCGCGGTCTTTTCGCCGAGGTAGTACTGGATGCAGGCTTCGGTGAAGAGCTGCGGATACTCGCTGCCGGCCTTCGCAACCGTGGAGACCTGGGTGCCCTGGACGATTCGCTGGCAGGCCAGCAGGTCGCAGTCCTGGCCGCAGACGAGGACCTTGCCCGCAAGCCCGGCGCCTTCCAGCGCCTGGATTGCGCCGCCCGCCATGCCGTCGTTCATGCAGAGGATCGCGGTCAGGCTGTCGCCGTACTCAGCGATCCAGTTCTCCGCGTAGCCCATGGCGGTCGCGGGATCCCAGTTGGTGGTCCACTGCTCGCCGATGACTTCCACGTCGCAGTTCTTCATGCTGTCGAGCATGCCTTCCTGGAACTTCACAACGCCGGTGCCGCCGGTGGAGTCGCCGTAGATGTACGCAACATTGCCGGTGATGTTCATGTCGCCGATCGTCTTGGTGATCAGCTGGCCGATCTCATAGAAGTCGTTGCCGCCGGTGAAGTCGGCGTAGGTGTCGCCCATGACCGGCTCGTAGTAGCAAACCAGGACGCCTTCGTCGTGGGCGGCCTTCATGGCGTTGGTGATGGCGCCGGGCTCATTGCACTGTGCGATCAGGATGTCGATCCCCTGCGCGACCAGGTTCTCGATCTGACCGGCCTGCTTCTGCGCGTCATTCTCAGCGACCTGATAGATCAGCTCGACGCCCTGGTCCTTGCAGACCTGCTTGATAACATTGAGCTCCTTCACCCAGCGCTCTTCCTGCTGCGTTTTCCAGGAGACGCCGATGACGATATCCTCTTTGGCCTTCACGGGCTTGCCGTTCCAGCCGACATTGCCTTCCGCGGCGGGTTCGGCCGCGGGCTCGACCGCAGAATCGGCTGCGGACTCGGGAACCGCCTCATTCGTTGACTCGGGGGCCGCGTTGTTCGTAGCGCATGCGCTGAGAGAAACCAGCATTGCCATTGCAAGCACTACCGCCAAAAATTTCTTAAACATCTTTCAATCTCCTTTTCATTTTTCCCCGAAATAAATTTCAGGTATTTCGTGTCACAATTATAGCTAAATACTTGGAATAGTTCAATCAATTTTTGATTTTTTTACGAATTTATTTGATATTTCAGCCTTTTCGCCAAACCTGGTTCTGGGTTTTCATCCACTTTAACTATGATATTTTGTCAATATTATGGTAAATCGTCTATTTTGCATAATAATGTAGG
>ENA-UOIV01001488-UOIV01001488.1-human-gut-metagenome-genome-assembly--contig:-C59-NODE-1488-length-19502-cov-5.681699_pt1 | contig 19502 bp, 17 predicted proteins | sample MGYA00242333_ERZ723880 | MGnify/ENA metagenome assembly ERZ723880 | reverse complement strand
TGCGTATTTAGAATTGCTTTTCCGAAATTTCTATAAAAAAGGGGAATTTCACATTTTTGCGTAATTATGTTATGCTTTTTGCGTAGAAAAAAATGATTGTTGCAGATATTCAAACTATAGGTGTATTCGCTAAAACTGCGATAATTTGCGTAATACTGGCTTTGTAAAAGTTTGGGTTTCTACATATCTCACTGAAGATAATCTTTTCAAAATAGACGGGATAGCCTGTAGAGAAAAGGAGAACGCTCGTTGCCATATCCTGTTGGTTTCACCTCCCAATGGGATATACTCTCTCCCAGTATGGGTAGCAATTTTACAATTGCTACCCATACTGCATATTCAATCTGAGAGGGAACGTAGCCGCACGAAACTACATGCGTCCATATTGTGAGAAATTCTGACATTCCTGATTTATTGGGAAATCAAAGCGAAAGAAAAGAAAATGTATATATCTGCCGAATGGAAACAGAAAGGGATGAAGAAAGGTTTATGAGCAGATTAGAAGTCAAGATGCCTGGTCAGGCACAGGCTGTGGTGGAGCAGCTGTACCGGAACATGGAACGGCGGATCGCCGCCAGCCCTCCGGGCCTGTGCCCTGTGGATATGGCGCTGAATTTCCTGAACCTGTGCCAGGCCCAGACCTGCGGCAAGTGCGTGCCCTGCCGCATCGGACTGACCCAGCTTTCCAACATGATCCGGGAGGTGCTGGAGGGCGAGCCCGAGCTGAAGATCCTGGACCGGATCGAGGCCACTGCCCAGGTCATCGTGGACACGGCGGACTGCGCCATCGGCATTGACGCCGCCAATCTGGTGCTGATGGGCCTGAAGGGTTTCCGGGATGACTATGAGGAGCACATTCTCCACCACCGCTGCCTGGGCAGCCTGAAGAACCCGGTGCCCTGCGTGGCTCTGTGCCCCGCCGGCGTGGATATCCCCGGTTACATCTCCCTGGTGAACGAGGGCCGCTGCGCCGATGCCGTGCGGCTTATCCGGAAGGACAATCCCTTCCCCACCGCCTGCGCCTACATCTGCGAGCATCCCTGCGAGGCCCGCTGCCGCCGGAACATGGTGGACGACGCCCTGAACATCCGTGGGCTGAAGCGCTACGCTGTGGACCACGCCGGCAATGTGCCCCAGCCCAAGAAGGCTCCCGCTACCGGCAAGTCCGTTGCCATCATCGGCGGCGGTCCCGGCGGTCTCTCCGCCGCCTACTACCTGGCCCTCATGGGCCACAAGGTCACGGTCTACGAGCAGCAGACCAAGCTGGGCGGCATGATGCGCTACGGCATCCCCAGCTACCGCTTCCCCCGGGAGAAGCTGGACGCGGAGATCGACTCCATCCTGTCCCTGGGCATTGAAGTCAAGACCGGCGTGAAGGTAGGCCAGGATGTCACCTTCGACCAGCTCCGGAAGGAGCATGACTGCCTGTACATCTCCATCGGCGCCCATACCGACAAAAAGACCGGCATTGAGGGCGAGGACAGCCAGGGCGTCATCTCCGCCGTGGAGATGCTGCGCCGCATCGGCGACGAGGAGATGCCTGACTTCACCGGCCAGAACGTGGCAGTTATCGGCGGCGGCAACGTGGCCATGGACGTGACCCGCAGCGCCATCCGCCTGGGTGCCGCCAAGGTCACCTGTGTCTACCGCCGCCGCCAGGAGGATATGACGGCTCAGCAGGAGGAAGTGGAGGGCGCCATTGCCGAGGGCGCCGAGGTCCTGACCCTCCAGGCGCCGCTGAAGATCGAGGCGGACGAGAACGGCCACGTGACGGCCCTCTGGACCCAGCCCCAGATCATCGGCGAGATGGACAAGGCCGGCCGTCCCCGGCCCAACACCGCCTCCGTGGAGCCTCTGCGGATCCCCGCCGACACGGTCATCGTGGCCATCGGCCAGGGCATCGAGTCCCGGGGCCTGGAGGAGAGCGGCATCAAGATCCAGCGCGGCGGCAACGTGGACGCTAACACCAGCACCCAAATCCCCGATATGGAGGGCGTGTTCGCCGGCGGCGACTGCGTCACCGGTCCTGCCACCGTTATTCGTGCCATTGCGGCTGGCAAGGCGGCGGCTGCCAACATCGACGAATATCTGGGCTTCAACCATGAGATCAAGGTGGATGTCACGGTGCCCGCAGCCTGGAGCAAGGGAATCCATCCCCATGGCCGCGTGAATTCCAGTGAGCGCGACGCCAGTGAGCGCAAGTGCGACTTCCAGTGCATTGAGTGCGGCATGACGGACGAAGAGGCCGCCCAGGAGTCTGCCCGCTGCCTGCGGTGCGATCACTTTGGCTACGGAAACTTCAAGGGAGGACGTGTGGAGAAATGGTAAACTTCAAGATCAATGACCGGGAGATGTCCGTCGCGGCGGGCACCACCATCCTGGAAGCCGCCGAGAAGGCCGGCATCCCCATTCCTCACCTGTGTTTTCTGAAGGAGATCAACGAGATCGCCGCCTGCCGTATGTGTATGGTGGAGATCGAGGGCGTCAACCGCCTGGTCCCCGCCTGCAACACCGAGGTGGCGGAGGGCATGGTGATCCAGACCAACTCTCCCCGGGTCCGGCAGGCCCGGAAGACCAATCTGCGGCTGATCCTCAGCCAGCACAACTCCAATTGCACGGTCTGCGTCCGCAGCGGCAACTGCCAGCTGCAGAAGCTTTCCAATGACCTGAATATCCACTACCAGCCCTATGCGGTGCAGCCAGAGCGCTCCAATGTGGACCTGAGCGTTCCCATCGTCCGGGAGGCCAGCAAATGCATCAAGTGCATGCGCTGCATCCAGGTCTGCGACAAGATCCAGGGCATGCACATCTGGGACGTGGCGGGCACCGGCTCCCGCACCACCGTGGATGTCAGCTACAACCGCTATCTGAAAAACACCGCCTGCGTGTTCTGCGGCCAGTGCGTCACCCACTGTCCCACCGGCGCCCTGACAGCCCGGGATGACACCAACAAGGTTCTGTGGGCCCTGGCGGACCCGGAGATCACCACCGTGGTCCAGGTGGCCCCGGCGGTCCGGGTGGCTTGGGCAGAGGAATTCGGCATGAGCCCCCGGCAGGGGACTACAGGCCGTATGGTGGCCGCCCTGAAGCGCCTGGGCTTCGACTATGTGTTCGACACCAACTTCTCTGCCGACCTGACCATCATGGAGGAGGGCAGTGAGTTCATCGAGCGCTTCACCCACCGTGGGAAGTACCGCTGGCCCATGTTCACATCCTGCTGCCCCGGCTGGGTGCGGTTCCTGAAGACGGAGTTCCCCGACTATACGGAGAACCTGTCCACCGCCAAGTCCCCCCAGCAGATGTTCGGTGCCGTGGCCAAGAGCTACTTCGCGGAGAAGAAGGGCATCGACCCCCACAAGCTGTTTGTGGTGTCCATCATGCCCTGCTCTGCCAAGAAGGCGGAGAGCGAGCTGCCCACCATGAAGGACGCCTGCGGCGACCCGGATGTGGACATGGTGTTGACCACCCGGGAGATGGTGCGCCTGTTCCGCAGTGACTGCATCGTGCCCGCTGAGCTGGAGGAGGCGGAGTTCGACAGCCCCCTGGGCAGCGGCACCGGCGCGGCGGTGGTCTTCGGCGCCACCGGCGGCGTCATGGACGCGGCCCTGCGCAGCGCCTACTATCTGGTGACCGGCAAGAACCCCGACCCGGATACGTTCGAGCAGGTGCGGGGCAGCAAGCCCTGGAAGGAAGCCGCCTTTGAGATCCCCGGCGCCGGAAAGGTCCGGGTGGCGGTGGTCAGCGGATTGGCCAACACCCGCAGGCTGATGGAGGCCGTGGACAGCGGCGAGGTGGACTACGACTTCGTGGAAGTTATGGCCTGCCCCGGCGGCTGCGCCGGCGGCGGCGGTCAGCCCATCCACGAGGGTGTGGAGATGGCGGCCTCCCGCGGCAGTCAGCTGTGGAAGCTGGATTCCAAGGCCGATATCCGCTTCTCTCACGAGAACCCAGATATCCAGGAGCTGTACCGGACTTACCTGAAAAAGCCCCTGGGGGAGAAGGCCCATCATCTGCTGCACACAGACTACCAAATTTAGCATATTAAATCTGCGTTATAGGAGCTGTTTTTGCTTATGCATTTTTAGCGCAGAAGTCGTACGAGTCTTATCGTTCCGTTATCAAATAAAAGAACTGATGAAGCAAAAATACCAGGAAGATATTTGCCCTCTCGAAGGGGGCAGATATCTTCCTGTTGTCTTTTTAGGGGTGCAATATACAGTTATCGGTTTTTTTGAACAAAATCCATGATGGACAGTGCCTTTTCCAGCGGGGTGGATTCATCCCTTCTGGTCTGGGCGGCTATGAAATATGGCCGGGACTGGTGTGCCTGCTACATCCATCCTGCATTTCAACCCACATGTGAATTGGAGGACTGCCAAGAACGTCGCCATTCAATGCAAAATGCCCCCAACCGTGATTGAGGCAGACATATTTCAGTATCCGGAAGTAGTAGTCAATCTCGCAAACCGATGTTATTACTACTGTTTTGGTGTGGTTCAGAACAATACTGGTAGCTGTGGAGGGCAGGTAAACGAATTCCTGAATATGTGCGGGTAGGGGATAGGCGTTTTCTATGAATCTCAGCTTGGAAAAAACGATTTTGCTGATAGATTCCTGCGTTGCATGAGATCGGGTAATTCTCATTCATAATGAGAATTGTCCAAAATTAGCTGCCTGCTTATAATATAAAATGACCAAATTGTCTGGTATTGGAGGTTGAGGATGAACAAGGACATCGATCAGAGTATTTTTGAGGATATGCCTGTGCCAAAGGCTCTGGCAGCTATGGCCCTGCCTACGATTTTGAGCCAGCTAATCACCACGGTCTACAATCTGGCAGATGCCTTTTTCATCGGAAAAACAAACGACCCATATAAAGTAGCGGCACTATCACTGGCGTTTGTTCTCCACTTATTCTTGACGGCAATCGCAAACCTATTTGGCATTGGCGGCGGGAGCCTGATATCCAGATTGCTTGGAAAGTTCGAGAAAGAAAGTGCCAGGCATATTTGTGCGTTTAGTGTGTATGGGGCTCTCTTGCTGTCACTTGTGTATTCTGCGGGGGTATTCATGTTCATGGAGCCATTGCTGAGAATTATGGGGGCCAGTAATGATACTTTGCCATATGCACAGCAATACGCCGTATGGGCAATTATTGTAGGTGGCGTCCCTACGGTACTCAGCATAACTGCCGCCCATATTCTTCGGAGCGTAGGCTATGCGAGGCAAGCAAGTCTTGGGATCGGTCTGGGTGGAATTCTGAATATCATTCTGGACCCTGTTTTTATGTTTGGACTTTTGCCTCCCGGAATGGAAGTGACAGGTGCGGCGGTTGCCACGATGCTGTCAAATGTGTTTTCAACGCTTTTTTTAATGATCTGCTTTTTCCACCTGAAAAACAGGACAGTTCTTTGCCTTTCGCTGAAAGGAATATTCCAAAGCAAGAAACATATCCTCTCGGTTTTGGTAGTAGGCATTCCAACTGCATTGGGCACGATGCTGACCTGTGTATCGAATACTATTGTGAACCGGATGGCAGCTGACTATGGGGATATTCCGTTGGCAGCAGCGGGTATTATAAAGCGCGTATATCAATTTCCATACAGCGCGGCCATTGGAATAGGTCAAGGAATGTTGCCGCTTGTGGCTTATAATTATGCGTCAGGAAATTATTCGCGCATGAGACAAACAATTCGGTGTGCAATGATTTTCAGCATGGCTTTTGCCAGTGTATTAATCACTGTTTATGAATTGTTACCATCGCAGATTATTCGACTATTCATTAATGAACGCACTACCATAGTACTTGCGGCGGATTTTTTAAGGATCGTTTGCACTGCGATGCCTTTTGTTATTTTCAATTTTCAGATATGTTATGTGTTTCAGGCTATGGGTATGGGAAAAGAAGCTCTGATTATTTCTGCCTGTCGGCAGGGTATCATTTATATTCCAATGATTCTTCTCATGAATGCAGTTTTTAAAATGTATGGTGTTATTTGGGCACAGACTATTACAGATATGCTTGCCCTTCTTATTTCTGTAGTACTTTATATGAAAACAAACAGGAATCTGAGAATGCAGGAGAGCAGTAAAATTGGGTAGGACTTGGAATAAATGACATTCCTATGCGGAATTAAAAACTGTAAAATCCATGCAAAATCAGCATTTTGTTTTTGTTTTATCCCATGCTATACTTAACATATCAAGAAACTTTGACGATATTCTACGAAACAGGAAGCGTGGTGCAACTGCATGAAAATACTTGTCATTGATGGACAGGGGGGTGGACTTGGGCGTCAACTGGTGTCTGCATTAAAAGCTGCTTTCCCAGAGTCTGAGATTATTGCGGTTGGCACGAATGCATTAGCAACGAGTGCTATGCTCAAAGCCGGTGCAGAACATGCCGCCACTGGTGAAAATGCTGTTGTTGTGAATTGCCGCAAGGCGGATATTATTGTCGGCGCTTCTGGCATCGCCATCGCGGATTCCATGTACGGAGAGATTACGCCAACGATGGCGCTTGCTGTTGGACAAAGTTCCGCAAAGCGCATTTTTGTTCCCGTGAATCTTTGCGACAACTATATTGCCGGCGTTCCTGAACAGTCGATGTCCAAATTGGTGGAAAGCGCTGTGTTAGTGGTGCGATCCATTGTTCAGTTACATCCTTACAGACTTAGAATCCGGCAGAAGCCGGATGAATCGGCAGAAGCTGTATAAGTCTTACCGTTCCATTATCAAATAAAAGAACTGACGAAACTAAATGCCAGGAAGGTATTTGCCCTCTCAAAGGGGGCAGATACCTTCCTATTGTCTTTTTTAGGGGTGCAATATGCAGTTATCAGATTTTTTTGAGCAAAATCCGCGCGGGGCAGTGGCCTATTCCGGCGGAGTGGATTCGTCCCTTCTGGTCTGGGCGGCCATGAAATATGGCCGGGACTGGCGTGCCTATTATGTCCATTCCGCATTCCAGCCCGCATTTGAACTGGAAGACGCCAAGCAGGTCGCTGCACAATGCGGCATGCCACTGACTGTGATTGAGGCAGACATCTTTCAGCATCCGGAAGTGATAGCTAACCCTGCGAACCGATGCTATTACTGCAAGCACAGGATATTTGCTGCCATCCTCCGGCAGGGCGCGTCCGATGGGTATTCCCTGGTCATTGATGGCACCAATGCCTCGGATGACGCGGGTGACCGCCCCGGCATGAAGGCCCTGCGGGAGTTAGAGGTCCGCTCTCCCCTTCGGGAGTGCGGCCTGACCAAAGGCGATGTCCGTGCGCTGTGCAGGGAGGCCGGCCTGTTCGTCTGGAACAAGCCCTCCTACGCCTGCCTTGCCACCCGCATCCCCGCCGGGACTCCCATCACAGAGGAAGCTCTGCGGAAGGTGGAGCAGGGAGAGGACCTTCTTGCCTCCATGGGCTTCCGGGATTTCCGCATCAGGCTCCGCGGAGGCGCGGCAGTTATTCAGGTAACGGAAGACCAGCAGGATGATGCCTGGGCAATGCGCCATGAGATCCGCTCCGGGCTGGGCCCCATCTTCCCGTTGTTCTCTCTGGATCTAACGGCCCGAAAAAACAGCGACTGAAAGGAGTGACAGACGTGGCAAGCAAGCACGATATTCTCTCTGTCCTACAGGATGTGCAGTCCGGTGCGCTGACGCCGGAGGATGCCCTTCTGCACCTGAAGCTGGCCCCCTTTGAGGACCTGGGTTACGCCAAGGTGGATTACCACCGCGCCGTCCGTCAGGGCGTGCCGGAGGTGATCTACGGCCAGTCCAAGACCAAAGAGCAGATCGGCGGCATACTGGCCGCCATGGAGAAACGGGGAAGCCGCAATATTCTGGTGACCCGCATTGGGCAGGAGGTGGCGGACTACCTGGCGGAGCAGTTCCCGCTGCGGTATGAGCCTCTCGCCAAATTGGCGGTGGCCCTTCCAGAGCCGGTGAAAGGACATGGTTCCATCGTAGTGGCCACCGGCGGTACCAGTGACATGGGCGTGGCTGAGGAGGCCGCCATTACCGCCGAGACACTGGGTAACCGAGTCACCCGGCTTTACGATGTGGGCGTGGCAGGCCTGCACAGGCTGCTGGGCAACTTGGAGCCGCTGATGAGCGCCCGGGTGGTCATCGCCGTGGCGGGCATGGAAGGCGCCCTCGCCAGCGTGGTGGGCGGCCTTGTAGACTGCCCCGTCATCGCGGTCCCCACCAGTGTGGGCTACGGCGCGTCCCTGGGCGGCATCTCCGCCCTGCTGTCCATGCTGAACTCCTGCGCCAGCGGGACCAGCGTGGTGAATATCGACAACGGCTTCGGCGCGGGCTTCTTGGCCGGCCGGATCAATCAGATGGAGAGTGCGAAAGAATGAAGACATTATATCTGGAATGCAACATGGGCGCCGCCGGCGATATGCTGATGGCGGCGCTGTATGAGCTGATGAGCGAATCCGAAAAGCAGGATTTTCTGGAGACCATGAACCGCCTGTTCCCCGGCGTGGAGATTCAGCCCCGGCAGGCTGTTACCTGCGGCATCACCGGCACCCACATGGACGTCACCGTCCGCGGCGAGGAGGAGCACAGCCACGATGTGGCTCTGGGCTGCGGCCATGACCACGACCATATCCATGAACACCATCATGAGCACGACCACAGCCATGCGCATGACCATCATCACGACCATGACCATGACCATGGCCATACCCACCATCACACCGCTCCGGCGGACATCGCCGCCCTGCTGGATGCCCTGGATGCCCCGGCGGAGGTAAAGGATGCCGCCAAGTCCATCTATGCCCGCATTGCGGACGCCGAGGCCAAGGCCCACGGGATGCCGGTGGAGAAGATCCACTTCCATGAGGTGGGCGCTCTGGACGCGGTGGCGGACGTCACCGGCGCCTGCCTGGCGGTCCATATGCTGCGCCCCGACCACATCACGGCATCCCCCGTCCATCTGGGCAGCGGCCAAGTCCGCTGCGCCCACGGCATCGTTCCGGTGCCCGCTCCCGCCACCGCCCACCTGCTGGAGGGCGTCCTCTGCTACACCGGGGACATCCGGGGAGAGCTGTGTACCCCCCCCGGCGCCGCCCTGCTGACCCACTTTGCTGAGAGCTTCGGCCCCATGCCTGTCATGTCTCTGGAGAAGACCGGCTACGGCGTGGGCAAAAAGGAATTCCCCGCCGCCAACTGTGTCCGGGCCTTTTGGGGTGAAAGCGGCGCCCCCCAGCAGGCGGAGATCGTGGAGCTGTGCTGCCATATCGACGACATGACGGCGGAGGCCCTGGCCTTTGCCGGAGAGCAACTGCTGGCCCAGGGCGCTCTGGACATCTCCTGCGCGCCCCTGACCATGAAAAAGGGTCGGGCCGGCGTCAGCTTCACCGTGCTCTGCAAGCCCAGGGACGAAGGGCGCATCGCCCACGCCATCCTGCGGGAGACCACCACCAACGGCGTCCGCACCCGCCGTTGCGGAAAGTACATTCTGACGCCCTCTGTCAAAACCGTGGAGACCGCCTACGGCCCCATCCGCGTCAAGTGCGCCGACGGCGAGGGCATCCACCGGAAAAAGCCGGAATACGAGGATGTGGCCTCTGCCGCCAGAACTGCCGGGCTGCCCTTCCAGAAGGTCTGGGAGGACGTGCTGTCCGCCATCCGCGGGGAGGTATCGCAGAATGGATAAGGCTATGTGGGAAAAGGCGGTGGCATTCCATGGCCATGAATGTCCTGGTCTGGCTTTGGGCGTCCGCCTGTGCGAGTTTGTACGGCTACGTCTGGGCCGGACGTCCGCCCACGATGAGGAGTTGGTCTGCATCGCTGAGACTGACGCCTGCCCCGGCGATGCAATTCAGGCTCTGCTGGGCTGTACTCTGGGCAAGGGGAATTTTATCTACCACTGCACTGGAAAAACCGCCTATACCTTCTTTGACCGTGCCACTGGTGAAGGTTTCCGGGTAATTGCCAAGCGGAATCAGACACCCCTTAGCCGTGAGGAACGTAAGCAGCAGATTTATACTGCACCATTAGAAGAGCTATTCAGCGTGACTGTGCCCAAAGAGCCTCTGCCTGAAAAAGCCCGCATCTTCACCACACTCACTTGTGCCTGCTGTGGTGAGGGCGTAGCAGAGCACATGGCCCGTCTGCAGGACGGCAAGGTGGTCTGCCTGCACTGTTTCCATCCCTACGACCGATAAAGGAGAATCACTTTTATGAAAAAAATAGTTTCCGCCCTATTATTCTGCGCCCTGCTGCTGTCTCTGGCCGCCTGCAGCCAAAAATCCCCCACCGCCCAAGAAACCGAGCCAGAGTCTTCTGCTGCCCGCACTGTCACTGACAGTTTCGGCCGTGAGGTTACCATTCCCGCTGAAGTTAAAGCAATCGTGTGCACCGGCTCCGGTGCCCTGCGTATGGTGACCTATCTGCAATGCACTGACCGGCTGGTGGGCGTAGAAGACTGTGACAAGGAATATGCGGATTCCACCCTCCGGGATTATGCCTACGTTTATCACGATACCTTTGACGCCTTGCCCTCCATCGGCAAGGGCGGCGGCACCGCCAACACCGCCTACGTGGAGGAGTTGATCCGCCTGCAGCCGGACGTCATTCTGTCCGGCTAGACCCAGGAGGCGCTGGAAGATCTGGCGCAGTCCACCGGGATTCCCTGCGTGTCCATCCGGGCCAAGAGCATCAACTTCATCGACGACAGCTTTTACACCGCCATGCGGGTGGCCGCCGAGGTGCTGGGGGTTCAGGAGCGGTGCGAGGAAGTCCTGCAGTACATCGACGGCTGCAAGGCTGACCTGGACGCCCGGACGGCGGACATCCCTGACGAAGGCAAGCCTGCCGTTTACGCCGGCGCCGTGACCTTCTCCGGCGCTCACGGCTTTACCGGGACTTACTCCAACTTCGGCCCCCTTATGGCCATCCACGCTAACAACGTGGCGGACGAGATGGGCGAGACCGGCTACTTTGACGCTGACCCGGAGCAGGTGGTGGCTTGGGACCCGGAGCTGATTTTCCTGGACCCCGGCAACATGAGCCTTGTTCGGGACGAATACCAGACCAATCCCGGCTTCTTTGACTCCCTGACTGCGGTCCGGGAGGGCAACCTTTACGCCTGCGTCTCCTTCAACAACTATTCCACCAACGTGGGTTACGCCCTGGCTGACGCCTACTATGCCGGCAGCGTCATCTATCCTGAGCGCTTTGATGACGTGAATATTGCCGAAAAGGCCGACGATATCCTGGAATTCCTGCTGGGACGCCGCTATTACAACGACATGAAGGCCAACGGCCTCACCTTTGGAGTGATTGAACTTGGATCTGCACAGTGAACAGCTTCATACGGCGACACCTGACAGCTACCGCCTGTTTCTCCGGCGGAAGCGGCTTGTGACCCTTGTTCTGCTGGCGGCGGTATTGGCGGCAGCCCTGCTGTCCCTGACCACAGGCTCCGCCGGGCTTTCCCTTGCGGAGCTGGCGGACACTCTGGCAGGCGGCGGCACAGCCCAGAGCCGAGCCATCGTATTCCACGTCCGTCTGCCTCGCATCACTGTGGCTATCGTGGTGGGCGCCGCCCTAGCGTTGTCCGGTTGCGTGATGCAGAACGTTCTTCGCAATCCACTGGCCGCTGCTTCCACGCTGGGCGTATCCCAGGGCGCCGCCTTCGGCGCGGCCCTCGCCATCATCGCCCTGGATGCCGGCGCCCAAAATGCCGCCAACGCGGGTACTGCCGTCACCATCAGCTCCCCCGGCACCGTGACCCTCTGTGCTTTTCTGGGGGGGCTTGCCACAACGGCGGTCATTCTTATCCTGTGCCGCCTGCGGTCTGCCTCTCCCTCCTCCATGATTTTGGCAGGCGTGGCCCTCAGTTCTCTCTTTTCCGGGGCCACCACCCTGCTGCAATACTTCGCCGATGACGTGCAGCTGTCCACCGTGGTCTACTGGACCTTCGGCGACCTGGGCCGTCCTGGCTGGTCGGAAATTCGGCTGATGTACGCGGTCACCTTGGCGGCTCTGGTCTACTTCCTCTGGAACCGCTGGAATTACAACGCGCTGAGCAGCGGCGTCCAAACCGCCAAGAGTCTGGGAGTAAGCGTGGATCTTTTGAGCTATATCAGCATGGGCCTTTGCACCCTGATCGCCTCGGTGGCGGTGGCTTTCGTGGGCATTGTCAGCTTTGTGGGCCTCATCGCCCCCCACATCGTCCGCCGGTTCGTGGGCAGCGATTATCGGTTTCTCCTGCCCTGTTCCGCTCTGGCAGGCAGCACCTTGCTCCTCCTGGGCGACCTGGCAGCGAAGGTCATCCTGCCGCCCGCCATTCTGCCCATCGGCGCCATCACGTCCCTCCTGGGGGCGCCGCTGTTCCTGCTGCTGATTTTCAGAGGGGAGGCGCTACGATGATAGAAGTTCAAAACCTCTCCTTTGCCTATGGCTCCCGCCCCATTTTGCAGAACGTGAGTTTTTCTCTGGAGCAGGGCGAGTGCGTGGCGGTGCTGGGCAACAACGGTGCGGGAAAGTCCACGCTGATCTCCTGTATCAGCCGTCTCCGCCGCCCCTCGTCAGGCAGCGTCCTGATTGACGGCACCCCTGTCACTCAAATGACCCGAGGCCAGCAGGCACAGCAGATCTCCTATGTAGCCCAGAAAAATGAGCTGGCCCATACCACGGTGTTCGACGCGGTGCTGCTGGGCCGCAAGCCCCACATGAAATGGGGCCCCTCCGACATTGACTATGATGTGGCGGAGCACGCCCTGCGGGCCGTTGGAATGGAAAACTGCCGCCTGCGGTATGTAAACCAGCTCTCCGGCGGCGAACAGCAGAAGGTGATGCTGGCCCGGGCCATCGCCCAGGAGCCGAAGCTGATGCTGCTGGACGAGCCCACAAGCAGCCTGGACCCCCGCAACCAATACGAGTCCATGGAGCTCATCCGCCACTGCGCCCACGGCCACCATATCGCCGTGCTGGTTGTTATCCACGACCTGAACCTGGCCCTGCGGTTCTGCGACCGTTTCCTGTTTTTGAAGGACGGCACCGTGTATGCCTCCGGTGGCCGGGAAGCGGTGACGTCCGAGAACATCCGGGCCGTCTACGGTATGGATGCCGCTGTGGAGCAGTTTGACGGGATTCCCATGGTCATTCCACACTTTCACGCGCATAGTTCTCCCTATTAGTATCCTCCGGATAAGGAATTTCTGTTCTTCCGGAGGTTTTGATCCCCGTAAACCATCGACTTGTAAAAATCCCGATCAAGGGGGTCAATCCAACTTCTTTTGGCATCTACTATAAATCCATACAAGACAACCCTTCATTGAAAGCGTTCATCACCGAGGCAAAATCTGTATTCTCACACTAAAACTTTCCAAAATTATTATCAGCAGTGCTAAGTGCGCCAGATCTTCATGATATCGAAAATCATGTGGAGTGCTTGTCTGAGCCGCAATATTTCGATTTCAGAGCAAATGAATTTGGGGAAAGCCGAGCTTTTTATTTCAGAGACCCGGATGGCATTATCCTTGAAATGATGCAGCCGCTCTGATAATTCGGGGAGAACCGTATGGAGAAAACACAAGAAAAAATCCAGTTGCTGTTGCGAATCGTACATCGACTGAACGAGGCAGGTGTCGAATGGGCCTTGGGTGCATCCATGCTGCTGTATTTCAAGGGCATCACCTCCGACTTCCACGACATTGATTTAATGGTCACTGACTGTGATGCGGAATGCGTCCGCACAATTTTATCGGAAATGGGTGAAAGTTTTCCATCTGCTTCAATTCCAAACCCTATGTACCGGGCAAAAACCTTTATGGAGTTCTTTATTGATTCTGTCGAGGTCGATGTGATGGCTGGTTTTGCAATCGTGAAGGATGGAAAGGTTTATGATTGTGCTCTACGCAAAGAGTAAATCGTGGAGAAAATGCCGCTGGAAACAGAAGTTATCCCGCTACAATCACCGTCGTTATGGTGCAAATACTATCTCGGCTGATGGGAAGGGCTGAAAAAACTGAGATGATTGAGAAGGCAATAGAAAGATAACAATTCCAGTTTGTCGGGCAACAGAAAGGGATTCACTAACTTACAAGCGAATCCCTTTCCGTTATTTTGACGAACGATTTTCCGAAAGCTTAACACCAACACATGAAAAGGAATCTTTTATTGTCTCAACCAACTTGAACGCATTTTTACGAGCCTATGCTGAACCTGCTCAGGATCGCGGCCACCTGTGCGCGGGTAGCTGTTCCGTGTGGGAGCAGGCAGCCGCCGCTCCCCGTCAGAATCTGATTTTCCACCGCCCAGCTCATAGCCTTCTTCGCATAGGAGGAAACCTGTGCCGCATCCGAAAAACCGGAAAGGTCTTGGACAGACGTCGGCTCCCCAGCGAAACGCCAGAGAAGCATGACCAGCTGCTGTCGGGAAAGCGTACCTGTGGGATCAGAACCGTCAGACACCCCGGCCCGGATCGCCCAGGATCTGGCGGCGCTGTATACGCCGCTTCCGGACAATTTCTCCCCCGCCATACGGCCCAGCACCGTCCAAAGCTGCTGCCGGGTCATATTCTGATAGGGTGAAAAAGTCGTGGCAGAAGTACCGGAGAATATCCCGTTTTGATACACATACAGGAGAGAATCATAGTACCACGCCCCTTCCGGCACATCGGAAAAAGGCAGCGATTCCGGCTGAAACAGCTCCATTGTCAGCGGCAGCATCTCAGAATACCAGCGTTTTTCCACTCTGTCGTAGAATTTTGTATCCGAGTTTACCGCAAAGGGGATACTGGCATCTTCCAGTGCCTGCGCCACGAAGGAGGCGAATGCCAGCTGTTCATCCAGCGTATAGTCATTTCCGTCGTTGTAATTTCCCGGCATCCAGGCGCCCACCCAGGTGGGGATGCCCGTTTCCCTCTGCCATTGGAGCGCCTTGTCGATCTTACTCTGTACCAACTGCCGTTCTGCCGGAGTGCCTGTGGTCCACAGTTTTTTCTCATTGGTCTTGGACGGACCTGCCGCATAGAAATGCCATTCCGCCATCAGGTATCCGTTGGCATCAGATGGGATCTCCAAATCAGATAGATAGGCCGAATCGGACCGCAGGCGGGGGGAGATCATCAGGATGCGGTCATGATTGGATTTCCGGACCACGGACACCAACTGCTCGTAAATATCATTCAGAAGTTCGGGCTTATCGTTCAGAGCGTTCGTCACCTCAATGACGAGGTCGAAGGACAACCGATAGGACTTATCCCGATACCGTTCGGCCACGGTCTGCCACCAGTCGGCCACCCGGTCGATGTTTTTCTGTGTGGGCTGGTTTTTCATGTCATCCGCCTGATAAGCCAGCACCGGAATGACGCCGCAGTCCAGGCAGTCATCGATTACCCGGTCCAGAACGGAAAAGAGCTGTTCGTCGGCATCATCCTTCACGCGGATGCGCACATGGGAGAGCCCCATATCCCGGAAATTCTCCACAATCTGCCGGTCATACGTCTCCATGCCCTGTCTGGTCTTGCACCAGTCTACATCCATTCCACGGCCCAGAAGACTTTGATACGTCCAAGGGTCGATGGGGTTATTTCTTTCTGCCGCAAACGCAGAACTGGACAGGCAGGCCAGCAGCATCGCCGTCAGCAATAAACTTAGTATCCGCTTTATCAAAATTCCTCCTCGCAGTCGATTTACTTTAATCCGCCTTGGCAGCATCCGCCAGCGTCAGATAGTCGCCGGACTGCATATCCACAGTCAGGTCATTGGAGATAATGGCCTTTCCGGTAACAGCGGCCAAATCTTCCACCACTTCGGCATCAGCGGGATTGCTGTAAACGCCGTCCGAGCAGACCAGCCGCACATATTCCGTCTCCGCTCCACCGCCGCTGCGCTGGAGGATGGGCTCATGGGCACCGTTGGTCGTGGTATCGCTGACGATGATGGGAGTTCTGATCAGCGTGAAGGACTGGGAGACCGTCATACCCGCGTAAGGGATCAGCCACATTCCGGAATCGCCGCCGCTGCCGCTGGTGTAAGGCCCCACAGCTACGGCGAAGATTTCGTTGCTGCCGTCGCCATTCAGGTCCACATAGTTGTAGTAGGTCAATTGTTTTCGCTATCTTAATAATGCGATACTGTTGACAAAGAAAGCTCTTTTCTGGTCTCAACTCCATTCAATGCATTGGCACCAGTGAAATCGCACGGTCCACCATGTGTCTGGCTCGGCGGAGCTTCCATGCCATGCTGTCCAGACACCATTCCCGCAGTTTTTTCAGCGCTTGTTTCTTCGCCTTCTCCACGCCGTCCTCCCGCAGTCTGTTTCGGATGGCGATCTCCCGCAGGTCTGTCTTTGAGTAACCAAAAACGCCGAAGCTCCTGCCCAGAATATCCTGTTCCCGCTTGGATAGGCTTTGGAACTGCTCATGCAGAGACTTCATCGTAAGCGCCCGAAGGACAATCTCCTCCGCAGATGCAGACAGCAGATCAGACATGAGGTACTCAAAAATATCTCCGTCCTCCTCCGGGATTGGCAAGTCATAAACAGAGAAGAAATGCGTGGGATAGGCTACCGCCCTGGCTACTTCCGCTAAAGAAACACCCAACTCCCCTGCGATTTCGCTCATCTCTTTTCCATCCCGGTGATAGAGCATCTGCGCCTTGCGTACCAGCCCCATGCTGTCCCGGTCCAGGGAAAGGGTACCCATGCTGGCTTCCAGGTGCCGCCGCATCGCGCCGTCCAGAAATGGTACGTTGTATGTTCCGAAAACTCCCTTGGAGCTATCATAGCCGCCATTCATGGCGCATTCGATCAGCGTCAGCATCCCAACGCTCTCCAATTCGGAGAGCGTTTCTTTCGTATAGTCGCTCCAACCTCCGTGACTGCCGGGGCGCAGACAATTGTATTGTCGGGCGATCCACTGCGCACGTTTCCGAATCAATTCAGCATACCTATCACACAGTTCCGTCAGCGCGGCCTGATCTCCCTGCGCGATTCGATCCAGCAATTCTTGGTCGCTCATGCGTCCCCACCACCCTTTCGGGGACGCCCTCTGGGTTTCGCCTTCCGGGTAACACCGCAGTATGGGTAAAGTCTCTCACTGGAGATGGACCGCTCAAAGTCCGCGTTAGAGACATCTGCCTTGTTGAGCGCATTGAACAGCATGTCCCGGACCGTATCCTTCAGCCGCCGTGCTTCCTCCGCCGTGATAACGTCGCGCTTTTGGTCCTGCCGTATCCGTTCAAAAGCGGCGAGCTTCGCTTGGAGCTTCGGCACATCCCGAGCCAGTTCCTTCTGCACTTCGTAGGTTCCGAACTGTCGGCAGGTATACTGGGGCGCATGGGGACATGCTCCCTCACAATATAGTGCATGAGCGCCGCCCTTCACCAGAAAGTATTTTTTGCAGACAACACACTGGCGGATGTTGTGTCCGGCATTCAGTGCCGTCATGTAATCCGCCTTCAGCAGCATCTGCAAGCTGTCGGTGGTGTGCTCCTGGCAAATGGCGAAGCGCTTGTCCGGCAGCTCCCGCGGCACATAGCTCACGACGCAGTGGTCATATTTCTGATAAAACGGCTGCTCCAGGCTTCTGGGATTGACGATCAGCTTCTCCACCAGCCGCTCATCGTTGTAGAGCTGATAGAGGGAGGCGGCATAGTTCTCCGGGGAGTTATGCTCCAGCTTGGCGAGGAGGAAGTGGATGAAGTTATGGATGGTAGGATTGAAGCACGCGACGTCGCCCAGATAGCGTTCATAGCGCTTCATCTGCTTCCGATAATAACTCCACTTCGTTTTCCGCCCTCCGGGAATAATCAGAAGCGGAACTGGGATCTGGCCGGTTGTCTCCGCCTGCTCCGCCATGTCTCCCCATTGCTCTATGGAAAAATCCTCATAGTCCAGATCTTCTTCCGGCAGCAAGGAGCGGAACTCGGTGTACTGCTGGGTCTCGTCGAAAAATTTGCTGTCATCCCGAAGCAGGATCTGAAACACCCGGAACTCCATCATCCGCTTACGCAAAGCCACGAACTGGTGGTTGAGCTTCCACCAAAATTCCCGGTCCTGGGTTCGCTCGTACTGCTCCGCAAGGTCCTTCATGCACTGGACGTTTTTATGGATGCACTGATAGTCCTTCAGTGACAGGTTCAAAATATCCGCTGTCAGTTCGCCTGTGGAAAATAATTCCCCACCGTACTCGATCGTATCACCGTGGATATAGAAAACGATATCCCCATCCATGCGCTCGCCTCCCTCGAAATAAATTGTCCCCCCTGGAAAATAATTCGTCCCAACTTTTTATTATCTTATCAAAATCTCCGACACAATACAAGCAGAAGGGCATCAGCGTCGCCGCTGATGCCTTTACTTTCTGCAAAGGAGAAATCGAAAATGAAACAGTCACAGTACAACTCTTACGATGACCTGCCTCTGTTCCTCAACGCCGACATAGTGGCGAAGGTGCTGGGGGTATCGTCCTCCACCAGCTATGAGCTGATGCATGAGCCGGACTTCCCGGTGCTGAATGTCGGCAGCAGGATGGTGGTTCCCAAGGAAGCGTTCATCCAGTGGGTCACCAAGCACACGGAAGGAGGTGTCCGCGAATGACTGCGCTCACCTATCAGAAAGACGCGAAAGCGTATCGGTTCTCGCTGCCCAACAAAATTTGGGGGCTGAAACTTCCGCCCCCCGCCTTCAGTATCCTCGCCTATCTCTGCTATCTCAACAGCCACCATAGGGGTGGCGCCGTTCCAAGTGTGGATGAGATTGCAGCGCTGCTCCACATGAGTCCAGACATGGCAGAAAAGCAGTTGGATACTCTGGTCAAACGAAATCTGATCTCGCCGCAGATGGTTCCGGTATTCAGTCGCAAACACGCAGGAAAGTTTTTCTCCCTCCCTAACGAAATCTTTTCCCTGGACCTGGGGCATGGCGCGATCACCGTCTACGCCTACCTGCTCTACTGCGAAGACCGCAGCAGCCATCAATGCCATCCCAGTTACAACACCATCTCCGCCACTGTGGGGCTGGCCGTGAACACGGTGATGAAACACATCGCCAAACTGGAGGACAGGCAGTTTATCACAGTAGAGCGCACCAGCTATTTCGACCGCCAGGGAATGAAGTGGAACGGCAACAACTGCTACACCATCCTGCCGATCCAGGAAGCCGTCGACCATTCCTACGAGCGGCAGATGGTGAAACTGGAGGAAGTCACGGAGCGTCAGCGGGTAGCAGAGGAACTGCAAAAACAAGGCCGTGTTCGCCCCTGTGAGCCGCTGTGTGCGGCTTTGCCGGGAGCAGCGAGAACAGATACCGGCCAGGCCTATTCGAACGGATTTGGGTCGCCTTTCGAGAGCTGACGGAGGACAAAATAAGGGCTCCCGCCGAAACCCAGCGAAGCGGGTTCGGTGGGAAAAGGAGGAGCAGCGAAATGAACGAGTTTTCGCCCATTTGGGTGGAAGCGAGGGATATGGAGACAGCGATGACGTGAAGCAGTCGGCTATGGGTTTGTCAAGGGATAAAATTACAGTTCGCGTGTATAAGG
>ENA-UOIV01001485-UOIV01001485.1-human-gut-metagenome-genome-assembly--contig:-C59-NODE-1485-length-19529-cov-9.169611_pt1 | contig 19529 bp, 16 predicted proteins | sample MGYA00242333_ERZ723880 | MGnify/ENA metagenome assembly ERZ723880 | reverse complement strand
CAAGGACTGGTGCTGCACCGAGGAGCTGATGAAGACCACCAGGGAGGGCAGGGCGTTGTATCTCCACTGCCTGCCCGCCGACATCAACGGCGTCTCCTGTGTGGAGGGCGAGGTGGAGGCCGGTGTCTTCGACCGCTACCGCACCCCCCTTTACAGGGAGGCCAGCTTCAAGCCCTATATCATCGCCGCCATGATCTTCCTGGCCCAATGTGAAAAGCCCGTGGAGATGCTCCGGGAGCTGGAGCGCCGGGGCCGGGTCCGGAGGAAGAAGTAAGGACCCATATCCGCGGGAGAGACAGCGCCCGCGCGGCGGCCGAAAGGCTGGAAAGGGGGATTGCCTATGAAACCCAAGCGCATTGTTCTGGCTCTGGGGGGAAACGCCCTGGGGGAAAACCTGCCTGAGCAGATGAAAGCCGTAAAGCGCACCGTCAAGACTATCGCCGACCTCCTAGAGGAGGGCCATCAGATGGTCATTACCCACGGCAACGGTCCCCAGGTGGGGATGATCAACATGGCCATGACCACGCTCTCCCGGGAGGACCCCAGCCACCCCATGGCCCCTCTCTCGGTATGTACCGCCATGAGCCAAGGCTACATCGGCTATGATCTCCAGAACGCCCTGCGGGAGGAACTGCTGAACCGGGGCGTTCGCCGCAGCGTGGCGACGGTGCTCACCCAGGTGGAGGTGGACCCCACAGACCCGGCTTTCCAGCATCCCACCAAGCCCATCGGAGCCTTTATGACCCAAGCGGAGGCGGAGGAGATGCGCCGCCGGGGAAATCCGGTCATGGAGGATGCCGGGCGGGGCTGGCGCCGGGTGGTGGCCTCTCCACGGCCCCGCCGGGTGGTGGAGCTGGACACCATCCGCACACTGGCCGATGCGGGACAGATCGTCATCGCCTGCGGCGGAGGCGGCATCCCGGTGTTGCCGGATGGCAACCACCTGCGGGGCGCCGGTGCCGTGGTAGACAAGGATTTCACCGCGGAGATCCTGGCGGAGGAACTGGGGGCGGACTGCCTCATGATCCTCACCGCCGTGGAAAAGGTGGCAGTCCACTTTGGAAAGCCCAATCAGCGTTGGCTCACCCATATGACCGTGCCTGTGGCGGAAAAATACATCGCGGAAGGACAGTTTGCCCCCGGTTCCATGCTGCCCAAGGTGGAGGCCGCTGTGGCGTTCGCCAAGTCGAGCCCCGGCCGGCAGACCCTGATCACCCAGTTGGAGAAGGCGCTGGACGGGATGCGGGGTCAGACCGGGACCATCATCGGCTGATGGGACCCATTGAAAAGGGGGCTGGACGCCCCCTTTCTTTTTGGACAAAACTGTGTTATATTACCTTTAAAAGGAGGTGTGTTTTGTGGAAGTTGGCAGAAGTCTGACTCGCGTAGACGCCTTTGACAAGGTGACGGGGCGGGCCAAGTATACGGACGATCTCCACGGTGAGGCCATCCTTGTGGCCAGAATCCTCCACAGCACCATTGCAAACGGCGTGGTCAGATCCATGGACATTTCAGAAGCCCAGGCGGTCCCCGGCGTGGTGAAGGTGCTCACCTGTTTTGATGTGCCCGACATCCAGTATCCCACGCCGGGCCATCCCTGGAGTGTGGAGGAGGCACACCAGGACGTGGCCGACCGAAAGCTGCTGGCCACCCGGGTACGCATCTATGGGGACGACATCGCCGTAGTGGTAGCGGAAAATGAGCTGGCAGCGCAGCGGGGGCTGGAGGCCATCCGGGTGGAGTATGAGGAGTACCCCGTTTGCACCACGCCGGAACAGGCGATGGCGGAGGGGGCCCTTCCCATCCACGAGGAGCACCCGGACAATGTCTTGAAGCACACTCTGTTCAACGTGATCACCCCGGGCGCGGCGATAAAGGATGTGGATGAGGTCTTTGCCGATCCCGCCTACCGGGTCTTCGAGGACCACTTCGACACCCAGGCCGTTCAGCACTGCCACATCGAGAACCCGGTGTCTTACGCCTATATGGAAGCCGGGCGCATCGTGGTGGTGTCCTCCACCCAGATCCCCCATATCGTCCGCCGCGTCATCGGCCAGGCCCTGGGCATCGGCTGGGGCAACATACGGGTCATCAAGCCCTATATCGGCGGCGGGTTCGGGAATAAACAGGAGGTACTCTACGAACCTCTCAATGCCTGGATCACCACCCAGGTGGGCGGCCGGCCGGTGAAACTGGAGTGCACCCGGGAGGAGACCTTTCAAAATACCCGCTCCCGCCATCCCATCCACTTCGACCTGAAGGCCGCCGTGGGGCCGGATATGCGCCTTATGGCCCGGGAGTGCCGGGCGGTCTCCAATCAGGGGGGCTACGCCTCCCACGGCCATGCCATCGTGGCCAATGCCGTCACCGGCTTCCGCCAGACCTATCCCGATGTCCTGGCCCACCGCTCCGAGGCATGGACGGTGTACACCAATCTGGGCTCTACCGGCGCCATGCGGGGCTACGGCATCCCGCAGTGCAATTTTGCCGGCGAGTGCATGATGGACGACATCGCCCGGGAGATGGGGTGGGATCCGCTGGAATTCCGGCTGAAAAACAGTATGCCGCTGGGCTACGTGGACCCCACCAACGGCATCACGTGCCACTCCACCGGACTCCGGGACTGCATCCGGAAGGGTGCGGATTTCATCAGGTGGAGGGAGCTGCGGGAGAAATATGCCCATGAGACCGGAGCCATCCGCCGGGGTGTGGGCATGGCGGTCTTTTCCTATAAGACCGGCGTGTGGCCCATCTCCCTGGAGACCTCGTCGGCCCGGATCATCCTCAACCAGGACGGTACCGTGCAGCTCCAGCTCGGGGCCACGGAGATCGGACAGGGGGGCGACACCGTCTTTTCCCAGATGTGCGCGCAGGCCGTGGGCATCCCCACCGAGGATGTACATATCGTCTCTTTCCAGGACACCGACACGGCGCCCTTTGACACCGGTGCCTATGCATCCCGGCAGACCTATGTCACCGGTAAGGCCATCAAAAGGGCGGGAGAGATCTTCCGGGACAAGGTACTGGACTATGCAGCCGAGCTCACCGATCTGGACCCGGGCAATCTGGACATCCGGGGCCGGGATGTGGTGTCCACAGTCAGCGGCGCGCCTGTGCTGCGCATGGCGGACCTGGCGATGGAGGCCTTTTACTCTCTGCAGCACTGTGTCCACATCACCGCTGAGGCCACCGTCCAGTGCAAGAACAATACCTTTTCCTTCGGCTGCTGCTTTGCCGAGGTGGAGGTGGACATCCCGGTGGGCAAGGTGCGGGTGCTCCGCATCGTGAATGTTCACGATTCCGGAAGGCTCATCAATCCCAAGCTGGCCGAGGCACAGGTGCACGGCGGCATGAGCATGGGGATGGGATATGCCCTCTCAGAGGAGATGAAGTACGATGACAAGGGCCGCCTCCTCAACGGCAATCTGCTGGACTATAAGCTGCCCACCGCGATGGACCACCCGGAGTTCCACGCCCTCTTCGTGGAGACCGACGACCCCTCGGGGCCCTTTGGGAACAAATCCCTGGGAGAGCCGCCGGCCATTCCTGTGGCCGGCGCGATCCGAAACGCCGTGCTCCAGGCCACCGGCGTGGGCCTCCGCCGCCTGCCCATGAATCCGCAGCGGCTGGTGGAGGCCTTTACGGAGGCGGGACTCATCGAGAAAGTGGGGGATTGAGCCGTGTACGATATTCAATCCATTTACCGGGCCGTATCCGTGGAGGACGCCATTTCGGCGCTGCAAAAGGACCCGTCGGCCGTGGTCATCGCGGGCGGCTCCGATGTGCTCATCAAGATCCGGGAGGGAAAGCTAGCCGACAGCCGTCTGGTGTCCATCCACGGACTGCGGGAGGAGCTGGAGGGGGTGACGCTGCTGGAAAACGGCGATATCGCCGTGGGACCTCTGACCACCTTCCGGGGCGTCACCGGCAGCGAGATCATTCAGGAGAGGGTCTCCGTGCTGGGGGAGGCCACCGATTTGGCTGGCGGACCCCAGCTCCGGGCAGTGGGGACCATCGGTGGCAACGTCTGTAACGGCGTCACCTCTGCCGACTCGGCCTCCACCCTTATGGCCCTGGACGTCCGGATGCACCTGCGGGGCCCCGCGGGCTGGCGGATTGTGCCCATTTCCCAGTGGTATCAGGGGGTGGGCAAAGTGGACCTCGGCCCCGCCGAGCTCCTGTGCAGAATTGTGATCCCAAAAGAAAATTATGACGGCTGGAGCGGACACTATATCAAATACGCCCAGCGCAACGCCATGGACATCGCCACACTGGGGGTCTCCTGTCTGGTCCGGCTTTCCGCAGACAAGAGGATCTGTGAGGATGTGCGCCTCGCCTTTGGCGTGGCCGCGCCGACGCCCATCCGTGCCCGGACGGCGGAGGAGGGGGTCCGCGGCCTCCCCGTATCGGAAGCGGCTGCGCGGCTTGGAAGCCTGGCGCTGGAGGACGTCAGCCCACGGACCAGCTGGCGGGCCTCCAGGGAATTTCGCCTCCAGCTCATCCGGGAACTGTCCGGGCGGGCCCTGCTGGAGGCGGCCCGGAAGGGAGGGGCGCAGCTATTATGGAAATTCTGCACTGCACCGTCAACGGAAGGCCGGTGGAGGTGGGGTACGACCTGCGGGAGTCCCTGCTGGACACCCTGCGGGACCGGTTGGGCCTTACCAGCGTCAAGCGGGGCTGCGAGGTAGGGGAGTGCGGGGCTTGTACTGTTCTGGTGGACGGCGTGGCCATCGACTCCTGCATCTATCTCACCTGTTGGGCGGAGGGAAAACACATCCTGACTGTGGAAGGACTCCAGGGGGAAAATGGGGAGCTCACCGAGATCCAGAAGGCGTTTATCGAGGAGGCCGCCGTCCAGTGCGGCTTCTGCACCCCGGGCATCATTCTCTCCGCTGTGGAGATTGTGGGAACAGGGCGAACGTACACACGGGAGGAGCTCCGAAAGCTGATCTCCGGCCATCTGTGCCGCTGCACCGGCTATCAGAACATCCTCAACGCCGTGGAGAAGGCGGTCAACGTCTGCAACGGCTACGTGGGGGAGAAACAGAGTTAAAAAGGAGCAGCCCGCCATACGGCGGGCTGCTCCTTTTTAATAGGGCCGGGCGGGGAGAAAAAAGATTCCCCGGACAGATGTCCGGGGAATCTTGATAAGAAAAACTCAGGCGGTCATATCCTTGAGGTCCTCGGCCACAGTGAAGTCCGCGGCGGTAGCGGCCTTCACATCATCTACCGTGAACTCAGGGTTGATCTCGGTCATCACCAGGCCGTCCTTGGTCACATTGAATACGCACATCTCGGTGATGATCTTGGTGACACAGTGCACGGCGGTATAGGGCAGGGTGCACTTCTTCAGGATTTTGGGGTTGCCCTTGGCGGTGTGCTCCATGGCCACGATGACTTCCTTGGCGCCCACCAGCAGGTCCATGGCGCCGCCCATACCAGGCATCTTCTTGCCGGGGATGATCCAGTTGGACAGAGAGCCCTCCTGATCGACCTCCAGACCGCCCAGGATGGTGGCGTTCACATGGCCGCCGCGGATAAAGGCAAAGGAGGTGGCGGAATCGATGTAACAGCCGCCCTTGGCAGCCTGAGCGGGAGAGCCGCCGGCATCGGTCTTGTAGGCGGGTTCAGCGTCGGCGCCGGTGGGTTTGGCGCCGGTGCCGATGATGCCGTTCTCAGACTGAAGAATCACATGTACGCCCTCGGGCAGGTAGGCGGGGACCAGGGTGGGCAGGCCGATGCCCAGATTCACCACGTCGCCGTCCTTGAGCTCCTTGGCAACACGCTTGGCGATAAAGCCCTTGATCTCAGACTTTTCCATTACAGCTTCCCTCCATCCACGATGTATTTGATGTAGGCGCCGGGGGTGACAACGTTCTCAGGCTCGATGTCGCCGATCTCGACCACGTGATCGGCCTCGGCGATAACGATGTCAGCGGCGGTGGCGGCTACAGTGTTGAAGTTGCGGGTGGTGCCCTTGTACCACATGTTGCCGGCCTTGTCGACGAAATGGGCGTTGACCAGAGCAAAGTCGGCCTTCAAGGCCTTCATGAGCAGGTACTCCTTGCCGTCGATGGTCTGCTTGCCCAGGCAGAGAGGGGAGTCCTCCACGATGGTACCCACGCCGGTGGGGGTGAGCACGCCGCCCAGGCCCGCGCCGCCGGCACGGATCATCTCGGCCAGAGAGCCCTGGGGGACCAAGTCCACGGTGAGGGTCTTGTCCACCATGTTCTGAGTGCCCACGTCGGGAGTCATGCCCACATGGGTGGCGATGACGCGCTTGACTTGGTGGTTGTGTACTAGTTTGGCCATGCCGTACAGGTCGCCGTTGGGGCCGGTGGCCATGCCGCAGTCGTTGCCAATGATGGTGAAGTCCTTCTTGCCACTTTTGGACAGGGCATCGATGATATGGTGAGCGCTGCCGCAGCCCAGGAAGCCGCCGAACATGATGGTAGCCCCATCGGGGATCATGGCGATGGCTTCCTCAACAGAAATAATTTTTGCCACTGTTACGTTCCCTCCTAAAATTGTTTCTATGCTGACTTCGGCGGACGGACTCTGCCCGCCCGCCGAAGAACCGCAAGCTTATTTTAGCACTTTTCAAAGATGGTGGCAACGCCCATGCCGCCGCCGATGCAGAGGGTGGCGAGGCCCTTCTTGGCGTCGTCGCGCTTGAGCATCTCGTGGAGCAGGGTGACGATAATCCGGGCGCCGGAAGCGCCGACAGGGTGGCCGATGGCGATGGCACCGCCGTTGACGTTGACCTTGCTCATGTCGAATTTCAACTCACGGGCAACCGCCACGGACTGGGCGGCAAAAGCCTCGTTGGCTTCCACCAGGTCGATGTCCTCGATGGTCACGCCGGCCTTTGCCATGGCGTTCTTGGAGGCGGGCACAGGGCCCACGCCCATGATCTTCGGGTCCACGCCGCCCTGGCCCCAGCCGATCAGCTTGAACATGGGCTTCAGGCCATACTTCTCCACGGCCTCCTTGGAGGCCAGAACAATGGCGGCGGCGCCGTCGTTGATACCGGAGGCGTTGGCGGCGGTCACGCGGCCGCCGTCGGGCTTGAAGGCGGGCTTCAGCTTGGCCATCTTCTCCAGGGAGACGTCGCCCTTAATGAACTCGTCGGTCTTGAACTCCACGATCTCCTTCTTCACCTTCACGGGCACAGGCACGATCTCGTCGTTGAAGCGGCCGGAGTCACGGGCGGCGGCGGCCTTCTTCTGAGAGTTGTAGGCGAACTCATCCAGCTCCTCGCGGGTGATGCCCCACTGATCGCAGACATTCTCGGCGGTGATGCCCATGTGATAATTATTGAAGGCGTCGGTCAGACCGTCGTTCACCATGGTGTCGATGATCTTGTTGTTGTTCATCCGGGCGCCCCAGCGGGCGGCGGGGATGGAGTAGGGGGCCGCGGACATGTTCTCGGTGCCGCCGGCCACGATGATGTCGGCATCACCGGCGACAATGGAGCGGGCACCCTCAATGACGCTCTTCATGCCGGAGCCGCAGACCATGCCCACGGTGTAGGCGGGGACCTCAATGGGAATCCCGGCCTTGAGGGAGGCCTGGCGGGCCACGTTCTGGCCCAGGCCGGCGGTCAGAATGCAGCCAAACATGACCTCATCCACATTCTCGGGGGCAACATTGGCGCGCTTGAGCGCTTCCTTGATGACAATGGCACCCATCTCGGGAGCCGGAACGTCCTTCAAGGACCCGCCGAACGAGCCGACAGCGGTACGGCAGCAGTTCACAACATAGACTTCTCTCATGGGACTAACCTCCATAAATTAAGTATTTTTGTATTTTGCTTTCCCATCCTTATGCTTCGTGGTTTATTATATATGATTGTCCCATAAAAAGCAACGGGACCTTTGAGAATTGTTTGTGTATAAGTTAAGGTTTTTTTATACTTTGTGGTATATCGCGGAACTTAATTGCCGGATGTTCTGATCAGCGGAACCAGATGAGAGAAAACAAAGAGATTGTCTGCATATAGGCTCGAATTGGTATTACCAATATAAAGGCAACTTGGAGGCCGCGGGATCGGAGCGTCAGGCGGCAAGGGCTATTTTGCGGGGGAAGGGAGCGGTGTGGCCCTGTACTCCTCCACCAACCGGGCGGCCAGTTTCAGCGCGTCCTCTCCCTTACGCACCTTGAGGGCCAGGTAGGGATTTTCCCCGGCGGAGAAGAGAAGGCGGCCCCGGTAGGCCGCTCCACCGCACAGAGAGGAGACCTTGGCGAAATCCACCTGGGCCAGCGTGAAGTTCAGGCGTTCCCCTTTCTGGGCGATCTCTGTAATGCCGCAGCCGGCAGCGGCGGCGCGGAGCAGCGCCACGGAGATGAGATTGTTTACGGTCCGGGGGGGATCTCCGTAGCGGTCGATGAGCTCATCCACCAGGTCGTCGGCCTCCTCTTCGCTGCGGATACGGGCGATGCGGCGGTAGAGGTCCATGCGCTGTTCCGGCGAGGGGACATATCGATCCGGGATAGAGGCGGCCACCGCCAGATCGGCGGCGCATTCGGCCTGGACCTTGGGCGGCTCGCCCCTCTGTTCCAGGACCGCCTCCTCCAAAAGCTTCAGGTACATATCATAGCCCACGCTGACCAGGAAGCCGGACTGCTCGGGACCCAGCACGTTACCCGCGCCCCGGATCTCCAGGTCCCGCATGGCGATTTTGAACCCAGAGCCGAATTCGGCGAACTCCCGGATGGCAGAAAGGCGCTTGGCCTGGACCTCGGTGAGCACTTTGCCCTGGCGGTAGGTCATATAGGCGAAGGCGCGGCGGGCGGAGCGCCCTACCCGACCCCGGAGCTGGTGGAGCTGGGCAAGCCCCATCCTGTCCGCATCCTCTATGATGAGCGTATTGGCGTTGGGGATATCGATACCGGTTTCGATGATGGTGGTACACACGAGAATGTCCACCTCGCCGTCGGTCATCCGGCTCATGACATCGTTAATCTCTTCCTGGGTCATGCGGCCATGGGCGATGGCGATGCCTGCATCAGGCAGCATGGCCTGGATGCGGGCCGCCGTGCGCTCGATGGTCTCCACACGGTTGTGGAGATAGTACACCTGGCCGCCCCGCTCCAGCTCGCGGCTCATGGCGTCGCCCAGCACGGACCAGTCGTGCTCAAGCACATAGGTCTGGACCGGTTGGCGGTCCTGGGGCGGCTCCTCCAGGGTAGACATGTCACGGATACCGGAGAGGGCCATGTTCAGCGTGCGGGGAATGGGGGTGGCAGAGAGTGTAAGCACGTCCACCTGCTTGGAGAGCTCCTTGAGCTTCTCTTTGTGCTGGACGCCGAACCGCTGCTCCTCATCCACCACCAGCAGCCCCAGGTCCTTAAAGTGGACATCCTTATTGAAAAGGCGGTGGGTCCCGATGAGCAGGTCCACCTTTCCGGACTGCACGTTCATCAGCGTGGCCTTCATCTGGGCCGGTGTACGAAAGCGGCTCACCACATCGATCTCCACGGGGAACTGCGCAAAGCGGCGTTTGGCGGTGAGAAGGTGCTGCCGGGCCAGCACGGTGGTGGGGGCCAGGATGGCCGCCTGTTTGCCGTCCAGCACACATTTCATGATGGCACGGAAGGCCACCTCCGTCTTGCCGTAGCCCACATCCCCGCAGAGAAGCCGGTCCATGGGCTTGGGCGTCTCCATATCGCGTTTGATCTCCTCGATGCATCGGAGCTGGTCGTCGGTCTCGGCGTACTCGAACTGATCCTCGAACTCCTTCATCCAAGGGGAGTCGGGCGAGAAGGCATAGCCGGGCATGCGCTCCCGCTCCGCGTAGAGCTGGATGAGCCCCTTGGCCAGGTCCTGGACCGCCTTCCGCGCCCGGGTCTTGGCCTTTTCCCAGTCGGTGCCCCCAAGCTTGGAAAGCTTTTTATGCTCGGTGTCATCGCCGGAGCCGATGTACTTGGACACCAGGTCGAGCTGGGTGGCGGGCACATAAAGAATATCGGACCCGGCATAGGCGATTTTTACATAGTCTTTCTGCACGCCGTCGGCGGACATTTTTACCATGCCCACATACCGGCCGATGCCATGGTGCTCATGGACCACCAGATCGCCGGGGGAGAGGTCGGCATAGGAGTCCAGCTTCTGGCGGTTGGATGCCTTCCTGCTTTTCGGCTTTTTGGCGGGGGCGGCCCGCCCTTCGGTAAGTACGGCCAGTCTGGCGTCCGGATACTCAAAGCCGGCGGAGAGGCCCCCCACGCAGATGACCGTCTTGCCGGGCGCGGGCAGATCGTGGAGGGCGAAGTCCACGGCGGAGCGGACCTTCCGCTCCCGCAGCAGCGACTGGAGGTTCAGACAGCGCTGCTCGCCGGCGGCCAGGGCGATGGACCGGAAGCCCACGGACTGGTAGTGCTCCAGGTCGGCGGCGGCGGTCTCCGGGCTCGCGCCGTAGGAGGGGAGCTGTTTGGCCATCACGTCCAGAAGCGATCTGGGACGCAGAGGGTAGGAGGACGAGGAAAAGGTGTCCAGAAAGACCACGGGGTAGTCGGAAAGCCCGTGGGACAGGTCGTCCATGGTGCGGGAGAAGGCGGCCAGCTCCCCAGGGAGGAGGCCGGACTCCATCAGGGTCTTGGCGTCCTCCTCCAGCCGCCACTGGTAGTTCCTGGCCCGCTCCGCCACGCGGGGACTTTCAGAGAGGCAGACCACGGCGTCCTCGGGGAGATAGTCGACTGCTGTGGACATCTGAGGATAAATAAGGGCGATGTACCGGTCCACGGCGGGAAAGGAGCCCCCCGCCTCCAGGCGGTCCCGGTCCTCGACCAGGGTGGCGAGAAGCTCCGGCTGTGGGTGTTTGGCCCGTTTTACCTGGGAAATGAGCTGGTCCATGGACTCCAGGAGCCCGGGATAGCCTCCGGGGGCAAACTGAGGGAGGACTTCTGCCACCGGAAGGATCTCCGCCTCCTCCCGGTTTTCCGTCCTGCGCTGACTGGAGGGGTCAAACAGACCCATGGAGTCGATCTCATCTCCAAAAAATTCGCATCGGACAGGCCGGTCGTAAGCAGGGGAGAAAAAGTCCAGAATACCGCCCCGCAGAGCAAACTGGCCCGCGCCCTCCACCTGCTCACAGCGGGCATATCCCGCGGCGGCAAGGCGTTCGGCCAGCTCCGGCAGGTCATGGACCTCCCCCACGCGCAGGGTCTGTGCCGCCTGGGACAGCAGTGTTTTCGGGAGGGTCCGCTGGAGGAGGGCATCCACAGTGGCCACGACCAGCGGCGCCCGCCCGGTGGACATGGCCCGGAGAACGGAGAGCCGCCGGTGCTCCCACTGGCGGGAGACCACGGCGGCGTTGTGGAAGGTAAACTCCCTGGCGGGCAGCCGAAGGACCGTCTCCCCGGTCAGAGCGGCCAGGTCCTCCCCCAGACGGGCGGCCTCGGTCTCGTCGGCGCACAGAAGGACCACCGGACGCCCGGTATTGGCCCGGATGCCGGCGGCAAAATGGGCGCGGTGGACCGCCGCCAGCCCTGTGACGGCCGCGGGACACCCGCCGGAGTCGATGGCCGCCAGAAGCTGGGGAAATTCCGGGACCTGGGATAAGATCGAGAGCAATTGATTCATAACAGGCGGTACTCCTTGGATCAGGTTTCTCCGGCGACCGGCGCGGAGCTGCGGAGCAGTGCTTCCGCGTCGGCGCGGTGGTGGAGCCACCCACCGTGGGCGGCGGCGTATTCCAGATGGGGGCGGGCCTCCTCCGACCGGCCCGCATTTCAGGCAGAGGCGGCCCAGCAACAGACGGACTCATACGGAAGTGTAGCGGTCGGGAGCGGGAGCCATCGGGGAGAGCAGGTCAGCCTCCAGGCCGACACGCTCTTCCTGGTCAAACCGGAGCAGCAGACCGTTGAGACAGAGGTTCCACTGGAGGGAAAAACGATTTTCCCCGCTCATAGGTCCATGGCGGAAGGATTCCGCGGCCCGGTTGCGGTTTTCCGCCGCCTCCTGCCAGAGTTCGACGCCAGCGAGGGCGCAGCTCAGGGCATACCAATAAGGCGGCACGGACCAAGGCACAGTTGGGAAAGACGGCATCGGGCTCCATCCGGCACAGGAGGGAGAGCGCAGCGCTCTCCTCTCCCATGTCCACGTTGACATCCGCCAGGTTGAGGGCATGGAGGAAGTAGAGCTGGGGAGAGGAGACGGCCAGTCCGGCGTCGGCCATGGTCCTGCGGGAGACATCCAGCAGCGGTCCCGGGTCGCAGTCCTCTTTCAGATGCCGCATGGCGCGTTCGCCGCTGTGGGCGGTGCGGTGCATGTGGAATAGATTCGCCCAATTTCCCATGCCGGACCCTCCTCAGAATCAGAGCGGCCGGGGAGAAGGCACCATCAGCCGTTGTAGCGGTTCATGGCCTCCTCGGGGCCCCGTTTGATGAGGCATTCCACCGCGTCGGCGGCGCGCTTCACCGCAGCTTCCACCGCTTTTTTGTCCTCGCCCTGGAACTTCCCCAGAACCCAGTCGGCCATATCACAGGCGGGGTGGGGCTTCTGGCCCACCCCCACCCGAACCCGGGGAAACTGGTCGGTGCCAAGGTGGGCAATGATGTTTTTCAGGCCGTTGTGGCCGCCGGCACTGCCATTTTTTCGGACCCGGATCTTTCCGGGGGGAAGGGCCACCTCGTCGGAGACCACCAGGACCCGCTCCGGAGGGATCTTGTAAAAGGAAGCGGCCTCGTGTACCGCTTCGCCGGAGAGATTCATGTAGGTCATAGGCTTCATGAGCAGGACCTTCCGGCCGCCCAGCGTCACCGTGTTGGTGAGGGCGCGGAACTTCAGGCGCTGAACGGGTACGTTCAGGCGGTCCGCCAGCTCGTCGGCCACCATAAAACCCGCGTTATGGCGGGTATTCTCGTACTGGTCGCCAGGATTGCCCAGGCAGACCAGCAGCCAGTCCACACCGCCGCTCTTTGGGGAGAAGAACATGGTTTCACCTCGATGATCTGGATAAGAAGCGGCCCCGCAAAAGGGGAGGGGGACTCCGGCGCAAGGCGGGCGCCCAGCCTTACAGAGGCCGACTTTCTTCCGATGCACAACGGGGGCGAAGCTGCCGCTCCGCCCCTGTCGCAGTGTTCAGTTGAAGCCGATCAGTTGAAGAGCTTGGAGACGGAGATCTCCTCGTAGATGCGCTCGATGGCCTCGGCAAACATCTCAGCCACGGAGAGATACTTGATTTTAGCACACTTTACCTCAGGACGCGCGGGAATGGTGTCGAGGAAGATGACCTCGTCCAGGACGCTGTCCTCAATGCGCTGGATGGCGGGACCGGAGAGAACGCCGTGGGAGGCGCAGGCGGTGACGGACTTGGCGCCGCCCACCTCGACCAGGGCCTTGGCCGCGCCGCAGAGGGAGCCGCCGGTGTCCACCATGTCGTCGAGGAGGATGACCCGCTTGTCGCGGACATCGCCGATGATGTTCATGACCTCGGAGGAGTTGGCCTTCTGGCGGCGCTTATCCACGATGGCCAGCGGCATATCCAGCTTCTGGGCAAAGGCGCGGGCGCGGGCCACAGAGCCCACGTCGGGGGAGACCACCATGACCTCCTGGTGACAGTCGGCATACTTCGTCATAAAGTGATTGACAAAAATGGGAGAGCCCAGCAGATTGTCCACGGGAATGTCGAAAAAGCCCTGGATCTGATTGGCGTGTAGGTCCATGGTCAGCACCCGGTCGGCGCCGGCGCGGGTGATGAGGTTGGCCACCAGCTTGGCGGAGATGGGGTCGCGGGGCTTGGTCTTGCGGTCCTGGCGCGCATAGCCGAAATAGGGGATCACGGCGGTGACGCGCCCGGCAGAGGCACGGCGCATGGCGTCGATCATGATGAGGAGCTCCATCAGGTTATCGTTTACAGGAGAGCAGGTGGACTGGACGACAAATACGTCGGAACCACGGACGGTCTCATAGATGGAGACGGACTTCTCTCCGTCGGAGAACGTGCCCACCTCGGCGTTGCCCATCTGGGTACCCAACTTCTTGCAGATGTCCAGCGCCAGCTTGGGGTTGGAGTTGCCGGAGAAAATCTTGATGTCCTTGCCGTGTGCGATCATTTCAGCATCCCTCTCATTTTTTGTGATGTGTTTCACATAATTTGCAGGCGTTCCCGCCTGGAAGCTACGTTATTTCCGGCCCTTGGCCCTGCGGCGTTTGGCGGCCCATTGCACTTTGATGGTCTGGGGCGAGCGGGCGATGCACAGGCTGTCCGCCGGCACATCCTCGGTGACGGTGCTGCCCGCTGCGGTGTAGGCCCTGTCCCCGATTTTCACAGGGGCCACCAAATTGGTATTGCAGCCGATAAAGGCGTGGTCGCCGATAGTGGTGCGGTATTTGGCCGTGCCGTCATAGTTCACTGTGACAGTGCCGCAGCCGAAATTCACATGGTCGCCCACGTCGGAATCCCCCACGTAGGTGAGGTGGGAGATCTTGGTGCCGTCGCCGATGGTGGAGTTTTTGAGCTCCACAAAGTCGCCCACCTTCACGTCGGCGCCCACATGGCAATGGGGCCGGACATAGGCAAAGGGGCCCACCTTGGTCCGGTCGGCCACGGTGGATTCGTTGAGCTGGGAGGCGTTCACCGTCACACCGTCGCCGATGACACAGTCCTGGATCATGGAATTGGGGCCGATCTCGCAGTCGGCGCCGATGGTGGTCTTGCCCCGAAGGATGGTGCCGGGCAGGATCACCGTACCCTTGCCGACCCGCACGGTAGGGTCGGAAAAGAAGGAGCCGGGGTCGATGAACCGGGCGCCCATCCGCTCCAGACGGCTCACCTCCAGCACCTGCGCCTGACCCTGGTACATGCGCCACATGGCGGGGTTCCGGCTCTGGAGGGGCATGGCGCAGGTCTCGCTCACCGCGCCGCCATGGAGCTTGAGGGCACCGGCGAAGTCCTCGCCGGCGGCCAGGTCGGCGGCCAGGACCTCGGTGGACATGCAGTACATGCCGGTCTCCACCTTGGGAGACTGTCCGGCGGGCAGGAAGTTGAGTCCGTCCGGCGCCAGAAGCACCGGGCGGGTGACGACCACCACCTTGCCCGGTTCCCGGGTGAGGAAAGCGGAGAGCTTTGCGCCGGCGTCGTCCGCGCCGGTGGTGACAAATTCCGTATCCGCGGGGAAACAGGCTGCAGCCGCCTCACGGTCATCATCGTGGCAGACCACCAGAAAACGGCCCACTCCTGCGCTTTTCAGGGCTTCGCACAGCCACACCGCGCCGGGAGAAAACAGCAGCTTCTCCAGCAGCAGGGGCATTTCATTGGCGTGATCGCGGGGCAGAAATACAACGGCGCCCACAGATTCCATATCCAAGCCTCCCAGAAAAAAGTCGAACGGACACAGTATAGCATATAAGAAGGGAAAAAGCGATGTCCAGTCTTGCAAGAACATTATATCAGAGCGAGAGGTTTTTTGCACTGATATATAAAAAATTTTCGTACAGGAATACAAAAAGCCGGCCTCGCCCCCTGAAAGGGGCGCGGCCAGCTTCCTGTTATACGGCGGCGGCAATTCGGCGGCGATATTTGCGGTTCCGGATGCGGCGGATACCGTGGTAGAGGTGGGAGACCTCAGCGGTGGCGCACAGTTTGTCCGCCAGATTGACCACTAGGGACTCCTTGTAGCGGGGCATCCGGCGGGAGAGGGGCCACATGTGGGAGATGATGATGTTCTCCTCCATAGGGGTGAGGCTCCCGCACAGGGCCCAGGCATTCTTCAGCGCAGCCACCGGATGGGCGAAGCACTGATTGCCGTAGTAGGCGGGCTTGTTCCGGGCATCATAGAGATAGAGGTCATGGAGCAGCCCCGCTCTGGCCGCGGCCCTGTAGTCCAGGCCCCAGCGGCGGGCCAGACGGAAGGATACATAGGCCACAAAGACCGAGTGTTCATAGCAGGAGGTGCCGGGGTGATGGGGCAGCGCCCGCATGGACTGGACTTCGGGGGAGTCCAGAAGGTCCCGGACACAGTTTACAAAACAGCGGATATTGACGTCATAGTACATGATGTGCCTTTCATATGAGCGGAATAGATTCGTGGGGAGAGCCGCGTCGGGCGGCTTTCGCCGGGACGGAGGGGAGGGCCTGCTGCTTGCAGGAGTTATTTTTTATTATAGTGTGTAAGATGGGATTTGTCATGCGATTTCTCAGGAAAATAGGAAAAACGTTATAATAAATTAAGACTTGCAGCGGCAGGTCCGTGTATACTAAACTGTACCAAGCGATCTAGTACAGTCGGAAAGGAGGCCGGAAGTGTGTTCAGCTTGAATTATCGGGACGCCCGGCCCATCTATGAGCAGGTGAAGGACGGTCTGCGGCATCTGGTGGTCACAGGGGCCATCCAGCCTGGGGACCAGCTCCCCTCGGTGCGGGCATTGGCGTCGTCCCTGGCCATCAATCCCAACACCATCCAGCGGGCCTATGAGTCGCTGGAAGCGGAGGGATATCTCTACACCATGCCGGGCAAGGGATCCTATGCTTCGGAGCAGACTGGTGTGAATCAGGACCGGCGGCGGAGGCTGCTGGAGCAGTTTGATGCCGCCGCCTCGGAACTCATCTTTCTGGGCATGACGGCGGAGGAGCTGGCCCTGCGGGTGTCCGGTGCGAAGGAGGGGAGAGTATGATCGAAGTTAAGCATGTGACAAAGACCTTTGACGGGTTTCGGGCGCTGGACGGACTCACCATGTCGGTGCCGGACGGGTCCATCTACGGCCTGGTGGGGCCCAACGGCGCGGGCAAATCCACCATTCTGCGCCACATCACCGGCATTTACCGCCAGGACGAGGGCGAGGTGCTGGTGGCGGGGGAACCGGTGTACGAGAATCCGGCGGTCAAGGCCCGCATCGCCTCCATTCCGGATGAACTCTATTATTTCCTCTCCGCCTCCACCCGGGACATGATGCGGCTCTTCCGGGGCTTTTACCCCCGCTTCGATCAGAAACGGTACGAGGCCATGAAGGACATCTTTACCACCGTAAATGAAAAACAGCCCATCCGGCGGCTCTCCAAGGGCATGCAGAAGCAGTCGGCCTTCTGGCTGGCCATGTGCTGCCGCCCTGAATTACTGGTGCTGGACGAGCCGGTGGACGGGCTGGACCCGGTGATGCGGCGTCAGGTGTGGAGCCTCCTCATGTCCGATGTGGCCGAATACGGCACCACGGTACTGGTCTCCTCCCACAACCTGCGGGAGCTGGAGGACGTGTGCGACCATGTGGGCATCCTCTCCCATGGGAAGGTCCTGGTGGAGCGGAGCCTTTCCGACCTTCAGGAGAATGTGGTAAAGATGCAGGTGGTCTTTCAGGAGAAGGAGCTTCCGCAGCTCCCCGCCGATCTGGAGATCCTCCATGTATCGCAGGTGGGGCGCATCCACACGCTTATCATACGGGGGAACGCCACCGACATCACCAACCGTCTGGCGGTCTACGCCCCCATCCTTATGGACGCCCTGCCCCTCACCCTGGAGGAGATCTTTATTTACGAGCTGGGAGGTGAGGACTATGAAGTCCGCGACATCGTGCTCTGACAGGAGGCTCTTCTATCCTGTCCTCTGGAAAAAGAACATGGCCCGGTTCTGGCCCATCTGGTCGGTATATGGAGCGTGCTGGCTCCTGGCCATGCCCCTCAACCTGCTGATGTTGCGGGCGGAGGATACTTACGGCTCTATGCTGTCTCCCCAGTATTTTGCCGATCTGGAGGTCCTCTCCATGATCACACCCGGCAGCGTGATCGCCGCGCTGGTGTTCGGCATCCTCTCTGCCATGGCGGTGTTCTCCTATCTCTACAACAGCCGCAGCGTGGGGCTCTTTCACGCGCTTCCGGTCAGGCGGGAAGGGCTGTTCCTCACCAACTACCTGTCCGGGCTCTCCTTTATGCTGCTGCCCTCTCTGGTTGTGTTTTTCTGCACCCTTTTGGCGGAGCTGGCCAAGGGATGTCCCAACATCGGGGCGCTGTGCATGTGGCTTGCCATGCAGGTGCTCCTTACGCTGTTTTTCTACTCCTTTGCCGTGTTCTGCGCCATGTTTACCGGACACATTCTGGCCCTGCCCGCCTTTTACGGGATTCTGAGCGTTCTGGCCGTGGTGATGGTCCAGCTCGTCAACGAGGTGCTGAGGGCGTTTGTCTTTGGCTATCGGTATGTGGATACCCTCAACACCCTGGGCACATGGCTGAGCCCGGTGATTCTGTTTTTGGAAAAACTGCGGGTGGACCGCGCCTGGGACACCGATGGAAATCTGGAAAGAGCCGTCTTTCAGGGCCTGGGGTACGGCCTGATCTATGCGCTGATCGGCGCTGCGCTGGCGGCGGTCGCCCTGGTGCTCTACCGCCGGCGGCATCTGGAGGGGGCGGGAGACGTGGTCACCGTGCGCTGGGTGCGGCCCATCTTCAAGTATGGGATGGCTTTCTGCTTTGCGCTGGCGCTGGGCCTGTTCCTCTACCTGTTCTTCGGCTACAACCTGCCCCAAGGGGCCTGGACGCTGCTGTGCTTCATGGTGCTCTGTGGAGCGGTGGGCTATTTTGCCGCTGAAATGTTGCTCAAAAAGAGCTTTTGGGTCTTTCTGGACAGCTGGAAGGGCTGTGTGGCGTTCTCTGCCTGTCTGGTGGTCCTGATTGCCGGGATGGAACTGGACGTGACGGGATTTGAGCGCCGGGTACCCGAGGCCGGACAAGTGACGGCAGTACGGATCAGAAATGTGAGCAGCGCGCCCTACGACAGAGGGGACGGCAGGGAAATCCACACGGCGGACCCGGAGCTCATCAGGGCGATCACGGAGCTCCACCAGAGTATCGTGGACGAGCGGGCGCGCCATGAGGGGACTACGTTCGGCGGCAGCTATGAGACGCGCACCCTGGCTGACGGGACTTATCTGGAGAGCGTACAGACCGAGGGCATTGTGAGCCTGCTGCTGACCTACGAACTGGCGGGGGGCGGCACCCTGACCCGGGACTACACCCTGGACGTCACGGAAGAAGACCTTCAAGACCCGGATTCGGCCGCGGCGCGGCTTACGGCGATCCTCAATCAGCCCGAGGTGATCCTGAACGCCTACTTCCCCCAGAGCTACGAAGGGCGGCAGATCACCAATATCAGACTGAATCTGATGGACATGGAAACGGGTGAATATGACAATTATCCCGTCCCCGCCGGATTCCGGGAGGATCTGGTGGCTGCGATAAAGGCGGATATCCAGGCCGGGCGTTTGGGACAAAGGTACCTGCTGGACGACGAGGCGCGGCTCACCAACTGCTATGTAAATGACCTTTTCATTGAGTATGCGCCGGTGGACCGGGAGAACAGCGCCGAATACGAGGGCGACGGATACAGTATCACTCTTCAGGTCAGCGCAGTGGAGACCCTGGAGTGCCTCCGGGAGGCCGGAGTACTGGACGAGACCCATATACTGGAGACCCAGGCGGAACACCAGCAGACCGAATGGCTGGAGCGCCGGGCTGAGGAACTGTTCTGGGAAGAGAATATGCGCATGGCGCCTGCGGCGGCGGAGCAGTGACCGCCTGAGCCGCGGTCATCCATCAGAAAAA
>ENA-UOIV01001476-UOIV01001476.1-human-gut-metagenome-genome-assembly--contig:-C59-NODE-1476-length-19627-cov-6.437564_pt1 | contig 19627 bp, 18 predicted proteins | sample MGYA00242333_ERZ723880 | MGnify/ENA metagenome assembly ERZ723880 | reverse complement strand
GGATTGATTGGGATTTTGAATATGCGGGTTCTACCCCTCGCCGGGCGGCGGGGGGGTAGCGGCGTGTTTTGATTGAGAGGAGCGTTCCACTGTGCTGACCATTGTTCAGGCCGCGCTGGAGGCGGGATTTCTCTACGCCCCCATCGCCTTGGCCCTGTTTCTCAGCTTTTCCATCTTAAATATTGCCGATATGACCACCGACGGCGCCTTTGTGCTGGGCAGCGCCGTATCCGCCATGATGTGTCTGGCGGGACACCCCATCCTGGCCCTGCCCGCCGGCATGGCGGCCTCGGCGGCGGCCGGGTTCATCACCGCCTTTTTGCAGACCAAGCTGGCGGTGCCCTCCATCCTGGCTGGCATCGTCACCAACATCGGCCTGTACAGCATCAACCTGATGGTCATGGGCAAGAGCAACCAGTCCCTGTTCCAGACCGACACCATCTACACCATGGCCAAGGACGCCGGCTTCGCGGGGAGCTGGTATGAGCTGGCGGTGACCGCCATCATTGTTCTGGCCCTGTGCGCCCTGCTGGTCCTCTTTCTGGGCACCCGGCTGGGCCTGTCCATCCGGGCCACCGGGGACAATGCGGACATGGTGCGGGCCTCCTCCATCAACCCAAACTTCACCATCACTGTGGGCCTGTGCGTAGCCAACGCCATGACCGGCCTGTCCGGCGCCATGGTGGCACAGTACAGCACCTTCGCCGACGTGAACAGCGGCACCGGTATGGTGGTGCTGGCCCTGGCCGCCCTGGTCATCGGGGAGACCCTCATCGGCAAGGGTTCCATGACCCGGCGGGTGCTGGGCGTGGTGGCCGGCAGCATCATCTACCGGTTCATCTACGCCGCCGCCCTGCGGTTCAACGTGCCCGCGGACTACATGAAGCTGGTGTCCGCCGTCATCGTGGGGGTGGCCATCGCCGCTCCGGCAGTGCGCCGGTGGGCCGCGTTCCAGATGCAGAAGCGCCGCGCGCTGGCGGGAAGGAGAGGTGAGTGACATGGATATGCTGGTAATCCAGAACATTGCCAAGACCTTCAACCCCGGCACCGTCAACGAGAAGCAGGCCCTGAGCGGCCTGTCTCTCCAGCTGGCGGCGGGGGATTTCGTCACCATCGTGGGCTCCAACGGGGCGGGCAAATCCACCCTGTTCAACGCCATCGCCGGGGACTTCTATGTGGACGAGGGCTCCATCGCCCTGGACGGGCAGGACATCACCTATCTGCCCGCCCACAAGCGCAGCCGCCAGATCGGCCGGCTGTTCCAGGACCCCATGCGGGGCACAGCCCCCCACATGACCATTGAGGAGAATCTGGCCCTGGCCGCGGGCAGCGGCGGGTGGTTCTCCCCCATGACGAAGGCGGACCGGAAGCGGTTTCAGGACCGTCTGGCCCTGCTGGACATGGGGCTGGAGGACCGGATGCGCCAGCCGGTGGGCCTGCTGTCCGGCGGACAGCGCCAGGCCCTGACCTTGCTTATGGCAACCATGAATCCCCCCAAGCTGCTGCTGCTGGACGAGCACACGGCGGCGCTGGACCCGGGAACGGCGGAGAAGGTGCTGAAGATCACCCGGGACGTGGTGTCCCAGCACAGCATCACCACCCTCATGGTCACCCACAATATGAAAAACGCCCTGGAGCTGGGCAACCGCACCCTGATGATGGACTCCGGGCACATTGTCCTGGACGTCCAGGGAGAGGAGCGCGCCGGCATGACGGTGAACGACCTTCTGGAGCGGTTCCGGGCCGGGGCCGGGAAGGACCTGGACAACGACCGGATTCTGCTGTCCGACTGAGCATCAACAATACAGAAATACAGACCCGCCGCCCGCGGGGAGGGGCTCCGATTTGGGAGGACCCCTCTCACCGCGGGCGGCGGGTTTCTGATTGGATCAGCAGGCGGCGGACTCGGCCGGCCGGCCTGCGGTGCGCCGCAGCAGCCCCTCATGGCTGGCGGCCATCAGCGCCAGAATCACCAGCAGATATCCCGGCAGCAGCGACACGCCGATGTGATTGGCCAGCAGGCCGAAGAACGGCGGCATCAGGCAGGTGCCCACGTAGGCGGAGGCCATCTGAACCCCGATCATGGCCTGTGAGCAGGCCGGGCCGAAGTGCTCTGGGGTGGCGTGGATGATGGAAGGGTAGATGGGGGCGCAGCCCTGCCCAATGAGAATCAGGCCCGGCAGTGCGGCCCGCTCCCCCAGAGGCAGAAGCAGCAGGATGAGGCCGCCCAGGACGACGCCCTGCCCAAGGCGCACCATCTGGGCGTCTGAGCACTTTAAGGTCAAAAACCCGCTGAGGGCCCGCCCCACCGTGATCCCGATGAAAAACAAGCTGGCGAAATGGGCGGCGGTCTCAGAGGAGAGCCCCCACTGCAGCACCAGGTAGCTGCTGGCCCAGAGCCCCGTGGTCTGCTCCAGCGCGCAGTAGCAGAAAAAGGTGAGCATAACCTCCTTTGCCCCGGGAATCCGGACGACCTGGGGCAGAGCGCGGGCGCGGGCCGCCGGGGCGGGGGAGGGGCCGTCCGGGTCTCCGGCCGAAGGGGCACGGCCCCAGAGTGGGAGGCTGAGGAAGAGAACGGCCGTCAGAAGGATCTGAAGGGCCGCAATGGAGCGGTACCCCATGCTCCAGCTCTGGCCGCCGGAGAGGGCCAGGCCCAGAATGGCTGGGCCGAGGGAGGCCCCCACCCCCCACATGCAGTGGAGCCAGCTCATGTGGCGGCTGGCGTAGTGGAGAGCCACATAGTTGTTCAAAGACGCGTCCACACAGCCCGCCCCCAGGCCGTAGGGGACCGCCCACAGGCACAGCTCCAGGTAGGAGCGACTGATGGAGAAGCCGAAGAGGGCCGCCGCCGTCAGCAGCACGCTGAAGGCGGTCACCCGCCCTGTGCCAAAGCGGGCGGTCAGGCGGCTGCTCTGCAGGCTGGAGACGATGGTGCCCGCCGCGATGATCATGGAGATCCCTCCCATATAGGAGACCGGGACGGAGAACTCCGGATATATGCTGGGCCACGCCGCGCCCAGCAGGGAGTCCGGCAGGCCCAGGCTGACAAACGCGAGATAGATGATTCCTAGAAGCAGATGAAACATCGGATTGCCTCCTGTCAATGTTGCTTTTCACATCATACCGACAAAGCGGCCTTGAATCAATTCAATTTTAGACCTATAATATAAGAAAACCGCCAAGTTTGGCGGAGACCGGGGGTATGCCGCATGGCGCTTCAGGAGTGCGGGCTGAATCTGGACCGGGGGCTGAAGGAGCTTCAGCCCCACGGGACGCTTGAGTTTCCCTGCGCGGGTTACTCCGCCCGCTACACCGGACAGCAGAGGGACGGGATTCCATGGCACTGGCACGAGGAGCTGGAGCTCCTCTATGTACAGGAGGGAGCGCTGGAGTGGAGAACGGCATCGGAGACCGTCCTGCTCCGGACGGGCGATCTCTTTGCGGTCAACTCCAATATGCTCCACGCCGGGAGGGCCCCGGACTTCTGCGAGCTGCGCTCCCTGGTGTTCCACCCGTCTCTGCTCACCGGCGGCGAGCACTCCGTATTTGCCCGGCGGTACATAGCCCCGCTGATCCGCTGTCCCGTCTTCACCGGCTTTCTCTTCCCGGAGGAGGGGGAGCGGGAGGCGGCGGACAGCTTTCGCCGGGCCTTCGAGGCGATGGAGGGCGAGCCGGACGGCTATGAGTTTTTGGTACGGGACTGCCTGTCCCGCCTCACCTTTCAGCTGATTCAGACCTTTCAGCCTCAAATGGACCGCCCCGGGGCGGGGCAGAGCCTGGACAACCTGCGCATGCGGAGAATGCTGGAGTACATCCATCAGAACTACGCCAGGGAGCTCACCCTGTCGGACATTGCGCGGGCGGCCGACATCGGGGAGCGGGAGTGCCTGCGCTGCTTTCAAAAGACCATCCAGTGCTCCCCGATCCAGTACCTGCTGAAATACCGGGTGACGCAGGGGGCGGAGCTGCTGCTGAGCCATCCGGAGCGGAGCGTCTCAGAGCTGTCCCTGGCCTGCGGGTTCGGCAGCCCCAGCAATTTCGCCAAGCAGTTCCGGCGCTTCTACCGCTGTACGCCCCGGGAATACCGGGCCGCGGGGGAGCGGTGAGGGGCGGCCGGCCGGAGCGCACCTTCTTTAAGATTTCCGAAAAATGCTGGTATTCTCCGATACGATGTGCTAATATATATGACAGCGTCCATTTTTGAAAACTACCATAACGGAGGTACCTGCACTGTGTCGTACATCATGGTCGTCGTCCTGGGCGTGATCCAGGGCGTCGCGGAATTTCTGCCCATCTCCAGCTCCGGGCACCTGACCTTGTTTCAGCATTTTTTTGGAATGAGCGAGCCGGACAACCTGTTCAACATCCTGCTCCACTTTGCAACCCTGATCGCGGTGTGCGTCTACTACTGGCGTGACATCTGGGAGATGATCCTGGAGTTCTTCCGCTTCTTTGGGGATCTGTTCTCCCGAACCCCCAGCCGGGGAGAGCCCCCCGCCGCCCGGCGGCAGATTCTGCTGCTGATCGTGGCCACCCTGCCCCTGTTCCTGGTGCTGCCCATCAAGGACAAGGTGGAGGCCGTGGGCAACTACCCGGCGGCGGTGAGCTGCATCCTGCTGCTCACCGGCGTTGTGCTCTTCACCTCGGACCGCATGGCCAAGGGCCGCAAGAACGCCCGGAACACCACGCTGCTGGACGCCCTGCTCATCGGCGTGGCCCAGGGCTTTGCCACTCTGCCCGGCCTGTCCCGCTCCGGCAGCACCATCGCCGCCGGAATGGCCCTGGGGCTGGACCGGAAGTTTGCCGTCCGCTTCTCCTTCCTCATGTCCCTGCCCGCCGTGCTGGGGGCCACCATTTTAGAAGTGGTGGATGTGGTCCAGGCGGGAGACATTGATACCGCTCTGCTGCCCAAGTATCTGCTGGGCATGGTCATCGCCGGCGTGGTGGGCTATTTCTCCATCGGCCTTGTGAACCTGCTGGCCTCCAAGGGCAAATTCGGGGCCTTCGCCTACTACTGCTGGATTGCGGGCGGGGTGTTCCTGATACTCAGCCTCCTGAACGTCACCCTGGTCCCTGCGGCGTGACCGCGATCTCCTGAGAAAGGATCTCAAACGCTATGGCAACGTCACAAAAGAAGACCGGAGGGAGCCGCTCCGCCTCGTCCTCGTCGGGAGGGCGGCGGACGGCCTCCTCCTCATCCAAATCCAAGAGCGGCTCCTCCCGCAGCCGCAAGCAGCCCCCCGCGCCCGCCCACCGGCCCTTCCGCCGGGAGGTGGGGGCGGGTATCTGCCTGCTGCTGGCCATCTTCACCATCTTCGGCTGCTTTCACATCCAGGCCCTGTTCATCGACGCCCTGTGCGGGCTCATCAAGGGCCTGATCGGCTACGGCTTCTGGCTGATGCCGCCGGCTCTGCTGCTCGCCAGCTTCATCCTGGCCTTTCACCGGGGCCGCCCGGTGCGCCTGCGGGTGTTCTGCGCCCTGATGCTCCCGCTGATGTTCTCCTGCGTGGTCCACAGCGTGATCGCCGAGAGCCTGCCCTGGGACGCCTCCCTGGCTCAGACCCTGTGGCAGAGCGGAGAGGCCCTGTCCAGCGGCGGCGTTCTGGCCGGAATCCTGGGACAGGCCTTTGTCCAGGTGTTCAGCCGGGTGGGAGCGGCGGTGGTCTTTGTGCTGGCCCTGTTGATGCTGGGCCTGGGGGCCTTCAACCGCACCATTGTGGACGTGGCCGACTGGTTTTTCAGCCGCCCCCGGTATGAGTACGAGCCCCAGGACCCGCCGGAGCGCCCGGTGGTCCGGGTGCCCCAGCCCGCACCCCGGACCTCCGGACGGCGGGCGGAGGCGCCGGACATTGACATTCCGGTGGACGACGGCCCCCTGGTGGGCAAGGAGCCCCCTCCGCCCCCGGATAAGAAGAAGCACTTCTTCGACCGCAGGCCCAGGGTACCCACCCCGGACCAGATTCTCACCGGAGGGGCGGCTGTGCCCCCGGAGCCCCAGAGCGCCGCTCCCGCCCCTCAGCCGGAGCCCGCTCCCGAGCCGGAGGAGGCCAATCCCACCCCTGCCTTTTTAAGCGCCCAGGCCCCGCAGCCGGAGCCTCAGGAGTCCAATCCCATCCCCGCCTATGCCGCGGCTGAGCCCGCCCCCTCGCCGGCGGTCTCCGCCCCTGTGGAGGCGCCGCCTCCCCCCATGCCGGAGGTCGTCCGGGAGCCCGCTGTCCCCAAGAGTGACAAGAGTGAGAAGGCGGAGGCGGAGCAGGCCGCCCAGGAGATGGCGGAGCACATTCAGGCGGGAATGGCCCAGGAGCCGCCCCCCTACCACTACCCCCCTCTGGACCTGCTCCAGGAGGGGAAGGGGGAGCTGGGAGGGGAGGCCCTGGTGGAGCTCAACGCCAACAAGCAGCGGCTCTCCGACACCATCCACTCCTTCGGCATCGACGCCAACATCGTCAACGTCACCCGGGGGCCCTCGGTCACCCGGTATGAGCTGGAGCTGGACCAGGGGGTACGCCTCAATAAGCTCACCAACCTGTCCGATGACATCGCCCTGTCCCTGGGGGCCTCGGGAGTGCGCATCGCCCCCATCCCGGGAAAGATTTCCATGGTGGGCATCGAGGTGCCCAACAAGCTGGTTTCCCCGGTGAACATCCGCACCGTCCTCAGCTCCCAGGAGTTCCAGGACAGCCCCAGCAAGGTGTCCTTCGCCGTGGGCAAGGACATCGGGGGCAAGTGCATCGTGGGCAACATCGCCAAGCTGCCCCACCTGCTCATCGCCGGCACCACCGGCTCGGGTAAGTCGGTGTGCACCAACTCTCTCATTATCTCTCTGCTCTATAAGGCCAGCCCCGAGGAGGTCCGCCTCATCATGGTGGACCCCAAGATGGTGGAGCTGGGCATCTACAACGGTATCCCACATCTGCTCATCCCGGTGGTCACCGACCCCAAGAAGGCGGCCGGAGCCCTGCAGTGGGCGGTGACCGAGATGATGAAGCGCTACCGGATGTTCGCCGAGGTGGGGGTCCGGGACCTGGCCTCCTATAACGCCAAGGCCGCCAAGACCGAGGGGATGGACACCATGCCCCAGGTGGTGGTGGTCATCGACGAGCTGGCCGATCTGATGCTGGTGGCCGCCAAGGAAGTGGAGGAGTCCATCTGCCGGGTGGCCCAGATGGGCCGCGCCAGCGGCATGCATCTGATCATCGCCACCCAGCGTCCCTCCGCCGACGTGATCACCGGCCTGATGAAGGCCAATATCCCCAGCCGCATCGCCTTCGCCGTGGCCTCCGCCATGGAGTCCCGCATCATCCTGGACACCCAGGGCGCGGAGAAGCTGGTGGGCCGGGGCGACATGCTCTACTTCCCCCTGGGCTCCGGAAAGCCCACCCGGGTGCAGGGCTGCCTCATCTCCGACCAGGAGGTGGCCGCCGTGGTGGACTACGTGAAGCAGAACAGCGGTTCGGCCCAGTACGACGACCAGGTCATGCAGGAGATCGAGCAGCACGCCGCCGAGAAGGACAAGGCCTCCAAGGGGGTGGGCGGCTCCAGCCCCGTGGACGGGGAGGAGGAGTACGACGAGCTCATCAACTCCGCCATCGAGGTGGTGCTGGAGACCGGCCAGGCCTCCGTGTCCATGCTCCAGCGGCGGCTGAAGCTGGGCTACGCCCGGGCCGCCCGTCTGGTGGACCAGATGGAGGAGAAGGGGGTCGTGGGCCCCTTCGAGGGCTCCAAGGCCCGTCAGCTCCTCATCACCAAGGAGCAGTGGCAGGAGATGCAGTACCGCCAGGGCATCGTCTCCCAGCCCCCAGAGCCGGAGGCCCCGCCTGCGGAAGAAAATCCGGCGCCCCCCTACGCCGACACCCCGCCCTTCGACGTGGACGAGGCCCTGGACCGGGCGGAGGAGGATACACTGTAAAAAAGGCCGCGGACTTTGAGTCCGCGGCTTTTTCATGTGTTCTATTGTTTGTGGTTCTTTCGGTCCAGCAGCCAACCAAGCGCCATAGCCACCGCGTACACCAGCAGATAGTAGACGCAGTCCATCTTGTAGGAGAAAATGGCGGCCAGGATCATAAACGCCGCCCCAATCAGCGCCAGGGCGGGGAGGACGAAGCGGCGGAAGGGGCGCTCGTCCCTGGCCTTCTTCATAAACATCAGGTAGATGGGGATATACATGGCGTACAGGGTGATCACCGGCAGCTCGGAGGAATCGAACCGGAAGGGGCCCAGTTCATTGAGAAGGGCGCCGAAGTAGAAGTAGCAGCACCAGAAGGCGCACATGACCAGTCCCGCCGAGGCGGCGTTGTTGGGCATGTTGGTGTACCGGTCCACTTGCGCGAGCAGCTCCGCCTTGGGGCCACGGCCCCGGGCGGCGATGGAGTAGAAACCCCGGGTGCAGGCCATCATCAGGCCGTTGCAGGTGCCCAGGCAGGAGAGGACCACAAACACAAACAGCCCCGTTCCGGCTACCGGGCCGAAGATGGTGGAGAAGGCGATGCGGGCGCCCTGCTCCCCGTTCTCCATCATCACGGAGTTGGGGACCGCCCCGGCGATGCCCACGTAGTAGAACAGATAGATGAGCATGATGGCGCCCACGCCGAACACCAGGGCCAGGGGCAGGTTGCGCTTGGCGTTTTTGATCTCCGCGTTGATGGTGGTGGCGATGACCCAGCCCTCATAGGCGAAAGAGGTGGCCGCCAGCGCGGCAAAGAGGGGGCTTTCCACCGCATCCTCTGCCGCGGCGGCGGTGAAGTTCTCCACAATCAGACCGGAGCGCAGCCCGGCTACAGTGCCGATGACTGCCATGAGCAGGATGGGCACCAGCTTGATAACGGTGAGAGAGACCTGGAACTTGCCCGCCAGCCTGGGGGCGGTGGCGTTCATAAAGTATACCAGGGCCATGTAGAGCATGGTGATGGCCAGACAGGGGCCGCTCAAAATGTCATAGCCCAGCAGGACGCAGGTGTACCGGGCGGACACCCAGCACAGGGTGCTGGTGAGACAGGGGAAGTACACCGCCGCCATGAACCAGCCCAGGTAATAGGCGTAGTCCTCACCCACGGTGGCCTCGGCGTAGTCCACCACGCCGCCCACCTTCTCATAGCGGGTGGCCATCACCGCGAAGGCGCAGGCGCTGGCAATGGCGATGCACCCGCCCAGCAGCCAGGCCAGTATTCCCGTCTTCAGATCGCCGCCGGTTGCGGTGAGGATTTTTTCCGCTTTGAAAAAGATTCCGCTTCCGATGACAATGCCGATCACCATGGCAATGGCGGTGGGCAGGCCGTATTTTTTGGTCAGTTGTTCTTCCATAACATTCCTTTCCCAGTTCCTCTGTTTAACGCGGTAACGCTGTAAAGTGTCTCGATCGCAGGGTTATTATTATACCGGAAAAGCCGCCGTTTGAAAAGAGGGGAAATGAGTTTTTTCCTCCCACAGCCCCTGCAGGCGACCGATTCAGACCGCAAAAGGTTCCCCGCGCCGGGACAGGTCCACTCCGCACTTGTCAATTCCTATGGAACTTGGTATAATAAATCTCACTGCATCGCCCCGGAGAAGCCGAGGTGCGCGTCCCAATGCGCACGGCGTCATTCCGGGGCACAGCCGGAGACGGCTCTGTTTTCATCTGGGCCATGTTTGAAAAATGTCAATATACCCAAACGGCGGGTCTTTTTCCGCCATACTGCGTTGATTTTCCTTGCAATACACAAAGTATTGCCGCGTCAAATCGCCTTGTCTGGCGAAAAAATCCCTCACCGTCGGGCACATTTCCAATTTTCAAACAAGGCCTAGCTTTTTCATTTCAAAGAGGTACCTCGCTATGGGCGCACTGACCGGATTATTACACCACATGGATTGGCTGAGCATGCTGCTGTTTGTGATGAGCGGCGTGGCATGCCTCATCTGCCTTACCGTCCACGAGCTCTCCCACGGCCTGGCGGCCTACAAGCTGGGGGACCCCACCGCCAAGCTCAACGGGCGGCTCACCCTGAACCCCCTGTCTCATGTGGACTGGATCGGTCTGTTCCTCCTGCTGGCTGTGGGAGTGGGCTGGGCCAAGCCGGTGCCGGTGGACCCCCGGAATTTCCGGGAGCCGCGGAAGGGAATGGCCATTACAGCCCTGGCCGGCCCTCTGTCCAACTTTGTACTGGCCCTGGTCTCCCTGGGAATCGGCTCCCTGCTGTTCCACTTTGGACCGGCCAACCGCCCTGTGGCCTATCTCCTGCTGTTTCTTTGCCAGCTCTCGGTGCTCAACGTGGGACTGGGCCTCTTTAACCTGATCCCCATTCCGCCGCTGGACGGCTCCCGGGTGGTGGAGATGTTCCTGCCGGAGCGGGCCTACCGGTGGGTGCTCCGCTATGAGCGCTATCTCATTGTGGCGGTGGTGCTGCTGGCCTGGATGGGCTTCTTCGGGGGCCCTCTGTACCGGGCCATGGCCTGGGTGCTCCAGGGGATGTGCGAGATCACCCAGTTTCCCTTCTCTCTCATCGTATACAACTTCTTCTGAGGATAATCAAGCCGGGAGGCGAAAGATTGGACAGTCCCATCTATCATCTGGAGCGGGTGGTCAAGGCCAGGACCGAGGACCTGGAGGACTTCACAGGTCCTCTGGACCTGATCCTCCACCTGCTGAGCAAAAATAAAATGGAGATCAAGGACATCCAGATCTCCCTGATTCTGGACCAGTATCTGGCCTGGATGGACCAGCGCAAGGAGCTGGACCTGGAGGTGGCCAGCGAGTTTGTCACCATGGCCTCCCAGCTGCTGTATATCAAGACCCGGATGCTCCTGTCCATCCACGACGAGGAGGCCCTGAGCGAGATGGAGCAGCTCATCGCCACCCTGGAGGCCCACCAGCGCAATGAGAATTACCTGAAGATCAAAGAGGTGGTCCCCCAGCTGGACCAGCGGTACACCTACGGCCGGGACTTTCTCACCAAGGAGCCGGAGCCCCTCCAGCCCAACAAGGAGTACCGCTACGTCCACCCCAAGGAGGACCTGAAAAAAGCCATGCTGGCGGTGCTGGCCCGGTCGGACCACAAGCTGCCTCCGCCGGTGTCCGCCTTCCAGGGCATCGTGGGCCGGGAGCCCTACCCGGTGGCGGAGAAGGCCATGGAAATTTTAAACCGGCTGCTCCATCTGGGGGTGACCCGGTTCAGAAGCCTGTTCCGGGGCAGCCGCAGCCGCTCGGAGGTGGTGGCCACCTTCCTGGCGGTGCTGGAGCTGTGCAAGGCCAAGCGGCTGCGCCTGGCGGGGACAGCGGAGGACTGCACCGTCACCAGCACGGGGGAGAGCGGACCGGAGGAGGTTACCGCCCCCTCAGACGGGGCAGAATAACCGGGAGGAGGTTTGCTGCGTGGAACTCAAAGAGATGGAGGCGGCTCTGGAGGCCGTGCTCTTTGCCGCCGGGGAGCCGGTGGGGGTGGAGCGGCTGTGCCTGGGACTGGAGACCGACCGGCCTACCCTGGACGCGGTGGCCCAGCGGCTCATGGACCAGTACAGCTATGAGCGCCGGGGCATCCGCCTGCTGCGGCTGGACGCCAGCTATCAGCTGTGTTCTGCTCCGGAATACGCCGACTACGTGCGGAAAACCCTGGAGAGCCGGAAGCCCGCCCGGCTGTCCCAGCCCGCCCTGGAGGTGCTGGCCATCATCGCCTACTACCAGCCGGTGACACGGGCCTATGTGGACCAGGTGCGGGGGGTGGACAGCTCTTACACCGTGGGTCTGCTGCTGGAGCGGGACCTGATTGAGGAGAGCGGCCGCCTGGCGGTGCCCGGCCGGCCCATTTTGTACCGGACCACCAAGACCTTCCTGCGCTCCTTCGGGTTGAGCAGTTTGGAGGAGCTGCCTGAGCTCCCCAGCGGCACTCAGGAGGGGGACCAGATGACCCTGAAGCTGGAGGAGGCGGTGGCCAAGCTAAAGGCCGAGGAGGCCGGCGAGACGCCTCCGGAAGCGGCGGGGGGAGGGACCCCATGATCTGGGGAATTTTCTTGGCCGTTCTGGCGGCGCTGGCCCTGCTGGGGCGCACCCGCCTGGGCTTTCGAGGGACATACACCCGGCAGGAGGTGGGCGTGTGGTTCCGCCTGGGGGCCTTTCAGTGGCAGCTCTACCCCTGGAAGAAGGAGAAAAAGCCGGAAAAGCCTAAGGAGGCGAAGCAGCAGCCGAGGCCCTCAAAACCGGAGGAGCCCAAGCCGCCGATTCTGTCCCCGGGTGGGGTGTTTCGGATGGTCAGGCGGCTGCTCCCCGTGGCCCTGGAGGGTGCCGACGCCTTCCGGCGGCGGCTTCAGGTGGACGTGCTCCAGCTGGAGATCGTGGCTGGGGGACCGGACCCGGCGTCCGCGGCGGAGCGGTACGGACAAATCAACGCCCTGCTGGGGGCGGTGTGGCAGCCGGCGGTACAGGTCCTCCACATCCAGGACGGACGGGTCCATGTGGACCTGGACTTTGACCGGCGGGAGCCCGTCCTATATGGGACGGTCTCCCTGTCCCTCACCGCCAGCCAGCTTCTGTGGCTGGGCCTGCGGTACGGCCCCAGGTGTCTGAATATCTTTTTGGATGTACGAAAACAAGAGAAGGCCGCGCAGGCGCGGCAGAGAAAGGCGGCTTAAACAATGGAACAGCAGCACCCGTTAAACGACCTGATGAGCACCGCTATGGAGAAGATCCGCACTATGGTGGACGCAAACACTATCATCGGCACCCCCATCCAGACGGGGGATGTGACCCTGATCCCGGTCTCCCGCCTGTCCTTCGGCATCGCCAGCGGGGGGAGCGACTTTGTCACTAAGAGCCAGAAGCCGGAGCAGCCCAAAAACTTCGGCGGCGGCAGCGGAGCCAGCGCCCGTCTGGAGCCGGTGGCCTTCCTCATCATCCGAGGGGACAGCGTGCGCCTGCTCCCGGTGGCCCCGGGACCCATCTCCACGGTGGACCGGATCGTGGACGCGGTTCCCGAGGTGGTGGACAAGGTGACCGAGTTCATCGAGAAGCAGCAGGAGAAGAAAGCCCAGGAGGACGAACTGGGATAAGGCGGAAACACTTTCCAGCCTGTTTCGAGCAAGAATAGTCCTGTTTCCGGGCAAGCTGATCCCATATCTCCGAATGCAGGAGGCGATGGGAATTTGAAACGCTGGAAAGGGATTCTGCTTGCCTCCCTTCTGTTTTTCACCCAGATCCCGGCGGCCCAGGCGGTGGGGACCTCGGCCTCCTCCGCCATTTTGATGGAGGCCGGCAACGGCCGGGTGCTCTATGAGCATAACGCGGACGAGCCAAGGCTCATTGCCAGCATCACCAAGCTGATGACCGCCCTGGTGGCGCTGGAGTCCGGGAGGAGCCTGGACGACGTGGTGACCATCCAGGCGGAGGACACCCGCACCGAGGGCTCCGCCCTCTACCTGAAGCCGGGAGAATATGTAAAGCTGGAAACTTTACTGTACGGTCTGCTCCTGCACTCCGGCAACGACGCGGCCCTGGCCATCGCCCGCTTCTGCGGGGGGAGCGTGGAGGACTTCGTGGCCGGCATGAACGCCAAGGCCCAGGAGCTGGGCATGACCAACAGCCACTTCGCCAACCCCAACGGCCTCAACGACGAGGAGCACTACTCCTCCGCCCGGGACATGGCCCTGCTGGCTCGGGCCTGTCTGGACAACGAGTATCTGGCCCAGATGGTGGCCACCAGGACCATCACCCTGGAGGGGCGCACCTTCACCAACCACAACAAGCTGTTATGGCGGTACGAGGGCTGTGTGGGGATGAAGACCGGCTTTACGGAGAAGGCCGGGCGGACCCTGGTGTCGGCGGCCCGGCGGGACGGGATGACCCTCATCGCCGTCACCCTCAACGACCCCGACGACTGGGCGGACCACGCCGCCCTCTTTGACTACGGCTTCTCCTCCTGTACTTTGGCAACCGGGGTTCAGGCAGGGGAGACGGTGGGGAGCCTGCCTGTATCGGGCAGCCTGGTCCCCCTGGTCCCGGTCCAGGCGGCGGAGGACCTGTCCTGGCCCCTGCTGGCGGGGGAGACCCTGGAGACAAAGCTGGAGCTGACTCAGACGTCCCTCACCGCCCCGGCGGCGGCGGGGACCCAGGTGGGCGTCCTGCGGGGCTATGTCAACGGCACCCAGGTGGGGGAGGTTCCCCTGGTGTGCGGGGCGGCGGCCAGCAATCTGGCAGAGCCGCAGAACCCCCTTCAGCGCCTGCTGGGCTGGTTTTGGAACTGATTGGAACAGAGTGTGATAGGAGAAGGAGGCGGTCCCATGGAGGAGCGGCTGCAAAAACTGATCTCGTCTTGTGGACTGGCCTCCCGCCGGACAGCTGAGGCCTGGATCACGGCGGGGCGGGTGACGGTGAATGGAGTTCCCGCCCAGCTGGGAGACCGGGCGGATCTGGACCGGGACCGGGTGGAGGTGGACGGCGTCCCCCTCCGCCCGGGGGAGGCGCGTACATACCTGATGCTCTATAAGCCCCGGGGCTGTGTGACCACCCTGTCAGATGAAAAGGGGAGAAAGACAGTGGCCGCCCTGGCGTCCGGCTGCGGCCGGCGGGTGTGGCCGGTGGGGCGGCTGGACCTGGACTCGGAGGGGCTGCTGCTGATGACCGATGACGGGGCGCTGACCAACCAACTGCTCCACCCCCGGCACCAGGTGGAGAAGGAGTATCTGGTGTGGGTCACCGGGGACGTGGACCGGGCCCTGCCCATTCTCGCCGGTCCCATGGAGCTGGACGGGGAGCCCCTGATCCCCGCCCGGGTGCGGCGGGGACGGACCTCGGGGGAGGTCACCCAGCTGTCGGTGGTCATCCGTCAGGGGAAAAACCGGCAGGTGCGGCGCATGTGCGCCCTGGCCGGCCTGGAGGTAACGCGGCTCAAGCGCATCCGGGAGGGAGACCTCTGGCTGGACCGGAGCCTGAAGCCGGGCCAGTGGCGGCCCCTGACGGCGGAGGAACTGGCTCTTCTGGGCGGAAAACCAAAGATTTAACGAAAATGCAAGTCAATTTTGCAAGGGATGGTGAAAATCCTGCAAAATTGACTTGCATTTTTTGTTGGAACCCGTTATCATAGGGCAGGAAGGAAAGAATGGCTCCCGCTTCGGGAGCTCCGTCAGGAGATGATTGCAAATGAATCGGGATATTTTGGCACTGATCCACGAAAATATGGATACTTTTTCCAAGGGACAGAAGCGGATCGCCAACTATATCTTGGAATCCTATGACAAGGCCGCCTTTATGACGGCCAGCAAGCTGGGGAAGCGGGTCAATGTGAGCGAGTCCACCGTGGTCCGTTTTGCCGCCGAGCTGGGATATGACGGCTATCCCAGCATGCAGCGGTCCCTGCAAAAAATGATCCGAAACCGGCTCACGTCGGTACAGCGCATCGAGGTGGCCAACGACCGCATGGGGGACCAGGACGTACTGGATATGGTCCTCCAGTCGGACATTGACAAGATCCGGCTGACTCTGGAGGAGATCGACCGGGAGAGCTTTGACAAGGCGGCCGACGCCATTGTGGCGGCCCGGCGCATCTACATTGTGGGCCTGCGGTCCTCGGCCTCCATTGCCACCTTTTTGGGCTTCTATTTCAATTTGATTTTTGACAATGTGGTGATGATCTCCGCCAACACCGTCAGCGAGGTGCTGGAGAGCCTGCTCCGGGTTGGGGAGGGGGACGTGGTCATCGGCATCAGCTTCCCCCGGTACTCCAGCCGGGCGGTCCAGGCCATGAGCTTCGCCCGGGACCGGGGAGCCACCACCATCGCCATCACCGACAGCGAGGTGTCCCCTCTGGCCTCCATCGCCCAGTACACCTTGAAGGCCCGCAGCGACATGGCCTCTTTCGTGGACTCCCTGGTGGCGCCGCTGAGCCTGGTAAACGCCCTGCTGGTGGCGGTGAGCCGGAAGAAGAACGAGGACCTGTCCAAGACCTTCGAGACCCTGGAGAAGATCTGGGAGGAGTACGGCGTATACGAAAAGACGCTGGAATAACAGACCATGACCGATATCATTGTCATTGGGGGAGGGGCCGCCGGTATGATGGCGGCCCTCACCGCCGCCCAGGGCGGGGCCAGTGTGGCGCTGCTGGAGCGCAACCCGAAGCTGGGGCGGAAATTGTATATCACCGGCAAGGGCCGGTGCAATGTAACAAACCACTGCTCTGTCCAGGAGGTGCTGGACAGCACGCCCCGGAACAGCCGCTTTCTCTACGGGGCTATGACCCGCACTCCCCCCGCCTGGGTGGAGGACTTCTTTCAAAGGGAGGGAGTCCCCCTGAAAGTGGAGCGGGGGAACCGGGTGTTCCCGGAGTCTGACCGGGCGGCGGACATCATTGACGCCCTGTTTCATGCTCTCCGCCGCAGCCGGGTGCGGGTCATTCAAGACCGGGCCCGGCACATCCTTGTGGAGGATGGCGCGGTGTGCGGGGTGGCCGGAGAGCAGGGGAAGCACCTCTGTAAGGCGGTAATTCTTGCCACCGGCGGCGCCTCCTATCCAGCCACCGGCTCCACCGGGGACGGGTACGCCATGGCGGCCGAGCTGGGCCATACGGTGGTGGACGTCAAGCCCTCCCTGGTGCCCCTGGAGACAGAGGGGGATCTGTGTCCGCGCATGCAGGGCCTCGCTCTGAAAAATGTGGTTTTGAAGGTGAAGAACCGGAAGAATAAGGTCCAGTTCCAGGAGCAGGGGGAGCTGCTGTTCACCCACTTCGGCCTGTCCGGCCCTCTGGTGCTCAGCGCCAGCGCCCACCTGCGGGACTTTGGGAAGGATGCCTACAGGGTGGTCATCGACCTGAAACCCGCCCTGGATGAGGAGAAGCTGGACGCCCGTCTGGTGCGGGAGCTGTCCGAGAACGCCAACAAGGACATGCAGAATGTGGCGGGGGCGCTGGTGCCCCGGCTGATGATTCCGGTGGTGCTGGAGTTGTCCGGCATCCCGCCGGAGCGGAAGGCCCACGACGTGACAAAAGGGGAGCGCCGCCGCCTGCTGGAGACCTTAAAGGGGCTCACCATCCCCATCAAGGGGCCCCGGCCTATCGCCGAGGCCATCATCACCTCTGGTGGAATCAAGGTGGGGGAGATCGACCCCAAGACCATGGCCTCTAAGAAAATACCTGGGCTGTTTCTGGCCGGGGAGCTCATCGACGTGGACGCCTACACCGGGGGCTTTAACCTTCAGATCGCCTGGGCCACCGGCCGCGCCGCCGGCGAGGGCGCGTTACTTTTCTTGAACGAAAAGTAGCGAAAAGAACTTTAGGGCGCAAAACTTAGTTTTGCTTGATCGTTTCTGCCTCTTCTGTTCCACTCGAATGGGACGGAGGGCGGTCCGGTGTGCTGTTCCTGCGGCAAATTTTGTACCAGGGCCGATGGCAGGGGAAGCGCAGGCGCAGTTCTTGAACCGCAGACGGTTTCCATTTCCACCGCGTTAGGGCCCCAGTGGGCCCGGATTGAAGCGCAGGCAGGTATTCCTGATTTTGCGCGCCGGAAATTTTATGGGACTTAATAGGAAAGGCCCCTCGTAAATCGGGGTCCAGGAGGCCGCGAATATGGGCGCATGAGCGCCCATCCTGAGCGGCTCCTTGGCGGTTCTTTGGTGACTTTCTGGCCGTCCAGAAAGTCACTCGCCCCGCAGGGCGAAACCTTGTAAGGCGTGCTGAGGTCGTGGAGCCCTACACACAAAAAAGCTTATAAGATCAGGCGGCGAAACGCAGTTTCGCCCAAAAGTTCTTTTTGATTCTTTTTCTTACAAGAAAAAGAATGAACAACTCAAACGGAGCGTATACAGTTATGCAAGAGAGAAGCATCGCCATCGACGGCCCCGCCGGGGCCGGAAAGAGCACCCTGGCCCGGGCCCTGGCCCGGGAGCTGGGGTATTTGTATGTAGACACGGGGGCCATCTACCGCACGGTGGCCCTGCGGGCCTGGGAGGCAGGGGCGGACCCATCCGACCCGGAGCAGATCGCCCCTCTGCTGAAGGGGCTGGACCTGCGCATGGATTATGGGGCAGATGGTGTACAGCGGATGTACTTGTCTGGACGTGACGTGACAGAGGCTATCCGGGTCCACCAGATCTCCGGACTGGCCTCCCAGGTGGCTGCCCTGCCCCCGGTGCGGGACTTCCTGCTGGACTTTCAGCGCCGTCAGGCCATGGAGCACGACGTGGTCATGGACGGCCGGGACATCGGGACGGTGGTGCTCCCTCACGCCGGGGCAAAGGTCTTCCTTACCGCCGCACCGGAGGCCCGGGCCCGCCGCCGCCTGCTGGAACTGAAGCAGCGGGGACAGGAGACGGAGCTGGAGACCGTTCTCCGGGACATCGTCCAGCGGGATGAACAGGACCGGAACCGGGCGGTGGCCCCTCTCCGTCAGGCGGAGGACGCTGTGCTGTTGGATACCACGGAGCTGGGACTGGAGGAGAGCCTGAAGGCCCTGATCTCCCTGGTGAAAGGGAGGCTGGCTCAATGAGTACAGAACAGTTCTACCGATTCCTCTATCTCGTCGTCTGGCCCTTTTTCAATCTGTTCCATCCGGTACGCACCGTGGGGCGGGAGCACATCCCAGAGGGGGCGGCGGTGATCTGCCCCAACCATCCCGCCCTCAGGGACCCGTTTTTTGTGGCTTTCGCCTTTCAGAAAAAGAACCCTCTGCGGGTGATGGCCAAGATCCAGCTGATGCGGGTGCCCGTGATCGGCTGGCTGCTGGGCAAGGCGGGCATCTTCGGAGTGGACCGGGGCCATGCGGACATGCACGCGGCCAAGACGGCTCTGCGCTGCCTGAAAGAGGGGCACAAGCTGCTCATCTTCCCCGAGGGGACCCGCGTGGAGGAGGGGGAGAACGTGGACGCCAAGGCGGGAGCGGCCATGTTTGCCACCCGGACGGGGGTGCCCATCGTCCCCATGTACATCCCGGCGCAGAAGCACTGGTTCCGCCCTACCACCGTGGTGATCGGCGAGCCTTACTATCCCCAGATCCAGGGGCGGCGGGCCACGGCGGAGGAAAATCAGGAGATCGCCCGTGAGATCATGCGGCGCATCCACGCACTGGGGGGACTTCCCCAGTGAAGATAAGGATCGCAAATTCGGCCGGCTTCTGCTACGGCGTGCGCCGGGCGGTGGAGCTGGCGGAGGGGGCCGCCCGGTCCGGCGAGCCCTGTGTGATGCTGGGTCCCATCATCCACAACCAGGACATGATGGACCATCTGGCCCGCCATGGCCTGCGGGCGGTGGTCAGGCCGGAGGAGGTCCCGGAGGGGAGCGAGGTCATCATCCGCTCCCATGGGGAGAGCCGCGCTGTCCACGAGGGCCTGCATGCCCGGGGCGTCCGCATCCTGGACGCCACCTGTCCCAATGTTACCCGTATCCATCAGATCGTGGCCCGGGCTGAGGAGCAGGGGAGGCAGCCCATCATCATCGGAACCCGGGACCACCCGGAGGTGCTGGCCATTGCGGGCTGGTGCTGCCGCCCGGTGGTCCTGTCTGGAGCGGAGGAGCTGGAAAACTGGCTGGCGGAGGACCCGTCCCGACGCCAAATGCCACTCACTTTTGTGTCCCAGACCACGGCCATCCGCAGGGTTTGGGATTCCTGCGTGAAAAAAGCAAAAAAAGAGTGTACAAACGCTGAAATTTTTGATACAATATGTGGAGCGACATCAAAACGC
>ENA-UOIV01001473-UOIV01001473.1-human-gut-metagenome-genome-assembly--contig:-C59-NODE-1473-length-19638-cov-6.056529_pt1 | contig 19638 bp, 19 predicted proteins | sample MGYA00242333_ERZ723880 | MGnify/ENA metagenome assembly ERZ723880 | reverse complement strand
AGCCCTTTCGTCTGTTGCAGGAGGGTTTCGCCCTGCGGGGCGAGGTACTTTCCCAGCGATGGGAAAGTACCCAATGGCCCAGGCCACCTTCTCTTGCCCCTTCGGGGCAATTCACCTTGAGGATCGCCGGGGGACGCCGCAGAGGCGAACTTCGTTCGCCAATGACGGCTTACCCCCGGTCCCCCATTACGGGGGACGCGTACCTGCAAGTCGGTAGAAAATTTCCGGCGCGCAAAATCTGAGTGGCTTTCCGCGGTTTCTTCCGGGCCACTGGGCCCTGGGTTTGCAAAAATTATGGCGACTGCGATTTCATACCTGCGCCTGGCCCTGTTGAGCAGGTGATAGCTGGTGCTGGGCTGTAGGGCGCGGCCTCCTGGACGCGCCGCGTATATCTGCGGCCGGCCAGTGTCCGGCCCCTACGATAAAGAAGGGATAGCTTCTAGATACACCGTAGGGGCGGCACACTGGGCCGCCCGCCCCGGAGGCTGCAGGGGCCGCAGGGCGCAAGTGGGCGGCGAAACTCCCCCGCCCAAAGCGCAAAACGCTCACAAAACCCCTTCCAGCCCCCCGCGGTCCAGCACGAACACCGTCTTGCCCTCCCGGCGGATGAGGCCCGCCGACTCCAGGGCCTCGAAGGCCCGGTAAAGGGAGGCACGGCTGAGGCCCAGCCGCTTGGCCAGGTCGGTGGCCGGGGCGTGGACCGAGGGCTCCCCGCTGGAGAGGAGATACCGGGCCAGCTTGCCTTCTGCCCCGGTCTGGGCCAGGGCCCCCAGCCGCCCGGACAGGAACCGGATGCGGCCGGACAGGTAGCGCAGGTAGTTCCGGCGGAGGAGGGGCTCCTCCCCCAGCAGCCGGTCCACGTCCTCCTGGGGCAGAAACAGGATGCGGCAGTTGGTGCGGGCGGTGAGGGTGGTGGCGTAGTCCGGCAGGTCGTTGTAGAGGGCGGCCGCGCCAAAGAGCTCCCCGGCCTCCAGCACGCTCACCGACAGGGCGGCGTTGGTCACCTGCACCTGACCGGCCAGGAGAAAGCCCAGGCACCGGCGGAACTGGTGGGGCTGGTAGACGGTTTCCCCGGCGGGAAAGGCCTCGGCAGTGACGCCGGGGAGGGCCAGCACCCGGCGGAGCAGTGCCTCGTCCGCTCCTCGGAAAAAGGGGCACCGTTCTAGAAGCAGAAGCTCCTCCCGGGTGATCTCCGCCGCCATGGTTCCGCCCCCTCTTTAAAAGTGTCTTATTTGAGACAGAAAGAATATAGCATATTCTGGGACGTCGGTCAACCCCCCGGCATAGGATGGGCAGAAGAACAACCGAACAGGAGGGATCACCGTGGGAAATACCTGTCAAAACCGCCGGGATGGCGTGGGGACGCGCCGCACCGACCCGGAGGAGGCCATTGCCAAGATCCAGGCCGCGGCGGAGGAGATGACCATGCACCGGTATGTACATAGCCTCCCGGTGCAGACGGCCCGGGAATGGGAGCGGGAGGCGCTCTGGTGCCAGATGCGGGAGCTCAATCAGGTGCTGGACTATCAGAACAAGATCCTGGTGGAGATCCTGGCCGCGCTGGACCGGCTGACCCGGGCGGTGGGGGAGATGGGAGAGACGGGGTGACACGCCCCGCCTCTTTTTGTGTCCGGCTGCGATTTGGGGCCGGAGGATAAAATTTCAGGAAACAGTGGCAAAGCGGGCGCAAATACGATATAATAAACTGACTTGATATGGGCGGGGGGAGACCCTCACCCTTGGAAAACCAGAGAAAAGGACGATGCAAGATGCCGACCAATACCTATGAAAGCCCCCTGTCCTCCCGCTACGCCAGCGAGGAGATGCTCTATCTGTTCTCCGCGGACAAGAAGTTCTCCACCTGGCGGAAGCTGTGGGTGGCCCTGGCCCGGGCGGAGATGGAGCTGGGCCTCCCGGTGACCCAGGAGCAAGTGGACGAGCTGGAGGCGCATATCTATGACATTGACTACGAGAAGGCCGCAGCGTGGGAGAAGAAGCTCCGCCACGACGTGATGGCCCATGTGCACACCTACGGAGAGCTGTGCCCCAAGGCCATGCCCATCATCCACCTGGGGGCCACCAGCTGCTACGTGGGGGACAACACCGACGTGATCCTCATGCGGGAGGGGCTGATCCTGGTCCGCAACAAGCTGGTGCAGGTGCTCGACGCCCTGGCCAAGTTCGCCCGGGAGTACAAGGCCCTGCCCACCCTGGGCTTCACCCACTTCCAGGCCGCCCAGCTGGTCACCGTGGGCAAGCGGGCCTCCCTGTGGATGAACGACCTGCTGCTGGACCTGGAGGAGGTGGAGCACCGCATCTCCACCCTGAAGCTGCTGGGCTCCAAGGGGACCACCGGCACCCAGGCCTCCTTCCTGGAGCTGTTTAACGGCGACCACGAGAAGGTGAAGGAGCTGGAGCGGAAGATCGCCAAGGAGATGGGCTTTGACGGCGTGGTGCCGGTGAGCGGCCAGACCTACTCCCGGAAGATGGACTACAGCGTCCTGTCCGTCCTGTCCGGCATCGCCCAGTCCGCCAGCAAGTTTGCCACCGACATGCGCCTGCTGTGCCACCTGAAGGAAGTGGAGGAGCCCTTTGAGAAGAACCAGATCGGGTCCTCCGCCATGCCCTATAAGCGCAACCCCATGCGCTGCGAGCGCATCTGCTCCCTGGCCCGGTACGTGATCGTGGACGCGGGCAACCCCGCCGTCACCTCCGCCACCCAGTGGTTTGAGCGCACCCTGGACGACTCCGCCAACAAGCGCATCTCCGTCCCCGAGGCATTCCTGGCGGTGGACGCCATCCTGAACATCTACCGCAACGTGGCCTCCGGCCTGGTGGTCCACCCCAAGGTCATCGAGAAGCACGTGCTGGAGGAGCTGCCCTTCATGGCCAGCGAGAACATCATGATGGACGCGGTGGTCCGGGGCGGCGACCGGCAGGAGCTCCACGAGCGCATCCGCGTCCTGTCCCAGGAGGCGGGGCGGAACGTGAAGGACCTGGGCCTGTCCAACAACCTCATTGACCTGATTGCTGCCGACCCGGCCTTCGGCATGACGAAGGAGGAGCTCACCGCCCACCTGGAGCCCAGCCGCTACATCGGCCGCTGCCCCGAGCAGGTGGAGGAGTTCCTCATCGAGGCGGTGCAGCCGGTGCTGGAGAAGTACGCGGACGTCCTGGGGGAGAAGGAGACCGAGCTGAAAGTCTGATGAGGTTTAGGAGTAGAGGAGGAACAGTCCTTTGAAGGGACGAGGAAAATATGGACCCTATCTGGCTGCGGGGGTCACCGCCTTTGCGGTAATTGCGGCCGCTATCCTGTTGTTTTTTCTGCTGGAGCATTTCTCCGCCATTCGCACTCTGCTGGAGACCATCGGCTATATTCTCCGTCCCATCTGCTATGGCATTGTGCTGGCCTTTCTGCTGCTTCCGGTCCACCGGCGCATTCTGGCGGTGCTGACGGATCAGTGTCGGGGCATTCGGGACCCCTGGGGCAAGAAAAAGAACATCCTCAGCGCCATCTCCATCCTGCTGAGCCTGATCTTTGCCTTTCTGGTGCTGTATGTGCTGCTGGCCATGGTGCTGCCCCAGCTTTACTGGAGTCTTGTGGGGCTGTTTGAGGCCCTCCCTGGCTATTTTCAGAGCGTCCAGCAGTGGCTGACCACCTTCCTGGCCGACAACCCTGATATTCAGCAGGCGGTGCTGAGCTACTACCGTACGGCGGGGGCCGCCCTGAACCAGTGGCTCAGCTCCGATCTGATCCCCAACCTGGAGTCGGCCTCCAGCACCCTGGCTTGGCTGCGCTCGGAACTGCTGCCTCAGCTGACCGGGGTGGTCTCCGGCGTGTCCACGGTGTTGCTGGCTCTGGTTAACCTGCTCAAGGACATCATCGTGGCGGTCATTGTGTCGGTATATCTGCTGGCCCGGAAGGACGTCTTCGCCGCCCAGAGCAAGAAGATCCTGTACAGCATCTTTCCCACCCGGGCGGCCGACCTGCTGGTGGAGGAGAGCCGGAGCGCCTATCGGATTTTAAGCGGATTTATCAATGGGACCCTGGTGGACTCCTTCATTGTGGGCGTGATCTGCCTGATCTGCTTCACGGTGTTCCAGTTTCCCTACCCCATGCTGCTGGCGGTGATCATCGGGGTGACCAACGTGATCCCCTTTTTTGGACCCTTCATCGGGGCCATTCCCAGCGGACTGCTGATTCTGCTGGTCAGCCCCCGGCAGTGCCTCTATTTTGTGATTTTCATTTTTGTGCTGCAGCAGCTGGACGGCAACATCCTTCACCCGAAGATTCTGGGCAGCTCGGTGGGGCTGGCCTCCTTCTGGGTGCTGTTTGCGGTGCTGCTGTTCGGCGGACTGTTCGGATTTGTGGGCATGGTGCTGGGCGTGCCTGTGTTCGCCATGTTTTACAGCGTGGTCAGCCGCCTGGTGAACCGCGGCCTGAAAAAGCGGGGCCTGCCCCTGAGTACGGAGGAATACCTGGGAAAGACCGGCCCGCTGGCGCCGGAAAAGACACCCTCCCCGCCGGAGCCGGGCGGAACAAACGAATAAACACAGACGCACAGGGACGGTCCATGGGACCGTCCCTGTTTTTATGATTCCATACCGGGCAGGTCATAGGTGGGGACAGGAAGCCATTTTCGGACATGCTTCATGGAGAAATACACCTCCTACGAGTTTGGCGTGAGCATGGCGGCAATTTCGCCGTACCAGTCGCTCAGGTCCAGGGCCCCATTGTAAGTCAGCCGCAGCACCCGATCCCCTTCCAGGGCGACCACATCCCAATCTTCTTCCTCTTGATGAACCAAAAACTCCTCCGCGCCGGGAACCGTTTCCCGCTGGAAGTCCAGTTGGTCCGGGGCGGAATCACCGATGTTCCGATCCCGCGTGATCTGCTGGGTGAGGTCGGCCAGCTGGGACCAGGCCTGTTCCGAACCGGCCGCTATGTAGTAGTACAGGTCCATCTGCCCGTGCCCCGCGGCTCCGGTGCCCCCCTGCTGAACGATGTAATAGGTCTGAATGGGGGAGAAGATCGGGTTGCGCTTCATAGTTGCCGCATTGTAGTAGATGGTGATGTCGGCCTGCTCGGCCATCTCAGGGGAGAGGTCTACATGCTCGCTGGCGGTCCAATCCTCCCAAGGCGTCCAACTGCCGTCCCCCGCCATCTCCTCCAGGGTGAGCAGAGAGAAGTCCGGTTGAAATTCCTCCAGAGGGATGTTTTTCTCCACTTTGTCGGTGAGAGAGGCCAGCAGGGCTGCGGACATGCCCGTCAGCAGCAGGACCGCGGCGGCGCGGGCAAATAGCCGCTGGAGCCGGTAGGGCCAAAGGGGGAGGCTGGGCCGCACCGTCTGGTCTCTGCGGGCCCGGCGGCGGAGCAGGACCACAGTCAGGAGATCGCTTCCCAGGATCAGCACCTGCAGGACCCACAGCAGGGCCAGGAAGACCCGGAATAGGGTGACCAGGGGGGCGGCCAGGTGGGGGGATTGATGGAGGTCCATATCCATAACCGCGATGGCTGTATACAGCCATAGATTCAAGGCGAGGAGGAAAAGATAGGAGAGCAGGTTGCCTTTTGGAAAGCGCAGGGCGTACCGTAAGGAGTCCGGGTCGGTGTAGGGCTCCTGGGCCTCCGGATCGTCGGAGGAAAAGAGGTACAGGGTGGTCCAGGACCGGCCGAAGCTCCCCTCGTAAGTCCACCCCGCGCCGGCGTACAGTTCCAGCAGCTCCTGGGACGGCTCCTCCCGCGCCTGCTGCTGCCCCTGGGCGGGACACACCCGGTACCGGCGGTGGGGGTGGGGCTCGTCCCGGCGGAATTTGACCCGGGCCAGGGAGAACAAGTTCTGCTGAACGCGGTGCACCAGAAACCCCTTCCCGGCCATCTCCTCCAGCCAGGACTCAAAGCGGGGAAAGTCCATGGGGCTCACCGGGGACCACTTGGTGACCCGATTCTTTTGTTTCCCCATCGTTCGTCACTCCTTATTTCAATTTAATGTTTGCCCGTAGCATGTTTCCCAAGGTAGAGGTTCGGGGCGCGGCGGCCCGGCGCGCCCTTGGCAGGGGCGCCTCTTGCGGCCGCCTATGGCCGAACTCTTTGGGATAAAACGAGATGGGCAGGGTGGGGGCTTGCCCCCGCCGCCTGTCATTCCTCCGGTGTGAGCATGGCGGCGATCTCATCGTACCAGTCCGTCAGGTCCAGCGCGCCGGAGTACCGCAGGGCCAGCACCCGGTCCCCCTCCAGGGCGACTACGTCCCAGTTTTCTCCTGCCCGGCGGACCAGAAACTCCTCCGCGCTGGGAACGGTTTCCCGCTGGAAGGGGAGCTGGTCGGGGAGGTAGGAGAGGAGGTCGCCGTCCGGGCTCTGGAGGTCCTGAACCAGGCCGGCCAGGAGCTCCCAGGCGGCCTGGGCGTCGTCGGAGACGAAGTAGTTCAGGTCCATGCTGGAGTCCCCGCTGGTGCCGTAGCCCGCCTGGCTGACGTCGTACCACATCTGGACGCCCCGGCCGGGGTCCTGGTACACGTCCGCCGCGTTGAAGCGGAGGAGCTGGTCCGCGACCTCCAGGTCGGGCTCCGGGGTCCAGCTGCCGTCCCCCTCCATCTCCGACAGGGTGAGCAGGTCAAAGTCGGGGTCGAACTGCTCCAGGGGCAGGTCGCTGTTGATGCGAAAGAGCGTGAAAATCAAGGCGAGAGCCACAGCCAGGAGCCCCGTCTGGAGGAGGGATAGAAGGGAGGAGAAGAAACAGCGGGCGGCGAACAGGGCGGAGGGCGGAGCGGGCCGCACCGTGTCCCGCCGCTGGATCTCCTGCCGGAGGGCCAGAACGGTGAGCCAGTCGATCCCATTCAGAAGGAGGGAGATCAGCCAAAGGGCGATCAGCAGTGCCGCGGCCGCGGCAAGAATCCAGTTGGGCAGGAAGGAGAGCTGGCGGTCCAGGATTCGTGTGGCGCGGAGGATGACGGTGGAGGTATACAGCACCCCGCCCAAAAGCAAATCGTTGAGCACATCTTTCTTCGGGGGCCGGAGGGCCTCGTAGAGGGAGTCCGGGTCGGTGTAGGGCTCCGGGGCGGCGGGGTCGTCGCTGTAGAACAGGTAGTAGGACACGCATGAGGTGCCCCAGTACCGCAGAAACTGCCAGCCGGCCTGGGCATACAGCTCCAGAGTCTCCTGGGAGGGCTCCGCCTCCTGGGGCCGGGTGGGGCACAGGCGGTACCGGCGCTCCGGCCTGGGGGTGTCCTTCTGGAACAGCACAATCCAGAGGGGGCCGGGGGCCAGGATACTCCACCCGGAGAAGTCGTGGAAGAACAGCCCCTGGGAGGCCATGTGCTCCAGCCAGCTCTCCGTCCGGCGGGTGTCCAGGATGTTGGCAGGGGCCCATTTGGTGACATAAGAACGATTCTTTTTCATAGAGCTGCGCTCCTTTCCAAGTCGGCTTCGGCTCCGTTTAAACGGACATCCGCTCCAGCAGCAGGTCCAGGGCCTCCTCCGGCGGGACGGTGCCCCGCACCGTCAGGCGGAACACCCGGTCCCCTGCCTGGCCCATCCAGTAGTAGGTGTCTGCAAACTGGTTGACGGTGTAGTGGTGGTCCCCCACGTCGTACTCCGACGGCCCTTCGGGGACATGGACGTAGGCATACAGGCGGTCCAGGCCGGGGCGGCTGGCCTCCTGCCAGGAGATGCCGTCCTCCACCTCGTCGGTGCGCTTCCAGCTGTCCAGCACCCACCCGGCAAAGGTGGGAGAGACCGCGTCCACATAGTCGATGGAGATGGAGGCGGTGGGGTCGTCCGGCTCCTCCCAATCGGTCCACTGGTTCAGATCCTGCTTGACAGCCAGGGGGGAGAAGGAGGTCTCCGCCGAGTTATGGACGAACTCCGGGTCCTGGATGGCCGGGTCCAGCTCCAGGTCGTACAGGGAGACCAGGGGAGCGGGAGTGGGCTGGTCTGGAGTGAGGGCCGTCCGCTGTGCAGGCGGGATAAAAATACTCAGAAAGGCGGCGCAGACGAGGACGGTGGGGACGACAAAAAAGGCTATTGTGCGGGCTAAGGAGCGGGGATACCGATGTCCCGCGTCCAGGGGGATCCCTGCGGCCAACTGGCTGCGCAGCTTCCAGAGCTTCCAGAACCGGAAGCAGACCACAGGTATGATGAACAGCAGGGACCACAGGCAGATCATCAGGGAAAAGACCACATACTGGGTATCCAATACCAGCCGCTCCAGAAAGCCGGAAAGCGTCAGGGGGACGAAATTAAGGACAGAATTGAATCCCTGCCCCACCAAAAATATGAGAAGGAGCCGGAAATTCCGTTTCAAATACCGGTCGAACACATAGCTCTGAGTCACGGGATCGGTGTGAAGTTCCTCGGTCTCCGGGTTCTCCGCCCGGTAGATGTAATAGTAGCCGGAGATAAAGTCCACGTACTCCCAGCCCATGTCTGCGTAGACCTTATTTTTGTCATAGTCCAGGGAGCCGTCCATATAGGTTATGGGTTCCAGGCGGTAGCGCACCCCGGGGGCGGGCTCCCCAACCCGGAAGATGCCCGTCCGAATGCCGAAGCTGTCCAGCAGGAACCCCTTGGCGGACATCTCCTCGAACCACTGCTGAAGGCCCGCCATGTCGTAGAGCTGATAGGGGATGGCCTTGCGGACCAGTTTATTTCCGTATTGATCGTACATAAACCAGCGCTTCCTTTCTCATTTCGTTTTCATGGGGGCGGTGTCAGACGGCCTCCGCCGCCAGCCGCTTCGCCAGCAGGTCCAGGGGTGTTTCCAGGTCGGGGCCCCGGAGATGCAGTACGAACACCTGACTGCCCAGACGGCCCACATAGCAGGTCCGGGACCAGTCCTCGCCCCAATACTGATACGAGAAGCGGGTCAGCTGGTCCAGGCCGGGGTAGGAGATCGTTTCCTCCGCACCATATTCAGAGACAAAGACATTCAGCCGCTGCCGCCACTCCTGGACCTTTCCGGCGTACACCCACTCTGCCAAAAAGGGGGCGCGGGTTTTGGTGTAGTCCTGAACCAGCTGGACCTGCCGGGAGATCTCGCCGGGCAGGCGGGCCAGGCCGGACTGGGTGACGTAGTACTGCTCCGGGGCCGACCAGGAGGTGTACGCCCGGTCATAAAAGAACACGATTTGACCAGGTTGGCTAGGGAGCGTCACCGTTTGACGGGCGTTCTCCCGCAGCTCCGTCCCGGCGGGCACCGTCTCCGAGAGGGTGATGTGGGGGAAATCCCACTCCGCCGGATTCTCCGGCAGAGGCCGCTCCCGCCAGCTGTTGACCCAGTTGAACCAGAAAGAGTACCCCACCAGAAAAACCACCAGGAACAGGGTCAGCAGAAATTGCCGCAGCTGGGGATAGGTCCGCTTCTGCACCGGGGGCAGCTCCCCCTGGGCCAGGCGGCGGCGCAGGCCGGTGAATCGAACCGTCTGATACAGGACGCCCAGCACCGTCCCGCCCACCACGACCAGCAGCGCCAGAAGCAGAGGGGCCAGGCGCTCAAAATCCAGGACCAGCTCCATGGCAAGGACAGCGGGGGCGGTGAACAACTGGGCAAGCATGTCCCGCAGCAGCAAGCCGGCCCAGAGCAGGACGGCCGCTGCCGCCAGCCACTGCCGCCGGATGAGCTTTTTCATCGCCCAGCCTAAGCTCTCCGGGTCGGTGTACAGCTCCGGGGCCTCCGGGTCGTCGCAGCGGTAGACGGCGTACAGCTTGCCGATCTGCTCCACAAAGCGCCAGCCCAGCTCCCGGTAGTTGGCCGCCCGCTCCCGCAGCTCTTTTGTCCCCTTTCCAATGGGCTCCAGGCGGTAGCGGCAGTGTTTAGCCTCCTCCGAGGGCTGAAATTCCACCCGGCCTATGGACCAGAAGCGGGAGAAGCGTTTCAGTTCATAGCCCTTTGCGGCCAGCTCGTTGAGCCACAGCTCGAGCCCCTGAATGTCCCATAGGGAGTAGGGAAGCCAAAACTTTTTCATAAAATACCTCCAAAGAAACGTCAGCAGGGGAGCGTAATTGGGAAGGGTTTGCTCATGCGGTGAGCTCGGCGAACGCCAGGGCCATGCAGAGCAGGAACAGAACCGTGGTGGTCAGGTCGGTCACGTTCTTCAGAACTCCCAGCTTTTTGGCCGGGGGGAGGGGAGTGGCGTCTCCCTCCTCCAGCCGCTGTTGGGTCCGGCGAATCCCCTGCCAGGACTGGCGGCGGAGATAGAGGACGACGGGGACCAACGTCAGGTCCAGCAGGAGGAGCATGAGGAGAAACGGCGGATACTCCAATATGGGGTATGCACGTGGAAACAGGACAAAGCAGGAAAAGAGCGAGATGAGGATAGAGGTAAATTGCCCCCAGAATTCTCTCCGAAACCGGTGGACCAGCTCCTCCAGGGCCAAGGCTTTGGAGTACGGGTCGGTGTAGGGTTCCGGGGCCGTGGGATCGTCCGTGTGAAAGAGATAGTACAGGGAGCCGCAGAATTGCCCGTCATAGTGCCAGCCCGCCTGCTGATACAGCTCCAGCAGAGGAGACAGGGGGGCGTCCCGGATCACCTCCAGGCGGAAGCGGCGGTACGGGGCGGGCGGTCCTGCCTGAAAGCAGGTCAGATGGCTGATTCGGGAGCGGAACAGCAGCCCCCGGCGGGAGAGTTCCTCCAGCCATGCCTCCTGGGCGGAGAGCTCGAAATCTAAGTACGGGTTCCATTTGAGAACAGTTTTCATAAAAATCCCTCCTAGTGATAGGGCTCTCTGTAGGGGCGGCTATCAGCCGCCCGCCGTTTTCCAAACTCCTGTTCTGTAGGACGGATGTTATCCGCCTCTATTCCACCATCCCGGCCAGCTCCTCCAGGTGGTCAGCCAGGTTGCCGGAGCCGGTGTACTGGACCACCGCCGCCCGGCCATTGCCGGAGAGGGCCGCCAGGTGGAAATAGCCGCCTGGGTACTCCGCCACGGCGCACCAGTCCAGGCCGTCCACGTGGTACTCGGTGACCGTCCACTCGTCCCAGGTGCCCCAGGGAATGGTCCACCACATGCTGCCTTCCGGCCATTTGGCCCGTTCCAGAAGGCCGCGGGCCACCGGCTCCGCCAGGGCGGGGAGTACTGGGCGGTACCAGTGGATCTCCATGCACGTCCAGACGATTTTGTCCCCCACCCGGTCTGTGCCTCCGGTCTGGAAAAGCTCCCACTGGTCCCAGCACAGCAGGGAGTGGTGGGCATTATAGGCGCCGGCGTATGGTCCCTGCTCCAGTGAGCCCAGGGGGAGGGGGGTAAAGTCTGCTATCTCTTGTTGGGGATAGTGCAGATTCTCGCCGGACACATCCCAGAACCAGGTGACGGCCAGCAGACCCAGCAGAACCACAGCGGCGGAAAACTCCGCCAGAGATTTCCGGTTATGGCGGGGATAGGGAACCTGGTGGTCCAGAGGGGCGCCATCTCCCAGCTGGCGGGCCAGGCGGATGGTGCTCCGCCAGCTGCGGAAGCGGGAGGGCAGGCCCAGCAGAGAAAACACCAGACACAGCAGAAACACCAGCAGCTGCGGATGGACCACCAGTTGGGCTACAGGGGCCGGTCCCATCAGAGCGGCGCACAGGACCGCCATGACCAGGGTCATGACAAGCTGGCGGAAGAAGCGCCTGCCCAGCCGCCGGGCCAGCTTTTCCAGCAGCTCCCCCTGGAGGGGCGGGTCGGTGTGGGGCTCCTCCGCCCGGGAATCCCGGGTGCGGAAAATCAGCAGGGTGCTGTCCCACGCCCGTCCCATATAGTCCCAGCCAAAATCACTATACAGGTCCTTCAGGTCCTGGGGCGGGCCGTCCTGGTCTGCCTCTTTGCAGAACTCCACCCGGTAGCGCACACGCCTGGGCGTGTCCTGGACAAAGGTGGAAAACAGAGGTCGGAACCATGCCAGATACAGCCCCTGGAGGGCCAGATCCTGAAGCCAGCTCTCCAGCCCCTGAATGTCATAGGGGGACACCGGGGTGAATTTTCGGATGCACTTCATAAAATTCCCTCCTCCTCCGCGTCCATGAGGCAGGACCGCAGGCGGTCCACCTCCTCCTGGTACACCGCCCGCCCCTTGGGGGTGATGCGGTAGGTGCGCTTGCGGCCGTCCACCTCGGTCTCCTGAATGAGCTTCTCGTCCTGAAACTTGCCCAGCAGGGTGTACAGGGTGCCCGGGCCCAGCTTGACCCGGCCGCGGGTCTTTCGTTCGACAAATTCGGTAATCTCTGTGCCGCACATGTCCCGGCGCAGGAAAGACATCAGGACATAAAACATAGGTTCGGTCAGAGGACCGCGGCTGTTTCCGCCCATCTGAACACCTCCTTGGGATGCAATATCGCGAGTCGATATCGTCTAATGATATTATAATATCGCCTGGCGATATTGTCAATCCTGTGGGGAATATCCTGAAATATTCGGAGAATGATACAACTTTTTGAGGAGCTTTTTGTGGAGGCTGACCGGCCGGAAGGGCACAAAAAAAGCAGCCCCCGGCGGGGGCCGCATGGATATGGGGGAGAGGGGGCTGTCACGACCCGGCCGGCATGGACAGCCCGTGGAGAAATCCGTCCATCTGGGGGGAGAGGACCTCGCCGCCGATGACCGTGTTCCGGTAGAGCATCAGATTGGCCTGGACCCCCGCCTCGCCGGTGGGGTAGTTGGTGATCTCATAGGTGTACCGCTTCACCCGCCTGCCGGCGTACTGCTCCAGGTCGAAGCCCTGGCTGGTCTGGAGGGCCAGGTAGTCGTCGTAGCTCTCATCCATCTCCTCCGGGATGAGCAGCTCCTCGGTGGCCAGGGGCTCCTCCAGCACCTGCCAGCCGTAGCCCTCCAGATAGGCCACCCGGTCCTCGTTGGACTTCACGCCCTTGGGGCTGGGGAGGCCGGAGGCGGAGGCCGAGGCGGCTTGGAACGCGCCGCCCCCCAAATTCAGCACCAGAGCCGCGCAGCACACCAGCGCGGCGGCGGCCACGCTGAAGGCCAGCTTTCTTCTGGGCAGCTTTGCGGTCATAATCAACACAGCGCATATCTCCTTCCCGTTCCTGGTCTTTGCTTCATTCTTATGCGCCCCGGGACAGGGGTATGCCGGGGTGGGAACAAAAAAGTATTGAATTTCCTGGAGCCTTTTGGTACAATAGACCGACGTGTGAAAAAACAGTCCGAATTTTCAGGAAACGGGGGCGGCGGTATGGCGCTGGAGCGGCTGGACAAGCTGCTGGCCTCCACCGGGCACTGGTCCCGGCGAGAGGTGAAGGATCTGGTCCGGCAGGGCCGGGTGCTGGCGGACGGCCGCCCTGCGGCCCGCCCGGAGGACAAGTTCGATCCGGAGCGGGTCCGGCTGTCCGTGGACGGCCGGGAGGTGGACTGCGCACCCTTTGTGTATCTGATGCTCCACAAGCCGGCGGGGCTGCTGTCCGCCACCGAGGACCGGAACCAGAAAACGGTGCTGGATCTGCTGCCGGAGCACCTGCGCCGCCGGGGCCTGTTTCCCGTGGGGCGGCTGGACAAGGACACCGAGGGCCTGCTCCTCCTCACCGACGACGGGCCCCTGGGCCACGACCTGCTCTCCCCGAACAAGCATGTGGACAAGGTGTACTACGCCCAGGTGGACGGGACGGTGGATGCGGCCGACGCGGAGGCCCTGGCCCAGGGGATGGTGCTGGGGGACGGCCTTGCCTGCCTGCCCGCCGGTCTGGAGCCCCTGGGGGACGGCTCGGAGTGCCTGGTCACCCTCCGGGAGGGGAAGTACCACCAGGTGAAGCGGATGCTGGCCGCCCGGGGGAAGCCGGTGCGGTACTTGAAGCGCCTGTCCATGGGGCCCATCCGGCTGGACCCGTCCCTGGAGCCGGGGGAGTGGCGGCCCCTCACCCGGGAGGAGGTAGCAGCTCTGCGAAGGGGACAGTGAGTTTCTCGCAAGGTTTTGGTTGTTTTTCACAAAAAAATTGGGAAACCCTCTTGCCAAACCGGGGGGTCAACCGTTATAATGTCAATAGTTGTTTCAAGAGTTTTACTTGGGAGGGATCCATGTGTCCAGCAGGATGTTTCAGGGAGTGGTACTCCAGATGAAAGACAGCGTCGACCGCACTGTGGGTGTGATCGATGCAGACGGGATCGTGGTGGCGTGCAGTGAACTGACCTGCATTGGCGAGCATTGGTCCGGCGCGGTGACCGCCGTCAATGCCGCGGACCACGCCGCCGCCCATTTTGAGGGAAAGACCTTCAAGCCCCTGGCGGGCTGGGGGGCTCAGTTCGACTATGCCGCCTTTGTGCAGGGGGAGGACGAGATGGCCGGCTCCCTGTGCGCCATGGCGGTGGTGGCCTTCAACGGGGCCAAGGCCTACTATGAGGAGAAGCACGACAAGGCCACCTTTGTGAAAAATATCATCTCGGACAATATTCTTCTGGGTGATATTTATACCCAGGCCAAGGAGCTGCACTTCGTCTCCGAGGCGCCCCGGGCCGCCTTCCTGGTGCGCCAGCTGGGCCCCGCCGACGTGAGCACCATCGACGTCATCCAGAACCTGTTCCCGGATAAGCAGACCGACTTCGTCATCTCCATCAACGAGACCGACGTGGCCCTCATCAAGCAGCTGCCCGAGGGGGCGGACGCCCGGGAGCTCCAGCGCATCGCCAAGCAGATTGCCACCGCCGTCACCCAGGAGCTGGGCATCAAGGTGGTCATCGGCATCGGCACCGTGGTCAACCACATCCGGGATCTGGCCCGGGCCTACAAGGAGGCCGGCGTGGCCATCGACGTGGGCAAGGTGTTCGACACCGAAAAGACGGTCATCAACTACGAGAACCTGGGCATCGGCCGGCTGATCTATCAGCTGCCCACCATCCTGTGCCAGATGTTCCTCCAGGAGGTTTTCAAGAAAAACCCCATCGACGCCCTGGACCAGGAGACCCTGCTTACCATCAACAAGTTCTTCGAGAACAACCTGAATGTGTCCGAGACTGCCCGGAAGCTCTTCGTCCACCGGAACACCCTGGTGTACCGCCTGGAGAAGATCAAGAAGCTCACCGGCCTGGACCTGCGGGAGTTCGACGATGCCATCACCTTCAAGGTGGCTCTGATGGTCAAGAAGTACCTCATTTCCCGGGGAATCGAGTCCTGACAATTCTACAGAGTGCAAAATGGGGCCTCTGTCTGCCGCGAGGCGGACAGAGGCTCTTTTTCTTGTGGAATCCGGCGGCCAAAAAAGGTGACATAAAACCGAAAATTGCCATTGACAAAGAAAGGTTACGGGTGTAACCTAATAGGGCACAGGATTTCCCGGGAAAACATTTCCACTTGTTGCTTTGGGAAACTGTGAGAAGCGCATTTTCGTTTTGAGGGAAGGGCCGCCGGCGCGCCCCGCCTCAGGACTGACTTTATTTGGGCGCATGGCGCGCCCCTACATAATTATATCGTGAGGACTATCTTACATGATACGCTTTATTGACGTTTATAAGGAGTACGACAACGGCACCAAGGCCCTGAAGGGCATCAACCTGCGCATTGACGACGGGGAGTTCGTCTTTCTGGTGGGACCCTCCGGGTCCGGCAAGTCCACCATTATCAAACTTATCACCGGGGAGATCGGCCTCACCGAGGGCAAGCTCATGGTCAACGGGTACAGCCTGAACAACATCAGCCCCCGGCAGGTGCCCCTCATGCGGCGGACCCTGGGCATTATCTTCCAGGATTTCCGCCTTATCGACAAAAAGACGGTATATGAGAACCTGTCCTTTGCCATGCGGGCCATCGGGGCCTCCCCCCGGGACGTGAAGCGGCGCATTCCCTATGTGCTGCAGCTGGTGGGGCTGGAGCACAAGGCGGACCGGTACCCCGGCCAGCTCTCCGGCGGCGAGCAGCAGCGGGTGGCCATCGCCCGGGCTCTGGTGAACAACCCCAATATGATCATCGCCGACGAGCCCACCGGCAATCTGGACCCCCACCGGTCCCTGGAGATCATGATGCTGCTGGAGCGCATCAACGATCTGGGCACCACCGTGCTGGTGGTCACCCATGAGAAGAGCCTGGTGAACCGGTTCACCAAGCGGGTGGTGGCCATCGAGGACGGCCGCATCATCAACGACGAGACAGGCGGGTATTACAATGGCGAGAAGGTTTGATTTTCAGTATTACTGCAGCGAGGGCTTCCACTCCATCTTCACCCACGGCTTTATGTCCTTTGCCGCCGTGTGCATGATTGTGGCCTGCCTTCTGATTATGGGCTCCTTTTCCCTGGTGGCGGTGAACTTGAACCACATGCTGGGGGACCTGGAGGATGACAATCTGTTTTTGGCCTATGTGGACGAGAACTACACAGAGGAGGAGGCCCGAGCCCTCCAGAGTCAGATTGAGGCGGTGCCCAATGTGGGTCAGGTGGCCTTTGTCACCCGGGCGGAGGCTTTGGACGACTTCCGGGCGGGCCGGGAGGACAACCCCCTGCTGGCGGATCTGCCCGATGAGGTGCTGCGGGACCGCTTTGAGATCCATGTGGACGACATCGAGCAGCTCCAGGCCACCTCGGAGCAGGTGGATGGGATCACCGGCATTGTCGATGTGAACGCGGCCTACGACATCGCTCAGGGATTCGTCATGGTGCGGAACATCGCCGCCGGCGTGGCCATTGTGCTGGTAACCATGCTGGCCGTGGTGTCCCTGTTCATCATCGCCAACACCATCAAGCTGGCCTTCTTCTACCGCCGGGAGGAGATCGCCATTATGAAGATGTGCGGTGCCACCAACGCCTTTATCCGGTGGCCCTTCATCGTGGAGGGCATGATTTTGGGTATGACCGGCGCCCTGGTGGCCTTCTTTGCCCAGTGGGGCATCTATGAGCTGGTGAGCAAGGCCATTATCCAGAACAACGGCCTGTCCCTCATCACCGTTCTGCCCTTTACCTCGCTGGCGTGGCAGTTTTTGCTGGTATTTATCGTGGCCGGGCTGCTCATCGGTGTGGTGGGCTCGGTGCTGGCCATTCGGAAGTTTTTGCAGGTATAAGGTTTCGTGGGAAAGGAGCGCAAGGCATGAGACCGAAGAAGCAGCGGATTGTAATGGGCATTTTGGCCGTGGTGATGGTGATTGCTCTGATCCTGCCCATGGTGAGCACCTTCTGGATGCGGTGAGGTGGCCGGCATGAGACAGTGGTGGAAAGAACACGGAAGAAAGTGGGCGTTTCGCCTGTGCGGCCTGGCCCTGGCAGCGGCGGTGGCGGTCTCTCTGCTGCCCGAGACAGTGGTGGTTCCCGCCTCCGCCGTGACCCAGGCGGAAATCGACGCAATGCGGGAGGAGGCCGACGACCTGAAAAGCCAGCAGAAGGAGATCCAGGCCAAGCTGGACGCCCTGGAGGCGGATCAGGCCAACGCCATGGAGCGCAAGACCTTGCTGGAGCAGCAGATCAACGCCACCCAGGCGGAGATCAATACCATTGCCGCCCAGATCGCCAAATACGATGAGCTCATCGCCCAGAAGCAGGAGGAGCTCAGTCAGGCGGAGGCGGAGGAGCAGGCCCAGTATGAGCTGTTCTGCGAGCGGGTGCGGTACATGGAGGAGCAGGGGGAGGTCTCCTACTGGTCCATTCTGTTCTCCTCCAAGGACTTTGCGGACCTGCTGGACAACGCCATGATGGTGGAGGAGATCATGGACTATGACAACCAGGTCATGGACCAGCTCATTGCCCTGCGGGAGCAGATCGAGGAGGACAAGGCGGAGCTGGAATCCGCCCGTCAGGCCCAGCAGGCCGCCAAGGAGGAACAGGAGGCGGCGCAGGCGAACCTGAAATCTCAGGAGGCGGAGGTGAGCGCCCTCATCGACCAGCTGGCCGCTCAGGAGGACCAACTGGAGGCGGAGGAGGCCAAACTCCAGGCCGCCGCCAACGCCGCCGACGCGGAGATCGCCGCCGCCGAGCGGGAGCTGGCCGCCCAGATTAACAACGTGGTCAGCGAATCCGGTTTTATGTGGCCGCTGCCTGGATATTATAACCTGTCCTCTCTGTTTGCCGGGCGCATCCACCCCATCACCGGAAAGCCCCAGCACCACACCGGCATCGACATCCCGGCCCCCAGTGGGACAGATATCTTGGCCGCCAAGAGCGGCGTGGTGACCACCTCCACCTATAATAACTCCTACGGCAACTATGTGGTAGTCAGCCACAGCGACGGCACCTCCACCTTGTATGCCCACATGAGCCGGCGGGGCGTTTCCAAGGGAGAAGTGGTGTCCCAGGGACAGTATATTGGTGATGTCGGAACCACCGGTTCCTCCACCGGCAACCATCTTCACCTGGAGGTCCGGGTGAACGGGAGCCGGGTGGACCCCACCCAGTATTTCAGCGTGGCCCTCTATATGGGAGGAGCCCGGGTCAATTAAAGGGGCCCAGAAAATTGTGGAGGGCCCTCAAAAATGCCAAAGTCGGGCAGAACAGTCCTTTTTGGGCTGTACTGCCCGCCTTTTTCATTGAGCTCACTATGCGGAGGAAAAGAGCGTGCGCACAGCCGGTATGAGCGGTGCGGGCAGCGGGCCGGGAAAAGAGGGGAGGCTGGATTGACAAATCGCCCGGAGCACCTTATAGTGGTAGAATAACCAGTCAGACCGGGCGGGAGGATTCTGAACCCGCACGAAAGAGAGGGGAGCGCATCATGTACGAACTGATCCAGGTCACAGACAGAAGCTGTTATATCCAGTGTCCGGCCAAAATCGGCTTGGTTCGCCTGGAGGGGGACCGTGTCTGCCTGATTGACAGCGGGAGCGACAAGGACGCCGGGCGCAAGGTGCGGCAGATTCTGGACGCCAACGGCTGGCGTCTCACCGCGATCTACAACACCCACTCCAATGCGGACCACATCGGGGGGAATCAATATCTCCAGAGGCAGACCGGGTGCAGGATTTTCGCCCCCGGAGTGGAGCGCGACTTTACGCAGCACACAGTCCTGGAGCCGTCCTTTTTATACGGGGGCTATCCCTTCCGGGAGCTTCGGCACAAGTTCCTGATGGCCCAGGGGAGCGATGCCGAGGAGCTGACGCCCGGCTGTCTTCCGGAGGGCTTTACGGCCATCGACCTCCCCGGACACTTCTTTGATATGGTGGGGTACCGGACGCCGGACGATGTGGTGTATCTCGCGGACTGCCTCTCCAGCCGGGAGACGCTGGACAAATATCAGATCGGGTTTATCTATGATGTGGCCCGGTATCTGGAGACCCTGGAGAAGGTCAAGGGGATGCAGGCGGCGTGCTTTGTTCCGGCCCATGCGGAGGCGGCGGAGGACATCGCGCCGCTGGCGGACTACAACATTGCCAAGGTCCACCAGGTGGCGGAGCAGATCCTCCATGTCTGCGCGCAGCCGCTGTGCTTTGAACAGATCCTCCAGCGGCTCTTTACGATATATGATCTGACCATGACCTATGAGCAGTATGTGCTGGTGGGCAGCACAGTGCGCTCCTACCTGTCCTGGCTGAAGGATACCGGCCGGGCAGCCGCCTTCTTTGAGGATAACCTGCTGCTGTGGAAGCGAGCATGAGATTAAAAAAATGCCGCCCGACTGGGCGGCATTTTTGACGTATGTCTGAAAAAATCAGCGCTTGGAGAACTGGGGCGCGCGACGGGCGGCCTTCAGGCCGTATTAAAATGCTCTTACGTCCGTTTTTCCTTGAGATTTCGGGCTTTTTGGGCCTTCCC
>ENA-UOIV01001471-UOIV01001471.1-human-gut-metagenome-genome-assembly--contig:-C59-NODE-1471-length-19646-cov-7.595426_pt1 | contig 19646 bp, 20 predicted proteins | sample MGYA00242333_ERZ723880 | MGnify/ENA metagenome assembly ERZ723880 | reverse complement strand
AAAGTCTACGTTATTGGTCAGGAAATGACATTAAACAAGAAGAGGCGATTTTTATGTATCTAAGGAAAAAGATGTACAGTGGAAAACGCTTAGCGCGCGGCCAGACCCACCGGCGGGGCGGTTGGCGGCGTGTCATAAGTGTGGCGCTGTGCGCCGTACTGCTCAGCACGAATATGGTGGGTGTATGTGCGGCTGATCTATTTGACGATACATCGTGCATCTGTGATGTCCTGTGCGGGGACGAGGGAAACAGCGCGTGCCCCGTCTGCGCGGAGGATCCGGCGCAGTGCGCGGCCGAGGCGCAGCCGCCGGAGGATGAAAAAACCCCTGTGTGCATCTGTGACATCCTGTGCGGGGACGAGGGAAACAGCGCGTGCCCTGTCTGCGCGGAGGATCCGGCGCAGTGCGCGGCCGAGGCGCAGCCGCCGGAGGATGAAAAAACCCCTGTGTGCATCTGTGACATCCTGTGCGGGGACGAGGGAAACAGCGCGTGCCCTGTCTGCGCGGAGGATCCGGCGCAGTGCGCGGCCAAGGCGCAGCCGCCGGAACCGGAGGAGACGTACATCATCGGCTGGACGTGGGTGGACGAAGAGGAGTTCCTTACCGAATATGATGGGGAATGGTATTTAAGCCTGCCCGGCGCAGAGCGAGACGATCTGACCGAGGAGCTGCTGGAAGAAATGCTTCCAAAGAAGCTTTGTGTGGAGCTGTCAGATGGTGAAACGGAATACCTGCCTATTACATGGGATTTCTCTCCCTTGTTGGATATTTCTCAGACATATTTTCGTTTGGATGCAGAAATAGAAGAAGGCTATGTTCTGGATGAGGATGTGGACGCGCCCTATGTCCTGCTGGAATACGGCGGCGCAGAGTTATATGCTGGAACATATCCTGGCACCCGTCAGCCCCGAACTGATGATGATCATCTGGAAGATCATACGGTACAGGGCATTACGCCTGCGGGCACCACAGTCAACCTGTTCGACTATGACCCTCAGATTGGCAACCGTGACAACGATGTCCTGCCTGATGGCGCGAGATTCGAGAATTACAGCAAAGGCATCAATGAAAATGCCCTGCTGCTCTTCGGCGGCTCTGCCATGCGTGAAGCCGGTTTTTGGAATCTGGGATCGGGCGCCGGCCGTCCTTGGGGCCAAAACAACGTGAACATGAAGGGCATCGTGAAATCCACATTGGAGGACAATTATCCTTATATTAACCTGGATCAAGCACGTAGTACACTTCAAAATCCGACAGAACCAATAATTACGGAAGATGGTCCTTGGGGTAATCCGGATCGCAAACTTATGGACATCGCTAATCTAAATCATGCGGAATCCGAAAACGCCGGCGTGGACAAGGCCAGAGCACTTTCTGTAAAGCTTCTGAAGGATCGTGGTCTGACAGTAGCGGATGACGGCACGGTCATCGGCGACTGTGAAAAGGCTTCTCTGAGCTATCTGTTTGATCCGGATACAACAACGGATGGTAAAGAATCCTATCAAAATGTCACCGGTCTGTTCCAAGTAGATGAGGATGGCTACTATTACTACGACGCCCGTAAGAATTTCGCTGAATTTAACGAAGTCAATAATAGCTTCACTCTCTACGACGGCCCCGCCGTATGGCGCACGGACGCAGGATATAATCCTGACACAAATGCATTCGATGGCGACATGAGTCTGGGTAACTTCTTCCCGTTTGACAGCGCATCAAAGGTTTTTGATAGCATTCAGACAGCGGACAAGGATGGGAATAAGACCAATATACTCTCCAGCTCCGAAGGTATTACAAACGTAGGTAATGCTGTTAAAGCGAACCACTATATGGGTATGACCATGCAGGTGGATTTCACCCAGCCGGAAAACGGCAAGCTGAACATGGGCTCCAACGGCAAGCAGGATATGGTCTTCCAATTCTCCGGTGACGATGACGTTTGGGTCTTCATAGATGATGTGCTGGTGCTGGATTTGGGCGGCGTTCACAGCGAGCTGTACGGTACCATCAATTTCAGCACCGGCGAGGTCATCACCGGCCAGAGCTGGCGGACCGGCGGTCTGCCGGACAACCCCGGCAGCGTGGAGCACGATGAGAAAACCACGCTATATGAAATGTTTGTAGCCGCCTTGGGACAGGATCAGGCGGATGCGATGCACTGGGTGGAGAATAACGGAAAAAAGATTTTCCCCACCGGCACCGACCACAGCCTGAAGATGTTTTATCTGGAGCGCGGGAACTACGATTCCAGCCTGCAAATGCGCTTCAACCTCCAGCCCTCCCTCTACCACAGCATTAAAAAGGTAGACCAGAACGGTGACCCGCTGAAAGACGTAGAATTTAAACTGTATGCAGCAACAGCCAACAATGGCGACAGCGCCGATGCTGCCGACTATGAAGTTAACGGCGATGCAATCGGAACACTCACGACTGATAAAGACGGAAAATCGTCTTTTGTCAGAGCGGATGACTCACCCTTCAGCTTCACGGATCGATATCATTCAGACGGCACGCTTTATTATATCCTGAAAGAAACTAAAACGGCAGGCGGCTACCGAGCTTTGCCCAAAGACATTGTGCTCAAGTTCAATCCGGACACATCCATGTTGGTCGTTGCAAACCGCTACCAGACCGGCGCATACGCCAGTTTCTTTTCCAATATCCGCGAAACGGGTACGATCACCTACGGTCAATTCGACGTGCAAAGCGGCGTCATCGCGTCAAGCAACACTGCGCTTCGTGCGGAAAGTAAAGGAAAGGGACTCATTGTCGCCGTTCCTATGCTGCTGGAAAGCAAAATGTCCCATGATGATGTGGCTCAGGACGGGAAGTGGTTGGCTCTGTATGGCAGCAATACAGAAGGGTACGGAGCAGTTGAACCGGAGGAGCGCACCGCCGAAGCGTGGCGCAAAGCCGTTCTCAAGGCGGCGCTGTACCAGGCCAGCGACGAGCGTTGGCCCGAATGGCGCCTTACATACAATCAGGACACCGGAAGGCTGGAGGGACTGTTAGAGGATCTTCCGGGCCGGGCAGACCGCTATGCTCTTAACAACCCAGATGGCGACATGAAAATGGTGTACGGCGTCATCGAGCCAAGAGCGCTGGAGAAGCTTGGGATTGAAGGAGATACATCCGCGGAGCTTTACGATAATCTGGAAGCCTATGTATCCAGTGCAGTCGAAACAGGCGTCCAGAACGGCGAGTCTTCCGAAGCGGTAATCGATGGGATCATAGCGCAGCTGGACATCACAGGGGATCGCTTTGAAGAGCGCGATTTCTCCTTCCTGAACACCGATCAGTTCCAGCGAGAGTTCCGCTCGACCATCTATATCCCCAACGAGCGCCGGGAGCTGCGCGTACAGAAAGTGGACGAGGACGGCAAGGGCATTAACGGAGTGGAATTCACTCTGACTGCTGAGGACGGTTCGACCGTAACCGGCATTACCGCAAACGTAAACGGACAGGACGGCATGCTGATCTTCAGACCGGATGCGCCAAAGGATACGAATGGCTACGCCCAGACGGCGTGGGGAGAAGTAGATTCCAGGTATACGCTCACAGAGACGAGAACGCCGGATGGATATAAACGAAACGAGACGGAGATCCCTGTCATTGTGGGCATCTATTCGATTTACGCCGACGCAGGCACAAAAGATGACGGCGTCACCGTTATGGCCGGCGTTGGTAAGCTGATGCAGACCATGACAAAGTATGCGGCGGATGATATGGTCAATATCACGCTGCGGGACATTACCGCGATTGCCCAGACACAGGCCGCCGGGCAGTTCCAGATGGGCGGCTGGGAGGATGAGCTTCTTGCGGGAACTGAGATTCCCCGCAGCATGAATCTGCACTACGGCAAGAACGCAGTGGTGGATTATGGCCTGCATGATGAGGACGGCGGGAAGATCATCTATCCGTTCTTTACCACAGATGAGGGCTTTTTGCGGACTCGGGTTGAACAGAATACGGATGCACTGGAAGATAAACTGTATGAAGGCAGCAGCAACACCGCCAACTGGGACAATCTAAGCGGAAGGGATCTTACCAGCCTGTTCAGCCTGCTGAATACCGTTGTTGTTACTGACCAAAAGACTGTGCCGGAGAATACCGGAAAGCTGCGGATCAGCAAAACCGTATACGGAGAAAGCTTGCCCGCTGAAGACTATACCCACAACTTCACTTTCAAAGTCTCTTTGAAGGATGCCGATGGCACGGCGCTGGCTGGGAAGTACTATTACTACGGCGAGCAGCGTGCCGGCTATATCAGTGACGGCGGAACACTTTCCCTGCGGCATGACGAAGCGCTGACGGTTCTCGGCCTGCCTGCCGGTACGCAGTGGAAAATTACAGAAAATGCGGAGGGCGACTGGTCAATCGTGCCGAAATCCGGCACCATCAGCGGTACGATTGAGGCGAATGCAACAGCTAAGGCTGCCTTCGTGAATACGAAAAACGGAGGTGGCACTGATCCTGATCCCCAAACGGGCGACTTAATGGTATCCAAGACAGTTTCCGGCAACCGGGGCGATACCAGTAAGGACTTTAGCTTTACCGTAACCCTTGGAGATACTTCCATTGCCGGTAAGTATGGAGATATGACTTTCCATGACGGGGTTGCTGCTTTTACCTTAAGACATGGGCAGAGCATGAAGGCGACTGGACTTCCTGCCGGTATTCACTACACCGTGACAGAAAGCGATAATGCCGGATATACGGTGACGGCTTCTGGTGAAAATGGAACCATTAAGGCCGGAGAAACAGCAGAGGTGCTGTTCAACAACCACAAATCCGGCGGCGGTGGCGGCGGAAACGATGATGTTGATGTTAGCGTGAAGAAAGTCTGGAAGCTGGATGATGGCGGTAAGGCGGCGGATGCTGTAACGGCTGTCCTTCTGAGAGATGGAAAGGAATATCAGAGAGTTGAACTAAACGAACAAAACGGCTGGACATATACTTGGACTGGACTCAGCGACAGGTATACTTGGACAGCAGCCGAAGCGGATGTTCCGGACGGCTTCACCTCCACCGTGGATAAGAACGGTCTGACCTTTACCATCACAAACGATGATGAACCCTCTGACCCGGACAAGCCGACTGACCCGGACAAGCCGATTGACCCGGACAAGCCGACTGACCCGGACAAGCCGACTGACCCGGATAAGCCGACTGACCCGGATAAGCCGACTGATGATGTTCCCAAGACAGGGGATGAAACAAATTTGACTCTGTGGTTGGTGCTTTTAGGAATTTCCGGCATGGGTACAATTATTACATTGCTGGGGAGCAAACGTAAATATAAAGGCAAACACTGTAAGAGATAATGAAGCTGGCGGCGAGACGGGGTATGAAAGACACCTGTCTCGCCGCTTTTCTTGTGAAAGGGAAGCGCCATGAAAAGAAAAAACAAACTGCGTTCTATATTGCTCCTTGTGTTCAGTGTCTTGTTCTTCGTCTCCGCATATATGGTTTATGGGATCATATCGCAGGCTCACCGAGAGCAGGATAACTTTGAGCAACTGAAAGAAATCGTAAAACAGCCCTTTTTGGCTTTTGACCCATCACAGACGCAGGAGCCACCGGAAACTGACGATGCCTCCTCTCCTTATGCTGCGTTGAAAGAGATAAACCAAGATTTTTGGGGCTGGATTTGTATAGAGGGAACGGAGCTGGACTATCCGGTTATGCACACGCCGAAGAACGGGGAATACTATCTACGGCGGGACTTTGACGGAAAGGATTCCCAGAGCGGTGTTCCTTTCTTGTCGGCCTCCTGCTATGAGGGCTGTGGCAACTACCTCATATACGGGCACAACATGAAAAACGGCTCTATGTTTGCCACGCTTCTCTCCTATGCCGACCGGGCGTACTGGGAGGAACACCCCATCATTCGATTTGATACCCTTGCTGCCTCCGGAGAATACAAGGTACTGGCTGCCTTTTATTCAGAAGCCTATCCGCAGGATGCCGAAGGCGTATTCCGCTACTATCAATATACGGATGTGAGCGATGCTTCCGTTTTTGAGGACTATGTGGATCAGGTACAGAAGGCCGCTCTGTACGACACGGGGGTCATTGCTGTATACGGAGATGAACTGCTGACCCTGTCTACTTGCAGCTACCACACAAAAAACGGGCGGTTTGTTGTAGTTGCACGAAAAGAAGAATCACCGCAACTTGGGTGAAAATACCCTTGATAAATCTCATCTCAAATCGAGATATTGACCCGATACGCAAAAGAGCACGGCATCACCAACCATAAAATTTATAAGGACGACGGATACTCCGGGACGAATTTCAAGCGGCCTGGGTTTCAAGAAATGCTGGCCGATATTGAGGCCGGATTGGTGAGTATGGTGATCGTCAAGGATATGTCCCGGTTTGGGCGCAACTATCTGGAAGTAGGGCTCTACACGGAGGTTCGCTTCCCAGAACTGGGCGTCCGCTTTATAGCCATCAATGACGGTGTGGACAGCGACAACCAGATGGAAAACGACTTCACCCCATTCCGCAACATCATGAACGAGTGGTACGCAAAGGACACCAGCAAAAAACTGCGGGCAGTGTTCCGCAATAAGGGGATGTCCGGCAAACGGCTCTCCACGCACGCCCCGTATGGCTACCTCCGCGGTCAAGATGGACACCTTTTGATTGACGAAGAAACCGCCCCAACAGTGAAGTTGATCTTCCAGCTCTGTGCGGAGGGAAATGGTACAGGGGTAATTGCACGTATTCTGCGGGAGCGCAGCATACCAACCCCTGGGACGATTGAATTTCAGCGCACAGGCCGCACAAAACGCTATCACCCTGATGACCCCTGCGGTTGGAGACCAGAAACTATCGTCAATATGTTAGAGCAGGACGCATATCTGGGGCAGACCAGCAATTTTAAGACATTTCGACCATCCTATAAGGGACAAAAGCGTATCCTCAACCCACCGGGAAAATGGGTGACATTCGAGAACACCCACCCTGCCTTAATCGACAGGGAGACTTGGGATATGGTACGGAAGGTACGTGAGCAACGCCGGAGGCCCACAAGGAGTGGAGAAATGGGCTTGTTTTCTGGGCTGACCTACTGCGCCGACTGCGGAGCGAAACTGTATCACTGCCGCTCTGTCACTTTGACTACAGAGCAGGAATTTTATACCTGCGCGTCCTACCGCACCAGAAGGAAGTGTACTGCCCACTATATCCGGGCGGCGGTACTGGAACAGCTTGTTTTACAGAACTTACAGCGGGTGATGGCCTACGTCAAGGACGACGAGGATAGGTTTGTCCAACAGGTAATGAAGAACAAGCTGGCCGCGCAGAATACCGAACGGGAACAGGCAAAACGTCAGTTGGAAAAGCAAGAGCGGCGGATTAACGAACTGGACACGCTCATTCAGAGATTATATGAGGATCATGTGCTGGGAAAGCTCACCGCAGAGCGGTTCACCAAAATGTCTACGAGATATGAGCAGGAACAGGCCAAGCTGATCACTTCGACGGAGAGCCTGCGTACCCTGGTCGGTTCTGTGGAAGCCGAAGAAGTCAATGTTCAGAGCTTTTTGAAAATCGTAAAGAAGTACACTGAGCCCACGGAATTGACGCCGCTCCTCCTGCGTGAATTTGTAGAAAAGATCGTCGTCCACGCCCCAGATAAATCCAGTGGTCACCGGGTACAGCAGATTGATGTGCATTACAACTTCATCGGAGAGATTGACTTGTCCCCGGAGTACAGCAAAAAAACAACAGCATGACACCAGAGTACCATGCTGTTGTTTGACAGTAAAAGAACTATCTTAAAACTTCTTTATCAGTGACCGTCCACGGACGACGGAACTCTGCGAGGCTCTTGCACAAAATCTAAGGCATTCCTACTTTTTCGACAAGCTGAAGGCGCCTGCGAATGTTCGCAGGCGCCTTTACAATGTCTATGGCGTTTTTAGAATCCTTCTGTGGGATTTCCGATTTTAGGCAGATGGGCGGCAGCGTAATTTCTGGTATGATTGTTGTGATCTTCATTGCATGGTAAGATTCCTTTGTACTTATTAGAAAATCTTTCCCCTTGGGAATCTAACTAAGCAGTGATCGGCGAGACATGTATGGCTCGCAAAAATGGAAAGGCACTCCAACCGGACAGGTAGGGGGCCGCAAAAGTGCGCTTTGATTTGTGATGATGCAAATCGAAGTGCTATTTTTTTGTCCAAATTCCGTTTGAACAGCGGATTTGAGAATAATTTGAAAGGCGGTATTGACCAATGACAGACCAGAAAATTTACGCAGACAACTTCCGATGCACATTTGATGACCCAGGTGATTTCATTCAATTCCTGAAGGAACGGAAAGAGAACAGCCGCTGGATGACAGCACCGTCCCGGAACCTCGTGTTCGAGTCCCTGGAGAAGAACACGCAGATGGGCGAACTGTACCTGAAGCTCTATGACCACGACGGCCGTGCGGAGATTATTGCCGACACGATGGAGAACACCAGCCTGCTGCTCAAGGTCAACGGTGAGACTTACCCTGTGCGATCCTGTGCAATCAAGTCGATTTTGGAACGGGCCCGCATTTCCGGACACGCCCTGAACAAGGTATCCAAGTCGATCTTCACACAGATCCTGAACTACTGCATGGATGTGGCTTCCGGGGACAGTCTCATCAAGGTGGCGGATGACAAGGTTTCTGCAGTACACGGCGGGGACCCGAAGGATTATGCCATTCTGGAGATTCTTCCGCTGGTCCAGTGTGTCCGGTCTATTCTGGATCGAGACTTTGCGGGAAATCATTTCCTGACAGCCAATTTCGACCATTCCATCGTAACAGCCATCTGGAGCTTGGATGGCCAGGCCAATGAGCTGATGGAGACCTACCGGCAGGCCGTTGCGGAAAAGGGTGTGACCGAGGCAATGTCTGCCCGGCCCGGGCTGCGCTTCACTACGTCGGATGTCGGCGTGAGTGCGGCCAATCTGTATCCTATCCTGCTTCTGGGCGGCAGCAATCGAATCATTCCGCTGGGGGAGCCTTTGAAGCTGGACCATAAGAACGGTGCAGACCTGGATGCCTTCGCGTCCAGCATGGATCAGCTCTATGCCTGTTTCAAGGAGTCGATCGAACGGCAGCAACAGCTGCTGAATGTGGAGATCCGCTATCCCTATACCACAATGCTCGGGGTTCTCAAACGTATCGGCATCACCAAGAAAATGAGCTATGAGGTGGCAGACCTTTTCGCCGGCCAGTCTGGTGTAAGTTCTGGATGTAATGCCTATCAGCTCTATCTGGCCATGTCGGATGTGATTTTCCTTGCGCAGTGCGAAGGCGCCAGCGCCTACCGCATTGCACAGCTGGAAGAGAACATTGCGCGTGCTCTGCGCATCAACTGGCATGAGTACGATCGGCCCGGCAACTTCAAGTGGTGAGCGTCATGGGAATCTATCGTGTCCCTTTGGTTTGGCAGATGTATGGGCATATGGATGTGGAGGCCAAGTCATTGCACGAGGCAATCGAGTATGCGCTTGGCCCGGAATGCCCGTTGCCTGAAGGCAGCTATGTGGATGATTCCATCATGGTGGATACCATTGCAATGGAGTGCCACGATGAAGCCCACAGCAAGGAATTTCAAGCGTATTTGAGGAAGAAGGAAGGTGGATAAATGTCTGATTGGGCAAGTGGAATCGTTGATGTGACCGGGACGAAAGCCTCCATTGAGGCGTTCTTGAACCGGTTTCTCTATGATGCTGAGCCACCGACCGTACCGGGCGTAAGATACTTTGCTCGGAGCGTGCTCTATGAGAGCCGCGAAAAGATCCAGGAAGAGCTTGATAGTGTCTTTTTGGATGTGCCGGAAGGCGAAGAGCGGGAGTATCGAGTCTATCCGGAGTTTGCGTGGTCTGCGGCGTATTGCCTTGCGGGGCTCTATTCCATGAAGTATCCCGGACAGTGTGCCGGGTTGGCAGATGCCTGTGTGGAAGACCAGGTTGATGTCATAATCCGCACAAAAGCTGCATCGGGAGGTTTTCAGGAGCTGATCCAATGCAACCGGATCGGTGTCCTCATATGCCAGGCAGATTCACTACACGATGCTCGCTGCAAGAACTGCGGCCAGATCGAGTCCATGGCAGATTTTGAGACCCTGGACGATTTGGAGTGTTCCGAATGCGGCGGCACCGAATTTGAAATGAGCGAGGAGATGTAACTATGGCGCTGGATTTGAATTATAAGCCAATTGCTCTTGTGGATACCTCCACCTTAACAGAGGAAGAGTGGCTTGCCTGGCGGAAGAAGGGGATTGGCGGTAGCGATGTCGCTGCCGCCCTTCATCTTTCCCCATACAAAACGGCACGAGATCTGTACTTCGACAAGATTGGGGTTGAACCAACTGTCGAGCAGCCGGACAAGTCTATCACATTTGCCATTGGCCACCTGCTGGAGGATGTGGTTGCTCAGATCTTTTCCAAGAAGACCGGGTTCACCGTATACCGGGATCAGACGATGTATCAGCATCCGCTTTTCCCGTTCCTGCTGGCTGATGTGGACAGATTTCTTATCCTCCCGGATGGCAGGAAAGCCATTTTGGAGTGTAAGACGGCCCACTACAACATGCAGTATCTCTGGGCCAACGGAAGTGTGCCGCGCCATTACGAGCTCCAGGTGCGCCACTACATGAGCGTTATGAACATCGATGTCGCATACATTGCATGCCTCTTTTCCAACCATGAAGATGATTTCGTGTGGCAGAGAATTGATCGGGACCTTGATGACGAGGAAAACACGATCTACTTCCTGGAGGACTTCTGGAAAAATTATGTCTGCCTGCGTAAAGAGCCTCCGCTGACGGAAAAGCCCGATTTGGTGCTTGAGACCATCCGCAGTTTTTCGGGTCTGGCAGATAAGAATGCTCCCTGCATCCAGTTGGAAGAGCATTTTGCCAGCCGACTGGAACAGATCATCGCGTGGAAAGAGGAGAAGATCGAACTGGATCGGCAATCGCGGCAGTTGGGCAGCAAAATCAAGAGTGCGTATGCCCCAATCGTAGAGCTGATGGGTACCGCATGCAAGGCATCCTGCCAGGGCAATGATGGAATCTATGACGTTTCCTATGCCCCTGGGTATCGGGAAGGCATTTCCAAGACCCAGCTGTCCCAGCTGCGTGCGCAGTATCCGGAGATCTACCGCGATTTTGCGGATGTGACCGAATACCGCACATTCGATGTGAAAAAGAGCAGCCTGTAAAGGGGCTGCAGTACGACTGGTATGCATGACAACACGGATCAAAAAGTTGGAATCAATGAAGATTTGGAGGTGACTGAATTTCTATGACATATGTATGCTCTCCACTGTCGGCGGCCACAAGAGCGGCAATGCTCTCCAATGCGGCCAAGGCAAAGAACTATATGGGGCTGGCAGAACAGGAGTTTGGGGATCGCGCTGTTGCTCCCCACGCCTTCCTGCCGTACCTACTGGATGATGGTGTTCCGGAGGAACGAGCTCTGGCAGTTGAGTTTGGCAAGAAACTGTTGGCGCTGTGCACACGGCTTGTGGTCTATGGATCCAGAGTGTCGGCGGGTATGCAGGGAGAAATTGCTATGGCTGAACAACTCGGAATTCCAATCTACTACCGGACGGAAACCGGAGGGGTGCGGGATGCGATGTAAATTCAGCCATGCAAGGTACAAGGGGCCAGATGGATTCTGTGTGTTCCTGTATCACACCCAGGACCTGCAGGTGCCTGTCGAGGCGAGGAGACACAGCAGATACGGAACGGACTGGGCGCTGATCACTGCTGTGGGATATGGACTGACGGATACCAGCAGTGTGGACGTGGAATTGGAAGGCACATGGCAGAACTCAAAATACGGCATGCAGCTTAATGTTACTTCATGCCGGGAAGTGCTGCCCAACACGGTGGCCGGAGCCATCGCCTATTTGAGTTCAGGACTGATCAAAGGCATTGGCCCTGAAACGGCAAAGGCAATCGTGGCCCGTTTCGGTACGAATGCCATTGCAGTGCTGGACAGTGAGCCGGAGAAACTGCTTGAGGTCAAGGGCATTGCCAAGGCCAAGCTGGAAAAGATCCTGGTATCTTACCGGGCGACCAGAAAACTCCGCGATCTGACGGAGTATCTCGCCCCATTCGGCGTGTCAGTCAAGAAGATCGCCAAGATACAAGAGGTGTTTGGCGATGACAGCCTGGCCATCGTTCGGCGTGATCCATTCCAGCTGTGTAGAATCCGTGGTTTTGGATTCCTGACCGTCGATGAAATCGCGCGCAAGACCAAAGTCAGTCTCAAGAATCCGCTGCGCTTTGCGGGCGCCATTGAATTCCTGCTGGATGAAGCAAAGGGATCCGGGCACCTGTTCCTTCCGCTTGAGAGCCTCTCAGAGCGATGCTATGACCTGCTCAACCGCGACTGTGAGCAGGAGGTCGTTACTCTCGAGGACGTCGCTGCGGCGCTGCAGACGGCCCACCAGGAAAAGCGGATCTACAATGAGAACGGACGTGTTTATCCCTACTTTGAACGGCACTGCGAGGTTCAGACAGCAAAGCGTCTGGTGTCTATGCTGCTATACGGTGAAGCACCCCCAATTCATGGCCTGCGCAGCGAAATTGAGGCGAGTGAACGCGCTCTGCATCAACAGCTCGCCGATTCTCAGCGCAGAGCCGTGGAACTATGTCTGACGCAGCCGGTGTCCATCATAACGGGCGGACCTGGCGTGGGCAAGACTACGACCCTACGGGTGATTCTGGATATCTACCACCGCACGCAGCCGGACAATGAGATCCTGTTGGTGGCGCCTACTGGCAAAGCCAGCAGACGCATGAGTGAGCAGACTGGATTTCCAGCCTATACGCTCCACGCCGCCATGGGAATCAAGTATGACGATGATCTGGAATCAACGGATTTTGATCTGCTGTCTGCGGATTTTGTTGTGGTGGATGAAAGCTCCATGGTGGATATGCGCTTGGCCTACGCGCTATTTGAGCGGTTAAAACCAGGGGCACAGCTGGTGCTGGTGGGAGATCCCGATCAGCTGCCTTCTGTCGGCCCAGGGAATGTGCTGCGTGAGATGATCCGCAGCCAGATGATTCCGACAGCCGTGTTGGACATTGTGTTCCGCCAGGCATCCAATAGCCGAATTGCGCTGAATGCGCAGGCGGTCAACCATAACGATACCCGGCTGCAGTATGGGCCGGATTTTGCGTTTTATGATGTGGCGGACAGTGAAGCGGCAAATCAGCTGATTCTAAAATGCTATTTTGAAGAAGTCTCAAAACACGGCGTAGAAAATGTGCAGATCCTATCTCCTCAGCGTAGAAAAGGAGTCGTCTGCTCCAATCGCCTGAATGAGCAGATCCGTGAGATAGCGAATCCGCCTCGTATCGGAGTCCGGGAAATCAAATGCGGAGGAAGGCTGTTTCGGGAAGGAGATCGCATTATCCAAACGAAAAGTGAGGGTGATGTCTCCAACGGAGATGTCGGGGTAATCACTGCCATTCGTGAGGATGGCGAGGGGGAACCCACAATCCACATCCGGCTGCTGGACGGTCGAGAGTTCGAGTATTCTGCAGACATGCTGGAAAAAGTGGATCTTTCATATTGTATCAGCATCCATAAAAGCCAGGGCGCTGAATTCCCGGTAGTCATCATCCCGATACTGAAGGAGCACTACATCATGCTGCGCCGAAATCTGCTGTATACCGCGATTTCCCGAGCCAAGGTAAAAGTGATCCTGATTGGTCAGAAACAAGCGGTCTTTATGGCCATTCACAAGAGTGATGTGGACAAGCGTAATACCATCCTGTCCGATCGGATTGTGGCCTACTATGCCCGCGAGAAACAGAACTTGGTTGGTTAAGTCCGGAGGAACAGGCGGTAACAATGCCCCTGTTCCTCCATCAGAATGGAGGTTATTTTATCATGACGGAAACTGTGACAAAGAAAATCCCTACGATCAATGCGGTTGAAGGATTTGACCCGGCGGAATTTACTCGGCAACTGCCCAACGAAGATGGCAGCACAAGCCTTTATCTGGACGTGAAATACAGACTTCTGTGGTTCCGTCTACACCGGCCCCAGGGCAAGATCGTGCCGGACATCGTCCATGTTGACGAGAAGTCGGCTGTTGTAAGCTGCAAGCTGTACGAGGATAAAGCGGATGCCGCCGATCAATTCCTGGCGCAGGCCTCAGCTCAGAGATTCTGCTCTGAAGAAAAGTACGGCGACCGCTATCTGGAGATTGCAGAAACGGCGGCAATTGGACGCGTGCTGGCGGCTGCCGGTTATGGCACACAATTCTGCGGCAATACGGATATGCTGTCCGGCATTATCGCAGATGCACCCATTGAAATGATGGATGCGGAAGAGGATGTGCCGGCGACTCAGATCAGCAGCAGTACTATACCCCAGCCGGCGCCCGCTTCGGTAACCCCGAGTCCTAAGCCGATTCCCACTACACAACCGCCCCAGCAGACTACGCCCATGTCTTTGGATGACTATCTGAACACCATGACGCTGGAGGATGCCAAGGCAGTGAAAGTGGATTGTGGCTATAATGCCGGAAAGACGCTGGGCGAGGTGGCGATGCGGAAACCCAGTGATCTGGATTGGTATGTTCAGAAGTACAATGGGCGAAATCTGGCGCTGAAGGCCGCTGCGATCCTTCTGGTCAATGCGGCAGCTCAGAGAGCCAGCTAAGGATGCAGCCCGTGAGAAGAGGTGATGCTATATGGGTGTTTCCAATCATCTGCCATGCAATATTGAAGATGTGGTAGACTTGCTCAGCATTCCGGTCGTTCGCAGTTCCGGGACACAACTGCATTGCAGATGTCCGTTCTGTGATGACCGGAAGGCGCACCTCAATATCAATCTGAGCAAAAATGTGTTTCGCTGCAATCGCTGTGGAACGGGCGGCGGTGTACTGCACCTCTACGCTGAAGTGAATAACATCTCAATAAACACAGCGTATGAGGAACTGTGCCGGATTTTCCGGTCGGGAGAAAAGGCACCGGAGCATCCAGTCCGCAAGGCTCAGACGAAGGTAAAGCAGAGTAAGCCGGCCCTTGAACTGGCCTCCGTTGAGGCCCGGGACAATACCTACAGCAACTTGCTCTCCATGCTTTCCCTGGGCACCGCTCACCGGGAATCCCTTTTGGGACGAGGACTCTCTGGCAGCGAAATCATACGGCTTGGTTATAAAACTACGCCGGCTGTCAGATCCGCTAAAATCGTGACGGAGTTGCTGGAGCGTGGCTGTGACTTGAAAGGTGTGCCTGGTTTCTATGTGGATGAAGAGACCGGACAGTGGAAACTGGATATTCGAGCCACCGGTATCATGGTTCCGGACAGGAACTGCGAAGGGCAGATTGAGGCTATCCAAATCAGGTTGGACAAGGATACTCATTCCAAGTTCAACACACTGACCAGTGTGGACAAGTATTATGGGGCGACGGCTTCGTGTTGTCCACATTTTGCTGGTGTAACCGGTGAGGAAGATGCCGTCTATCTGACGGAGGGCGTGATGAAGGCCGACATTGCTCGATACTTTTCCACAGTTCTGGGCCATCCCTGTGCATTCGTTGGGTTAACCGGTGTCTCAAATATCAATCAGTATGTGCGAATGCTTGAGGAACTGAAGCGATTTGGGATCAATACCATCAAAGTTGCCTTCGATATGGATCTCCATGTGAATGAAAATGTTCGCAAAGCTCGTGATCGAGTGATCCAGGTCGGATGCGAAAATGGATTCGAGGTTATCCCAAAACGCTGGAGTTCGAACTATAAAGGGATTGATGATCTGCTGCTCTCCTTTATTGAGCGCCGGCGGATCACGGATTCGATTTTTGGAAGGTTATAAGCAAAGGGGACTGTGTATGGAGACATACGCAGCCCCCTTTCTTACCGTATGAGTGGAGGAATTTAACCATGGAAGAATTGAAAATCTTTTTTTCTGATTTGAATGAGGAGACACAGCAGCGTGTCCTGAAATTCTACGGCATTGCTGATCCAAAAGAGGGCAATTTCGATTCGGATATTGTCCCGCTGTTTATCCTGGAGTGCCCTGAGGAGGGAATGTGATATGGGATACAGAAGCAACTTCTTGCTGACGGCAAAACCGATGACGGAAGATCTCTATCAGAGAATCAGCGATGAACTGAAACAGTATGTTCCGTACATCATGTGTGAGTGCATGGAAGACGGGGCTGGAGTTTGGCTGAATGAGGACGATACATGGTATAGTTGCCAGAGTGATATGATTCAGCTCTCCAAAGACTTCCCTGACACTTTTTTTGAACTGTCTGTCGAAGGTGAAAATCACAACGATGACTGGAGAGCCTATTTTTCCGATGGTAAGTATCAGGTCAACGATGCCCTGCGGCTGTTCTGGCCATTTATCCCAAATGAACTGCGCAAGGATCACTCGGACGAGGACGCTTTGGACTATGACGGTTGTGTCAGGCTTGAGCATCTGAAAGTGACAAGGGCAGCAATTTATCATAGCCTTCGAATACTCTTGGCAAAAGACGAAAAGGACTTTCCATGGGATGAAGATTTGATCCAGGCAGCTGAGGCCATGTGCAGAGAATTCCTTACATCAAAAGGTTTTGCAGTTCCGGCGGCTGAGCAGCCTGATGGCAAGCAGGAAAAAGACGGAGGAAACGATGATGAACGAGAAAAAACATGAACGCTTTATCCGCATTGTTGAGCGGCGTATGGATGTCCTGATCAACGATTTTGAGAAGTTGGGAAACTGCGCTTCCAAGGTGTCGTATGACTATACCGAAGAAGAGGTTGAGCGCATTGTGGAGGAGCTGGAACGGCAGGTTGCGCTGTTGCGTGAACGCTTCGCTGGAAAAAAGAACTTTTCACTTTCGGCGGATACCACTACACAGAGTCGATAGATAATCTGTATAGAGGCAATCACAACAGTTGCCCAAGCATAATCCAAAAGGACAAAGACGCCTGTGCTGAGCATAGGCGTCTTTCATTTTGGGCCAAAGCATAGGGGAGCACCAGAATTACAATGAAAAGGCCGAAGAAAGGGGCAAGGTTCAGTTTACTTTTTCTCCATTTATATAAAGGGATATTTTATGCTCAGTCAGGAGGTGTTTCTCTTGGAACTCTACTCGCGCAGTCAGGCTGCTGCCATGTTGGGAATCACAGTACGGAAACTGGATATGCTTCGTGCCAATAGATTGATTGGCTATTACCAGCCATACCCTGGAGGGAAGGTACAGTTTTCGCAGGCTCATATTGAGAAGTATCTCCAGCGGATTGAAAAGCCGCCCAGGGCAATTACCAAGTCCAGATAGGGTGGTCACCTTATCAGAAAACAGCACGCGCGGCAGAAGCCTTGCCACGTGTGCTGTTCTATTGCATTCCCAAATACTGCATCCTTATCCAAGAGACACAGTCAGCTTACTACCATTTTGGGAGGGCACTCGTAACCTCTTTTGTAACCTCAAACGTAAAAATTAAGTTTTGTAACCTCTAAATAACCCTATATATTGTGTCCAAAATTAGTCTAATGAACTATATATAGTACCACGTTGCAACGACGGAATGCGAATGGCAAAAAACAAGTTTAGAACAATTAGATAAAAAAATCCCGGAAAACCGAAGTTTTCCGGGAAAATTTGAAACATTTTAGCGCTTGGAGAACTGGGGAGCACGCCGCGCGGCCTTCAGACCGTACTTCTTGCGCTCCTTCATACGAGGATCGCGGGTCAGGAAACCGGCGCTCTTCAGAGCGGGACGGTACTCCTCATTCATCTGCAGCAGGGCGCGGGCGATGCCGTGGCGGATGGCGCCGGCCTGTCCGGTCACGCCGCCGCCGGTGACGGTGGCGACCACGTCCACCTTGCCCACATTCTCTGTGGTGACCAGGGGCTGACGGACCAGCAGCTTCAGGGTATCGAGGCCGAAGTAGTCGTCAATGTCGCGGCCGTTGATGGTGATGGCGCCGGTGCCGTTGGGGAAGAGGTGGACGCGGGCCACGGAGGACTTCCGGCGGCCAGTACCATAGTGGTAAGGCTTTTTGCTCTTATACATGTTCGAAATTCCTCCTTATTCCTGGGTCCAGGACTCGGGCTTCTGAGCAGCGTGCACATGCTCAGCGCCGCGGTAGATCTTCAAGCGGCTCAGGGAGTCCTTGGTGATGATGTTGCGGGGCATCATGCCGCGGATGGCCAACTTCATGGCCAGCTCGGGCTTGTCCTGCATCAGCAGGCGGTACTTGGTCTCATGCAGGCCGCCGGGGTAGCCGGAGTGAGTGCGGTAGTACTTCTGCTCCAGCTTCTTGCCGGTGAGGACGGCCTTCTCGGCGTTGATGATGATGACGAAATCGCCGCAATCGGCGTGCGGGGTGTACTCGGGCTTGTGCTTGCCGCGCAGCAGGGTGGCAGCGGTGGCGGCAGTCTTACCCAGGGGCTTGCCCGCCGCGTCCAGAATGTACCACTTGCGGACGATGTTGCCCTTGTTGGCCATAAAAGTGGACATGGTCTAACCTCCAATTTGTACTTCTATGATAAATTTGGTCCAAACATGATTGACGCCCCACTCTTGCCGAGTGGAGCGTTTTGTATTATATCCCATAGGGCCCTAGGTGTCAACAGGTTTTCAGATGTTTTTTAATTTAGAATTTGAAATCTTCTGTTTTCGCAGAAATACTCTTGAATACTGCGGAATACTCAATTCTGTTTTTCAATTTTATCCGATGCGCTATCGCCCAGACAGTATTCGATCATGCTGATGACCACGTTATTGAAGCTGGTGTCGTTTCCTTTGGCCAGGGCCTCTACCTGGGCGGCGAGCGCCTCAGAGATGTAGAGCGTCTTGTAGACGGCCTGCACCTTCTTTTTTGTCGGCTTCGGCTGAAACGGCATAGAATCACTCCCTTATAATATTCTATGCAACAAATATATTTCAAATATAAACCAGATATTTCTGGTGTAAATAAAAAGGAAATATGACAGACAATTTTTGACAGCATCCGACACGGCCCTGGGGTTAATCTGAAATGGGGGAAGAGCGCATGAAAAAAATCTTGAAAATACTGCTGATTCTGGCTGCCGCGCTCCTGCTCCACCTTCTGGCGGGGAGCGCGGGCCTGTTCCGGGCCGTGGGGACCCAGGGGCAGGCCGCCGTCCGGGTGTGCATCTGGAGCGGGGCCGGTTTTTTCTGGGTGGCGATCCTGCGCGGCGGAGGATAATGGGGATTCCAGACGAAGGAAAAATATGATAGAATGCTGTCCAGGCAGAGTAAAAATGCGCTGAGACAGGAATGATATCATGATGAACCAAATTTTGAGCTATGTCCGCCGCTGTGTGGAGGACTACGACATGATCCAGGCCGGGGACCGGGTGGCCGTCGGGGTCTCCGGAGGCAAGGACTCCCTGACTCTGCTGGCGGCCCTGGCCCGGCTGTCCGCTTTTTATCCAAAGCCCTTCACTGTGGAGGCCTTCACCCTGGACATGGGCCATGCCGACGGCCGGGAGGGGATGGACTTCTCCGGGGTGGATGCCTACTGCCGGGAGATCGGCGTGCCCTTCACCCTCCTCCACTCGGAGATCCACCACATCATCTTCGACCTGCGGAAGGAGAAGAACCCCTGCTCCATGTGCGCCAAGATGCGCCGGGGGGCCCTCCACAGCGCCTTGCAGGAGC
>ENA-UOIV01001469-UOIV01001469.1-human-gut-metagenome-genome-assembly--contig:-C59-NODE-1469-length-19688-cov-70.092956_pt1 | contig 19688 bp, 16 predicted proteins | sample MGYA00242333_ERZ723880 | MGnify/ENA metagenome assembly ERZ723880 | reverse complement strand
AATATAGAGAAAAAGTTTTTCAGAAGCTTTCGTAAAATTTTAAAGTAGCAAAATAAACCTAAGGAAAGGGCCGCTTTTTTGCGGCCTTTTCCGCAGCCAAGAAAGGTGGTGAACCGTATGGGTTACCCATACATTGTGTTTGCAGATAAGAGCTCTTTGGACTTTGGGCTGATCCTTGCAACCCTTGGGGAAGACAGCTTTGAGAGCGTTTCGGGCGCAGACAACGAATGGATTACAGGCGAGGTTGCCTGGGAGCCCTGCAAAATTGTTTACGGCGTAAGGCAAAACGGCACGGTTTCCTTTTCTTTGACGCTGGTGTCTGAGGATGTTATCCCCTTTACCGCCCTGTGCGAAATACAGCAGTGGCTTTTTAACCACGACAAGCCGCAAAAGCTGCGGATTATTGACGGGGACAGAAACGACTATTATTACCTGTGCGTTTTAAAGCACGACGTAATTTTGCGCGACGCGCGCGGAAGATGCGGTATACGCTTTGAGGTGGAAAGCATCTCCCCTTACGCATATAAGGACCCGGTCACCTTAAGCTACACCCTGGGCAGCCAGAAGGATTTCACAGTGGATATAGACACCTGCGAGCTTTACGGTGTGAGGCCGACCATTGAACTCAAGCAGTCTACAGCCCCGTCTGCAGACACCCATATTTACCTGAAAAACACAACAACCGGCTGCATGATGGACATCAGCCAAGTTGCGGGGACGAGCATGGCGGTAGACTGCGCCAAGGGGGTTATTACAGGAGCAGGTAATGAAGCGATTGTCTCCCTTACCGCGCCTGCATCTGACCCGGACATGGTCATGGGTTTTTTAACGCTTGCAAATGGGCGCAACGAATTGTCTGCCAGCAGCAACACCAGCCAGGTGAAGATCACCTATACACCGGCAAAGATGATAGGAGGAATATAACCGGATGGGAACGTTTAAAAGCATAGGCAACCTGATCAGAAGCCAAAAGCGGCAGCCGGACATTGCCATTGCAAGGCCCGACTTTACCGTGCTTGGTTACATTACCAACTACCAGAATCTGTCTTTGTCGCTGCGGCTTACGGAACAATCGCAAATTACCTTTGAGGTTGCACGCCGCTATTATGACAAGGAAGCGGGCGTATACCAAAAAAACGCCTGCACGCAGCATTTGTCGCGCTTAAAGCTTTTGTTCCTGTCTGGCATCGGCTGGTTTATGATTGATTCTGTCAGGGAAATTTCTGACGGAATTTCTGAAAAGTACGAGGTCACGGCATTTTCTTACGAATACGGCCTGTGCTTTCGAGACGTTGAAATTTACAGCAGATTATCTGCCGGTGAAGGCACCATAGAGCTCACGCTGGAACGGATTTTAAACCGCGTATGCGAAAGCAGCAACTGGAGCGTTGGTCATCTGACAGAAGACTGCGGGGCCATGCAGCGAACCTTTGCACAGCTTATCCAAAACAACTGGTATGACTTTTTAAAGGGAGATGTGGAAGATTCCTTTGATGTAATCCTTGTGTTTGATTGCATGGAATTTAAAATCAACGTGTACACACAGGAGGACATACAATCCCTTGACGAAAGCGGCCAGTATTTAAGCTATGGAAATTTGCTCAAAGATGCAGAGATTGAGCAGCTCAACGACCCCGTAAGCACGGTACTGACGGTGACTGGCGAAAACGGACTGACGATAACGCCCGTCAATCCGCTTTGCATCAATAAAATTTACTGCTTTACACCGTATATGACAAGCGAATGGATGGAGCCGTCGCTGATTCAGGCAATTACAAAATGGCAAAATAAGGTTGCCGGGTATGAGAGCGTGGTAAAGTATTTATCCTGGGCTGTGCAGAGCATGATGGAAACGCGCAGCGAGCTGGAAAAGGAGCGCTTAAATTATGCAGCGGACGCAGAAAAATACCATGAGCTATACAATACGCTGCCAAGCAGCACTGCTACAAACGCACAAAAAATGATTTACCTGGACAATTATAAGACCTATTCCAATTTAAGGGAACACCGACAAAGCTGGATTGATTTGTATGACGATATGATCTATACGCTGCAAGGGAGCGGATACTCCCCGCTCGAGGGAACCTACAGAGGACAAAATGAAATGAAGGACCTGACCGGATATTTAACCGAGACTGTAGATATGCTTGAGCAGGACTTCAACGGTGAAGGTTCAGGGGGATTTTCTAAATTATCGTACCATGTTTTAAACGATAATCCGAACGCCCCCGGCACTTGGATCGAATATTCTTTTGTATACCAGGAAATCACCTATACCAGGCTGCAGATTCTTTCAAAATGCTGCTCCAGCGCGGCGGCTAGTGGTTTTCAGCAAATGATCAATAACGAAAAGGAAATCCCAAACCTTGCCATGCTGCCGCACATTTGCGCCATAGACAACCGCTGCACAAATGCAAACGGCCAGTTTTTGGAAGTATGCCCTGTAGGACTGGAAAGAAATTTTACAGATGATCAGCTGGAAATTTTAAAGAATTATTTTTTTGAATCCAGCTACGAAAACAGCTTGTACCGCCTTTCAAACGACGACAGCAAGGGCTCTTATTATGGGAAGGTCAACACAGCGGAGAAATTATATCAGGACGCAAAAAGCAAAATTGCAGAAATGGCAAAAATTTCTTATTCCTTTGAGCTGAGCGCTGAAAACTTTCTTGCGGACAAAGCGTATAAAAACATTGCCGACAAGCTGCAGCTGGGTTCAACACTGAACGCAGAGCTGTTTAAGGGCAGCTGGTACAGCGTTGCGCTTGTTGGCGCGGACATCCATTTTGAAAGCCCCGATCACTTTAAAATGCTGTTTGCCAACAAATACAAAATAAAATCGGACAAAGCAACGCTCAGAGAGCTGCTTGCCGGCCGGCAAGTATCATTTTAAAAAAAGAAAGGAGAACGCACATGGTAAATAAACAAATTCATCTATATGCATGGAAGGAGAACAACATCCATTTGCTTGCTGCAAGCGGAGAAGCAAAGGACCGTTGTGTTTCTTTTGTGCTTTTTGACTCCGACAGCTCCTCCCCTGTGGACCTGACAGGTAAAAGCGCCATTTTTATTTGCAAGCACCCCTTGCAGAAAAATCCGGTGCGCATAAACGGTTCTGTAACAGACGCTGAAAACGGCGCGGTAGACGTGGTGATTCCGTCTGATATTTGCTTTGAGCCCGGAAGTGTTGACTGTGTTTTGGCTGTAAGCCAAAACGACGGCTCTGTTTTAAAATTTGTCGGAATCGTAATCCATGTAAAGGAGGGCCTGAATCTGGAAAGCGCTATGCAAAACAGCGGCAAATACGACGCTTACTTAAGCATAGTGGACGAGGTGCAAAATTTAAAAACAATTGTAGAAAGCTCCGGCAGCATTCAGGAGGTTATTGTTGCAAGAGGAGAATACGACAGCTTAAACGACCGCCTGGAAGCGTTTTCTGAATCTGTGGATGCCGTTGATACCGATTTGGACAACGCAAAGGACATGGAGGAAACGCTCTCTGCGCGCCTTTCCAAAATGGAAAAAGGTACGCGCGCCGACTTTATGGGCCCCAGAGGCAAAAACCTATTTAATCCGGATAAGGCGCTGCTTCATACCACTTTGGATGCAAACGGCGCGCCTTATGCAAGCGGCGGATATATGCTTACAGATTATATCCCGTTTACACTCGGTACGAAGCTTTATTTTTTTAATGCTTCCAGCTCTTCTGCCGTTAGCAGCCTGAAGGCCGCCGTATACAAGGCAGATAAGAGCTACCGGGCTGATACCGTTGCTTCGGCTACCTATACCTGCACAAATGAAGAAAACGCTTATATTCGTATTGTATTTCCTTCAAGCTATTTCAATACGCTGATGATCCAGCATACCGCCAGCTATACGGGCTGGGAAGCCTATAAGCCTTCTGTTTTGCCGGAATATCTGCCGCAGGGGCTTGACACCGCTGTAGACAGCATTGTAGAAAACGCGGCGGACATTGCGCAACTGCAGATTGACCTGGCGGACAAGCTGCCGCTGCATTTTATAATCGGGACAGGGTTTAACCTGAACGATGAGGAAACCATATACACCAGAGGGTACTACATCTTCTTTCATCTTCCGCCGAAAAATAGTGCTACTGGCATGCCGCAGGATGCGCCGCAGGGTGTATACAAGCTTGAAAATTTTCGGCTTGCAGAAGGCATGCCGTACCGCTTTGTACAGACGCTGACCCTTTTGTTTGGCGGAAACATTGGGGATGATGCTTCTGTTACAGCGAAAACATACGTGATGAAACGCACGGCGGTCCTTGATCCATACCCTTCTGTAAAGTATTCCGACTGGGTACAGGCATTGCCGGAGATCATCCCGGAAAACTGTGCGTTTATGCAATTTGACCCGAACGGGCAGCTGCTGTATGAAAGCCAGTATACTTACCTGGGTTATATATACGATCAAAACGGCAACAAGGTTTACGGTAATTATCCAACCATTAAATACGATAAAACATATTTTGATTTTGAAAACCGTATATACAGAATTGCATGCAACACCTATGTTACGTTCTGGACGGCGGACGGGACATTTGTGGACGGCTATGCACGCACATCTGTTTCCGCAACAAACCCGCTTACCATTACAGACATAGACGAGGACTACGACTATATCCTACTGGGGCTTGTGGGCGCAGACAAGCGCATGTACGGGCTGCCAAAGGGTACACTGCTTGCAAAATTCAAGGAAATATTTGCAGCAAATTCTCCAAACCTGTACCGCCTGGAGAATACAGTCCTTGACGCTACATTGCTCAAAGGATATCAGGTCTCTCCCTGCGGCAACCTAATCGACCGTAAAGCCATTACCCAGGGCATCTCCCTCAACAGCTCGGGCACAGGCATATCGGAACATAATGAGACAGATTTTATCCCGGTCGACCCAACAAAGAAATACCGGCTGAATTTTAAAGCGATCCCGGTCTTTTACGATGAAAACAAGGATTTCATCAGCGGCTACAACGAAACCGTGGCAACGCCTGAAAATACGCAGGCGCTGCAGGTACCGGAAAACGCCGTATATATGCGCACGATGATCTATGACAATCAGCTCGACACAGCGGTGCTTGCAGAAAATAACTATTTCCAAAACGACCTTCCAACCTATTATACGCTAAACGGCGTAGGCGACATTGGCGCGCACATTGCAAAAAAGGAAAACGACCCGCTGTATGGTACAACCGCCATATTTTTTGGCGACAGTACAACCGCAGGGTCGGGCGATGCGGCCGGCGGCTGGCCAACGTGGATCTATAAGCGTAATTTGTCCATGCATTGCATCAACTGTGGCGTATATGGGGCTACCTTTGGCAGCGCAAGCGCGCAATGGTTTGATGGAGCAGACAATCAGGCGGGCTTACCGGACGAGGCCGATTACGTCATTATTCAGGCATATACCAACGGCATGTATGGGGAAAGCCCGCAAAAGCCGGTCGGCACAGTCAGTGAATTTGATTATACTGTAACCGCCAGTACGGCGGACACAACCACCTACAGCGGCGAGGCCGAAAAGTTTGTGCTGCAATGTTTGAGCCGCTGGCACGGGAAAAAGCTTGGGATGATCATCGGGTATAAAGCGACAGCGCATCTTGCGCAGAACAGTCCATACCGGCAGTTTGCAGAGCAGATACGCGTATTATGCCGTAAATACAGCATCCCAGTGTTGGATTTGCAAAACAGCAGCACAATCCCATGCTACACGCAGGATCAGATCGACACCTATTTTTATAAAGCCACCGGGCAGGAGCACGGCGACGGAGTGCACTTAAATGCAAAGGGAAACGCGATCGTTTCTGCAAAAATAGAAGCATGGATGAAAACACTGTAAAGGAGGTGAAAAAGTATGACATATAAAAACTGCAAAATTCTGATCGAAGCGGGACGCTATGCGTATGAAAACATGTTTTCAATGCTCGACCTGTTTTTGCTTGTAGGCAGGATCACACAGGAGCAGTACATAGAGCTTACCGGCATGCTGGCAAACACGGATGTACCGCAGACACCTGCAACGGATGAGCAGACGGAAAGCACAATGACAGAAGATCCCGAGCAGACAGAAAGCGCAACAACAGAAGATACCGAGCAGACAGAAAGCGCTACGACAGAAGATACCGAGCAAACAGAAAGCGCTACGACAGACAACCAGCAAACAGAGGCAACTGAATAACAAAGGAAGTGGAACAATGGCAACACAAAGAGAAGCCGTAATTGCCCTTGCAAAAAAAGAATTGGGCTATAAAGAAAGCTCCAACGGCTGGACCAAGTTTGGGCAGTGGTATGCAGAATATATGCATTGTGAAAACCAGGGCTTTGAAAACGCCGACTGGTGCGCCATGTTCTGCGCATGGTGCATGCAGAAGGCCGGACTTACTTCCGGCCAGACGGTCTTCACGGCAAGCGCAGGCCCCACAGGCGAAGCGCTTTGGAAAGACAAGGGGCTTTGGAAAAATGCATCCTATACGCCAAAGGTGGGCGACCTGATCCATTTTACCTGGGGACACGTGGGGCTGGTGGAAAAGGTAAGCGGCAATACCGTACATACGATTGAAGGCAATTACAGCAACACGGTTGCACAGCGCAGCTACAGCTTAAGCTACAGCGGGATACGCGGCTATGCCGCGCCAAAATACAAGGAGGAAAGCGGGGAAAATTATATGGAAGTTGCAAAAGGCGACATCAACAATTTTGCGTACAGTGTAAAATCAGACCTAAAATACCTAAAGCTGCTGGGGTACATCAAGACGTCTGTTGACGACAAAACGGGGTATGGAACAGGGTCTGAAAAGGCCGTCAAAGAATTCCAGGAAAAGGCCGGGCTTACAGTTGACGGAATCGTCGGGGAGAAAACCCTGCGTAAAATGCGCGAGGTTATTACAAAACAGCTCAATACCGCAAAATCTGCGCTTGGTGCGTAAGGCGGTGGAAAGATGCCAACGGATTTCTGGATTGCCGTCCTTGCCCTTGCAGGCACGCTAGTTGGCAGCGGCGGCGGAATTTTGGCGGCAAGCCGCCTGACAAATTACCGGATCAAGCAGCTGGAAAAGCGCGTGGAAAAACACAACAGTGTAGTGGAGCGGACTGCGCTTTTGGAAAAAGAAATCAACGTAGCCAACCACAGAATTAAAGATCTGGAGGAAGAGATGAGGAAAAATGAATATTAACTGGAAGGTAAGAATTAAAAACCCGGTCTTCTGGGCAGAGGTCGTTGTATCTGTTTTTGCGCCAATCCTAGCTTATTTGGGATGGAGCTTTTCCGATTTGACCACTTGGAGCAAGCTTTATACACTGCTTGTACAGGCGGTTTCAAATCCGGTGGTTGTTGTTTCCGTACTGGTCAGCTTATGGAATACCATTAATGATCCTACCACCGCGGGCCTTGGGGACAGTAAAAACGCTATGGATTATAAAGCACCGAAAAAATCGTAATGCTATGGGCAGAGAAATTCTCTGCCCATTTTTTTACGGATTTTATAATAAGCTGGCGGATAGTGCGCCATACAGATTCTTCTTTTTTCCGGAAAATACTTGTTATTTCTTTTTTCTGTGTTAAAATGATAGAAAATGACATGCGGTGGTGTTTTTTATTGTTTGCAAATGTGATTGACCTGGAAGAGATCACTTTACAGGACCTGCAAAAAATTATTGACCTTGCCGGTGAGATCAAAAAATCCCCTGCCGCCTACAGCGAAAGCTGCCGGGGCAAAATACTGGCAACGCTTTTTTATGAGCCCTCTACCAGGACACAAATGTCTTTCCAAACCGCGATGATGCGCCTTGGCGGAAATACAATCGGGTTTGACAACCCCATGAATTCTTCCGTTGCAAAGGGAGAAAGCTTAAAGGATACTATAAAAATTGTAAGCGGCTATGCCGATATTATTGCCATGCGCCATCCGCTTGAGGGCAGCGCGAGGGCGGCGTCGCTTTATTCTTCTGTTCCTGTCATCAACGGCGGCGACGGCGGGCACCTGCACCCAACGCAAACGCTTACCGACCTTGTAACGCTTTATAACGAAAAAGGGCGTTTGCACGACTTATGCATTGGCCTGTGCGGTGACCTGAAAAACGGACGCACCGTTCATTCGTTCATAAAAACCATGTCGCATTTTCGCGGCAACCGTTTTATTTTGGTTTCTACCAAAGAGCTGGGAATTCCCCATTATATTAAGGATGCTTTACACGCGGCCGGTTGTAATTATACGGAAATCACCACTTTAAAGGAAGCAATTCCTCTGCTGGATGTTCTGTACATGACCCGCATTCAGCGTGAACGGTTTAAAAACGAAGCAGAATACCAAAAGCAGCGCGGCGTATATATTTTGGATACGGAAAAGCTAAGCTTTGCAAAGAAGGACCTGAAAATCCTGCACCCACTGCCCCGCGTGGATGAAATTGCTGTTGAGGTAGACGACGACAGCAGAGCCATCTATTTTGACCAGGCGGTATATGGGATGTATGCGCGCATGGCGCTGATTCTGCTTATGCTGCAGGCCCCTTCTGTGCAAAAAAGCGAGACGCCTGCCTCTACCCACCTGCACCGCTGCAACAATCCAAGGTGCATAACAAGCACAGAGCCGTATCTTCCGTATATTTTTAAAGACAACGGGGACATGTTGATATGCAATTATTGTGAAAACAGAATGCTGATTTAAAAAAGCGCCCCCTATTCCCGTTGGGAATAGGGGGTGTTTTATTCTGTCCGCAGCGCCGTTACAGGGTCTTTTGCTGCTGCTTTTTTGGAAGGGATCAAACCACCAAGCAAAGTTAACGCCATACTTAGCAGAATCAGGATTACAGCACCCATGACCGGGAGCGAGGCGTTGACCGCTTCAGAGCCGGTTACCGCATGGATGATTGCATTTCCAGGAACCAAAAGCAGCAAGGTGATGCCAACACCAAGCAGCCCGGCGCACAGGCCGATAATAAAGGTTTCTGCATTAAATACCTGGGAAATATTGCGTTTGGAAGCGCCGATCGCACGCAAAATCCCAATTTCCTTTGTGCGCTCCAAAACAGAAATATAGGTAATAATACCGATCATAATAGAGGACACAACCAGAGAAACGGCCACAAAGGCAATAAGCACATAGGTAATGACATTTACGATTGTGGTAACAGAGGACATCAACAGCGCTACATAGTCTGTATACGCAATCCGATCTGCTTCTGCAGCAGAAGCGTTATAATCCGTAATGCATTGTGCAATGGAATCCTTGGCTTCAAACGTGTCGGCATAAATGTTAATTGATGAGGGCGCGTCCAGGCTGACAACTCCGAAGGCTTCCATGTTATCGTCATAGCTTCCCGGGGAAATATAGGCGTTGTAAATGGAAAGCAATACGTCGTCCTGTGGATTTTCCAAATAGGTGTCCAGCATGGCGGCAAGTTGTGTTTCGCTTGCCGCCAGCATATTAGAAAGTGCGTTTGGATCATCCGCATAAACCGTCTGTAAAATTTCTTTACAAAGTTTTGCCTTATCGGAAACACCTAAATTGGCAAGGTAGGTTTTTGTATCTGCAATCTTAGCGGCGTCATCTTCCGGTTCAAATGTCATGCCATTGAGGACATTGACCGTTTTATCCTCCTCCTGCGCCTTGACGACGCTGCTTTCATTTGTATAATCAATCAAATAGTCTGTCAGTGCTTTTGTATACCCAAATGTTGATTGGATGGTTACGTTTGCGGCATCCTCTTTGGGCCGGATTACACCAGTGATTTTCAGCTCAACAGCGCTTTCAAGCAAATTTTTTATTTCTGCTTCGTCTTGGGTAATCTGATCAAACGTGCCGTTTTGGTTTGCAACATAAGTGTCGCACGCGGGGACCATATAAAAGCTTTTTCCGCAGATCTCTTCATAGCTCCATTTTTCCGTTTCGGTTTCAATCTTTTCACCGTTTTTTATTTTTTCCATCAGCTCTTTGTATGCGGAGGACGGCAGAACGCCGATTTCATAAAGTGTAGTTGTGGGAATTTCGTTGTTCTTATCCAAAACCAAAACCACTTCATTGTATTCTGCAGGCCAGGATCCATACAGGACGTCATAGTTATCGGTAACGGCGCTGCTGATAACGCTGCCGCCGCTTCCCGGCATTAGCTCTGCAAAATTTCCGGATGCCCCCAACTGCGTGCCGGATGCCTCGCCTATGTTGCCCATAGCGTTGAAGGATGTACTTGTGGAGCTTTCCAGCGTGCTTCCGTCGGTATTTACAAGCACGCCTTCAGGGTCATACGTATAAACACAGAACTTCGTATCATAGGAGTAAACGATCCCGTTTTCCCCTATATACGAATGGATTGCACTGTTTGGATCATCCAGATATTTTTTAAATTTGGTAAGGTTGTTCTCTGTGATGCTTGTTGCAATACTGGACGTCATTTCCAGGCCTTTTCCGTTGGAATAAACGCCGTCGAGCTTATGGTCTGCCGCCTCTGTATAGCTTTCCACATTGCTCATCCCGGTTTCCATAATGCTGCTCATATCGATAGATTGTGCCTGGATTGTAATGGGATACGACGTCATTGTACTTTTTTGAATATCGGCAATATATGAATTTACGCCGTTTGACAGGGCCAGTATCAATGCAATTCCAATGATCCCAATTGACCCGGCAAACGAGGTCAGAAGCGTTCGGCCCGTTTTCGTCCACAAATTTTGAAAGGAAAGGGACAATGCCGTAAAAAACGACATAGAGGCCTTGCCCATGTTTGCATGCTTTGGCGGTGCAAGCTTTGTACTGTCCACCTCAAAAGGATTGGAATCGTCCGTAACTTTTCCGTCGCGGAGCTTTACAATGCGGGTTGCGTATTTTTCAGCAAGCTCCGGGTTGTGCGTGACCATTACTACAAGGCGATCCTTTGCAACTTCTTCGAGCAGCTCCATTACCTGGATGCTGGTTTCACTGTCCAAAGCACCGGTTGGCTCGTCGGCGAGCAAAATATCGGGATCGTTGACAAGTGCGCGGGCGATCGCCACACGCTGCATCTGTCCGCCGGACATCTGGTTGGGCCGCTTATGGAGCTGATCGCCGAGCCCCACCTGCTCCAAAGCATGCTTTGCCCTTTTCTTACGCTCAGTTCTGGAAATGCCTGAAATTGTCAGTGCCAGCTCTACATTTGACAGAATGGTTTGATGCGGTATTAAATTATAGCTTTGAAATACAAAACCGATCGTATGGTTGCGGTAAGAATCCCAATCCCGATCCTTATAGTCTTTGGTTGAAATTCCGTTAATAATCAGATTTCCACTGTCGTAGCGGTCAAGCCCGCCAATAATATTGAGCAGCGTTGTTTTACCAGAACCGCTTGGGCCAAGGACGGCGACAAATTCATTATCCCGAAGATTTAAGGTAACTTCGTCAAGCGCGTTCTGTACCAGGGTTCCCGTCTTATACTTTTTGCTGATTTTTTGTATTTGCAGCATGCTGATATACTCCTATTCTGTAGCATTACATGGGATATCTTACAATATATTTTTTCTATTTTTATGAAATGATTATGAATTTTTTGACTGCTTTTTCCATTGTTTATTAGTATACAAAGATAAACTACCAGAAAATAGAAAAAATGTGAAAGCAAAGTAGGAAATTTACCAAAAAAAACAGACAGGCAAATGCCTGTCTGTTTTTATCAGGAAACCTCTACGGTCCAGTTCATTGTATCTTCCAATTCGCCCCACTGGATCCCTGTCAGCTGGTCATAAAGGCGCTGCGAAATTGCACCTATCTTTCCTTCATTTATAGTCATGACTTTATCGCCCCATCTTAGCTCACCAATCGGCGAAATAACCGCCGCCGTGCCGGTTCCAAAAGATTCTTTAAGCCGGCCTTCGTCGGAAGCCTTTGCAAGCTCTTCAATGGAAATACGGCGTTCAGACACTTTATAGCCCCAGGAGCGTAAAAGCTCAATAGAAGACATACGCGTAATCCCAGACAAAATGGAGCCCTGCACCGCCGGTGTAACAATTTCGTCGTCAATTACAAAGAAAACGTTCATCGCGCCGACTTCCTCTATATATTTGCGCTCCACACCGTCAAGCCATAAAACCTGCGTATAACCAATCTTTTCACTTTCATCCTGCGCTTTTAAAGACGCAGCATAATTGCCTGCAGTTTTTGCAAACCCCATGCCCCCCCTTACAGCGCGCACATAGTTTGTTTCTACATAAATCTTTACAGGATTAAGCCCTTCCGGATAATAGGCGCCTACCGGCGAACAGATGATAACAAACAGCAGATGCTTTGCAGTATGTACGCCAAGAAAGGGATCCACTGCAAAAATAAATGGGCGTATGTAAAGCGACGTGCCCTGCTTTTTCGGAATCCATTCGTCCTCGAGCTTGACAAGCGTCTTAATTGCTTCTACACAAAACGCTTCATCAACCGGCGGAATGCAAAGCCTTTCATTCGAAACATTCAGACGCGCCATATTCTTTTCCGGCCTGAATAAAAGCGTTTTTCCCTGCGCCGTTTTATAGGCCTTCATGCCTTCAAAAACTTCCTGTCCATAGTGCAGGCACATAGCTGCGGGATCCAACGGGATCGGAGCGTAGGGAACGATCCTGGGATCATGCCACCCCTGCCCTTCATCGTAATTCATTAAAAACATGTGATCGGTAAAAATCTGGCCAAACCCCAGCTTGCTTTCATCAGCCGGCTTTTCTTTTGGGGTTTTGGTACGTTCAATTTTAATTGCCTGCATTGTTTTTTCCTTCTCTCTTGTAAATTATCTGTATTTTACCACAAAGAGGCAGTTTTTGCAATATTGATACAGAGAAACTGCAAAAATATCAGCCCAGGCTTTCTTTTCCCTGTCTAAAAGCGGAAAAAGCTATAAACTGCATATCATGCGGGACAGGTGATGCAAAGCTGCATACCTGCTGTGTAACAGGGTGAACAAAGGCCATGGTGTTGCAATGCAGCGCCTGCCGCCCGATATAGGTAAGATTTCCTCCATATAGATCGTCCCCGGCAAGGGGATGGCCTATAGAGGCCATATGCACACGGATCTGGTGCGTTCGACCTGTTTCAAGCCGCAATACAAGCAGCGTATGGCCCTGCTTATGCGCAAGCGCCGTATAGTGCGTTATGGCATGCTGCCCGTCCGGGGTTGTTTCGCGCTGGATGGTATGCCCCGGCTTTATACGGATGCAGCTGTCTATCGTCGCGCTGCCGTTTAAAACGCCTTGTGCCACGGCCAGATAGCTCTTTTCCACCCGCTGCGCCAACGCATATGCGCAAAAGGCGTCTTTTGCTACCAGAACAAGCCCGCTTGTATCTTTATCCAACCGATTGACGGGACGAATTTTATAGCTTTCACCTTTTTGGCGCATATAAGCGCTGCAGGCATTTGCAAGGGTGTCGTGCGTATGGCCGCACGAGGTGGGGTGTACGGGCATACCAGGTGGCTTATCAAGCAAAAGCAGATATGCGTCTTCGTAAAGAATATGCAAAGGTAAAGAAACCGGCTCAACTGTATTTTGTTCTTTTGGCAAAGTAAGCGTAATTGCTTGCCCCACCTCTACCCTGTCGATGGTCCGCAGCCTTTTTCCGTTGCTGGTAAGACCATTTTCCTTATTCTTCAATGCAGCCAACAGGCGTGCGGAGATATGGCAGCGGCCCTTTAAAAAGGTTTTAAGCATAACGCCGTCAAAGCTTTCCGGCACTGTAAAAACAATCTGTTTTTCCCGGCTTTGCATCATACGCCCTCCATTAGCGTGCCACCGCCCACCATATACTTAGAATGAAAACTGTCTGTAGCAGCATAATCAGCGGCAGCCCCAGCATAAACTTTGACTTTTTTGTCTTGTGGCGTACGATAAGCATGCAGATATACATGCCCAGACTTCCGCCAAATAGAGCCGTAAGCAACAGCGTTTTTTCTTTTATACGCCACTTACCACAGCGAGACCTGTGCTTGTCGAGCACCGTTATTACCACTGCAAACAGATTTACAAATAGCAAATAAAACAGAAAAAGTAAACTGTACCATGGAATTTGCGGCATGGGAAATTGCCCGCCTTTCACATAATTTTCACTTGTCCTCATTATACATATAGGGTAGAGCCATCCTTTTTACCAATAACTTCATCTGCATGTTACAGACAAAACGGAAAATGGCAGTACGGAAAGGAACGAAAAGATTTATGAAACTGAAAAAGCGCAAATATACGCCGCTTACACTTGCAATTGTTTTACTTGCATGCGCCGTTGGAGCTTCGTGTATTTTATTACACAACGCACCCGCACAGCAAAGTGAAACACCGCAAAACGCCCAGGCGGTCAACGTAAACAACACACTTTCCAACGAAAAGGTAACGCCCAAGCACGGTACATATTTGCAGCATGAGGGTGAAATGATGGCCGTGTGGGTCCCGTTTATGTCGTTGAGTGTGGAAGACGAAGGAACAAAGGAAGCCTTTGAAAAAAAGTTTGACGAAATTGTAAAAACCTCAAAAGAGCACAATATGAACACATTGATCGTACACGTTCGCCCCTACGGCGATGCATTATATCCAAGCGAATATTATCCATGGTCGCACATTTTAACAGGCACGCAGGGCAAAGACCCCGGATATGATCCATTGGAATATATGATCGATACGGCGCATGCGGCAGGTTTGGAATTTCACGCGTGGATTAACCCGCTGCGAATGAAAGTTAGCCAAACGCCGCAAAAGCTTTCTGCGGACAATCCACATAACCTTTGGAAAAACGATGATGATAAAACAAACGACGACTGGACGCTTTCCTGGGATGGAGATATCTATCTGAACCCGGCCAGCGCCGGCGCACGCAGGTATATTATCGATTCTATCGAAGAGCTTATACGAAACTACGCTGTAGACGGCATACACTTTGACGACTATTTTTACCCAACCAGCGATGCAGAATATGACAAAGCCTCCTATCAGGCGTATAGGGAAAGCCTGGATGAAAACGCCACACCGCTTACACTGACTGCCTGGCGTACCGCCAACATCAGCAGCCTGATTGCGGGTGTATATAACAGAATTCATGCGTTGACCGACCAGGTAGTATTTGGCGTTTCACCGCAGGGGAACATAGAAAACGATCTGGGAATGGGGGCCGACGTTTATGACTGGGGCAGCATACAGGGGTATGTGGATTACCTGTGCCCGCAGATTTATGTAAGCTTTGACCATGCGCTTTTGCCCTATGACCAAACGGCACAGCAATGGCGCGAGCTGACGAGCAACTCAAACGTAAAGCTTTATATTGGGCTGGCTGTTTACAAAGCGGGTAGCGATGCCGACGAAGGCACCTGGGAAGGCTCTAACGACATTTTAAAGCAGCAAATTGAATATGGCAGAAACCTAGGGGCCGACGGATTTATGCTTTATGCGTATGACTATCTGGTAAACGACCAGACAAAAGAAGAAATTGAAAACGTGATGAAAGTTATTTAAGCGGTTCAAGCAAAACACCCTGGCAGCTTTCCCGGCTGTATGCGGTCAGCTTTACCATTTGCAACCGGCCGGAAAGATCGTTTGCGTAGCGAACCTGAACTGGGGTATAGTTTTTGGTATATCCCTGGCAGGCCCCGTCGCGGCTGCGTGTTTCAAATAAAACCTCTTCGCAGCGGCCCGTTTGCGTTGAAAGAAACGCCTGCCTGGCCTGCTGTGCAAGCTGCAGCATGGTTTTGGCACGCTGCTCCCGGACCGATGCTTCAACCTGTCCGGGGGCTTGATCCGCCACCGTCCCCGGGCGGCGTGAGTAAGAAAAAACATGTACTTTCGCAAAGCCGACTTTTTTTACAAAAGCGCAGGACTGTTCAAATTCCTCCTGCGTTTCCCCAGGAAAGCCAACCATTACATCCGTTGTGATCGCAGAATTTGCAAAGGCACGCCGCAGATTTTGCACAATGGTAAAATATGCCTGTGCATTATAATGGCGGTTCATACGGCGCAACGTTGCATCACAGCCGCTTTGCAGGGAAAGGTGAAACTGCGGGCAAAGCTTTTTCTGGCCGGAAAGGCGCGCAATTGTCGCTTCATCCATCCGCTCCGGTTCAAGCGAGCCCAGTCGCACGCGGCAAATCCCATTTACAGAACAGGCCGTCTCAATTGCATCGGCCAGATTTAGCCCCAGATCCTGCCCATAAGCAGACAGGTTAATCCCGACCAGCACTACTTCCTTATAGCCTTTTTGCGCCAAATATGTAATCTCCTGCTTTATGTCTTCCAGTGCCTTTGAACGCACCCGTCCTCTTGCATATGGGATGATGCAGTAGGAGCAAAACCGATTGCAACCGTCTTCTATTTTTACAAAAGCCCTTGTCCGTCCGTCAAAGGCATGGATCGTCATCGCTTCAAATTGCGCGCCGTTATCATGTGGGACAACCCTGTATACTTTTTCCCGTGTTTCTAAAAACTGTGCAATACAGCGCAGCAAATCGCCTCTGCATTTGTTCCCCAAGACAATATCAGCCTGCAAAAAGCGCGTATGCTCCTGTGGAAAGGCCTGCGGCAGGCAGCCGGTTAGCACGATAATGGCATTTGGATTTTCTCTGCGTATTCTGCGCAGCCATTTATAAGCCTTATTGTCGCTGACAGAGGTAACCGTGCAGGAATTGAGGATGCAAATTTCCGGTTTTTCTGTAAAAGGCGCCGGCGTAAAGCCCGCGCCTACAAGTGTTTCATGCATGACCTGTGATTCGTATTGGTTCACCTTACAGCCAAGCGTTACGATACAAAAAGTCATTAAGCTACTCCCTTTTTCGCCTTACACAATCATTTTTCCCATTTTGAGGTTGGAATGATGAACAAAATATGAATGGCAATGTTGAAAATAACGCATAATATGTTACTGAATTGCATTTTTGTCGAATATTCAATTGATATTGGCGTTTAAAAGTGGTATATTATAGACGAATTTTAATATATTGGGGGAAATGGAAATGTATTCAACCACAATTGCAATTCCTGATCTAGAAGCCGCAAAAAAGTTTGTAAATATTTCCGGAAAGTATTCCAGTCATGTGATACGACTCAAGTGCGACCATTATGTTATTGACGCACATTCCATTATGGGTATCATTAGCCTGGACAAGACAAAACCTATTATCCTTGAAGCAGAGGGAACGGTGCCTTCAGAGTTTATAACGGATATTGCCCCTTTTCAGACAAACGATACAAAATAAAAACGAAACCATATAAGAGTATAAAAGCCGCCTGGTAAAATGTCAAGCGGCATTGAACGGCTCCCGCTATTTTGGGGAGCCGTTTTTTACGCACAAAGGCCGCGCCTGTAAACAGAGCGCGGCCTTTGTGCGATTCATATATTAAGAAGTGAGGGTTAGGCGTATATTTTACCTATGTCAAAATCCACCTTTTGCTTTGCCAGATACTTTTGCAGATGCAGTGTATCTTCAACCGTAACCGTTCCATTGGCATCGATATCTGCGGCAGAAAAAGCGGTGTCTGTCAGTACTTCGGTTTTAGCGATATGCCTTTGCATGAGGAGTACGTCTTCAATTTCTATATTCCCGTTTTCGTTTACGTCACCCAAGGTATAAGAGCCCGCCTGATGTGCTTCTAACAGAATGGTTCCTTTCTCCCCGCTGTTTACAGTGGCTTTTCCATCCTGCACAACGCATTTTGCACCCGTATACGCATTTGTAAGCACCGTTTCGTCGGCAAAAATGCCGGAAACCTCTATGGTTACGTCTGTAAGGGGCTGTGCAGAAATACAAGCGGCAACTTTGTCGCTGACCCCATCTTCTTCATAACTTCTTGTAAACGCATAGCCGGAGGAGCTTTCCACCTTTGTGTGCGCACCCGCCCCTACTGCAATATGCCGGTCGCGGAACGTACCGACCTTCTGCCAATGGGAAAGCGCGTCTGTGTCCAAGCTGTCCCAGTTCATGTCGCCCCTGAGCCTGTGATCCCCCTTGGCCTGCGAGCTTGGCACCCAGGGACGGTTGGATTCGTCGCCATAATAGATTTGTACGGCACCCGGCAGCAGCAAAAACGCCGACCCGTTATAAATGGCATCTTGTCTGTTAAGCGTTGTGTCGTGAGAAGACAGATAGCTTAACACATTAAAGTTTTCCTTTGTATGAATGCTTTGCGCGTAAGACGTATAAAGTGCATCCAGATTTTCAACGGCAGGCAGACCGCCGCCCTGCTGAATGCTGAAGTTAATCATGGAATCAAACCCGCCTTCTGTGTAATAGGCGTTCTCCTCTACACCCTGACCCCAGTTTTCGCCTGTCATCCAGAAATCCAGATCATCCAGCGCTTTATCGGGGTTATTGTCCTTCCATGTGCGAAGCGCCTGGGTACAAGCCTCTTTCAGCTTTTTCCAAGAAGCAAGCTCCACGTGCTTTGCCGTGTCACACCGGAAGCCGTCGATACCGAATTCCTCTACCCATTCGGCAAGCCATGTGACAAGATAATCCGACACCGTGGCAGAAGAGGGGTATTTTTCCATTTTTTCGCTGTATGTTCCCTCCTGCCACCATTTTGTTACCAAAAGCGGCGGAATCCCAACCTTTTCTGTAGATTCTGTTTTAAAATCCGGCAGGGATTCCAGGCTTCCTTCCAGATCACCGGATGAATATATATAGCCTGCAATACCGGGCGCACCCACACGGATCCAGTCTGATCCCCACCATTTTGCCCAATCATATGCATTTGTGTTGTAATCTATGTAATTATGGTAATTTCTGATTCCATCAAGCTTATAAAATAAAGATTGATAATTATTTTTTAGCGTTCCGTAATCAAATTCTTCCATATCCTGCACTGTATTGTAACCGGGATGATTCATAACAACGTCCATAATAATACGGATCCCGTGTGCATGCGCCGTATCTACCAGCGTTTGAAATTCTTCTTTCGTCCCAAAATTTTTGTCTGTTTCCGTATAATCGAGCGCGTAGTAGCCGTGATACGCATAATGGACATAGGAACCTCCGTCGTCGCCCTGGCAATAGCCGTGGATTTGCTCATATGGCGCGCTCAGCCAAATTGCATTTACACCAAGATCTGTAAAATAACCTTCCTCAATTTTTTTTGTGATCCCTGCAAAGTCCCCTCCATGGAAGGTCGCCCCCGCCGTATTCCAGCCTTCCAACGGTTGGCCGTCTGCATCGAGTGTTCTGCCATACGCATGGTCGTTGCTTGGATCGCCGTTTTCAAAGCGGTCTGTCAACAGAAAATAAACCGTCGCGTTATCCCACGAAAAATCTGCGGGATCCTTTTCCCCAGCGGCGCCTGTCTGTGCACTGGCCGTTACAGCAGAGGATGCTACACACCCCGCTATAAAAACAGCGCAAAGCAAAAGGCACACAAACGATTTTTTTGTTCGCACATTAATACCTCCAATTATAAGAAATTGCTTTTTTATTATATCATAAATATCATTTATAGAAAACAATTTATTTCACTTATTTATTAATTTTGTTCGTTTGTACAAAAATATAATATATAAATTGTATAAAAATACATACAATTTCTTATAATTAATTGCAATTTTATTTCTATTTTGTTTATTTTCGTGACTATTTTTCACAATTTTATCTTTTCTTTAAAAATTGCAAATGAAAGAAGCGGCCGTCCCTAAGGACGGCCGCTTTAGAAATATAAGGTGAATTATACTATCAAGTGCAACAGTTTAGTGGAATAAAGGAGTTCATACA
>ENA-UOIV01001464-UOIV01001464.1-human-gut-metagenome-genome-assembly--contig:-C59-NODE-1464-length-19758-cov-29.505964_pt1 | contig 19758 bp, 19 predicted proteins | sample MGYA00242333_ERZ723880 | MGnify/ENA metagenome assembly ERZ723880 | reverse complement strand
AGCTGGGCGATCTTGGCCTGGTCCTTCTCGTATTTCTTGAGCTTCTCCTCAAAACGGCGCTGCCGCTCCACGGTGTAGAAGCTGTAATTGCCGGAGTAGAGCTCCGCCTTGCCGTCCGTTATCTCCACACAGCGCTGGGCCACGACGTCGAGGAAATAGCGGTCGTGGCTGATGGCCAGCACGGTGCCGCGGAAGTGGAGAATGTAGTCCTCCAGCCACTCCGTGGCGCGCATGTCGAGGTGGTTAGTCGGCTCGTCCAGCAGGAGGATGTCCGTGTCCTCGAGTATGAGCCGCGCGAGATTCACGCGGGTCTTTTCGCCGCCGGAGAGCAGGGCGAACTCGCGCCGGCGCATCTCGGCGGGGATGTCGAGGCCATTGGCGACGCGGTTGCGCTCATAGTCCATGTCGTAGCCGCCGAGGCGGCGGAAGTCGTCCGCGAGCTTGTCATACTCCTTGAGCAGCGCCTCGCTGCTGTCGGTGGCCATGAGGCCCTCGAGCTCCTGCATTCGCGCGGCCATGGCCCGCAGACCGGAGTGCGCCTCGCGCAGCACGTCCTCGGTGGTCCAACCCTCGGGGTAGACGGGGATCTGGCTTATGAGCCCCACGCGCCGGCCGCGGCGTATGGCCGCCGTGCCCTCGTCGGGCTCCAGCTCACCGGAGAGGATGCGGAAGAGCGTGGTCTTGCCGCAGCCGTTGGCGCCGAGTATGCCCACGCGCTCCCCGGCCGCGACTTCAAAGGTCAGCCCGTCCAGCACCGGATGGCCGACCTCGAAGGATTTTTTCAGGTTTTGTACGCTTATGTCAGTCATTTTTCAGTCCCTGCCCGCTTCATTTCTATATAGTGGTTGATAAACCCTCCGAGCAGGAGGAAGTAGAAGCAGTAGAATATCCAGATCATCGCGATCATGATGGTGCCGATGTAGCCGTAGGCGCCGAACTTGTCGGAGAACGAGACGTAGAAGGAGAAGATGAAGGAGAACGCCGCCCAGGCCACGGAGCTGAACACCGCCCCCGGCACCTGCCGCCGGAATTTGAGCGGCCGGGCGGGCATCCACTTGAAGAGGAAGCAGAACACCAGCGCCAGCAGCGCGAGGATGATGACGAAGCGCAGATACTTGGCGACAGTGAAGAGAAAGTCCAGCGAGTGGTTCACCGGCATGCTCTGCTCTATGAAGTCGAGTATGCGCCCGCCGTAGACCATGACGAAAAAGCTCAGCAGCAGCAGTACGACGAAGATGACCATGTATACGCAGGCGCGGATGGAAAAGCGGATGTAGTCCTCGCGCCGCTCGGCGTCGTAGACGGAGTCCATCCCGCGCAGGAGCGCCTTCATGCAGGCGGAGGCGGACCACAGCGTCAGCAGTATGGACACGGTCAGCGCGACGCGGCCGCCGTTATATATGCTCGAGACGATGAAGTCCACTATCTCGTAGAGCGACTCCGGCACGTACTCGGCCACGGCGCCGAGCACTACGTCCCTGGTGAGCGGCGTATACTGCAGCACGGAGACGAGCAGCATTATGACCGGCACGAGAGACATGAAGAGGTAGTATGCGCAGGCGGCCGAGTAGGTGGTTATCCTCCGGCTGCCGAGCCCGCCGAAGAACTCGTCAACGGCGTCGTAGATATCTCTGAGGGTATCCTTCACTCCCCACGCCCCCTTTCCAAAACATCATTTTCTCACATCGGGCAGGAAATATCAAGTCAAAGCCCTCGACAGGGAGATTCGAGCGCTTTTGCTGTTGCCAAAACGTGAAAACTGCGCTATCCTGTGCACAGGAGGCGAATGACATGAAATTTACCTTTTATCACTTCAATTTCAACGTGCTCGACCTCGAGCGCAGCATCAGATTCTATGACGAGGCCCTGGGCCTCAAGCCCGTCCGCGAGAAGGCCTCGGAGGACGGCTCCTATAAGCTGGTGTTCCTGGGCGACGGCGAGACCGGCTTCCAGCTGGAGCTGACCTGGCTGCGCGACCACAAGGAGCCCTACGACCTCGGCGAGGGCGAGATCCACCTCGCCATGCGCGTGGACGACTACGAGGCCGCGCGCAAAAAGCACGAGGAGATGGGCGCCGTGTGCTTTGTGAACGAGAAAATGGGCGTCTATTTCATCGAAGACCCGGACGGCTACTGGATAGAGATCCTGCCCGAGAAGAGATGAGCAAGAGCCTCGGGAAACCGGGACTTTTTGCTTGCATATGGAATATAAGGTTGTTATAATAATCAGGTTATGAAAATTCGACAGCTCTCATATGTCCAGACCATTGCTCTGGGCTTCCTCACCGTCATCGCGGCGGGGACGATACTGCTCATGCTGCCGGTGTCCTCGCAGAGCGGAGGGACGACGGGCTTTGTAACCGCGCTCTTCACCGCGGTCAGCGCCTCGTGCGTCACGGGCCTCGTGCTGGTGGACACGGCGACTTACTGGTCCGGCTTCGGGCAGGTGGTGATACTCCTGCTCATCCAGATAGGCGGTCTTGGCTTCATGACCATCGCCACGCTCTTCTCCCGGCTGCTGCGCCGCCGCATGAGCATACGCGAGCGCGGCGTAATGGCCGAGAGCATAAACACGGTCCGCGTCGGCCGCATAATGGAAATAACCGGCACCATCGGCCTCGGCACGCTCATCTTCGAGCTCTCGGGGGCGGTGCTGCTGTCCATACGCTTCATCCCCGAGTTCGGGCTGGGGCGGGGGATATGGTACTCCGTGTTCCACTCCGTCTCCGCCTTCTGCAACGCGGGCTTCGACCTCATGGGCGTCAAGGCGCCCTTCTCCTCGCTGGTGTCGTATTCCGACGACGCGCTGGTGAGCATCACGATAATGCTGCTCATCGTCCTCGGCGGCATCGGCTTCCTCGTCTGGGACGACATACGGCTCAAGGGCCTGCACTGGCGCAGGTACGACCTCCAGACCAAGCTGGTGCTGGTGTCCACCGCGTCGCTCATACTCGGCGGGGCCGTGCTCTTCTTCTTCATTGAGCGCAGCCGCATGAACGCGGACATGCCCCTCGGCGAGCAGATACTCGTGAGCTTTTTCTCCTCCGTGACGCCGAGGACGGCTGGCTTCAACAGCGTGGACACCGCCGCGCTCTCGGACGCCTCAAAGCTGCTCACGGTCATACTCATGTTCATCGGCGGCAGCCCCGGCTCCACGGCGGGCGGCATCAAGACCACCTCCGTCGCCGTGGTGCTCATCTTCCTGTTCTCGGGCATCCGGGGCAGGCGCGGGGCCTATGTGTTCGGCCGCCGCATCCCGGACGACGCCATGAAGCGCTCCGGCATGATAGCCGGCACCAACCTCATCCTCGCGCTGCTCGGCGCGCTGGTGCTCTGCGGCACGCAGTCGCTCCCGCTCGCGGACGTGCTGATAGAGGTCTTCTCCGCGATAGGCACGGTGGGCATGTCCACCGGCATAACCCGCGAGCTCTCCACGCTCTCGGCCCTGGTGGTGACGCTGCTGATGTACCTCGGCAGGGTGGGGAGCATATCCTTCGCAATGGCGCTGCTGGAGCGGCGCACCGACCCGCCCGTGACCTACCCCGAGGAGCAGGTCACCGTAGGCTGACAGGAGGTTAAAACATGAAATCCTTCCTCATAATCGGAATGGGCACCTTCGGGCACCATCTGTGCCGCGCGCTGTGCAAGATGAAGTGCGAGGTCATGATCGCCGACCAGAACGGCGAGGCGCTGGAGGACATGCTCCCCTACGTCGCCGCCGCCAAGATCTGCGACTGCGCCAACATAGAGGTCCTGCGCTCCTTCGGCGTGCAGAACTTCGACGCCTGCTTCGTCTGCGTGAACAAGAACTTCCAGGCCTGCCTGGAGATAACCGACCAGCTCAAGGAGCTGGGCGCCAAGCGGGTGTACAGCAAGGCCGACCGCGACCTCGAGGCCAAGTTCCTCATGCGCTGCGGCGCGGACTTCATAATCTACCCCGAGCGGGACGCGGCGGAGCGCATCGCGGTGCGCGAGAGCTCGGACCGCATCTTTGACTTCATCGGCCTCTCCGAGGGCTGCGCCATCTGCGAGATAGACGCACCGGACGAGTGGGTCGGCCACTCCGTCGCCGAGGTCGGGCTGCGCAGCCGCCACGGCCTCAACCTCATAGCCGCGAGGCGCGGCGAGAGGCTCCACCCCGTACTCGACCCTGCCTATGTCTTCGTGAAGGACGAACACGTCCTCGTGCTGGGCAGCCTCGAAGATATACGCAAAGCCACCAGGGAATGAGTTTCCCGCGCAAAGCTGAAAGGATCTGTTGAAACCTTGCTCACACTCAGGAACATCACAAAGGACTACCTCGCCGGGGACATGAGCGTCCACGCGCTGCGGGGTGTAAGCATCAGTTTCAGGGAGAGCGAATTCGTCTCCATCCTTGGCCCCTCCGGCTGCGGCAAGACGACGCTGCTCAACATCATCGGCGGCCTCGACCAGTACACCGACGGCGACCTCATCATCAACGGCCGCTCCACCAAGGAGTACGGCGACAAGGACTGGGACACCTACCGCAACCACTCCATAGGCTTCGTCTTCCAGACCTACAACCTCATCCCGCACCAGAGCGTGCTCGCGAACGTCGAGCTCGCGCTGACCATCTCCGGCGTGCCGCGCGCCGAGCGGCGGGAGCGGGCGGTGAAGGTGCTCGAGAAGGTCGGCCTGGGCGACCAGCTGAATAAAAAGCCCAACCAGATGTCCGGCGGCCAGATGCAGCGCGTCGCCATAGCCCGCGCGCTCATAAACGACCCCGACATCCTCCTCGCCGACGAGCCCACCGGTGCCCTCGACTCCGAGACCAGCGTGCAGATCATGGAGCTGCTCAAGGAGATAGCCAAGGACAAGCTTGTCATCATGGTCACGCACAATCCGGACCTCGCGGAGCGCTACTCCACCCGCATAGTCCGCCTGCTCGACGGCGAGATAAAGGGCGACACGAACCCCTTCGACCCGGAGAGCGCCCCAGCAAAGACCGGGGACACGGGCAAAAAGCGCCCCTCCATGAGCTTCCTCACGGCGCTTTCCCTCTCGCTCAACAACCTCATGACCAAAAAGGCCCGCACCATACTCACGGCCTTCGCAGGCAGCATAGGCATAATCGGCATCGCGCTCATACTCTCGCTCTCGAACGGCATCCAGACCTATATCGACCGCGTGCAGGAGGACACGCTCTCCTCCTACCCGCTCACGATAGAGGCAGAGGCCGCGGACCTCGGCTCCATGGTCGAGGCGCTCAGCGGCGCACACAGCGAGGCGGCCTCCGGCGCGCAGCACGACCGCGACGCCGTGTACTCCAACGTCGTCATGTACGACCTCATGGACAGCCTCAACACCATGGACGTCAACACCAACAACCTCAAGGCCTTCAAGGAGTTCATCGAGTCCGGCAGCAGCGGGCTCGAGGACTACGTCAGCGCCATACAGTACGGTTACGACCTCGGCTTCGACGTCTACACCAAGGATTCCGACGGCAACATCGTCAAGAGCGACGTCGTCTCCCTGCTCAACGAGATGATGAGCAGCGTCTACGGCGGCGACTACTCGAGCTACTTCAGCACGATGGGCGACTTCTACTCCAGCTTCGAGGTCTGGGAGGAGATGCTCCCCGGCGAGAACGGCGAGCTCATAGACGACACGCTCAAGAGCCAGTACGACGTCATCTACGGCTCCTGGCCGCAGAGCTATGACGAGGTCGTGCTCATAGTGGACAAGAACAACGAGGTGAGCGACCTCGTGCTCTACTCCCTCGGCCTGCGCACCGAGGAGCAGATGGCCGAGGGCTTTGAGGCCAGCATGTCCGGCGAGACCCTCAACGCCGAGGTCGAGAGCTGGAGCTATGAGGAGCTCTGCGGTCTCTCCTTCAAGCTCATCGCCCGGCCCGAGTACTACGTCTACGACGACGCCACCGGCCAGTACACCGACCTCACCGGCTCCACCGCCGGCATGGAGTATCTCTACGACTCCAAGGACGTCGGCACCACGCTGCGCATAAGCGGCATAGTCCGCCAGAACGAGGACGCCGTCGCCGGCATGCTGTCCGGCGCGATAGGCTACACCTCCGCCCTGACCGACAGGATAATCGACCTCGCCAACGACTCCGAGATAGTCCAGGCTCAGCTCGCGGACCCGTCCACCGACGCCATCCTCGGCCTGCCCTTCGCCACCGGCGACGAGCCGGAGCCGACCATGGACGAGATGAAGGCCGATGTCGACGCCTATATAGAGGGCCTCGACGTCTCCGGCCGCGCCGCGCTCTATTCCGACATCGCCGCGCGCGCCCCTGAGGACTATGTGACCGCCGCAGTCGACCAGGCCACCGAGGGCATGACCCGCGAGTACATCGAGGAGATGATGCTCGAGGGCTACGCCGCGGAGATGGGCGTAGAACCCGACACCATACGCGACTACATCGCGGACATGGACGACGAGACGCTCATGAACTACGTCCGCGAGATGACCGCCGAGGCCGTCCGCGAGCAGTACGCCGACGCCGCCCGCGCCAGGCTCGCCGCCATGAGCGTCGAGCAGCTCTCCATGGCCCTGACCATGACCCCGCTGACCGACGAGCAGTATGAGTACGTCTACGACGAAAAGCTGCCGCCGAAGTACTCGGACAGCACCTATGAGGAGAACCTGGAGCTCCTCGGCTACGTTGACAAGGACAGCCCCAGCTCCATCAGCCTCTACGCCGCCAGCTTCGCCGACAAGGACGAGATCGCGCGCATAATCTCCGAGTACAACGCCTCCGTCGAGAATGAGGAGGACGAGATAAGCTACACGGACTACGTCGCCATACTCATGAGCTCGGTGTCCACGATAATCAACGCCATCAGCTATGTGCTCATAGCCTTCGTGGCCATCTCGCTGGTCGTTTCCTCGATAATGATCGGCATCATCACCTATATCTCCGTGCTCGAGCGCACGAAGGAGATCGGCATACTCCGCTCCATCGGCGCCTCGAAGCGCGACGTCTCCAACGTGTTCAACGCGGAGACGCTCATCGAGGGCTTTGCCGCAGGCGTGATAGGCATAGGCATAACGCTGCTGCTCATCATCCCGATAAACGCCATCGTGCAGAACCTCACCGGCATCGAGAGCCTGAGGGCCATCCTGCCCGTGCAGGGCGGCGTCGCTCTCGTGCTCATATCCATGATTCTGACCTTCATCGCCGGACTCATCCCCTCCGGCTTCGCCGCGAGGCGCGACCCTGTGGAGGCACTGAGGACTGAATAAAATGCACTACCTGAGACAGGGCCGGGGCTTCTACCGGAGCGCCATAGCCCTGATGCTCCCGATGATTCTGCAAAACCTCGTCACCAACTTCATGGCGCTGGCCGACTCCTTCATGGTCGGCGCCCTGGGCGAGACGGAGCTCGCCGCCGTGACGATGGCCAACTCCGTGTTCTACGTCCTGTCGCTCATCATTTTCGGCATCCAGAGCGGCACGGGCGTGCTCGTGGCCCAGTACTACGGCAAGGGCCGGCTCGACGCGATAAACCGCATCATGGGCATGGGCTACTATGTCTCGCTGGGCCTCACGACGCTCATTGCGCTGCTCGCCTTCTTCTTCCCCATGCAGCTCATGCAGCTAGTGACCAACAACCCGGACCTCTGGACGCCGGGGGCCGAGTATGCGCGCATCGTCGGCTTCTCCTACGTCTGCATGGCCTTCTCCGGCGTGTACATCGCCGTGCAGCGGAGCATGGAGAATCCCAGGCTCGGCGCGCTGCTGCTCACAGCGTCCGGCGCGCTGAACATCCTGCTCAACTACATGCTCATCTTCGGCAAATGGGGCGCGCCCGCCATGGGCTGCGCCGGAGCCGCCGTCGCCACGCTCATAAGCCGCGTGTTCGAGGTCGTGGTCGTCCTCGGCTGCATGCTCTGGGGCAGACGCCTCCCCGTGAAGCCGGGACTGATGGTCAGGCCGGGCCGGATAATCGCCGGGGACTTCATCCGCTACTCCCTGCCCGTCGTGCTAAACGAGGGCATGTGGAGCCTCGCCATGTCGCTCTTTTCCATCATCATGGGCCACATGCCGAACAGCACGCCCATACTCGCCGCCTACACCATCGCCGGTAACATAGACCGCATGGCCGCCGTCGCCCTCTTCGCCGCGGGCAACACCGCCGCCGTCATAATCGGCCGCGAGATAGGCTGCGGCGACACCGAGGAGGTCTACGGCAAGGGCGTGGCGCTCAACTTCGTCTGCTTCGTCACCGGCGTCGTGAGCATGGGCATACTGCTGGTCATCCGCGCGACACTGCTGGACAGCTTCATCTTCCCGCTCATGGATATCTCCGCCGAGGCGGGGGACATGGCCAAGATGATGCTCGCCTTCATCGCCGCCATCATGCCCTTGCGCTCGCTGAACCTCTGCAACATCGTGGGCGTGTTCCGCGGCGGCGGGGACGTGCGCTACGCGCTCGTCTGCGATGTGGGCCCGCTCTACTGCATCTGCCTGCCCGCCGCAGCCCTCTGCGGACTGGTGTTCGGCCTCGGCATCGTCGCCGTCTACATCTGCATCAGCCTCGACGACGTATGCAAGGTGTTCCTCTGCCTGCCCAGGCTCCGCTCCGGCAAGTGGGTCAACTCCGTCACAAGAGAAAACCTGTAATAAACCGCCCCGGCTCAAAGCCGGGGCATTTTTAACGGACATAATGTAAAATATACTTGACAATATGTCGCACGCGTGCTATGATGCAGCCACAGGAAAGGAAGTGCGCGGAATGAACGACTATGATGAGAGGCAGATACTGGCGAGGGGCCGGGCGTTCATGTGGGGATTTTTCTCGCTGATCATATGCCTGATGGTGTACGGGCTCACGGACATGCTGATCGAGCCCTGGTGCGACACGCTGACGGGCTGCATAATCTGCTGCTGCGTTTCGCTGATCGTGTTTGCGGTCATCTGCATAAGGCAGGACGCGTTTGCGGGCATAGGCAGGAACCGGAAGCGGAACCTGACGGTCTTGCTGGTGCTGACCGCAGCGAACCTGCTGTTCGGCGTGTCGCATATCATCGACGGGGACCTGTTGAGGGACGGGGTGCTGAGTTTCCGCTCGGTGAGCCTGATAGTGGGCGCCACGACGGGTATCGTACTGGTGGTGTACTATGTGCACGGCCTGCATGAGCAGGGAGAGGCAGAATGAAGAATCTGCGCCTCAAATCCGCGCGCGCGGCGCTGGACATGTCGCAGCAGCAGCTGGCGGACGCCGTGGGCGTCTCACGGCAGACCATAAACGCCATAGAGAAGGGCGACTATAACCCCACCATCAAGCTGTGCATCGCCATCTGCAAGGTGCTTGGCCGTACCCTCGACGACCTCTTCTGGGAGAGCGAATAAAAGTTTTTTGCCCCGCTTTTTTACAAAAAAGCGGAGCGCGAAACCCCTAAATATACAAAAGAGACAGCGCCCCATACGGAGCGCTGTCTAGCTTTTTCAAAACCCTATCGTCCACATGTAGGTGTAGGCCTGAGCCCAGGAGCCGAAGGTCTCGTGCTGGACCATCTCGCGCAGCTCGTCGCGGGAGTACCAGCGGGCAGTGATCTCCTCGCCGGTCTCCTTGCAGGGGCTGATCTTGCCGCCCGCGATGCCGAAGACGCAGATGCACTGCTCGTTGGAGAGGCCCACGGCGCTGTATGCCGGGGGCATGACGTGGCGGATCTCCAGCAGGTCCAGCCCCGTCTCCTCCTTGAGCTCGCGCCGGGCGGCGCTCTCCGGGGTCTCGCCCGGGTCGATGAGCCCCGCAGGCAGGCCGTAGATCTCGCGGTCCAGCTCGAGGCGGAACTCGCGGATTAGCAGCAGGTGCTCCCGGCTCTCGTCCGTCATGATTATCATGACGGCGTCGGTCCTGGGGTGGCGCAGCTTTTCCTCGGTGCTTATGCCCGGGTCGCGGGAGAACATCTCGTAGACCTTTTCCCCGCCGGCGGGGGTCTCGTAGTGGATGTCGTAGCGGCTGAGATAGTCGCCGCTGCCCTTTTTCTCTATGCTGCGGAACTTCATCTGAGCTTGAGCACCACCGTGCGCGGCTCGCCGAAGTCCGGGAGCTCTATGCTGCTGCCCTCGGCAAACTCCACGTTCTTGGAGAGCTTCACGAAGGGCTCCACCGTGTCGATCTCGTCAAAGCCGAAGTCCTCGCCGCGGTAGTGCATGGGGATGACGAGCTGGGCGTCTATGGCGTCGGCCAGCTCGCGCGCGGTCTTGGCGTCGATGGTGTAGAAGCCGCCGACGGGGATGAGCAGGGCGTCCACATGGCCGATGGCCTTAATCTGGCCCGGGGGCAGCATGTGGCCCACGTCGCCGAGGTGCGCCACGCGCGCGCCGCCGCCGGAGACTATGCGAATGAGGTTCTCGCCGCGCTTCTTGCCCTGCACGTCGTCGTGGAAGCAGCAGAGCGTCTCAACGGTGTAGTCCGTCTGCTGGCCGGTGAGGGTGACCTTGTCCTCGGCGTTGTGGTCGCCGTGGCTGTGGCTGCAAAGCACCAGGTCCGCCGTGAGCTGCGGCAGCTTCAGACCGCGGGGAAAGCCGTCGGCATAGGGGTCGAAGACGACCGTGCCGGCGCGGGATTCAAGCATGAAGCAGGAGTGTCCGTACCATGTAAGTTTCATAAGAGTCCGCCTCCCGAAAAATCTTTTGTACAAGTATAGCACAGCCCGGAGCGGGCCGCAACAGGCCGTTGACCGGCGCGGGCAAAAGTGGTAATATCCGAATTGGTGATGAAAAATGAGGATAAACAGAGTGATACGCGTCATCGTCGGCGTGATTTTGCTGGCGGTGCTCGTGTTCTGCATATATAAGCGGCTGGAGGCATCCCCGGCGACGGAGGACCCCGCAGGCGAGACCGAGACCGTGGAGACGCAGCCCGCCGAGAGCGCGGAGCCCACGCCCACGCCGACCCCCGAGCCCACGCCGACGCCCACCCCCACTCCCACACCGGAGCCGACGCCCTCGATACCGGACGTGGACATCACGAGCTGGGAGTTCCGCATCGCAAACCTCGACAACAACATCGGCGACTACGCCCCGGAGCTGACCGAGATGGAGAACGGCCAGTATTTCGACAGCCGCGCGGCCGACGCGCTGGCCGAGTTCATAGCCGCCGCGCGCGAGCAGGGGCTCTCCGTCTACCTCTCCTCCACCTACCGCGACTACGCCACGCAGACCTACCTCTACAACCGCAAGGTCTCCCAGTACGGCGAGGAGGTCGCCAAGACCATAGTCGCGCCCCCGGGCACGAGCGAGCACCAGCTCGGCCTCGCCGCGGACATAACCGACAAGTACTACGAGTTCAAGGACGAGAGCCTGGAGAACACGGAGCTCTTCCAGTGGATGAGCGCCAACTGCGCCGATTACGGCTTCATCGTCCGCTATCCGAAGGACAAGGAGGACGTGACGGGCATCATGTACGAGCCCTGGCACTTCCGCTATGTCGGCAAGGAGGCCGCGGCGTACATCATGGAAAACGGCCTCTGCCTCGAGGAATTCGTGGCGCTGTATGAATAACGAAGAAAGTCCCCGGAGCCTGCACTCCGGGGACTTCCTGTGTCTTGCGGATCTGTCGGGATGTTCGGGAAAGTGTGGATGGATAAACCGGGATCAGGGAATGAGGGAGAGAATGCTGCTCTTGGGCATGGCACCGGTGGCGCGGTTGACCACTTCGCCGCCGCGCAGGACCACGAGCGTCGGGATACTGGTTATGTTAAAGGCCGAGGCGAGGGCGGGCTCTTCGTCCACGTTCACCTTACCGACCAGGATGTCGGAGCGCTCGCCGGCGATCTCGTCCACCACGGGGGAGACCATGCGGCAGGGACCGCACCAGCTGGCCCAGAAGTCCAGCAGCACCGGCTTATCGCTGGCCTTTACCACGCTTGCATAGTTGGCAGAAGTTATCTTTACGGCTGACATCTTTAATTCCTCCTGTGTTTTTTCTTGGCCCTATACTAACACAGGGGAGGGGGGCCGTCTGTGACTATGTCACGTTTTGTGCCAGAGCAGGCGGTTTTCCTCGATGAGCGCCTCGGCGCGCCCGGCGTCGAGGTGCCAGGAGAGGATGGACTTCACCGTGCTGCCCACGAGGACGTACTGCTCAATCGTCAGCTGGAGCGCCCAGCGGTCAAAGACGCGCTTGAGCAGCTCGTCAAAGACCAGCGGCTCGGCGCAGAGCTCGAGGACGCCCTCGCACAGGGCCTCGACGTGGCGGAGGTTCAGCTCCGCGAGCGGGGCGATGTCCTCCACCGCCTCGGCGTGGGCCGGGACATAGAGCCTGGCCTCCAGCTCCGGCAGCTTTCGCAGCGTGTCGAGGTAGGCGGCGACGTCGTAGATGAAGGGCACGCCGTATTTCTCCAGCGTCGCGGCGCTGGAGAGGCAGTCGGCAATGTAGGCCGTGCCGTCCGGCGTGCGGTAGCCCGTCATGTCGAAAAAGTGGCCCGGCAGGGGCAGAATGTCGACGCCGGCGGGGAAGCCGGGGGCCGAGACGTCCTCGGCGGGGATGGCTGGGCCATCAGGAACTTGTGGCGCAGCGGCTTGGGCGGGAAGCCGCCGTAGAGAAAGGCCGACTCCAGCACGGGCGAGCGCGTGAACGCCGCCTCAATGCCCGGGGCGAACACCCGGCAGCCGGTCTGCTTTTGCAGGTACTGGCAGCCGCCGATGTGGTCGGCGTTGGAGTGCGTCACCAGGATGGCGAGCAGCTTCCAGCCGTTCTTGTCGAGGATCTGGCGCACCTTGCGGCCCGCGTCCTTGTCGTTGCCGCTGTCCACCAGGCAGACCCCGCCCTCGACCTCGAAAAGGCCGATTTTCGCGGGGCAGTCTATATAATAACTGCGCTCACCGGCGCGGATGAGTTCATACATATGGCGACCTCCTTTTTTTGATACTTTACATCATTAGGGAACGAAAATCAATATGGTATCTTGCTGAAAGCGGCCGGGATGTTTTCGGCGCCTTCCCTCTCGTCAGGGCCGGGGTTTTATGGTAGAATATGCACAGGTGATCTTCATGCTTTTCAACGACCCCGAACTCCTCAAATACTACATCCAGACCTGGAACGTGCAGGACCTCTTCTCCACCCCCGTGCTTGGGGAGCTGCGGCTCCACCGCTTCCGCCGCGGCGACTTCATCTACCTCGAGGGCGAGCCGCTCAGGGAGCTCTATCTGCTCGTCCGGGGACAGGTCAAGGTCTTCCGCACATTTAACAACGGAAAGGTCTCCGTGGTCGAGTTCTCCTCCGCCTTCGACGTGCTCGGCGAGGTGGAGCTGGTGGAGGCCCGCGGCACCACCATCGCCGTGCAGGCCATGCGGGAGTGCGACTGCCTCGGCCTCTCCATGGCCGCCTGCCGGGAGCAGCTGCTGCGGGACTACACCTTCCTCGCCTTCATCGCCCGCCGCCTGGGCGAGAGGCTGGGCAGCATCAGCAACCACCAGTCGCTCAACGCCTCCTACTCCGTGGAGGTCCGGCTGGCCCGGTACATACACTTCACCCGCCGCGGCGACATGTTTGAAGAGCGGCTCACCGAGGCCGCCGAGTACCTCGGCGTCAGCTACCGCCACCTCCAGCGCATCATTGCCCGCTTCTGCGACGAGGGCATCCTCGAGCGCACCCGCGGCGGCTACCGTCTGCTCAAGGGCGACTACCTCGAAGACCTTTACAAAAAAACGCTCTGATTTTTGTCAGTTTCCTATAATTTGAGAACAACACGACATTTGTCGTGTTGTTCTTTTGTGTATCCGTGTAAAATCCGCCTAAAAAGATCCCTCGCATTGTGGATTTTGTGCAAGGAGGAAGTTAAAATGAGTATGCACATCAGCGCGGCGCCCGGGGAGATCGCCGAGAACGTCATCCTGCCCGGCGACCCGCTGCGGGCGAAGTACATAGCCGAGACCTATCTTACCGACGCCGTGCGGGTGAACGAGATACGCAACACCTGGGGCTACACCGGGACATACAAGGGCCAGCGCATCTCCGTCATGTCCACCGGCATGGGCGCGCCGTCCATGCTCATCTACGCCACCGAGCTCTGCCGCGAGTACGGCTGCAAAAAGCTGCTCCGCCTGGGCACCGCCGGGGCCACTCAGGAGCACATCCAGCTCGGGGACATCATCCTCTCCCAGGGCATCTCCACCACCTCCGCCATCAACGACTACGCCCTGCCCGGCCACTTTGCCCCCATCGCGGACTTCGGCCTGCTGGACAAGGCCTATCACCTCGCCTGTGAGCGCGGCTGCCCGGTCTACGTCGGCAACACGCTCACGAATGACCACCTCTATGTGGAGAATAAGCTGGAGTACAGCAAGCTCTGGGCCAAGTACGGCATCCTGGCCTCGGAGCAGGAGGGCGTCGCCCTCTACACGGCCGCGGCGCTCTATGGGGCGCGCGCGCTCATGCTGCTCTCCATCGTCGTCAACATGTACCGCCCGGACGAGAGCGTGTCCGACGCGGTCAAGGAGTCCGGTCTCGACAGCATAATCCAGCTCGCGCTCGACACGGCGCTGGACTGAAAACGTGCAGCCGTCCGGCGGGGAACGCCGCCGGGCAAAACATAAAATCTGAATGTAAGGAGAGACAAAAATGAAAAAAATCATCGCTCTTGCCCTCGCAGCGGTCCTGGCCCTCGGCCTGATGGCCGGCTGCGGCGCCGAGGAGACGACGGGCGGCGACACCGTCAACGTCTGCGTCGTCGTCAGCAGCACCTTCGGCGACCGTTCCTTCAACGACTCCGCCAAGGAGGGCGCCGACAAGCTCGCCGCCGACTATGAGAACATCAGCGTCTCCACCATCGAGTGCAACAACGAGAACTTCGACGCCCAGATGCAGAACGCCGCGGACACCGCGAACATCGTCGTCTGCGTCGGCTGGGAGTTCTACAACGTCGAGACCATCGCCCTCGACTACCCCGACGTCTACTGGATCTGGGTCGACAACGCCACCGGCGCGCCGGTCTCCAACGTCCTGAACATCACCTACGCCCAGAACGAGGGCTCCTACCTCGCGGGCTACATAGCCGCCGCCATGTCTGAGTCCGGCGTCATCGGCGCCGTCGGCGGCGAGGACAGCGACACCATCAACGACTTCATCGTCGGCTACAAGCAGGGCGCCGAGTACTACGCCTCCCAGAACGGCAGCACCATCAGCGTCGAGGTCAACTACACCAACGACTACGACGACCCCGCCAAGGGCAAGGAGTGCGCGCTCGCCCTGAACGACAAGGGCGCGGACGTCATCTTCCAGATCGCCTCCAAGGCCGGCGACGGCGTGTTCGAGGCGGCGCAGGAGCGCGGCTTCTGGGCCATCGGCGTCGACTGCGACCAGAAGTACATCGCTGACGACGTCATCATCTGCTCCATGAAGAAGGAAGTCGGCAACTCCATCTACGAGGCCGTCAAGCAGTACATGGCGGGAGACACCTCGCTCTGGGGCACCACCTGGAACGCCGACCTCGCCACCGGCTATGTCGGCATCGGCTACGGCGAGGAGGGCTCGACCCAGCAGGTCTCCGACGAGATCAAGGCTGAGGTCGAATCCCTTGCCGAGAAGATCGTCTCCGGCGAGATAGTGGTCGACACCGTCAGGTAAATCGGCAATAGAATCCCGAAACCAGCCGCGGTAAGCGCGGCCCGGGGGAGCGTCACGCGAAGCCGGCGCTCCCCCCTTACATATTCTTCTCCGAAGGGAGTGTTACCGCTTGCAGGAGAGCGTCATCAGGCTTGAACACATCACGCGGGAGTTCCCGGGTGTGCTGGCAAACGACGACGTGTCGCTCGAGATCCGGCGCGGCGAGGTGTTTGCCCTCGTCGGCGAAAACGGCGCCGGAAAGAGCACGCTCATGAACATAATCTACGGCATATTCCCGCCGACGGACGGCAGCGTGTATATCCGCGGGAAAAAGGTGGAGACCTTCAGCCCCAAAAACTCCATCGAGATGGGCATAGGCATGGTCCACCAGCACTTTATGCTCGTGCCGTCCTTCACCGTGGCTCAGAACATCGTCATGAGCCGCGAGCCGCGCCGCGCCGGCATCTTCTTCGACAACAAGCGCGCCGAGGAGATCACCCGCGAGCTGGTGGATGAGTACGGCCTGTATGTGGACCCCTCCGCGCCCGTGCAGGACGTCAGCGTCGGCGTCCAGCAGCGCGTTGAGATCCTGAAGGCGCTCTACCGCGGCGCGGACATACTCATCCTCGACGAACCGACGGCCGTTCTCACGCCTCAGGAGACGGCGGAGCTCTTCCGGGTCATCCGCCACATCATCGAGGAAAAGAACATGACCGTCATCCTCATAACCCACAAGCTCGGCGAGGTCATGGCCATCTCCGACCGCGTCGGCATAATGCGCCAGGGCCGCCTCGTGGGGCTCTCGGACACGAAGGACATAACCGAAAAGCAGATAGCCTCCATGATGGTGGGCCGCCCCGTGCTCTTCGACAAGCTGGAGAAGACCGGCGCGCCGGGCGAGACGATGATCTCGGTCGAGGACCTCTATGTCCGCGACAACCGCGGCCTCGTCGCCGTCAACGGCGTGAGCCTGCAGGCCCGCGCGGGCGAGGTGCTGGGCATCGCCGCCATCGAGGGCAACGGCCAGAGCGAGCTGCTGGAGGCCATAACCGGCATGCGCCCCGCCATCAGCGGCAAAATAACCGTCCGCGGCCAGGATTCGACCGGGCTCAGCCCCGGGCAGATACGCGCGCTGGGTCTCGCCCACGTCCCCGAGGACAGGCTGGCCACCGGCGTCGACCCCCTCGCGGACGTCTCCGACAACCTGCTCGCGGGCAGGCAGAGGGACAAGGAGTTCAACGCCCTGGGCTTCCACCTGCGCCGCTCCACCATCGAGCGGTACGTCTCCGGCATCTATGAGAAGTTCGACATCCGCGGCGCGGGACTGCACGGCAAAGTCGGCTCCATGTCCGGCGGCAACATGCAGAAGGTCGTCGTCGCGCGCGAGTTCTCGCACGACACGCCCGTGCTCGTCATATCGAACCCCTCGCGCGGCATAGACATCGGCGCCATCGAGTTCATACACACGGCGATAATCGACAAGCGCAACGAGGGCTGCGCCGTGCTCCTCTCCTCTGCGGACCTCGACGAGATCTTCCGCCTCTCCGACAGGATAATCACCATGTACGAGGGGGAGATAACCGGCGAGTTCCGCGCGGACGAGATAACCAAGGAAGAGATCGGCTACTACATGACGGGCAGCCGAAGGAAGGAGGCCGAGGAAGCGCATGAAACTACGCATTAACTACTCTTACATAGCGGCGCTTGCGGTCAGCATAGTCGCCGCGCTGCTCATAGGCGCGATAATCCTGCTGATCTCGGGCTTCGATCCGCTCACGGCCTATGCCGCCATGCTCAGCGGCGCCTTTTCAAACGCGAGGCACATAGGCGACGTGCTCGAATACGCCATGGTGCTCTGCCTGTGCGGCGTGGCCTGCGACATCGGCTCGCGCGTGGGCATCTTCAACGTCGGCGGCGAGGGCCAGCTCCTGCTCGGCGCCATCGTGGCCGCCCAGATCGGCGTCGTGCTCAACGGCCTCTCGGCCTGGATAGTCATCCCCGTCGCGGCCATAGGCGCCGCGGTGGTCGGCGGCATCTACGCCCTCATCCCCGGCTGGCTCAAGGTCAAGCACAACGTCAACGAGGTCATAACCACCATCATGCTCAACAACATCGCGGAGTTTGTCTGCGAGTTCCTGGCCAAGGGCCCCTGGAAGAACCCGGACAACAACATCGTCGCCGGCACCGGCAACCTGCCCCAGACCTACTGGTTCACCAAGCTCGCCACCGGCTCCAACCTCACGACGGTGTTCTTCGTCGCCACGGCCATGACCATCCTCACCTGGTACATCATGCAGAAGACCTCCACCGGCTATGAGATGCGCCTGACCGGCGACAATCCGCGCTTCGCCCGCTTCCTGGGCCTCAAGACGGACAAGATAGTCATCGTCGCCATGCTCATCTCCGGCATGATGTGCGGCCTCGTCGGCATGTTCCGCGTCTACGGCGCCGAGCACATCTACAAGGCCAGCATCAGCAACGACTACTACTTCGAGGGCCTCATGGTCGCCATGATCGCCAAGTATCAGGTCCTGCCCACAGCCATCATAAGCGTGCTCTTCGCCATACTCAAGATCGGCGCCCAGGGCATGGAGACGGCCGCCGGCGTGCCGAACCAGATCTACCTCATCATCCAGACCGTCGTCATATTCTGCATGGCTGCCGAGAGCGGCATCGTGAGCGACATCAAGGCAAAGCTCGCGGACAAGGCCGCCCGGCTCGCCGCCAGAGAACGCTCAAAGGAGGGTGCGGCAAATGAATGAGATACTGTCCCAGGTGTTTTCGGCCGGCACCTTCACGCAGATGCTCCGCAGCGCAACGCCGGTGGCGCTCGCCGCCATGGGCGGCTCCATGACCGAGCACGCGGGCATCATGAACATCGGCATGGACGGCATGATACTCATGGGCGCGCTCATCGGCGTCCTGGGCAGCTATGTCATAGGCTCCGCCGCGGGCGGCGTGGCCGTCGCCGTGCTCTTCGGCATACTCGTGGGCCTCTTCTTCGCGCTGTTCGTCGTCAAGCTCAAAAGCGACGAGTTCATAATCGGCTGCGCGCTGAACATCTTCGCCTCCGGCTTCACGGCCTATGTGTCCCGCGCCGTGTTCGGGCTCTCCGGCACCTCGGGCTACGAGATCGACTACATGCGCCCCATCGAGATCCCCGTCATCAAGGACATCCCCTTCCTGGGCGAGATCATAAGCGGCAACACCGCCCTGGTCTACGTCGCCTGGGTGCTGATACTCGTCATGTGGCTCTTTGTGTACAAGACGCCCTACGGCTTCTGGATGCGCGCCTCCGGCGAGAAGCCCGAGACGCTCCGCACCGCGGGCATCAGCCCGGAAAAGATGAAGTGGCTCTCCAGCGTGCTGTGCGGCATACTCTGCGGCCTCTCCGGCGCTTATCTCTCGCTCGGCTACCTGAACGGCACCTTCGTCGAGGGCATGTCCGCCTCCCGCGGCTTCATCGCCTTCGCCTGCGTCATCTTCGCCGCCGCCAACCCGGCCAAGGCCTATCTGGCCGCGCTGATGTTCGGCTTCTTCGACGCCATAGGTCTGAGACTGCAGAATTACATCAGCTCCGACCTCACCTCCGCCATCCCCTACGCCATCACCGTCATCATGATGGTCTACGTCGTGACCAGCAAGGAGCGCAAGCGCAGGGCCATGCAGCCTAAGCACGAGCCCGCCGCCCCGCCCCCCGCGGCCGGCGCAGAGGGCTGACGCATGGACACCCGCTCCGCCCTGAGGACGGCGCTGGTGCGCGGGAGCGCCTTCACCCTCGTCACGGCGGCGTATCTGCTGATAGGCGGGACGCTCGGGGGATATCTCTGGTGCGTGTACGTGGGCTTCTTCCTGACCATGGCCTTCGGCGCGAAGGGGGAGGACCTGCCGCGGTATCTGTGCAGCTTCCTCGCGGGCTATGTCTGGGCCGCGGTGTATGTGTACCTGCCGGAGCTCCTCGGCGGCTTCATACCGGGGGCCGCGGCGACGGTGGTCTCCGAGTTCGTCGTGACGGCCGGGCTGCTGTTTTTGCACCTGCGCTTTCTCTCCGGCACCTGGCTCGGCAAGATACCCGCGGTGTTCGCCGCCGTGGCCACGGTCTTTGCCTCCGGCGGACTGCAAAACGCCCCGCCCGCGGCCCTCTCCGGCTGCATCGGCATACTCATGGCCTGCGGCACGGGCTGGATAATAGCGCGGCTGGAGCGCTCCGGCCGGGC
>ENA-UOIV01001460-UOIV01001460.1-human-gut-metagenome-genome-assembly--contig:-C59-NODE-1460-length-19798-cov-41.051512_pt1 | contig 19798 bp, 19 predicted proteins | sample MGYA00242333_ERZ723880 | MGnify/ENA metagenome assembly ERZ723880 | reverse complement strand
ATCACCTCTTTCTTCGTGTCTTTAAATCATCTTCAAATTTCTTTGTATCTGGATAATCCTCTATGATTTCGCCGGTTGCAATTCCATTTTTTACGTCGGCACGACTGATATCTCTTTCCTGCATTCGCTGTAAACAATGCTGTGTCCAGAGAATTTTTGATTCAGCACACAATTGTTGATATATTTCTAAATTCATTCGTTCCCTCCTTAACATTGTTGTAATCTATAAATATTATACATCAGTTTTACCTCATATAATACCTAAATCTAGTTTACTCTATCTTTAGCTCATATCGTTACAAAAACCTTATATCTCTTGTATTATAATTATAAGGCGTTAACAAATCGGATTTTAATAGGGGAAGGCATGAATATGATTATAGTAATGGAAAAAACACAACTTCAGGACTTGCTTCGAGCGCAAACTATTCAGCTTTTATTGTTGGATTATGATGAAAATCATATATTTTTCCTTTTCATAAAGCGTAACATAATATTACCTATGTATTGTTGCAAAAATACTCCGGAAAATCAATAGTCTTTTGTGACACAACATTAGCACTAAACTGTCCTCGCATGGCACGGCTTTGCGATTTTCACTGTCGCTTTACTATGCTACAATCCCATCTTTGGCTCTATAAAGTGTCAAAGATGGGAGAAGGAGATCTTGTCTTGATGAGTATTGATGCCTTTGAAAAAAGGGAACAGACACTGCAGCTACATGCAAATGTCTTACAAGCCGAGCAGGAACGCATAGACGGTGCTCCTACCCTCAGTGTATCCGAAGCCAGAAAGCAACTCAGGGAGCGCATGAAAAATGTATAATGTTAAGTGGCGTACATATAGCAATATAAATTACGAGACAATTGTGATTTTGTGTAATTGGGTGGATGGATTGAAAAATGTTTCCCCCTCTCATAAGTTCTACCTTCTACCTTTTTATTGTCTCAACAATATGAATCATTTTCTCTAAGCATTGTTCAAAAAAGAAACGATAGCTTTCGCAATAATAATTTGCATATTCTCCTTTAGCAACATCAAATTCCCTATTTCTTCGACAGCCCCCTCTGCATAGTGTATGGAACTTACATTCTATGCAGTCTTTTGCAGACTTTTGCGACTGCTCCACAAATGCAATTGATTTTCGCTTTTCATCAATCTCTACCAAACGGTCACTATTAAAATTGCCTAGTCTGTATTCATCTAACATATAAAAATCGCACGGATACACACTACCATCGGCTTCCACCACATTCTGTATACCACAGATTCCTCGTTGTTCGCAGGATTCCGGCTGATATCCAAGCAGAATTCCTATATAGTTTTCAAATTGTCTTATATAAGGATGTTCTCCATTTTTCCAATCCTCGTACCATAAGTTAAACAACTCTACTAAAAACCGTCCATATTGTTCAGGTTTTAAGGCAAATGAACTTTTCCCCCTAATTTCCCCCAACGGATCCAAACATGCAATATACTGTTGATATTTCCACCCCTGCCTCTTATAATAATTATATATTTCCGTCGCATGATAAGCAACATTCTGTGTTACTACCGTCAGAATATTGTAATCCACTCCATATTGATCCATAAGATCTGCCGCAGACTTAATCCGATCAAATGTAGGATTTCCATTTTTGTCATGACGGTACATATCATGAAGCTGTTTTGTACCATCTATTGATAGCCCAATTAAAAATTGATTTTCTTTGAAAAATTTACACCATGCATCATCTAGCAGATATCCATTCGTCTGCAAAGCATTATTCACCCGTATTCCATGCTTGTTATAATGCCTCTGGTATTCCACAGCTTTTTCAAAAAAAGTAAGTCCACGCAAAGTAGGCTCACCACCTTGATATACATAGCTTATTAACCCTTCAGCATGAATCATAGTCTTTCTAATAACATTTTTTAGTGTTTGTTCTGACATAAACCCATACGAATCCTGTGACCTTTTTTTCATTTCATCACAATAGAAACAGTAATCACATTGCATGTTGCACATCCCTGATGCAGGTTTTATCAGTACGCTGATTGTCGGCATATCATCCTCCCTATATTTTTCTTATATAAGTGCTACTAATACTTTTAATACCCCAGCCAATATCATCACAAAAACAGGATTCCATTTTGTTTTCCTAAGCAGTACCACACTGATTGCAAAAATCAGCACCATGTCCCATTTAACTCCATCAATGTTGATAATACCACTTCCCCAAAAGGTCGTGCAAACATCAGCCAATGACACTCCGCTCCCCAAGTTTGAATGTCATTACCGGAGAGAACTGGCTTGTGCTGCCACCTTCCCAGATTCCGTCCTTTTCATGATAAAGTGCTGGAGTAAATTTTTCAGATTTTTCTAGTTTAGAGTAATCAACATTCTTCATAGAATCATATGAAAAAGATGTGGAGATGCATGACATTTTCCAGTTATCGAACGCTATTCCTCTTTTGCTTTTGCTATACTGACGATATCTCCCACTCCATTCAATACCATTGTCGGAAGATAAGCATAAGTTTTGAGTGTGTCCTTCGTTGAACATCCAGAGAGAACCAATACAGTAGACATACCACTTTCCATTCCTGAAATCACATCTGTATCCATACGGTCCCCAACCATTACTGCTTCTGCTGAATGACATCCAAGCATATTTAATCCTGTTCTCATCATCAGTGGATTGGGTTTTCCACAGAAATATGCCTGTGTTCCTGTTGCCATTTCTATCGGTGCAACCAATGCACGACAAGCAGGAGCAATGCCGTTCTCAATCGGTCCGGAAACATCTGAGTTTGCTCCGATCAGCTTTGCACCTTTCAGAACTAAATTCGTTGCTTTTGTTAATGTATCCAATGAATAGGAGCGTCCCTCTCCCACAACAACATAATCCGGATTTACATCATTCATTGTGATACCTACATCATAAAGTGCATTTAACAGGCCGGCTTCTCCTATCACAAATGCCGAACATCCTGCCGCCTGTTCCTTTAAAAAAGCGGCTGTTGCCAATGCACTGGTATAAAAATGTTCTTCTGGCACATCAAGTCCCATCCTAGCCAGTTTCTGATTTAATTCTCGTGGTGTATATCCACTGTTGTTTGTCAAAAATAAATATTCTTTCTTTTCATCATGTAGCCACTGAATGAATTCCGGAACACCTGGCAATATCTGATTGCCATGATAAATTACACCATCCATATCACAGATAAAGCCTTTTTTCTCATTAAAATCGATTATGGATTTTCTCATGTTCATATGCGCCCTGCCTTTCTTGTTTCTTTAGAATATACCTTGCTCTTTTCATAATAAAATAAAGCGCTATTTTCTACAAATATTTTCATATTATATCATCCACACATAAAATCAAATACATAGTACTGTGAAATCGAAGTAAATATTTCTATCAACAGAACCTTTTATGACAACATCTCTTTCACACAAGTACTCCGATAATCACTCGGTGATATTTTATATCTTTCTTTAAATACTCGGTTAAACGTTCTCTGACTTTCAAATCCACTATCCAGGCAAATGTTTGTAATAGAATCACTCGTATTTTCCAAGCGATGACATGCATAGTTCAACCTTGCATCATTAAGATACTGATTGAAATTTCTATGAAAGATTTTGGAAAAGAGTCTGGATAAGACATATTTACTCACACCCAGGTCTTTTGCCATTTCTTCCAATGATAACTTTTTCTTGAAATTTGCTGATATATAGGAAACCGTCTGGTAAATAAGGTCTTTGCTCCCTACATGACTCTTCTCTACCAGATTCAGTTTTCCTATGCAGCGCGCAAACACAATTTGAAGATATGCCTGTGCAACAGTAATATCCGACTGTTCTGTCTCTAAAATTGCATTTATAACCCTATATACCTCTGATTCAACCTTTTCCGCTGTGATGATTGGGTATTCAGGAGCCATGGATTGCATGATATCTGCAAATTTGGCAATCGTAAATGGCGATGCAATCAGATAAGTCACTGTATTTACCCCTGGTGTCAGTACCTGATAGTGATGAATAACATTTGGAAATACAAAGCCTATATCTCCTTTTTCCATATGGTAAAGCTCCTGTCCGACACCAAGCTCTAATGTCCCACTCGTTACACAAACAATCTCCAGTGCATTATGAAGATGTGGTTCAATATGTTTTGCCTTCCTATTTATTGCTATGATCTCCTCTTTTGTGTCAACATATTTTAACTGCATGAAATACTCCCCTTTGCAACATTTGTCTATACCTTCTTTCGATTTGGCAAGCAATTCTTTTACACCTATTTTATAATCAACTTGTAAATAAGGAAAGGAGTAATTACAATTCTAATTCATGTCCGATTTATCTGTTACTTCATCTGCAGCAATTCCTTTTTCTGCTTTCAGTTTTTTATTTGCATCTTCAACATTCATTCTTGAAAGTGCAAACATAATCAATACATCAAAGATTAACGGAAGCCAAAGATACATGAACTGCATCATATCAAGTGCAGACTGTGGCTGAGTTGCATTTTTTCCGACATATCCACTGAGCTCAAGCATCCATCCAACAACAGCGGTTCCAATACCTCCACCGATTTTTACACCAAGAGAAGTACAAGAGTACATCGTTCCATCAATTCTCTTTCCCTGTGTAAGATAAGTGTATTCAGAGCAGGATGCAATAACAGCATTCATATCTCCCTGCCATGGTCCCTGACCTAAGGCTGCAAGAGCTGTAAACGCCATCATCAGCGGAACACTACCCATATATCCGGCAACAACAACAAGTGCTCTACCGATGACTGCTAAGACATAACCTCTTAAGTTCAGTTTATATATGCCTTTCCACTTACCAACTAATGTCGGTGTAAAAATCAGGGCAATAATCAGTGGAATATTTACTGCCCATGCAAATTGTCCAAACAAATTCTTATTTTTCAGTACCCATGTCATGTAATAAATGCCAGCTCCAATCATGGCACCATATAACTGCTGTAAAATATATGTTCCACAAATCATCATGTAATATTTGTTTTTGACAAGAAGCTTGAATGCCTGTACCATTCCATACTTTTCATTATTATTCTTTACTTCTCCTTCATTAAGTTCCTCCTCCGGAAGTTCCTTAACAGAAAGTGCTGAAATCGTATTTACGACCAGACCAATGATTGCATAGATAATAGCAACCGTTCTCCATGCTGCAGCATCTCCACCACATTTATCTACAAATCCAACTGTAATCGCCTGAATCAGAAGACTTGTTGAAAATGCAAAAATAAAACGGTAAGATCCCATCTGTACACGCTCTTTGCTGTTCTTTGTAATCAGTGACGTAAGTGCTGAGTAAGCAATATTGTTTGCTGTATAAAACACACCATTTAACAGTGTATATGAAATAAAGAACCATGCATATTTAGCCGTTGTTCCCAAACTGACCGGTACTGTAAAGCAGCAGACCAGCGTAATGGCACAACCAATATATCCGTATAGCATCCATGGCTTCGCTTTTCCCATTTTACTGTGTGTTTTGTCAATCATTGATCCAAAAAATATATCCGTGAAACCATCAAATAGTTTTGATACGGCAATCAGGGTACCTACGACACCTGCAGCAAGTCCTACTGAGTCTGTCAGATAGGGCATCATGAAGGATGTCAGGAACGCATAGACCACATTTCCTGCGATATCACCCGAACCATATCCGATTTTGTTATACCATTTCAAATACTTTTTTTCTTCCATAGGATTCTTTTGCTCCTCATATTCATTGCACTTAGAATCTCAAGATGCCTAATTCTAAATTTTTCTTTTGTTTTGTTTTTGTCTGATTGTTCTGTATATCCGGATCTTGCAGAACAGCCAGACTCTTTTTCCTTGTTTACGAGTTACTTGAAACTTTATTATCCCTTTACATACGGAACCAGAGTAAACTGGAACCGGAATAATACATCATCAAATCGGTACTGCTCCAATACAACCGGTCCACAACTATTAGAACCAATGCCATTTAATGCGTAGTCAACACAAAATACCACACTATCTGATTCTATTAATTCATAATTATGCGTTTTCTTCTCAAGTTCTTCCTGTGTATAATAAGAAGCATTGAATGAAAATGCCTTTTCTGCGGATGCCACAATTCCATATCGGCTGTTGTTAAGCTCTACATATTCACAATCGTAATGGCTTCCATTTTCCTGTGGACGGATATAGTCCTCATGTAAATCCCCTACATTTGCCCGGTACAGACCGTGACTCGCTGCCTGATGCTTGTCACGATAGCTCTCCTGCGGTCCCATTCCAAAGTATCTGATATCTGCAAGTTTCTTATCCAGGAACATCCTCACACCAAATCTTGGCAAATCTGGGAATTCTCCATCTTTTGTTGCTTCTATGTCTGCATCAATCTTTCCTGAAGCATCTATTTTCCATGTAATCGTCACATCAAGAATCTTCTGCACTGTCTCTGCCACAACAGAAGCATGGCTTACAATCTTCACACCATGTTTTCCCTGCACAACCTCTGTCGTATAAGCTCTTGTATAAGCCTTGTCATAGTGGGCTTTTTTCCATTCAGCTTTGATATACATATCGTTATCTGTTGGTGCTCTCCAGATATTTAATTCCATCGGATGGTTCAAATATTCCCTTCCTGCAAATTTCATCTCTGTAAAGAGTGCAGTACGTCGGTCGATGGTATACGCAAATTCACGACCTTTGATGTGAATCTGTGTATCATCTTCATTCACCTGTAATTCAGAGTCCGTTGCTGTTTTTTCCAACCATTTTTCCGCCAACTGGCATTTGGCATCCTTCTGGCTTACTTCGATCTCATCAAATCCAAGGATGTGATTCTCTTCCAGCAATGGCATTTCTTTTTTCAGGTAGTAAATGAGTTTTAAATAACATTTCCCATTCTCTGGCACACTGATCTTCAGGTTTGTTTTTCCTTCCCCGTGTGATGCCACAGAAAATTCCGAAAGTATGCCTTTGCTGATCACAAGACCATCCTGTGTCAGTTCATAGCTGATTTTCACATAATCTTTCAGGTCATCAAAATCCATGTAGTTGTGAAGCACCAGCTCTCCACTTTCTTTATCATAGGAAACAACTCTTACAGGGCGGTATACATTCTTGTATTCCAACAGTCCTGTGTGTACAGTTCTGTCCGGATATACCAATCCATCCATACAGAAATTGCCGTCATGGATCTCTTCTCCATGATCTCCTCCATAAGCATAGATTGTCTTTCCATTCTCGGCAGTACCATGAGCAATCGCATGGTCACACCATTCCCAAACAAAACCACCACACATTTTATCGTTGTCCTGAATCATTTGGAAATAATCTTCAAAATCTCCAGGTCCATTTCCCATGCTGTGGCAGTACTCGACTAGAAGGAATGGCTTGCTTCCGTCCTTGTCCAGATATTCCTGAATTTCGGAAAGTGCCGGGTACATCCGGCTGTACACATCCAGATTGCTGTAATCATATGTTTCATCATAATTACGGTATCTTGCACTCTCATATTGTGTGATGCGGTCTGGATCATAATTCTTTGTCCATTCTAGTGCTTTTTCAAAGTTGCAGCCATAAGCACTCTCATTTCCCATTGACCACATAACAATACAGAAACGGTTTTTGTCACGTTCCACCATGAGTTTTACACGATCAACGATTGCCTCTTCCCATACCGGATCATCTGCAATCTTCTCGTTCCATCGCTTGAACCGATTGTAATCGGTGTCTTCTTTTCTGTAAATCATAAATGGACCATGAGCTTCAATATCTGCTTCATCTATCACCATGAATCCATACTTGTCACACATTTCATAGAAAAATGGTGCGTTCGGATAGTGGCTGGAACGGATCGCATTAAAATTATGCTGCTTCATTAACGTAAGATCGGTTGTAATCTGTTCCAGACTGATTGTAAATCCCGTAACCGGATCGGAATCATGTCGATTGACTCCACGGAATTTAATCTTCTGTCCATTTAGATAAATGACCTGGTCTTTAATCTCTACCTTTCTTAATGCAATGTGATCCACAATTACTTCATTTTCTGTTTCAAGAATCAGTTTATACAGATATGGATTTTCTGTATTCCAAAGTTCCGGACTTGCGATTTCTAATACAGCTGTTCCTTCTTCGTCAATACTTCCTAGTGCTACAACTGCTCCATTTTTATCTTCAATCGAAATTTTTACATTTGTTGGAGAGTAGAATTTCACATCAAGTTCTACCTTTGCAAGTATATCCTCAATCTTTGATTTTATATGATAATCGCTGATTGCCTGCTCTGGACGTTTCAAAATGTACACATCCCGGAAAATACCACTCATACGGAATTTGTCCTGATCTTCCAAATAAGAACCATCACACCACTTCATTACCAACACTGCCACCGTATTTGTTCCATCCTGAAGTACATCTGTAACATCAAACTCACTGGTCATATGGGAAACCTGGCTGTATCCTACATAAGAACCATTGATCCATACATAAAAGCAACTGTCTACTCCTTCAAAGTTCAAAAAAGCTTTTGATGCCTTCTCATCTCTACTGTACTCAAAATTATGTACATAGGCTCCACACGGAATATCCTGCGGCACATATGGTGGATCAAATGGAAACGGATACCGGATGTTTGTATACTGATGTGTATCATATCCTGCCATCTGCCATACACTTGGAACCTGAATCTCATCAAAATTTTCTGTATCATAATTCTTCTCAAAGAAAGAATCCTTAATATTATAGATGCTGGTAAAATACTGGAATTTCCAAGTTCCGTTTAATAACTGCATACGGTCTGATTCTTCCCTGTGTTCCACCAAATTATCCATTCTTTTGGATGCTGGAATATAATAGGCTCTGGCTGGCATTGTGTTTTCGTGCAGTACGTTTAAGTTTTCATAATAACGTGGTACAATCATAAATAGCTCTCCTTCAATACATATACTTTTTTGTTTTTTGCTTTTCTAAAATAAACCTTAATACTTTACTTATATGCTTGCATTCCTTTGTTATGTTATATATAGCTTATCTTATTCTGCAAAATATGTCTATGAATTGGATTGGATAAAATATGCACTAAATGATACAATAATAAAAAGTGTGAAAAGAGGTGCTGCTCTATGTATATGAATACTGGTTATCTGAATCACTCCCACATGGATTTCAAAAACAAAAGTCGTCCACTGATTGTAGGAAGCTGTGGCACTTATCGCCTTTCCAGCTATCCAAAATTGCCAACCTACCGTCCAAAGGGACGCCTGGATTATCAGATCATCTATATCACTGCTGGTTGTGGGCATTTTCATTTTGACAATGTAGATAACGAAACGATTGTTCCCGCCGGTAATATTGTGCTGTACAGACCGAAGGAACTTCAGAAATATGAATATTATGGAGAAGATAAGACAGAAGTATACTGGATTCATTTTACAGGTAGCAATGTAAAAAATATCTTGCGTCAGTATGGATTTCCGGATAAAGAACGAGTTTTCCAAATCGGCACATCTATGGAATATGAACGGATTTTCAAGAGTATTATCATAGAGCTTCAACACTGTCAAAACGACTATGAGGAAATGCTTGTTCTTCTGCTTCGTCATCTGCTAATCAATTTCCACCGAGAACTGACACGGGAACATATTCTGAAAAGCGAATACCTGGATCAGGAAATGAACACTGCAGTTACCTATTTCAGCGAAAATTATAATCAGAACATCAACATAGAGGATTACGCAGCCTCACGAGGAATGAGTGTCAGCTGGTTTATCCGGAATTTCAAAAAATACACCGGTTCCACACCAATGCAATTCATCGTAGGAACCCGGATCAACAATGCTCAGATGCTACTTGATGCAACAACCTATTCCATCAATGAAATCTCTAAAATCGTCGGATATGATAACCAGCTATATTTCAGTCGGCTTTTTCACAAGCTGAAAGGATATTCACCGAGAGAATACCGAAAGCTGAGAAACAAATTCTGAAATCCACAAAGAGGATACCATCGAATCATCAAAACAATGATTTGTGGTATCCTCTTCTCACTTTTGCAATTCTTATTTTACAAACTCACTCCTTTAAATGTATCTTTTGCTACATATTTTGCCGGCACCAAGAAGATCAGTGTCCATGCTGCACTATCCATACAATTTCCGGAAGGTTTCCCAACAGCTTTACATTTGTCATGCTCTTCTTTTGAGTAACTTTGCACCATATAATGATGATGGTTTTATAAGTACACTAATCGGTGGCATATATTTCTCCTGTCTGCTTTCCTATATTAATACTGACATAGCTAACTTCATCACTCCTGCCAATACCATTACCCAAATGGGGTTCAGCTTAGTACTACGCAGCAGCAATATACATATTGCGAATATCAGAATCATGATCCATTTTGTTCCAAATAGGGATATTTCTATTCCATTTCCCCAAAAGGCTGTTATAAGAATCTGGACTCCGGCCGAAGCGATCATTGCCACCACCGCTGGTCGAAGCGAATGTAATACACCTTGAAGCATATCCATGCTCCGATATCGCAGATATAATTTTGCAAGAATCGTTACAATAATGCAGGATGGTAAGATACATCCTACCGTTGCTACTACTGCTCCGGGTATTCCTGCTATTTTAAGTCCTACAAAAGTAGCCGAATTAACAGCAATCGGTCCCGGGGTCATCTGAGATATCGTTATAAGATCTGTAAATTCCGACATTGTAAGCCATCCATGGCTGGTTACAACCTGCCCCTGTATCAAAGGCATTGCTGCATATCCTCCACCAAAGCTGAACAACCCTATCTGTAAAAAACTCCAGAATAACTGTAAATATATCATTTCATCTTCCTCCTATTTAACAGGAGTGTACGGATTATGCCAATTATTCCGCATACGATTACGATATACACAACATTTATACCAAACAGGCAGGCTGCAACAAACGCTCCTACCATTATAATCAGCGACACGGCTTCCTTCTCTTTCACGATTGGAATCCCCATATCCAACGTGACGGATGCAATTACCGCTCCGACCCCAGCCTGCATGCCTTCCAGAAGCTGACTGATTAACCAGTTATTTCTAAAGGCTTTATAAAATACAGATATTACTGATAAAATCACAAACGGAGGCAGTACCGTCCCAAGGATTGCTACCAACGCTCCCAGAATGCCTGACAGCTTATACCCTACAACAATGGCTCCATTTACTGCAATCGCTCCCGGAGAGGATTGTGCGATTGCCACTAGATCAAGCATTTCATTTTCTTCTATCCAGTGATATTGATCTACAAATTTTTTCTTCATCAGTGTAACGATCACATATCCCCCACCAAAAGTAAATGCGCTCAGATATAAGGTAGATAAAAACAGTTTCAATAGCATTTTTTTCTTGTTTTTTTCTTTCATGGCTGGTCTCTCAATATATTTTAAAATACTACATTACCTATATGCAGAAAACGATGCGATTTCCTTTATAACTAAGTCATCGCATCATTTTCTGTACTCTCTTAATTTATGCACTTACTTCAATGTCTCGTAATCCGCATCCGTGTAGTCTTTCGTCGCATCCCAGTTAGGAAATTCCAATGAGCTATAGTCCATTCCAACTGCCTCCGAAGCACGCTTCCACTCTGTAGTTGTATCATTTGCCAGTGTCTTTAATGCACTGTCATAATCAGTAATACTCTGGGAAATAATGCCCTGCACAATTGCTCCTAAGCTAGGCTGTACATCCTTTACTTCTGCATAAAAATCATTTGCTTTCTCATCTCTCTTTACTAAAGTAGGAACTACTCTGGATGTTTCCTCTGCAATTGTGTAGTATTGTTTCATATGCTCATTGGTCATGTATTTTTCATTGATTTCCGGAATACAGGACACAAAACTTCCACTTTCCACATTGCTCTGCTGATATCCATATTGTTCATCATACAGTGCCATTAAATATTCAGCTGCTTCCTTGGGATGTTTGGACTGCTTATAGATACCCATCCACGGAGATAATTCACCTGCCTGAACATAAGTGTTTGTTACTCCGTCAGGAACAGGAACTGCCATAACTCCATAATTCAAATCCGGATAATTTGCATCCCACTGGGATACACACCACATTCCCTGGCAGAGGAATGCCGCCTGTCCCTGTGCAAATAATTCTCTTGCCTCCGGAGCACTTATATTGATAGTATCCGGATGAATACTTCCATCATCTACCAGACCTTTAATAAATCCAAGCGCATCATTCATTTCCTTGCTGTCGTAAGGCGCCACTCCATTATCCGTCAGCACTTTCTGCGTTGCAGCTACCTTACCACCAGCTGCTGCAGCCAGGGATCTTGCCATAACGTCCATACGGTTCATCTGTTTTCCACCATCAATCAGACCATAAACATTGCCATTCCCCATCTCTGTAACTTTTTTACAGGCTTCTCTAAACTCTGAATATGTTGTGGGAACCTCCGTAACACCTGCCTGGTTCAAAATATCCTTATTATAGAAGAATAAGCACTGAATGATTGGCATCTGTTCTGTAACTGTATACCATTCATCCCCAATATCAGTAACTCCCTCTGCAAAGGCTTCCGGATCAAATTTATTTCGGAATTCATCGGTTACATAATCGTTAATCGGCTGGAACCACCCTTCTTCTACCGCTGTATTTAAAGTAAGTCCCACCGGAATCGGAAACAAGTCAGGTCCCTCACCAGATTTAATCATAGTAACAATAGTATTTTTGAATTGATCTACTGTAAGCATAGTATATTCAATTTTAATATCAGGGTGTGCTTCTTCGAACTTCTTATGAAACTCCTCTCTTTGTGTAGCAGATCCATCGCTCCAGTCAACAACCCGAAGTGTTATTTGCCCATCGGTGTCCTCTTCTGTTGCTGCTATGACACTTGCATTTTCGCCTGTTTCATTTCCATTACCTGTTGAGGGCATTGCACCACATCCTGCCAGGGTTGTTGCTGCAATTATAGCAGTCAATAACAGTGTACCAAGTCGTTTTAATTTCATTTCTTTTTCTCCTCTCTTTGATATAAATTATTGTTTTCAATTAACTTTTAACAGCTCCGGCAATTCCTTCCACAAAATGCTTCTGCATTAAAACAAATAATATAATAACCGGGATTACAGCTATAGAACCTCCGGCAGCAATGCCTGTCCAATCAACAGTATTTTCTCCTTTGAATGCATATAGCCCAACCGCAAGTGTCCTAGATGACGGATTATTCAAAGTTAATACCAACGGAAGCATGAATGCATTCCAAGCCCAAATGGTTTCCATAATGACTACTGTCGTTGCGACAGGCTTACACAGTTTCATCATAATATAGAAAAATGTCTGAAAATAATTGCATCCATCTATCTTAGATGCCTCTTCCAACTCATTTGGTACAGATTGAAAGAAACTGGTAAACAGAAGCAAAAAGATAACATGCGCTCCTCCTGCCTGTGATAAGATCAATCCAAGCTTGGTACCTACCAGATTCATTCCTTTGACTACTTCATAGGTCGGTATAATTGTACTCACCAGCGGAATAGCAATACTGGCCAAGAAAACTGCCATGCATAGGTTTCTGCCAAGAAATTTATAACGTCCCATAGCATATCCCGCCATCATCGTCATAATCAGCACAATGATAACCGAAAATGCTGTTACAATAATTGTATTGATAAAATAAGTGCCAAAATCCGCTTTCTGCCAGATACGAATAAAATTGTCGATTGTCGGCTGTACCGGAATCAATCCCATACGGTTTTGGAAGAACTCATTCTGGCCCTTAAACGAGGCGGAAATCATCCATAAAAAAGGATATATCCAGAAAAATCCAACGCAAAGCAGCAAACCATGTTTAATCACAGATTTAACGATATGAATCTTTTTTTCTTTGCTCATCTGTTCCACCCCCTATTGTACATTCTTCTGTAGACGGTCTTTCATTGCATTCAGAAGTATTCCTATTATTATAACGGCGCCTCCAAAGAACAGAGCTGCTGCACTTGCATAGCCAAGTCTTGGCATTCCAATCTCACTTGAAAATGCGGTTCTATATACATACGTTGCGATTACATCTGTTGCATAATAAGGGCCACCTTCCGTCATTGTTTTCACAATATCAAATACCTTCAAAGAATTTATGGCACATAATATTGCAATAATTCCTCCTGTGGGTGCAATCAGAGGCAACACAATATGGAAGAAAGTTTGTCTTCTGTTTGCACCATCAATGGTTGCCGCTTCATATACATCTTTCGAAACTCCCTGCAGTCCTGCCAGCCAGTAAATCATATATGTTCCGCAATCCTTCCAAAGCGAAATGATTACCAATGTAGGCAGCGCATACTTTGCGTTTCCCAGAAAATTAATCGGGTTTTTCAGAATATGTAGTGTGACCAAAAGATGATTGACCGGTCCCTGAACTCCCAAAATGAATATCATGATAATTCCCACTACAGAAGCAGTCGTAACTACAGGAACAAAATACATTGTACGGTATAATCCACGTCCTTTCATTTTTTCATCATTTAGCAGATATGCAAGGAACAAAGACACCGCAAGTTCTAACGGAACTATCATTACCATGTACTTAAAACTATTTATAAAAGCATTCCAAAACAATTCATCATGCATCAGCTCTTTATAGTTTTGTAAGCCGATAAACGTTGCATTAGATGTCATTCCCGACCAATCCAACAGTGAATACTGAATACTGCATATAATCGGATACCCTTGGAATAAGATATAAAATCCAACTGCCAGCGACATAAACATCCAACACCATAGATTTAACTTTAATTTTCTTTTAAATCGAATTCTTCTTGTTGCTGCATCGACTGCATATTTTGTCTTTGTCATTGTTCTCCCCCCATTTCATATAGATACTTGCTTCTGACAGCTTCTTTTATAGGTAACCCTGTATCGTAGTCCAACTGACGAGGCTCATATTCCTCATTTTCTCGTTGTCTTGTAAACCCTTCGTTGTCCCAGCTTGGAGTGAAATTTTTATTCCAGGGTCTAAGAGACCATTGATAACCACGATAAAGATCTCGAGTTGCATTCATATGGGTGACAAGTTTTCTATGATATTCCCGAATTATCTCCAAGTATTCCGGATTATCTATTTCATTTACCATTTCATCTGGATCCTTTTTTAAGTCGTAAAACTCATCTTTGTCAAGCAGATTAATTGCCAATTTATAGTTCTCCGAAATGACACCTCTCATAATTTGAAGCCCACCAAATCCATCATGATCTATCTCATATCTGGTAAACTCTGTATAAACTTCACTGTTTATCTTAATTGTCGTATCGTATATCTGTGGAAGCATGCTCTTTCCTTCCAGTAACTTCGGAATACGTAATCCAAAATAGTCCATCACTGTCGGAGTAATATCAATATGAGATGCCGGTGTTGTAATTACTTTTCCCTTTTCACCACCTTTAATGATCAGCGGAATATTAGTCACCTCATCATAGATAGCTGCGTTTTTAGAAAACAGCCTATGTGCCCCCAACATGTCTCCATGATCAGAGGTATAGATAACCATAGCATTGGGCATCTTTTCTTTAATCACATCCAGAACTCTTCCCATTTCATAATCAACAAAGCTGTTACATCCCAGGAATAATGCTAATCCTTCGGAACTTTGGTTGATCTGTTTTTCATCTGCTGTCAGCTTATCCCCGGCCCACAGTTGTTGCATTAAAGGTTTATTTTTCAAGTCATCTGTAAATTTAGCAGAAGGCTCAAATTTAAAACCTCTGTACATGGTATTATAAGGTGCAGGACATAACGACGGTCCATGAGGTTCGTCATATGATACCGTAAGGAAAAAATCTTCTTCTTTGTATTGATCCAAAAATCTGATTGCGCGATCCGAACATCTATGAGCATATGTAAATTCTTCTGAAAAATCCGGTTGAAATGACTCATTTGGTTGCCTCGAACATACACGTTCATTTTCACTCAGCTCATTCAGATAGCATTTCATATCATACCAGTAATCTGCATCCCAGCCTTCGGGACAACAACCTAATCCAAAATAATCCCCACCATCCAAATGCCATTTTCCTATATATCCACATTTAATGCCATTGTCCGTCAGTCTTTGTCCAATAGTCTTTACATTTGCCCCCAATGGAACTCCGTTCGTTACCATTCCATTTGAATGAGGAAACGTGCCTGTAAAAATTGCACTTCTTGCCGGACCACAAACCGGTTGACAAGTGTATGCATTCTCATACCGAATTCCCTCTTGCGCCAGTGCATCTAAATTTGGCGTAAACATTTTTTTATTACCATAACATCCCACCATGTCTTTTCTTGTGGTATCTGTCATTAATAGAATTATCTGTTTTTTCAAAAGGTCACTCTCCTTTTCTGGATTTGCGCTGTTTTATATAGATATATTAGCATATATTTATTTACATACTATTAACATAAATGCTTTTAATATGGATTTTTCTGCATTTGTATGTTATGATTACGTTGTTTATAAAGGATGGAGTTGATGTAGTCATATGATAAATATTAGCGGTCATTTAAGAGAAGAAAGAAAAATTACAGGTTATTGCAATCAAGATGTTCCTCTGATAGTGAATTGTTGTGGGAAGCAGGTCTTTCAGACACAGGATTACTTCTGCAATCGTAAAAATGGCAGACTGGATTACCAAATAATATACATTCACCGCGGAAGTGGGCATTTTTATTTGAATAATGAATGGATTACCTTATCGGCAGGAAATATTGTTTTATATCGTCCAGGCATACCACAGTATTATTCCTATTATGCAAAGGAAAAACCTGAGATCTACTGGATACATTTTACTGGTAATGAATGTGAAAATATATTAAAACAATACGATATAAAGAATTGTTATATTGGTGAAAGGCTATATTTGAAATTACTCTTTCAGGATATTATCACCGAACTACAACTAAAAAAAATATCTTATGAAGACATTGTATTGCATAATTTTTATATTCTCCTATGCTTTATTCATCGTTCCTTTCATAGTATCTCCAGACCTTTGGATAATGATTTTTCCTTTGACAGGCTACTACTTGAATTAAACTCTAAATATGCAAACAAATGGTCTGTGGCTTCCATGGCTGATTACTGCAAACTAAGTCAAAGTAGTTTTTCACATATGTTTAAGGATCGTATGGGGATGTCCCCCATGCATTATCTAAATTACCAGCGCATTGAGAAAGCCAAAGATTTTCTTTTGTCTAATTCCATGACCATTTCCAATATTTCGCGTTTGGTAGGTTTTGATGATCCGCTTTACTTCAGCCGTGTATTCAAAAAATATACTGGTGCATCGCCACAAGCTTATTATCAAAATTTGGGAAATACTAATACACCTGACTGGTTTCTAAACAACACAACACCACAATGATTTTTATTATTTATACAAATATTACATCCGACGAAGTACTATGTTTGAGAAACTCACTATTTCTATCTGTATAGTTCACCTAAAGCAAAGGAGGTTACAATGATACTACATTATTCAACGGAGGGCTCTATTCATGTATCAGATAATCTTGAAGACGTACTATCTCAAATTGGTATGAATGCAAATGACATTGCATTGGCAAAAGTAAAGTATTACGTCCTGCATACCCAAATGATCTCTATACTCCTTTACCTGACCGCCAAACCACTTTTACATGCATCCCAACCTGATAAAATAATAGGTACCACTCGTTCTACTCCTGGTCAAAGTGTTTTTGATAATGTATGCTTTGTACCTGACTCAAAACGTCATAGCGATAAATTTAAACGATATTTTGAAGATTGTTTCTGGACAAGAAAAAACCCCAGAAACAAGAAGTTTCTGAGGCCCTTCAGGAGAGGCGCAGACCGGATTTGAACCGGTGGATACTGGTGTTGCAGACCATTGCCTTTTGTAGCAGAAAAGCGCCTATACTGTGCTTTCTGAGACTCAGCTTAAAAATAAACCATCCTATTACCACCCTATTTTGCCATCTGAACAGTAAATGTCAATAAAATATCTATACCACCTTATCTATATAAATCTCTTATCCACCTCAAAATATGAGGAGGAATCAAAATGGATTACCAAATTGAAATTAAACAAATCGTGGATTATCCACGCTGTCGTATTTACAGAAATTTTTTAAGAGATCTTATGGAAGGAATATCCGAACAAACGGAAGTTCTGTAATCAACGTTTCAGATTCGCACATTCGTGCAGTCATCAAAAAATCAAGTTTACCTTAATCTTTATAAAGGCTTTATTCTAAATGTAAACTTAAAAAATACTGAAAGGTGGTAAATTATATGGATTCAAGAGTATTACAAACACAAGAATGGCTAAACAAAACCTATGGAGAAGTATCTGGTTTTCCTACGGTAGTTGAGGATGGAATAACTGGTAATGCAACATTCAGAGCATTAATTTATGCTCTGCAACTCGAAATTGGCATCAGCAAGCCTGATGGAGTATTTGGCAACGACACTCTCAACAATTGTCCTACCCTACGAGAAAGTCTCATACCAGATTCCGAAATCCCTCGAAATATTATTTATATATTACAAGGGTCATTGTGGTGTAAAGGAATTTCTCCAAAGGGATTTACCGGTATTTTTGGTCCTTTTACTGCTAATGCTGTTTATGAATTCCAAGTAGCCGCTGGTATCACAGCCGATAAAGTTGTATATCCTTATGTGCTTCAGGGCATTATGAATACAGACGGCTATACATTTCAGAGTACAGATGATATATATGATACATATCGACACGAAATCCAGATAGGGCTTAATAAGAATTACGGTGCAACTATTGGATTAATTGCTCCCAATGGGAGATGGGAACGTAAATCACACAAAAACTTGATCAAAGCAATACAAATAGAATGGGGAACAACTGTTGACGGTTTATTTGGCAGTGGTACACTAGGCAAAGCACCAACTCTTTCAAAGAATACTAGCGGTTACATAAATTCAAAGCGACTATTGCAATGGTGTTTAACACTTAACGGATTTTATCCGGGATCTTTTAATGGAATATTTGATACAGATACATATAACAGCTTATATGCTTTTCAAGAATTTGTTGGCTTAAAAGCAGATGGTGTCTGTGGCAAACAATCATGGGCTTCTCTAATTACAAGTTGTGGTTCCTCTGATCGAAAAGCTACCGCTTTAGACACATCAAAAAAAATTACACTTGAAAACGCTGCTGCTATTAAGCAGGCAGGATACACAGATGTGGGAAGATATTTGACAAACACTCCAAATGGGACGCTTGACAAAGCTATGACATTTGATGAACTGGAAATACTACTAGCCGCAGGCTTAAATGTTTTTCCTATTTTCCAAACACAAGGTAATAAAGCATCCTACTTTACAGCAAAACAAGGAACTGAAGATGCACTGACTGCCAAAGAAGCAGCACAGAACCTTGGTTTTCCATCCTCTGCTACAATATATTTCTGCGTAGATTATGATGTTTTAATGGCAGATGTTGAAAGTAAAATTCTTCCTTACTTTAGAAGTGTCAAGACAGCTCTAGGTAATGCCTATAAGATTGGAGCATATGGTCCCCGTTACATATGTACAAAGTTGGCTGAAATGGATCTTTGCACCAGCAGTTTTGTATGCGATATGTCCTCCGGATTCACATGCAATATAGGTCAGAAAATGCCTGAAAACTGGGCGTATGATCAATTTGCTGAAATTAGTGTGGCAAACTCCACATTTAGCGGGTAAACGCACCATATCAAGTACCTTGACAAATATATGCCGCTCTCACGGCTGACA
>ENA-UOIV01001449-UOIV01001449.1-human-gut-metagenome-genome-assembly--contig:-C59-NODE-1449-length-19880-cov-3.985322_pt1 | contig 19880 bp, 8 predicted proteins | sample MGYA00242333_ERZ723880 | MGnify/ENA metagenome assembly ERZ723880 | reverse complement strand
GGCCAATTACGCCTCGGCGTCGAACCCCATCAGCGACGGACTTACGTGGGAGCCGGTCGTAACCTACAACCTCGGTTTCGATCTAGGCTTCCTCAAAAACCGCCTCAACGTCACGGCCGACCTCTACATCCGCGACACCAAAGACATGCTCACCACGTCGCTCACGCTGCCCGACGTCTTCGGAGCGCCCTCGCCCAAGGAGAACTGCGCCGACCTGCGCACCAAGGGCTACGAAATCACCGTCAGCTGGCGCGACCGCCACATGGTGGCCGGCAAACCCTTCTCCTACGGCATTTCGGCATCGCTGGGCGACTACAAGTCCAAGATCACCAAGTATAAGAACGACGACATGCTGCTCACCGACCATTACGTGGGCGAGACGCTCGGCGAACTCTGGGGCTACCGCACCGACGGCCTGTTCAAGACCGACGAGGAGGCGGCACGCTATCAGGCGCAGATCAACGACAAGGCGGTCAACAACCGCGTCTACACCAGCTCCGACGCTTCGGCGGCGCACCTCATGGCGGGCGACGTCCGTTTCCGCGACCTCGACGGCAACAACATCATCAACAACGGCGACGGTACGGTCAAGAATCCGGGCGACATGCGCGTCATCGGCAACAGCCTGCCGCGTTACACCTACTCGATCCGCGGCGACCTGAACTGGAACGGCTTCGACTTCGCGGTCTTCTTCCAAGGCGTCGGCAAGATCGACTGGATGCCCAGCGCCAACTGCTACTATTTCTGGGGTCCCTACAGCTTCCCGACCACCACGTTCATCGCCAAGGACTTCGAACGGCTGGCGTGGAGCGAGGACAACCGCAACACCTACTTCCCCCGCCGGCGCAGCTACCAGACTTCGAGCGCAGGTTCGATGAACGTCAAAACCGACCGCTACCTGCAGGACGCCTCGTACATCCGCCTGAAGAACATCACGCTGGGTTACACCATCCCGATCAACAAGCGCATCCTCGAAAAGGTCCGCGTATACGTATCGGGCGAGAACCTCGCCTACTGGTCGCCCCTGAAGCGCTACAGCAAGACGGTCGATCCCGAAGTAGCCACGACCAGCGCCACCAACGACTGTCTGTATCCCTACTCGCGGACCTTCTCCGTAGGCGTGGACATCACCTTCTAAACTAACCGGAAAGCATTATTTCGATCAACCATGAAAACTATCAGCAAAATATTGATATTCGTTTCGATGAGTCTGGCGCTGTCGGGCTGCGACGACTTCCTGACCAAGGAGCCGGAAACGAACCTTTCGCCCAATACGTTCTTTTCGAGCGAAGCGGAGCTGGAGCTTTGGACCAACCGCTTCTACAGTCTCTTCGCAGGTCCCGACACCGATGCCATTCAGGTCTCCGACATCCAGATCGCCAAGAACCTCAGCTCCGTACAGCAAGGCACGCGCTCCCCGGCCACCGAAAACTGGGGCACAAGCGCATGGGCCTACCTGCGTTACATCAACTACTACCTCGAACGTTCGGGCAACTGCTCTGACGAGACTGTCCGCCAGCGCTACGACGGCGTGGCCTATTTCTTCCGCGCGCTGTTCTACTTCGAAAAGGTGCGCAAATACGGCGACATCCCCTATTACGACTTCGTGATTCCGTCGAACGACTGGGCTTCGCTCAAACGGCCGCGCGACAGCCGCGGATTCGTGATGAAGAAGGTCATGGAGGACCTCGACCGCGCCATCACGGACTTGCCCGACAACTGGCCGAGCGACGCGCTCTACCGCCTGAGCAAAAACGCCGCCCGCGCCATGAAGGCCCGCGCCGCGCTCTACGAAGGCACCTTCCGCAAATACCACGGCATCGCCGACGAGACGATCGACGGGGTGACCATCTCGGCCGACTATTTCCTCCAACTGGCCGCCGACGCCGCATGGGCCGTCATGGAGCAAAACAAATATTCGCTCTACAAAGGCAATACGCTCAAACTCGACGCCCCCTACCGCGAATATTTCATCCTCGAAGACGGCGACGCCAAGGAGACGATCCTCTCGATGCGCTTCAACGCCGACATCCTCGTGCGCCACGGCATCCAGTTCACGTTCCGCAACATGCGCCACAGCGCCACGCAGCGGCTGGTGAACCACTACCTGATGGCCGACGGCTCGAAGATTCAGGACCAGCCCGGATACGAGACCATGACCTACAACCAGCAGTTCCAGAACCGCGACCCGCGCATGGCGCAGACGCTCATGGCTCCGGGATATGTCGATCTGAACGGCATCGACGAGGTGATCGAGGACTGCAAGAGCTACGACATGACGGGTTACCGCTTCATCAAGTTCGTGAGCGACGACACGCATAACGGCGCCACCACCTCGACTACCGACTGGCCGGTATTCCGTTATCCGGAAATCCTGCTCACCTACGCCGAGGCCAAGGCCGAGCTGGGTACGCTGACCCCGGAAGACATCGCCCTGACCGTGGACGTCGTCCGCGACCGCGTGGGCATGCCGGCCCTCGACATGACGGCCGCCAACAACAATCCCGATCCGCTGATGGCCAGCTACTACCCCAACGTCAATTCCGGAGCGAACAAAGGCGTGATCCTCGAAATACGCCGCGAACGCACCGTCGAACTTCCCTGCGAAGGCCTGCGCCAGTGGGATATGCTCCGCTGGAAGGAGGGCGCCCAGCTGGTTCCCTCGTCGAACGGACTCGACGGCTTCCTCGGCTGCTACTTCCCCTCGCTGGGCGAATACGACATGAACGGCGACGGCAAGATGGACCTCTGCCTCTGGAGCGGCACCAAGCCCGCTACGACCTGCGACGCGATGCTCGAAATCGGCGAAGGCAAGGACGCCCAGCTGACCGAAGGCACGAGCGGCTATATCGTCTGCTTCCGGGGCCGCACCTACAAATGGGAGGAGGGCCGCGACTATCTGTGGCCGATCCCGACCGACCAGCGCGTGGCCACGGGCGGCGCACTGAGCCAGAATCCGGGCTACGAAGACGGACTGAGCTTCTGACGACCCTTTGCTCCGCGACACAAAGAAGAGGTATTCCGGTGACCGGGATACCTCTTCTTCGAAAAAACAGACTCACCAAAACCATCAAGACCATGAAAAAACTGCTTTTGCTGCTCTTTGCGGCGGCTCTCTCCCTCTCCGCTTCCGAACCTGCGCGGGCGTGGGGCCGCGAAGGCCACGAAACGATCGCCAAGATCGCCGAACGCAACCTCACCAAACGGGCCAAGAAACGGATCGAGAAGTATCTCGGCGGGCACTCCGTCGTCTACTACGCCAAATGGATGGACGAATACCGCCAGACGCCCGAATACGCCTTCACCAACGACTGGCACACGGCGCCCGTGGGCGCGGACCTGCGTTACGGCGACGAACTGCTCAAGCCGGGAAAGGGCAACGCCGTTTACGGGCTTGAGCTGGCGATCCGCAACCTCAGGGATTACCGCAACCTGACCGACTCGGCCGTAGCGGTCAATCTGAAATACGTCATCCATCTGGTCGGCGACATGCACTGCCCTGCACATATCAAATACACGACTCACAACACCAAGTACGACGTGCTGTTCGAAGACAAGTACCACAAGCCGCACAAGTATTACGTCCACCATGTCTGGGACAACGAGATCATCACCACGACCCGTATCTGGTCCGTCACCGAGTGGGCCGGCGAGCTGGACCGCGCATCGAAGCGGGAGAAGGCCGCCGTGCAGACCGGCACGCCGCGCGACTGGCTGCACGACAGCGCCGTGACCTGCGAAGTGCAGTTCGAGTGGGCCAAGCCCGACGAGCGGCTGGGACAGGACTGCCTGCACAAGGCCCTGCCGAACACCAGATCCGCAACGCCGGTTACCGGCTGGCGGCCGTCCTGAACGAGCTTTTCGACTGACGCGGCCGGAGCAGCGAATAAAAGAGCCGTCACTCGCTGCGAGTGACGGCTCTTTTCATAACGGGGCGATCCCTCTTCCGAGACCCCTCGCCGGTGCGGCGTCAGTCGTGCCGCCCCTGCGAACGCAGGTAGGAGATCAGCAGCTCCGGACGGTCGGTCTGAATCATCGTCGCGCCCATGTCGAGCAGCTTGCCGTAAACCGAGCCGGGATCGCCGCTCTCCCACGCCGCATCGTCGCACAAGCCGCCGCAGAGCGACTCCCACAACGAATTGACCCAGAGTTTCGAGCCGCTCTCCACCACCTTTTCCATGCAATCCTTCACTTCGGGCGTATACTCGTCCCAGCACACCTCGTAGGCCAGCGGCACGATACCCTTCGACATATATTCACCGAAAAGCTTCTGTCCCTGCGGTTTGAGGATGTCGATGATCGGCATATACATCATGTTGTGCTCGTATTCGCCGAATTTGGCGGCGACGGCCTCCGCCGGACGCTTGCCCTTGATGAGCATCTGCTCCGTCACGCCAAGCTCCTCGCTGATCTTCAGCGCCATGTCGTAAAACTCATATCCTTGGTCGATATTCACCACGATACGGTCCTTGCAGACCTCCAGCGCTTCGCGCAGGGTCGGCATCTTCCGGGGCGTACGCACGCCGTGCGCCGTACGCAGGAAGCAGCGCTGAATCGAATCATAGGTGATGTCGCACACACGTCCCCGCCCGGTAGTGGTCCGGTCGATAGTATGGTCGTGGCAGAGCACCAACACGCTGTCCTTCGTCAGTTTGAGGTCCAGCTCCATGATATCGACGCCCATGCGGATCACCGACTCGATGGCGGGAATCGAATTCTCCGGATAGTTGCGCCAGTCTCCGCGGTGCGAAGCCACCACGACGTATTCCGACGCGGGATCGTGAATCTCGGCCACGATTTTCGCCGCATGCGTCGGGTATTCCGGAGCGGCGGTTTTAGGTCCGGCGCATCCCCACAACAATGCGGGGATGGCCAGAATACAGCTGACAAGTCTCTTCATAAAAGTTTATGCAATTTGGTTTATCGTTCGATAAAATAGTCGCCCTCGTTACCCAGCACGATCTGCTCGGCCACCGAACGCAGGTAGGCCGCCTTGTCGGGATTCAATCCGCAGTCGGCCGGATCCGCGCCGAACCGCTCGCCGAAAAGCACCAGATAATTGACACAGGCCTTCAGGTAGGCGCCGTACTCCGACTGATGCTTGCTGTCCGAGTAGTAGAGGTTGATACCCGAACCGCCCTCGCGCACCTGCCTGAAGGCGGGGCCGATCGGCGACACCCAAGTCCCGGCGGCCTTTGCCATGGCTTTGGCCCCGGCGTCGTTATAGGTCTCGAAGGTCGGGAAATCGGTAAATCCGCCGTAGGACGCCGACGAGAAGGTCCACGTCTCCTCCAGAATCACCTTGCACGAAGGCGACGCGGCGCGCACCTTGTCGGCCAAGGTCGTAAGGCCCGTGAGGATCGACGCCGTGGCGTCGCGGCCATAGTTGGCGGGATTCTGGCTCTGGTCCTGCAGGAACGCGAAATCGTAACCGCCCTGTTCGATGACGTCGGTCGAGAAACCCAGCGACAGATGTTGGGTCAGCGTCTGCGACCCTTTGAAGTGAGCCTTGATGTTGAGAGCATGCCCTTCGCGCCATGCGATCTCCTTGAGCATCCACGCAGGATTGCTGTAATAGGAGAACGAGTTGCCCAGACACAGCACCTTCTTGGTGTCGCGGGGCGTCGCCGTGCCGAAGTTCTGCACGTAGCTGCCCGTAAATCCGTAGGGAGGAATGGAGCTGGCGGCGTTGGTCGCCGTGATGTTCTGCGTACCGCCCGCGCAGGTGTAGGGACCCACGGCGCGGCAGCGGATTTTCACTTCGCCGTCGGTCACGGCGTTTTCGAAGCGCATCGTCTGCATGACGGTCGCGTGCTGATACGAGGACCCGGTGGCAGTGCCCGAACACTTGTAGGTATAGCGGACCGCCGGGTTTTCCGGAGCCGTGAGCAGATCGGCCTCGACGCTCTTCCAGACTCCGCCGTCGAGGTATTCGACGATGAAGTATTTGGGCGAATTGGCCTCACCCGCCATCGTGGCGTTGAAATCGACGACCGATCCGGCGGCGAGATTCTCCACCGGGAAGGTATAGAGCCAGTAGTCGCCCTCGACCATCGTCGAAACCGCAGGACGGTTCGTAACGACGCTCCGCTTGAAAGCGGCCGAAGCGTTCGCATCGCCGCGCACGACCGAAATGAAGCCCGCCGCGCCCGACGTCGCGGGAATGACGTTGTCGTCGGTCCACGACGAGCCGTAAAGCGGCAGCGTCGAAGCTTGGAACACCCACTTGCTGGGGAACGCTTCGCCCCGCGCCTGCTGATCGACCTTCACCGTCGCGCTCTTCGCACCGTCGGTCGAAGCGAACGTGACGACAGCCGACCGCGGCGCGGTCTTCGTGTTGGCGCCGGCCCCGATCTTGATATACTGCACGCCGGAGTCCCTGACACCCGAAACGACGGGTGCGTCCGAAAGATCCGTAACATGCACCCAATCCCCGTCGGCGCTCACCGTCCAGTCGTAATCGACCGACGAAAGCTGTACGACGGCGGCATTGCTGCCCTGCGCATTCAGCTCGACCGACGAAAGGTTCACGCCGAATTCCGGCTCGGCGGGCACCTGCGAACCGTTGGGATAATAGAGAATGTTCTGGCTGTTCACATGCACGGCCGATGCATTGTGGTCGCCGATGTAGGACATGTAATTCGTGTAGTTCACGCCGACCAGCGCATAGGAGCCGTCCTCGTAAGCGCCCAGATCGCCCTGCGCGATGCAATCGCTGAATCTGGCCGCCTTGTTGCACTGCCCGAAGAGCGTGCCCTTGTAACTGGCGCGGTCGGTAATCACCAGCCCGTAATTTTCGCAGCCGACGAATGCGTTGCCGTCGTCATTGACCAGACAGACGACGCCGCCCGCCGCGCCGCTCGTCTTGCAGATCACATTGCCGCGGTTGACGGTATTGGTGATCTTGCTCCCGGCGGCCGTAATGCAGGTAATGTTGCCGATGCGGGCGCTATTTACCGTGGCAAAGGCATTGACGTTGTCGCCTTCGTTCACGCAGTTCTCGATCTCGGTGTAGCGGTTCGCAGCTGCCACGATACCCGAAGCGCGGGCTACCTGCGTGTCGAGGTCCCCGTAATTGGTGCACTCGGCGATCGTCACCACGGCCGTCGTGTTGCTCTTGTTCGAGCTGAAGCCGACGATGCCACCCACGTGAATGCCCGTCGCGCCGTTCTTGGTGTTGCCGCCCGACGTGGCCGTCAGAGCGCCGTGGTTGACCAGTTTTTCGAGCCGCGCCCCGTTTTTGTCGGCGAAGGCGAGTCCCACCATGCCGATGGTCATGCGGATATTGTCGGGAGCCGCCCCGTCGAAGGCGATAGAAGCCTTATTGACTACGTTGCGCACGGTGGCTTCGTAAACCAGACCGGCCACCACGCCGCAGTCGGTGCCCGCCGTCGCCTTGTCTTCGAGCGAGCAGCTCGCGTCGAAAATCAGGTTCTCCACCACGGCCCCGTCGGCCACGGCTCCGAAGAATCCCCACGCCGAGGTCGCCTGTGCGGCCTTGCAGACCATCTTCAGGTTGCGGATCGTATGGCCCTGTCCGTCGAAATATCCCGTAAAAGGTCTTCCCGAAGTGATCGAAAGCGCATTGTTCGCCAGCTTGGACGTAGCCGCGCCGATCGGCGTCCACTCCGTCACCTCGGCCAGATCGATGTCGTCCAGCAGCACCACGACGCCCTTGTCGTCCTGCCACGGAGCGAGCGTCTCGCCCGCATTCACGGCCGCCGAGAACTCGATCAGGTCGTCGGCCGTGCTGATGCCGCCCTGCGGCGCGAAGGCGTAAAGCGCCTTGGCCATATGCTTGGCGCGGAATACGCCGCCCTGCTCGGCATAGGAGGTGATGCCGGTCTTGTAGATATTCTTCGAATAACTCTTGCCGTCGGCCGTGCCGAGCGTAAGCCGCAGCCCCGCTTCGGACCTGAAACGCCCGACGGGGAATTTGATCGTCTGGGGCTTGGTCAGATCCACGCCCTCGGCGAAGTTGAAAACCAAGCTGTTGCCCGTACCGTTCTCGGCGGGCGTCAGCGCCAGCGTTTCGGGGTCTACCGTCCCTTCGAACGACAGAAAACCTTCGAAAGCCGCTTCGTCGGCCGGCTCGACGGTCAGAGACTGCGCCGCACTCGCCAACTCCCCTGCGTCGATACGCAGTTCGATGACCGAGAAGATATTGCGGAAGGTCACCTCCAGCGCACCTTCGGCAAGATTCCCCGAAGTGGGCAGTCCCACGAGCGGCGCCCGCGCCGGATTGCTCTGCGACTCCGCGTCGAGCGCAATCGTCCGCTCGGCCTCCACGGCGACCACCCCTTCGGCAGTCGTTGCGGGATAGTAGGCCGTCAAAGGCTTCGAAGCGTCGTAGTCGGCGATGCCGGCTTCGCTCGTGAAAGCGGTCGTCGGTCCCGCTTCCGCGGCCGTGTATTCATAGGCCGCGCCGTCGTAAACGACCGTGATGCGGTCGCCCGCCTCCCAAGTCGATTTACCCTCTTCGATGTCCGTGCGGGTTGCGGGCGGGCAGGCGGCCACGATGACCAGCCCGTCGGCATCCTCATACCCGGTTCCACGCACCGGCTCCGCCAGTTCGGGAGAGTGCGCGCACCCCGCCGCGAAGAAAATCGCGGCGAATAACCATGCAAATATCTGTTTCATTGGATTACTGCTTTACTCTTTGTTCGAATCGTTTTCAAAATCGGTGTCCTCGATCCCGTTGCCGGGCGTCTGGGTGCCGGACGACATGTCGGTCACGGCAAAGGGCGTTGCAAGGGCGTAGCGCGCCGCCTGCAGCGCAACCGGCTGATTGTCGTCGGTCACGGGCGTCGTATAAGTGCCGTCCGTCGTACTCGACACGTTGTAGCGGAAGTTGTTGCCGTCGAGTTTCTTGCCGCCGAACGAAGGCGAGATGATCGACTCGAAGACGGCGCAGGCCGCGGCATAGCGGCTCAGGCCGTAATCCATGTGATAGCCGTCGCGCGTGAGGTCCATGTCGTTGTTGAGCGACGAGGTGCGCAGGTTCTGCAGCACCGTTCCGGTAGGTATGATCTGCTCCACGTCGGTCTGGTCGAGCACCTTGCGGGCCTGCGCCACGATCACGTCGAACATCTCGTCCTGCGTCGTGAAATTCTTGTAGGGCCGCTGCGCCGTACCGATCTTGTCCATGTTGAAATAGGCCTGCGACATGATATAGACGAACTTGGGCGTATGTCCGTTCTGGTCGGCCCTGATGTCGGCGATCAACCCCTGAATGGCGTTTTTCTCGGTATCGTTCCATATCCAGCCGCAGCTGTTGCCCGTATGTTCCTGCAGGCAGACGATGTCCCACGTATCCGACTTGACGATCTGCTGAATGTTGTATCCGGTGTAGGAGAGCCAGAGCGAAGTGCCGGGGTTGTACTTGTAGCAGGTATAGTCGGACTTGGTCGCATAGCCGTCGGCATATTCGGGAATCGTACGACCGCCGTAATAGAGATGGACCATCTTCAGCGTAGGGATGTCGGCGGCTGAGACCATCTTCGGGAGGTGTTCGACGGCGTCCTTGGTAAAGCTGTTGCCGATGAAGAGGATGCGCAGCGTCGGCTCTACATCGTCGCCGCCGCCCGAACCGCCCGAACTCGAACCGATCATGTAGGTAATGTTGTCCGCGTTGATCGGATCGGTAGATTTCTGCACGCCCAGATAACGCACCTGCTCGTTTTCGCCGTACGAATCGTAAACCGCGGGTCCGCCGTTGTAAACCCCGACCTTGCCGCCCGCGATGCAGTTAATCCAGCTGGTCGCATAGGCGCTGTAGCCGAAGCACACGCCGCGGTTGGCGTCGTCGGTGAGGATCTCGCCGTAATTGGCGCACCCGCTGAACGAGTTGGTCGCATGGTTGGCCAGACTGAGCAGACCGCCGCAGCGGGCGCCGCCCGTCGAGACGAGATTGCCGTTGTTGATGCAGTCGGTCATCGAGCATCCCGTACCCGTGATGCAGGTGATGTTGCCCAGACGGCCCGTCGTACCGCACGAATTGAGCTGGTTGCCGTGGTTCACGCAGGAGTTGATCCGCGTGTAGTTATTCGCCGCGGCGACGATGCCCGAAGAGCGCGCCGAGTTAGAGGTGATATTGCCGTAATTGTCGCAGTAAGCGATGTCGTTGCAGATCTTGTTGGTCGCGTTGCCCGTCGCAAAGCCGCAGATGCCCGCCATGTGGATCGCCGCGCCGGCTCCGTTGGCCGAATTGCCGTGGGTATCGGCCTCCACCGCGCCGTAATTCTGCAGGCGTTCGAGCTTCGTGCCCTCCGTTTCGCTGAAGATGAAGCCCACCATCGCCGCCGAAACACGCGCGGCGCTGGTGCCGTCGTATTCGATCTTCGCATAATTGACGCAGTCGGAGACGTTCGCATCGCGGCATACGCCGGCGATCACGCCTACCTCGGCCGTGCCGCCCGAAGCGGTGACTTTCAATACGCTCGCATCGCCCAAGGCCGCACCGACCGTCAGGTTGCGCACCGTCGCGCCGTCCAGCACGCCGAACAGTCCGTAAGCCGTATTGGCCGCACTGCCCCCGTAGGCGAGTTTCAGGTTTTTCAGCGCATATCCCTGCCCGTCGAAGGTGCCCTTGAAGGCGTTGCCCTCGATAGTCAGCAGGTTCTTTTCCCATTTATAGGAGGCGTTGCCGATCGGCGTCCAGCCGGCAACGTCCTTCATGTCGATATCGCCGAGCAGCGACACCACGCCGCCGGCATCCTCCCACTGCGCCGTACTTTCGCCCGCATTGACCGCGTCGCGGAAAGCCGTCAGGTCCTCGACCGTCGCAATGCCCGGCTTGGCGGGTCCGCCCGAAAAGCTGTTGTTCTCCAGCGTCGGCACGCCGCCGCCCGTGAGCGTGAAATAGATATACTGTTCGAAATTCTGCTCCGTAATCTCCGTCGCGCCCTGCTGGCCGTCCGAGAAGGGACCTATCCGGCCGCCGATCTTGCAGTTGCGGATCGCGATGGTCTTCTTGTTGGTGTTGGCGCAGACGATGCCGATGTACTTGTTCGCCGCGGCATTGATGATGTCGGAGAGTACGGCGCCGTAGTTCTCGCAGCCGTCGATGGCCGTATTGTTGTCGTTGGTCTGGCCGGCGATGCCCGCGGCATAGCCGTGCGTCGTATCGCCCGCAACGGCGAAAGCGACCGTGCCGTTATTGACGCACGATGTGAGGTAGGTGTGGCCGCCCATGGCCGACACGATGCCTGCCACGCGGCTGTTCGAAGCCGTCACGTCGCTGCAGGTCACCGCCGCATTGTTCGCGCAGTTTTCGAGCTTCGTGTATTTGTTCATCGTGGCGACGACACCCGCCGTACGGGTCGCCTGCGCATCTATCGCTCCTTCGTTGACACACCCCACGACGTTGTTGTAGCGTTCGGTGGTCGTCGAAGCGTCGGCGAAACCGACGATGCCGCCGATCGAGAAGCCCGTGGCTCCGTTCTTGGTGTTCACGCTGTTCTTCGACGTGATCTTGCCGTAATTGGTGCAGGAGAGGATATGACTGTCATTTTCGTTGGCGCAGATCGCGCCGACGATGCCGCCAGCCGATTCGCGTACATTGTCCCCGCCGCCCTGAATGTCGATCGCCGCACGGTTCTCGCAATTCTCGATCGTGGCTTCATAGGCATATCCGGCCACGGCTCCCACGGCCGTCATCGCGGCCGCGGTCGAAACGACCGACGAGCCTTCGCCGATGGCAAGGTTCCTGACCGTGGCGCCCTTCAGCACGCCGAAGAGTCCCCAAGCCGAACCCGCCGCAGCGTCGGCCGGAACGACGATCTTCAGATTCCTGACCGCATGGCCCTGTCCGTCGAAGGTGCCCTGAAACGCCGGTCCCGTCATCGCGTTGGCCGTCGTATAGGCGCCGTTTCCGATCGGGGTCCACGCCACGTCCTTCATGTCGATATCCTGCGTCAGCACGGCTTTGGCGGCCGCCTCCTCGCCGCCGGCATTGACCGCCGCGGCGAAAGCGACCAGCTGGTCGGGCGTCGAAATGGCGACCGTACCGAGCGTCGCGGCCTTGTAGAAGAGCGGCTTCACGATCACGTTGTCGGCCAGATCGTAGGCCATGACGATAACCGTACCGCGCGAGAACGAAGCGTCGAACGAAACCGTCACCGTCTTCGCGTCGCGGTCGATCACGGCGTCAAGCCCCTCGGCCTTGGCGACGGCCACGATGGCCGTCTCCTTAGCCTCGCCCGAAAGCTCGTAGGATACCGTAATGCTCTTCGAAGGGTCTGCGACGGTGGTAACCGGCATCGCGTCCAGCTTGAGGTTGAGCGAGTTGAAAACCCGCAGGGTGATCGTGCTTCCGTCGCCGAGCGTCAGGCTGAAATTGCCGTCGCCGTCCAACTCCGCCGAGCGGAATACCGACGTGGCGTCGGTCGTGGCCTTGATCGGGTTGCCCGAAGCGTCGAGTATCTGCACGCCGTCCACGGTCCAGCAGCCGTCGGCATCGACCGAAATCGTCGGCGTGTAGCCGCTCACGGGGAACTTCTCCCCTTCGTCGTCGGTCAGCCACGTGATTTCGCCGTCGATGCACTTGGTCCAGTAATAGACGCCGTTCTCGTCGAGCTTCACGCCGATGATCGGCACGTCGACGATGTCGTCCATCGTCGCCAGCACGACCGTATGTTCGACGTCCTTGTTGTCCTTGTAGGTGACGACGTATTTCCCGTCGGCGTCCTGCGACACGGTGGTGATGACGTTGCCGTTGGTCAGATAGCTCAGGTCCGCGAGCTGCTTGCCGAGCGTCTCGGCCTTGGCTTTCAGGGCTTCGATCCGGTTTTTGTAGCCGTCGATCCGGCCGCGCAGCTCCGAATCGTCGAAGTCGCTGCAACCGCAGAAGACCACGGCCGCAAATAGTATGATGATATTCAGTATCTTTTTCATTGTCGTTCCGTTTTTCTGGATTACAGCCTTTTAGTTGTTTATCGTCGGATCGTAGTACTCGTCGTTCTTGTACGAGAACGCATTGTGAACGGTCGCGGCAGGCGCCGAAGTCGGATTGTCCTTGTAGGTGGTGTAGCTGCCCACGTATCCGCCCATCGTACAGCTGCTGACGTTGACCCACTCGCCGCTCGACTGGCCCGAATATCCGCAGGCCCATGCCGGACCGTGGTCGGAATTGTAGACGTCGCCCAGAATGGCGCCCTGATTCGCGCAGCCGATGATCCGGATGTTGGAGTGGCCGATGAATCCGCCCGTGCGGCATCCGATATGGGTGAACACGTTGCCGTAGTTGGTACAGCTCTCCACGGTCGCCGTCAGCACCTTCTTCAGGTCGTCCGTACCGCCGATCAGGCCGCCCATACGCTTGCTGTTGTAGGAATTCTGCGCAGCCGCTCCCTCGAACTTGCCGACGATGTCGTCCTCGACCGTACCGCGGTTGTCCGAATTCTTCACGTTGCCGTTCATCAGCGTAGCGACCAGACCGCCCGTGCGGCCCGTCGGGCAGCTGATGTGTCCGTAATTGACGCAGAACTGAATCAGGTTGCCTTCGTCCTTGGCCATGAAGCCGCAGATACCGGCCGTCTGCATGCCGTTGCCACCGTTGCCGTTGTTGGTAATCTTGCCGGTGCGTACGAACCCGTAATTCGCGCATCCCAGCGACTTGGCTCGGCCGCCGATGGTCGAGTTCTTCATCACGCCGACCAGACCCGAAGCCACGCAGAGCACTTCGGAACCGCTGTCTCCGGCGAAGTCGATGTTGTAGTAGTTGGTGCACGATTCGATCGTCGAGTTGACCGCATAGACGGCCAGCGACGCGACGCTCGTCGCCTTCGGGGCGTCGCCCGTGAAGGTCCACGTGATGTCGGTGTCGGGATCGCCCAGCGTCAGGTTGCGGACCGTAGCCCCGTCGAGCGAGCCGAAGAACGCGTAGCCCCACTTGCCGGTGGACATGTCGGCCGTATAGTTCAGGTTCTTGACGGCGAAGCCCTGACCGTCGAAGGTGCCCTTGAAGGGATTGACCGTCTTGTAGGGAGTCGTCGTATTGTACTCGCTGGCATCCACGCCGCCGATCGGCGTCCACGACTCGACGGCCGCCATGTCGATATCGTTCAGCAGCACGACTTCGCCCGCCTCGTTCTCCCAGCGTGCGGTGCTGGCTCCGGCATTGACCGCCGCGGCGAAGCCCATGAGGTCGGCCGCGGTCGAGATGCCGCCTCCGCCGCCTTCGGGAATCTTGGGCGACTGCTTGACGACGATTGCCGCCGAGATGTCGTAAAGCGCATTCGAGAAGCGGATTTCGCCCGTGCGGAGCGCGCCGCTCGCATCCTCGTAGTAATCGGCCGTGAAGACGTGCGTGAGGGTCGTCATCGCGCGGGTCGAGTTGTATATGAGCCACTTGGACGCCGACTCCTCGACCGTCACTTCATAGTCGATGCTGGCCGAAACCTTGACTTCGAACTGCGTCATGTCGCCTTCGAGCACGATATCGGCCGTCGAACCGTTGTAAACCGGGTCCTGAATCTCGGCCGTGCCGTAGGTGAAGAAAAGCGGTTTGAGAATCGTATTGCCCCCGGCGTGCGCCATGACGAGGATATTGCCCTCTTGGGCGCCCTCCTTGAGCGAGACGGTGATCGTCGATATGGATTCGTCGATCTCGGCGTCGACGTTATAGGCGGTGAAGATATCCACCAGCGCGCCTTCCGCCTGCGAACCGCCGACGGTGTATCTGATCTTCACTTTCGAGGCATAGTCCGGAACGGCCGTGTAGGTCGGCGAGTCGAACGAAACGGACAGCGCCTCGAACATCTGCAGGCGCAGTTCGGTGCCGTCGGCGAGAATGAAGACGGCTTCGCCGGTCTTTTCGTCCACGTAAGCCTTTTTGAAGAGGATGTTGCTGACGTCGTCGGCCAGCACCTTGTTGCCCTTGGCGTCGGTGATCGGCTTGCCGTTCACCGTCCAGAAGCCCTCGGCGTCGATGCCCACTTCGGGTTTCTCACCGCCTGCGGGAACCTTCTCGCCGTCCACGAGTATCCATTCGTAGGTCTCGCCGTTGTCGGAGGTCTGGCGCCAGTACCACACGCCGTCCTCGTCCTTGGCGATGCCGACGATCGGCAGGGTGACGACCTCTTTCTGGGTGGCGAGGGTAAGCGTGCGGCTCTCCCCGCCGCGGTCGATGTAGGTGATGACGTAGTTGCCTTCGGCATCGGTCGAGATGAGCGACACGAACGAGCTGTTTATCAGCTGCGTGAGCGCGTCCATCTGCGTACGGAGTCCGTCCACGGCCTGTTCCAGTTCATCGAGAATCTGTCCCACGTCGTCGAGGTCCTTCTTGATACGGGTATCGTCGTATCCGTCGCTGCATGCCGCTGCAAACAGGAATGTAGCGAGGAAGATCGTATTCAATATCTTTTTCATCGTTCTGTTCATTTAGTCGTTTATGGGTTCCTTGCTACTTGCTACTTGATCCTGACATGCATGTAGTTCATGCAGCTGCGCTCGCCCTTCGAGTCGCAGGGCCTGTTGGCGATCGCACCGGCGCCGTTCTCCCATTTCCACAACGTCGTGGAGCCGCCGCCGTCGAAACGGATCGCATTGTGAAGCCCCAGTTTCTACATGGTCATGAAAAGCTGCCAGTAGTTCATGCCGGTGTCGATGCTCGTGCGGCCGTCCACGCAGACCAGCTTGACGGTCGTGCCGGCCTGATCGGCTCCGATGCAGGTGGCCGGCATGAGCGTCGCGTCGTTCACCGCATTCCAGTTGCCGCCGTTCAGGAAGCGGTACATGCTGGAGTTGTGCATGATAATCTGTTTGGAGACGCTGCCGATAGACACGTTGGCGTTGATCCGGACAGCGTCGCCCACCTTGAGCGCCGCAGCCAGCGCCGCAGCCTTTTCGCCCGTCACCTGAAGCACCCAGTCGGTCTTTTCGCTCACGAACGGCACCTCGACCGAGGCTCCGTTGCGGCCGTCCACGATCGCCGTGACCGTCGCGTCGAACCAGCCGTCGTTGACGGTCATCTGCTGCGAGCAGCGGCCCACGACGAAGAGCGCATCGCCGCCCACCGGATTGTAGATGCCCGGATGCGGCTCCTTTCGGAAGCGCGAAGTATCGAGATTGGCGTCGTAACCGTCGGTGTTGTTGAGCCGGACGATCGTATCGTTCACCGAGTAGTATTCGTAGTCCGTATCGTTCACCTTGAGATAGCCCGTGAAGCTGCGGTTGTCGAAGCTGACGGTACGGTCCTCGAAGAAGGTGAAGCCGGGACGGTGGTTCGAAAGCGACTGGCGCACGGTCGGGTTGTTGATGAAGACCGGTTCGCCGTATTCGATGTGGAATCCGCGCGGGAAACCGTCGTGCGAATTGAAGAAGCCCGTGTTGATGCCGGCAACGATGTTGCGGCCCTCGGCGCGGCGGCGCGTACAGGTCTCGGAGAGCGTTTCGCGCAGTTTCTTGCCGTTGTTCGAGTTGTTGTTGGCATTGGGGTTGAGACAGAGTTCGTCGGCCATGACCGTTTCGAGCACCACGTTGGGATTGGTCAGGTCGGCCTCGACGACGTAGACGTTCTGGGCGAAATTCTTCATCGCGTAGTGGTAGAACTTCACGCCCTCGGCCAGCTGCGTCTCCGCCTTCACCTCCCAGTCGTAGAACTCCTCGTACTGGTCGCTCAGGCCGTTGAGCGTCGGATCGAATTTTCCGTGTACGATCGCCATGGCATAGGTCGCTTCGGGAGCCGACTGCGGATTGTCCTTGTATGCGGTATAGTCGCCCACGCGGCCGCCGACCACACATTCGGTAATCAGGTCGGCGCTCTTGTTGTAGCCTGCCGCCCAGCCCGAACCGTGGTAATTGGTCCCCGACAGCGTGTGGTCCGAAAGGATGACGCCCTTGTTCTCGCACTTGGTGATCTTGGCCTCGTTATGGCCGACGAAGCCGCCCGTGCGGCAGCCCAGCTGCGAGAAGACGTCGCCGTTGTTGACGCACGAAGTGAACGCGGCGTCGGCCGAAGCGCCGCCGGCGAGTCCGCCCATGCGCTTATAGCCCGGATTGGCGCCGAAAATACCGTTCACGTCGTCCTGCACCTTTCCGTTGTTGACGCATGCGGTCACTTGACCGCTGGTAGCCACGGCCACGATGCCGCCGCCGCGTCCCGACGGAGCGCTCAGGGCGCCGTTGTTGGTGCATTCGGTCAGGGACGAGGTCTTCATGTAACCGACGATGCCGCCCTGATGGAATCCCGAATTGGAGCCGTTGCCCGTGTTGGCGATCGTGCCGCAGGTCAGCGCACCGTCGTTGACGCAGTGCGTCAGCGTCGCGTTCTGGAGATATCCGGCGATGCCGCCCAGACATACCGAGATGTTGGCGGCGTCGCTGCCCGCGAATGCGATCGCGGCCTTATTGGTGCAGGAGGTGATTTTGCCTTCGGCATAGCCGACGAAAGCGCCGATCGCCGCACCCTGCGGAGCCGCGCCCGTCAGACGGATGACGCCTTCGATGGTGAGGTTCTTGATTTCGCCGTCGGCGCCGAGGGCCGAGAAGAGACCGTGGGCGACGTTGCCGTCCGCAAGGTCGAAGGTCCAATCGACGTTCTTCAGCGCGAAGTTCTTGCCGTTGAACACTTTATTAAAGACATTTTCACCCATTGCATAGGTGACAGCCTTGTTCGCATCGGCGGTGCTGGGAGTTACGACTCCGCCGATCACATAATCGCTCCAGTCCGTACCCGCCATGTCGATGTCGTTCATCAGGCAGACTTCGCCGTCGATCGTATATTTGGCCAGACTCTTGCCGGCATTGACCGCCGAGGCGAAAGCCTTGAGGTCGTCGGCGTTGCGGATGCCCGTCGGCGCGCCCTCCATCGTCGTAAAGATCAGCGGCTTGATAATCACGTTGTCCGCGCCGTCGTAGAACATCACGACCAAACGGCCCTCCTCGAAGCCGTCGGGGAAGGTCACGGTAATGGTTTTGGCCTGTTCATCGAGTTTGGCCGCGAGTCCTTCGGCCTTCTCGACGGTCAGCACCGAAGTTTCGGTCTCGCCCACGAGCGTATAGGTGATCACGAGCGGCTGCGCGACGTCGGTCACCACGGTCCGGGGTTCGACGCTCAGCAGCACATTGAAGCCGTTCTGCACCTGCGCCGTGACCTGCACGCCGTCGCCCAGCGTGAAGACCACCGTGCCGTCGTCCTTCATTTCGACCTTGGTGATCACCGAAGCGCTCTTGCCCTCGGCCTTCACCGGATTGCCCGACGCGTCGGTTATCCGCTTGCCGAAGAGCGTCCAGTAGCCCTGATCGTCTACGCCGATTTCGGGCGTACGGCCCGTAACGGGAATTTTGGCGCCGTCGGTATCGAGCAGCCACGAGGTCTTGCCGCCCGTGGTGACGGTCCAATAGTAGATTTCGCCGTCGGCCTTCATGCCGATGATCGGCTGGGTATTGGCGTCGTCCATGGTCGCGATGTCGATCGTGTGCTCCACGTTGTCGGCATCCTTGTAGCTGAGGACATAGTGCCCGTCGGCATCCTGCGTGATCGAGGTGACGGCACCGCCGCTGACGACTGCGGCCAGCGCGTCGAGCTGCTGCTGCATCGTCGTGACCTGAGCCTTGAGTTCGTTGAGGCTCTTGTACATCCCGTCGATGTCCTTCCACAGGGCCGAATCGTCGAAGTTGTCGCTGCATCCGTAAGCGAAAACGGTCGCAGCGGCGAACATCAGAGTCAAGATTCTTTTCATTCGTTTTAATTTTAAGGTTTGTTGAGTTTCGGTCGGTTCAGGGGCGCCGCCGTAACGACGCCTATATTAAGAACACATATCCGGCTCCGAATACGTAACCCGCAAAAGATGTTTTTGCCTGACGAATGAAAAAATCCGCTCCGCATGCCCCGGCGGCGGGAACGGCCCGAAAAGAGACGTCCCGGAGACCGCAACGGTCTCCGGGACGCACCTCCTCAGATCGGTTCCGCGCGCCGCTATTCGGCGTCGTGCGGGAAATATTTCATGTATTGAACGCGCTGGTAGACGTCGCTTTCGGCATTGCCGTAATTCATCTTCCCGCGGAACTCGGCCAGCGACCCGAAGCCGTGGTGTTCGGCCCACAGGTCGATGAAGCGGTTGATGTCCACGATCACGCCGTAGCCCTGCTCGTGGATCGCCGAGCAGATCTGCACGGCGTTCGCGCCGCACAACAGCGCCTTCACGGCCGCTTCGCCGTCGTGTACGCCCGTCGATACGGAGACGTCGAGTTGCGGCACGGCCGTCGTGCAGAGCGCCACGCTGCGCAGGACGTTGCGCAGTTCGGCCGGCTCGCTGAACGGATCGCCGTTCACGAAGGTCATGCGCTCCACGGCGATATCGGGTTCGAAGAAGCGGTTGAACATCACCACGCCGCGGGCGCCGCGCGCCAGCAGCGAATCGGCCACGGCCAGCACGTTGGTCAGGCGCATGGGAAGCTTCACCGACACGGGAATCTTCACGGCCTCGGCCACGCGGCGTACGACGTCGGCGTACTCCTGTTCCAGCTCCTGCGCCGAACGGTGACGGTCGGTCGGCTGCAGGAAGATGTTCAGCTCCAGCGCCGCGGCGCCGGCCTGCTCCATCGAGACGGCATAGTCGGTCCACGCTTCGGCCGAAGCGATGCAGTTGATGCTGGCGATGACGGGCACGCCCGTCGTGCGCGCATCGGCGACAAGTTTGAGGAATTCACCCTTGTAGGCATCGCCGATATAACGTTCGAGGTACTCGCCCGAATCGCCCATGCCCTGCTGCGACGCATAGTCGAGGGCCGCGGCATGGCGGATGATCTGCTCCTCGAAGATCGACTTGAGGACCACGGCGCCCGCACCGTTGCGCACGCACTGTTCGATGTTGGACATCGTGGCCGTATAGGGCGAACTGCTGACCACAACGGGACTCGAAAGGTCGAGTCCGAGG
>ENA-UOIV01001442-UOIV01001442.1-human-gut-metagenome-genome-assembly--contig:-C59-NODE-1442-length-19909-cov-9.224942_pt1 | contig 19909 bp, 17 predicted proteins | sample MGYA00242333_ERZ723880 | MGnify/ENA metagenome assembly ERZ723880 | reverse complement strand
GCTGTCTATTTCTATTCTTATGAGACGTTGATTTTTACTTTTTGGAGTAGTCGTAGAAGCCCTTGCCGGTCTTCCGGCCCCACTCGTGGGCCTCGTACTTGGCCTTTACGATGTCATAGCCGTGGGGCTTGACGCCGGTCTCCTTCCAGCGGCGGTCGCTGGCCATGTAGTTCAGGTCGATGCCGGTGAGGTCCAGCAGGCGGAAGGGGCCCATGGGGTGGTTCAGCCCCAGCTCCACGCCGGTGTCCAGATCCTCAGCCGTGCAGACGCCGTCTTCCACCAGGAAGAACGCCTCGTCCCGGATGGCGCGCAGGACGCGGTTGACCACAAAGCCCTCAATCTCCTTGTTGACCCTGATGGGCGTTTTGCCGTTGGCCACGGCGAAGTCCACAATAAAGTCCACGGTCTCGTCGGCAGTGTGCTCGCCGCGCACCACCTCCACCAGCTTCAGCACCAGGGCGGGGTTGAAATAGTGCATGTTGGCCAGGCGGCTGGGATTGGGCACACAGTCCTTGAAGAGGGAAGAGGGCATATAGCTGGAGTTAGAGGCCAGGACGGCATTCTCATCGACGATCGCGCCCACTTCTTTATAGAAGTTGGTCTTGATGTCCTTGTCCTCCAGGATGGCCTCGATGACGATCTGAGCGCCCTCCGCGGCCTCCTGCAGGGTGGGCACCAGATGGAACTTCGCCTTGGCGTCGGCCGCCTGCTCCGCGGTCAGCTTGCCCTTAGCCACGCGGCCTTCCAGATACTCCGCGCTCCACTTGTCCACCGCGGTCAGCACATCGGCAATGGCGTCCGTCAGATAGGTGTCAAAGCCGTGGATCGCCGCGTTCAGCGCGATCTGACGCCCCATCTGGCCGCCCCCAGCCACACATACTTTCTTCACATCAGAAACCTTCATCACATTTGCCTCCCTATTATTATAAAATTTGATCTTCGCTTTCCCTTTTACGGGTGCTGCTGGACCGCACCGCTCTTCAGCAGCGCCTTGATCTTCTCCCCACTGTAACCAAGTCTCTCCGACAGCACTTCCGGCGTGTCCGCCCCCAGCAGCGGCCCACGCTCCAGCTCCGGCACCCCCATCTCACGGGACTGCACCGCCGGACGGGGCATCACGCACTCCCCGCCATCCGGGAACTCCACCTTCGTCAAGTAGTGGTTCACCCACGCCTGCTCGCTGTCCACGATGTCCTTGAAGTGCCGCAGGCGGTCGTTTACGATGTCGCTCTCGTTCAAGGCCTTGTTCCAGTACGCGAAGTCCTCCCTGATGAACCGCTCCTCCAGCGCCCGGATCAGCTCGCCGCGGTGCTGGTCCGCCGCCTTCTTGTCCGCAAACCGGGGGTCCTCCGCCAGCTCCGGCACCCCAAGCACCTTGCACAGCGCCGGGAAGTACCGCTCATACTCCAATATCGACAGCATCAGCCACTCCCCGTCCTTGCACCGGTACGGCGCCGTGAGTGGAGGCGTCTCCTCCCGGTGCTTCGGAAACGGATCCCCATATCGCTGCTGCGCCCGCAGGTACATGAAGCTCATGATCCAGATCGCTCCCCCGAACAGGGATATCGTCACATAGTCTCCCTTCCCCGTCCGCTCACGCCCCAGCAGCGCTGCACAGATCCCCCCGAACAGCGCCGTTCCGCACGTCACGTCCCCGATCCCCGTCGGCGCCAGGATCGGGTAGCTCGTCCCCGTGTCGATCGACAGGTCGTTCAAGAATCCGCTGTTTCCCCAGTACGCCACCAGGTCGAATCCCGGCTTGTCCGTCTCCGGGCCCTCTTCTCCGAAGCCTGTCACCGACGCGTAGATCAGCTTGGGAAACCGCTCCTTCAGGCTCTCGTAGTCCAGCCCCAGCTTCCGGAGTGACTTCGCCCGCGTGTTCGTCAGGAAGATGTCCGCGTCCGACAGCAGATCATACAGCACCGCTTTCCCTTCCGCGCTCTTCAGATCCACCACCACGCTCTTCTTCCCCGCGTTCACCAGGTCGAACATCGGGTTTTCCTCCTCCGTCGACGTCACACGGTGCGTTGAGCCGTGGTACCGCCACGCATCGCCCTTCCCCGACTCCACCTTGATCACGTCCGCACCCCAGTCCCGCAGCAGACGCCCGCAGGACGGCGCCGCCACGAACGTCGACAGCTCAATTACCTTATACCCAGACAGGGGCTTTGTCCGCTGGCCCGCCATAAGAATCTCGCTCCTTTTATCCGATTTCAGCATTTAAAATTATAGTGCCTTCTGCCCAAAAAATCATTTCTTTTTCGAATGAAAATGTTCTATTTTTTGTTTTTCAGGGCCAGCATGATCTCCGCCGCCGCCGTCAGAGTCCGCTGGATCAGACGGCCTCGAAGATGCCTGCGGCACCCATGCCGCCGCCGATGCACATGGTCACCATACAGTACTTTCCGCCGATCCGATTCATTTCGCTGACGGCCTTGATGGTGAGAATCGCGCCGGTGGCGCCCAGGGGATGGCCCATGGCCATGGCGCCGCCGTTGGGGTTGACCTTCTTGGGGTCCATGCCCAGATCGCGGATGCAGGGGATGGCCTGAGCGGCAAATGCCTCATTGATCTCAATGACGTCCATCTGGTCGATGGTGAGACCCGCGCGCGCCAGCGCAATGGGCACGGCCATCTTGGGGCCAAGACCCATAACACAGGGATCCAGGCCGCGCACACCAAAGGAGACGAATTTGGCCAGAGGCTTGATGCCCAGCGCTTCCGCCTTCCGGGCGGTCATCAGGACCACCATGGCGGCGGCATCGCTCATCTGGGAGGACGTAGCGGCGGTCACGGTCCCGCCCTCTTTAAACACGGTCTTCAGCTTGGCCAGGTCCTCCATGGTGAGGCCCCGGCGGATGCCCTCGTCCTTGTCGAACACAAAGGGATTTCCGTCATCGTCCAGTGCCTCCACAGGGACGATCTGCTCCACAAACTTCCCGCTGTCCTGGGCCGCAGCGGCCTTCTGATGGCTCTCCAGCGCCATCCGGTCCTGCTCCTCCCGGGTGATGTGGCAGGCCTCCGCCACGTTCTCGGCGGTGATGCCCATGGGCATATAGGCGCCGGGCTCATTCTCCTTGATCCAGCGGCAGCGGACCTCGTCCTTGGTGCCCATGGGCAGCAGGGACATTGTCTCCACACCGCCGGCCACCATCACCTCGGCGTCGCCGCAGCGGATCATGTTGATGGCGGTATAGATGGTCTGCAGTCCGGAGGAACAGAAACGATTCACCGTCTGGGCGGGCACATCATAGGGCACGCCAGCGCGCAGGCAGATCAGGCGGCCGATGTTGTAGCCCTGGACCTCCTCGCATTTGGAGCAGCCAATGATGATATCGGAGATATCCTTGGGGTCCAACTGGGGGACCTTGTCGAGGACCTGGCGGAGGACCTGGCCGCCGAAATCCACGGGATGGGTGTTGCGCAGAGACCCCTTTTTCGCGCGGCCCACGGCACTGCGCCCAAAGGCGGCGATGACAACGTCCTGAGGCTGAAGATGGCTCATGAATCACTTACCCCTTTCTCTCATTCACACAAACACATAATTTATCTTGGTATTTACTTCTTTTTGATCAGGCTCGCGGTACCTACCATCACATTTCCACCGGCTTGATTGAGGACGGTGAGCGCACACTCCACATAGAGGCCGTTCTCCCGCTCCTCTGCTTTCGTAACCGTCCCCTGTGTGAGTACGGTGTCCCCCGGATGGGCCTGCCCGATGAACTTGACCTCAATCTCCCCGCTGGTGGCCCAGTCCATACCGAAGTTGAGCTCCATCATTTCGGAGGCATACGCCATGGTCAAGAAGCCGTGGGCCAGCGTGGTCTTGAAGGGGGAGTTGGCGCAGTAGACCGGGTCCACATGGACGGATCCGGTCGCGCCGCTCAGGACGCCGAACATATCGATCTTGTCCTGATTCAAGTGCTTGACCACGGGGATCAGAGAGGCCCCCGCCTCCACTGTCTGCAGCAGTGCGTATTTCATATCGCCCTCTCCCTCCTCACTTCCTGGCCCCGGGAACCAGATTGGTCATCACACCGGAGCACACCACCTCGCCATTCTGATTGGTAAAAGTGGTGGTGTAGGTGATCTGAAGCCTGCCCTTGGCGTCGGTCCCCTCGGCCACTTCCGTCCTGGCGGTGAGGGCATCTCCCGCCTGGATCGGCTTGAAGAAAGACATCTTCTGCTTGGTATGGACCCCGCCCTTGGGCACCTTGACCTGGGGGTCCTGGAACATCTGATATTGGGCGCAGAGGCTGGTGGGGGCGATGGTCGTCTCAAACCCGGCCTGCTGCGCATCCTTCTCGTTGAGATACATGGGCTCCAGGTTTTCCACGGCCTGGGCATACTGCGCGATGGCGTATTTGGTGATATTCCAAACCTTCTCGCTCATAGTTTCCTCCGTTCGCACTCCCGGTCAGACACCCTTGAACTGCGCGGGACGCTTCTCAATGAAGGCCAGCGTACCCTCCGCCTTGTCCGCCGTGGAGAAGGCGATGGCCTGGGAGTATCGCTCAAAGCACAGCCCGGAATACAGGTCGGTGTTGGCTCCCACGTTGATGGCCTGCTTGGCAAGCGTAATGGCTACGGGGCCCTTGGCCTTGATCTTTTTGGCCATCTCAATGGCGGCCTCCAGTACGGTGCCGTCCTCCACCACCTTTTCGATCAGGCCGATGCGCTCAGCCTCCTCGGCGGAGATGATATCGCCGGTAAAGATGAGTTCCTTGGCCTTGCCGATACCCACCAGGCGCTGCAGGCGCTGGGTGCCGCCGCCGCCGGGGATGATGCCCAGATTGACCTCCGGCTGGCCGAACTTGGACTTCTTGGTGGCGATACGGATATCGCAGGCCATGGCCAGCTCGCAGCCGCCGCCCAGGGCGTAGCCGTCCACCGCAGCGATGACGGGCTTTTTGTGCATGGTGATCTCATAGAGGATATCGTTGACTTCGCTGTTCATCTGCTCGCTGACCGTCCGGGCGTTGAGCGCCTTGATATCGGCACCGGAGGCAAAGGCCTTTCCGCCTGCGCCGGTGAGGATGATCACATGCGCGTCATCGTTGAAGCGGAGCTCCCGCATTCCAGCCCGGATCTCATCCCAGGTCACATAATCCAGCGCGTTGCGGACCTCCGGGCGGTTCAGGGTCAGGACGGCGATCCCGTCGTTGATCTCGATCTTGATGTTCTGGTAAGCCATGATCGTTTCTCCCCCTATTTTTGTTCAGATGATCTTGTGTTCCTTCAGCTGTGCGATCTGCGCCTCATCGCGCTCCAGAAGCTCCTCCAGGATCTCCTTGCTATCGTAACCGGCCGCACAGGCGCCACGCCGGTACTCCGCCGGTGTTTCGCTCATTTTAATGGGGTTGCCGATGACGGGGATATCGTCCAGCACGGTCTCGCGGGGACAGATGAGCATCTCACGGGCCGCCACCTGGGGATCGTTGAACACCTCTTCCGCCGTCTGTACAATGGCATTGGGGATCCCGCACTCGTCCAGCAGGGCGGCGGCTTCCTTGACCGTATACTGAGAGAGCCACTTGTTGATATCCGCGTCGAGCTGTTTGTCATGGTACTTCTTGCGCGCTGCCGCGCCGACCATGCCCTCCTGGCCGATATACTCCGGATGGCCGATGAGCACGGTGAGCTTTTCGAAATGGGCTTCTGCGGTGCCGGAGATCTGGAGCCACTTGCCGTCCTTGGCCTGATAGGTGCCCACGGGCGCGGAGAAGGGCCGCCCGTTGCCGGAGCGCACGGGCACCTCGCCGGACATCCGGTAGATGGCGGGATAGTTCTCCATGAGGACGAACATGGTGTCAAAGAGTGCGATATCGATGTACTGCCCCATCCCTGTGCGCTGGCGGTAGGCATAGGCGGCAAGGATACCAACAGCCAGATAGAGCCCGGCGATAAAATCGCTGAGCACCGGACCGCCCTTGGTGGGGGGGCCGTCCTGGAAGCCGGTCACATCCATGAACCCGGACAGCGCCTGGATGGACATATCCAGGGCCTGGCGGTGCACATTGGGACCGGTTTGGCCAAATCCGGACAGACTGGCCATGATAATGCCGGGATTGACCTCCTTGAGCTGTTCATAGCCCAGGTTCATCTTCTCCATGACGCCGGGCCGGAAATTATCCAGCACCACGTCGGACCGGCGCACCAGATCCCGAAAGATCTCCTGCCCTTCGGGCGTCTTCAGGTTGAGGGTCAGGAAACGCTTGTTGCGGTTATAGGAGGCAAAGTACAGACTCATCTCTTTGTACATGGGGTCGTATTTACGGGCGATATCCCCCTTCCCCTCCCCGGGGAGTTCCACCTTGATCACATCCGCCCCCAGGTCGGCCAGCATCTGGCCGGCATAGGGCGCGGAGATGAACTGCGAGAGTTCGAGGACGCGAAGTCCCTCCAAACATTTTTTCACCAAAGGTTCACCTCTAACATTTGTTGCATGGCGGCTCAGCGCCCCGTATATTGGGGCTCTCTCTTCTCAAAGAAGGCCTGCATGCCCTCCTTCTGGTCGTGGCCGGAATAGAGCAGCGACATCAGCGGAAGCTGCATCTCAGAGGCCGCGCCGGGCTCATACTGGTTGCCCACCGTCAGCGCGCGCTTCGCCATGCGAACAGCCAGGGGAGACTTGGCCTTGATGCTCTCTGCCAGAGCGGCGGCGGTGGAGACGACCTCTTCCGGCGCGACGACTTTGTTGACGATCCCCAGCTCATACCCTCTCTGTGCGGTATACGCCTCGCCAAAGAGCACCATCTCCGCCGCCTGGTAGCGGCCCACGATCCGGGGCAGGACGGACGCTCCGCCAAAGATGCCCAAGTTGATCTCCGGTACGGCGAATTTTGCCCGCTCGGACGCTACGATGATATCGCAGGACAGTACGAGGACATTTCCGCCACCCAGAGCATGCCCGTTGACAGCCCCGATGACTGGCTTGCTGTTTTCCCGGATCAGGCGGTTGAGTACGTTGTACAGGTTGCCGTAATCCAGATAATCCAGCGCGGACATGACCGAGAGCTCCTTCAGATCCGCCCCACCCACGAATACCTTACCTGCTCCGGTAAGGATGGCCACGCGGACGGAGTCGTCCTTGTCGATCGCCTGAAACACATCGATGAGCTCCAGCAGCGTCTCCCGATTCAAGGCGTTGCGCTGCTCGGGGCGATTGATGGTCACCCAGGCGGTCCCCTGGTCGTTCTTATACTCCAGATACTGATAGCTCATAGCTCTTCTCTCCCTCATGTGTCAGCAAGTTTTTCCCCAATCTGATGCTCAGGCCAGGGCGGCCTTTTTCTTCTTCCGGGTGGCCACCTGCAGCAGCACGGCTACAATAAAAATTGCCAGACCGATGATATCGGTGATGGTCTCCGGAATGATCAGCGTGATGGCCGCCACGCCGAAGATGACCCGCTGCCAGATTGGTGTTTTTTCCAGGAAAAAGCCCTGCAGTGTAATGCTCATGCTGAGGATACCAACGACGGCGGTGAAGATGCACTGCAGAATCTCCAAGATATCGCCCTGCAGAACCAACGCCGGATTTAAAACGAACATGAACGGCAGGATAAATGCTGCGAGGCCCAATTTGAGGGCCTGAAGACTTGTCTTAACAAAGTCTGCCTTTGCAATACCGGCGCCCACCATGGAGGCCAGGGCCACAGGCGGGGTGATGGCGGAGATGATCCCAAAGTAGAAGATGAACAGGTGGGCGGCGATGGGTACCACGTCCATCTTGATGAGGGCGGGGGCGACCATGCTGGCCAGCACCACGTAGCAGGCCACAGTGGGCAGGCCCATGCCCATGATGACGCAGGCGATCATCGTCAGCACCATCAGGATCACCAGGTTGCCGCCGGATGCGGTGATGAGCAGGGAGGAGAGCTTGAGGGCCAGGCCGGTGAGGGTAATGGACCCCACAACGATGCCCACGGCGGCACAGGCCACAGAGGTCTCCAATGCACCGATGGCGCCCTCGCGTAAAGTGTCGATAATCTGATGAATGTTCATGCGGGTGTCCTTGTGGATCATACAGATCACAAAGGCTACTGCAATGGACCAAACAGCGGCCTTGGCAGGGGACCACTGGAGGCCGGCCAGCAGGACGATAAGGACCACAGGGGAGACCAGAGAGGGCCATCCCTTTTTCAGCACATCCCGGGTCCGGGGCAGCTCGGCCTTATTCATTCCAGTGAGCCCGGTCTTGGCCGCCTCAAAATCCACCACAAAGAAGACCGCCAGATAATAGAGGATCGCAGGGACAGCGGCGCAGGCGGCGACCGTCCAGTAGGGAATGCCCACGATCTCCGCGATCAGGAAGGCTGAGGCGCCCATAATGGGGGGCATGAACTGTCCGCCTGAAGAAGCAACCGCCTCTGTCGCACCAGCAAATTCGGCCCGATAGCCAATCTTCTTCATCAGGGGGATTGTAAAGGTGCCGGTGCCCACTACGTTTGCCACGGCGCTGCCGGAGATGGAGCCGAACAGTCCGCTGGCCACGACGGCCACCTTGGCCGGACCGCCGCGCACATGGCCCACCAGGGAGCAGGCCACATCGATGAAGACCTGTCCGCCCCCCGTCTTCTCCAGCAGCTTGGCGTAGAGGACAAAGAGGAAGATGAAGGTCACGCAGCAGTCGATGCAGGTGCCGAAGATGGACTCAGTAGTAAGGGCGGAAAAAGTAAAAATTTTAGAAAGACTGGCCCCGGGATGACGGATGGCGTCAGGCATATAGGGGCCCACATAGGCATAGATCAGGAATACAATACCAATTGTAATTAGACCAATACCGGTCAAGCGGCGGCAGCCTTCGATGACCAAAAGTAGAACAATTGCTCCTAAGATAACCTCAAACTGGGTATACATACCGATGTTCAGGCTTAAGGCCATAGCATGGGTATACATATAAACAGCAAAGACAACGGAGAGAATGATGCCAACAATTTGGTCAATATACAACTTCTCTGGATCCAGCTTCTTACTCGCAGGTTTGGTTAAGAATGTAAGAATCAGTGCGAAGGCCACGTGAATCGGACGTTGCTCCATAGGAGCCCAAACTCCGAAGAAACCAAGGTACAGTTGCCAAATACACCAAACCACAGCGACTACCGTAATAACGGGCTTCTTGTTACATTTAATTCCCATGCAGGAAACACCCCTCCTCTTAAAAGGTTCACAAGAAAACCGGGGGAGCGGAGGGCGGAGACGTCCAGCTCCGCGCCGCCCCCCTTGTTTTCATGGAGTCTTACTCCACTCCGTTTTCTGCAAAATACTTCACGGCGCCGGGATGCATCCGGTCAAGCTTCATGATGCCGCCGTCCAGATAGCGCTGGGTGGTCTCCAGAGTAATACCCGCGCCGGAGGGATGGGTCAGAGCGATCTCGTCCACATTTTCGATCAGGGTCTTGGTCATCTCGTACACGATATCCTCAGACAGGTTCTTGTTGGCGTAGAGAACTGTATAGATGGTGGGCGCCCAGCGCTCCTCGGTCTGCCCTCTATAGGTATCGGCGGGCACCGCCATCATGGTGTTGGCAGGGTAGAGCTCGTCGTGCTTGGCACGGGTCTCATCGCTGACGGTCAGGAACCGCACGCCCTTGGTGGAGGCCACGGAGTCCAGGGTGCCGTTATAGGGATACGCGGTGAGAATGATCACGTCGGCGTTGCCGTCGCCCAGCGCCTCAGCGGCCTGCGCGTAGGACATAACACGGTAGTCCACTTTCTCCGGATCAAAGGTGCCGGCGGCCGTGATCAGCTGCTTGATGGTGGTGAGGTTGGTGGCAGTGGAGGCGACCACCGTCTTCTCGGTGATATCCTCGACCGCGTAGTAGGGAGAGGAGTCCAGCGTCAGAATGCCGTAGATGTTGTCGTACATACCCAGCACCTGCATAATATCGCTCTGGGCATTGCCCGTATACTCGGCAGTACCGGCCCAGGCCCGCTCAAACATGCAGGCCATGCCAATGCCCACGGCGGCCTCGCCGCTCTGCAGCATGGCGGGAAGCTGCTGAAGCTGTGCAGGGGAGACGGCGACCATTTCCACATCGGTGAGGTTCTGGTTGAGAATATTCACCATGCCGGTGCCCAGAATCTCATAGACGCCGCCTGGGGTACCGGTGCCAAACAGGACCTGCTCACGCTGTCCGTTGTTCGCAGGCGCGGGGGTAGTCGCCGAAGCGTCATTCGTGTTGGCAGGAGCTGAAATATTGGAGCCGCTCCCTCCACCACAAGCGCTCAGAAAGATGGCCATCGTTGCAAACAGGCAAACAAGTTTCGTCCATTTTTTCATTGCGAGCCCTCCTACTTTCATAACTTCTTTGTTACGGTTTGTTGCGCCCTTTTACAGTCTCTGCGGTATTTGCCGGGTCTGCGCCTACTGCCTCCTGCTCTCACCTCCCTCGGCACCGAGCCCATTCCGGAAGTGCGGCTCAGTGCTCTTCCTGATTGCAAATGATTCGGATGGGAAAACTGACTTTGGCCGCAGGACTCAAAATGGATCTCATCCTGCTTCGCTTTTTATATAAGCAATTTTTATACCAACTTTTTTCTTTTGTATAAAATACGTTTTTTGTGTACTTTGTCGTCATTTTTTGCATATTTACAGCACTAAATTGTATATGTTTTATTTTGAGACTCTCTTTTCGACAAAAAAAGCCGCCAAAATTCTAATGCACAAGAATTTTGGCGGCGCTACCCCTACTGGCAAGCAACTTTTTTTGTTTTCTAATTTCTAATAACCTGGATTTTATGCCCCGGAGATGTTTAATTTCTTCATTTTGTTATAGAGCGTGGCGACGGATATCCCCAGCGCCCTGGCAATATTTTTCTTTGCGACCGTGCTGGTCCCATAGTGTTCCAGCATCTCGCAGATGGTCTCCTGCTCCACCCTTCGCATGGTCTCCTCCAGCGTCTCGTTGGGCCGTGCCGAAAACCGCTCCTCCCGCTCCTTTGTCACGTGCATCTCCTGACGCATGTAGTAGGGCAGGCAGGCCGGTGTGATCTGGTCCGAGGTAGCCACCATGCAGCAGTATTCCAACACATTCTGAAGCTCCCGGATATTGCCCGGCCACTTATAGCTGTGCATCAGCTGGTCCGCCTCCTTGGAGAAGCGGAAACGCTTTTTGTACTGCCGTTCCAGGGGCTGGAGAAAATAGCTCACATAGTGGTCAAAATCCTTCTTTCTCTCCCGGAGCGGGGGCAGTTGGATCGCAATGACCGCAAGCCGATAAAACAGGTCCTGCCGGAACCGGTTCTCCGCGAGGGCCTTCTCCATATCCTGGTTCGTGGCGGCGATCACCCGGACGTCCACTTTGATATTTTTCGTATCCCCCAAGCGTCGGATCTGCCGCTCCTGCAGGACGCGCAGCAGCTTGCTCTGGAGGGGGAGGGGCATTTCCGTGATCTCGTCCAGAAACAGCGTCCCACCGTTGGCCAGTTCGAAAAGCCCGATCTTTCCGTTCTTGCTGGCCCCTGTAAATGCTCCCGGCACATAGCCGAACAGCTCACTGTCCAGGAGCGTCTCAGGGAGAGAGGCGCAGTTGATGTCCACAAAAGACTGTCCGCCCCGATAGCTGTCCCGATGGATGGATTGGGCGACGACCTCCTTCCCCGTGCCGCTCTCTCCGATCAAAAATACGGAGTTGTCCGTCTGTGCCGCCTTTTTCGCCAGCTTGATATAGGGATAATCCTGGCCGATGATATCTTCAAAGGCATACCGCGTCTTATAGAAGCCCTTAACGCGTTCGTTCAGTTGCGAGATATACTTCTCCTTCTCCTGTACTGTCTGGATCAGATCCCGCAGGGACAGGATGTCGCGGACCACGATGATGGCCCCCACAATCTCTCCCCTGTCCCAATAGGGCACCACATCTGAATAGGACTCCGTGCCGTCGTTCAGCCGCTGGTGGTAATTATAGATCGGCCTGCCCGTGCTGAACACTTTGTTGGAAATGGAGTCCGCCTGCGCCCGTATTGCGCGCCGGACCGCGATCCAATCCTTGCCCTGATACTTCGCGTATGTTTCGTCATCCATGTGGACGTGGTTGCGGTAAGCCTGATTGGCGTAGACAAATCGCTGCTTCTCATCCAGGATCACAATGCCTTCAATGAGCAGGTCAAACCAGCGCGCGGTATCCGCGTTAAAAAACTTTGAAATCGTGCTGCTTGCTTCCATCGTCGCCTTCCTCCATTACGAAAACCGCCGACTTACCACCACTTTTGCGGGTTTTACCGGCCATTTTCTGAGGGTATTGCTTCCTTTTTTGCAAAAAACGCCTCTCCTGGCCCCATCCGGATCTGACTGTTAACTTTTTTATTTTACCCCGCCCTGTGCTCGTTGTAAAGTCCAATTCCTGGTATGGTTATCTAAAATACATAAATTTAGGCCATTCTTCCCTCCGTCCCTTGACATGTAGACGGAGAGGAGTGTAGTATTTTAGGCACCCGGAGTCCCATCCCAACTTTGAGAGGAGTGCGATTTTATGAAGCTGCTTCAGCTCTACTATTTCAAGGCGCTGGCAGAGCGTGAGCATCTCACGGCCACCGCGGCAGAGCTCTACATCTCCCCACCCTCTCTCAGTGCCGCCATCAGCCGCCTGGAGACGGATCTGGGCGTCCCTCTCTTTGACCGGGTGGGACGGAACATCCGTCTCAACGACAAGGGGCGGCAGTTCTACGACCATGTCAAACTGGCCCTGGATGAGCTGGACAAGGGATTTGACGAGCTGCAGAGCACCGCCGCCTGGAACCGCAACCTGTCCCTTCGGGTGGCCACCTCCACCCATATCATCTGGGAGAAACCCTTCGCCGATTACATCTGTAAGCACCCCCATGTGGCGTTCAGCCACCGCTCCCTCTCCCTGGATCAGCTGCTCGACAGCGCGGAGACCAGCCCCTACGATTTTATCATCACCCACTTTACCGACCTGCCCTCTGCGGAGTATGACTCCCGCGTGCTGATCCCGGACGACTGCCCCGGCCTGATCGTCTGGCAGCATCACCCCTTCGCCTCACTGGACAGGATCTCTCTCGCTCAGGCCAAGGACGAGCCCTTTGTCGCCCTCTCCAAGGGTTTTTCCATGCGAAAATACTTCGATCTTCTGTGCAAAAAGGCCGGATTCCAGCCCAAAGTCGTGGCTGAGGCCGACTATTCCCTCCGGGCCAGGCTGGTGAAGAATGAATACGGAATCGCCCTGTCCACCCGCACCGGAGCCGAGTCCATCTACCTGTCGGGCTTGAAATTCATCCCCCTGTCCGAGCCGGTGGACACCCGCGTACAGACTCTTTTCTGGCGCAAGGACCGAAAGCTTTCCCCCCAGGCGGAGGTGTTCCGGGACTTCCTCACCGAGTATTTCGCCTCCCCCGCCGCCGAGGCGCTCAACCCATCCATCTGAACTGAAGGAGCTCCCTGCAGGGGGAGCTCCTTTTCTGTCCGCCGCCGCCATGTTCCCCCCGCTATGGGAGCGGGTGTTTCCCCTGCAATCCGGAGGTTTTGTGTTGAGCTAAGGATTCCAGTCCGCCGATCTCCCGCGCCCCATTTTTTGTTTGGTATAAGTATATAATTTTGATATAGTTATATTGCTATATTGATAATTGTAATATAGAAATGCCGGAGATATAATCAAAAATACTCCCTTCAGCAAATATCGTCCTGTTTTTTCTCAAAAGAATTTCTGCCCTCGTTCCCTTTGCATTAAAAAATACCATTAGTTGTACGGCTAATATTCTGCTTTTTAACAAGTAATTTACAAAGGTCCCCTCCACCACTATAATTTTTTCAAGAAGAGCCCTTTCTCCATCCCTGCCCCGTGAATTTCTGACCTGTGCGCACGGGGAAGGGGCGCCAACTGTTCCCGCGCATGTGGTCTGTCGGTATTCCAGCGCAGACGTAATCCCCTCGGTTCTTCTCAAAGGCAGGGACTCCCGGCACAGCGCAGTGGCCTCACAAGCGCTGATCACGGGAGCGGGCGGGCGGAATTCTGAATTATTGGAATTTAGAACTGTGTGGGACCCGCCTGCTGCAGCGCCTTTCCGCATCTGAATTTTTAAATGGTTGGAATTTTGGCCGTTTTTTCCCGCCTGCGGCTGCCGTGGGCGCGGGTTTCCCGCCTTCGGCGGGGACAATTTTCCCAAAACATTCAAAAATTCCAGGGATTTGTGCTTTAGCGAAAACTTTTTCCTCAAATGCGCGGTTTGGTATGCCGCTTGCTGACAGACAACAGCGCAGCACGGAACAGGTCGAACAGTGCGGTATCAATATTATTTATATGGAGGGACGCAAAACCATGAAAGAAGTAGTCATCGTATCCGCAGTCCGTACTCCCATCGGCTCCATCGGCGGCACGCTGAAGAACACCCTGCCGGAGAAGTTGCTGGCCACTGCCTATGAGGGCGCCATCGAGAAGGCCGGCATCAGCAAGGACATGTTCGATGAGGTCATTGCCGGTCAGGCCAAGCAGACCACCGACGCCCCCAACATCGCCCGTGTCTCCTCCCTGATGCTCCAGATCCCCGAGGCCACCCCCGCCTACACCGTCCATCGTCAGTGCGCCTCCGGCATGCAGGCCATGCTCTCCAGCATGCAGCAGATCCAGTGCGATTACTCCGACATCATGCTCTGCGGCGGCGTCGAGAGCATGAGCACCGCCCCCTTCTATGTCCGCAACGTGCGCTTCGGCGTGGGCAACGGCAATCAGGCCCTGGTGGACCCCAACACCGAAAGCCAGCCCAAGAGCCAGCCCGCCGATATCTACGGCACCTTCACCATGATCCAGACCGCCGACAACGTCGCCAAGCAGTTCGGCGTCACTCGTGAGGACTGCGATCAGTTCGCTCTGGAGAGCCAGCACCGCGCCGTGGCCGCCATTGACTCCGGCCGTTTCAAGGATGAGATCGTCCCCGTGGTGATCCCCCAGCGCAAGAAAGACCCCATCGTGTTCGACACCGACGAGTATCCCAAGCGGGACACCAATCTGGAGAAGATGGCGAAGCTCAAACCCATCTTCGCCGACGGCGTGACCACTGCCGGCAACGCTTCCGGCCGCAACGACGGCGCCTCCGCCCTGGTGCTGATGTCCGCCGACAAGGCCAAGGAGCTGGGCCTCAAGCCCATCGCCCGCATCATCGCCGGCGCAGCCGCCGGTGTGGACCCCCGCATCATGGGCATGGGCCCCGTGGCCGCGACCCGCAAGCTGATGAAGGCTCTGGAGCCCAAGGGGCTGAAACTGGAGGACTTCGGCCTGGTGGAGATCAACGAGGCCTTTGCCGCCCAGTCTGTGGCCTGCGTCCGCGAGCTGGGCCTCAACCCCGAGATCGTCAACGTCAACGGCGGCGCCATCGCCTTGGGCCATCCCCTCGGCTGCTCCGGCGCCCGCATTTCCACCACCCTGGTCCACGAGATGCAGAAGCGGGACGTCCAGTTCGGCCTCGCCTCCATCTGCATCGCCGGCGGCCTGGGCATGGCCATGGCCTTCGAGAAACTCTAAATCCAAAGAATACGACCGTTCCCCAGCCCCCGGCGGCGCAGCCGGGCGGCTGGGGCCCCGTCGTTTTCGATTCCCGGCGCCTCTCCCGCGGCGCGATCCAGGCGGAGACGGGGAGCGCCACCGCCCCAGTGCCGGTCCGGCATGAAAGCGGCGGCCACGTGGGCCCCATTTCCCACCATCTTTAACATACGGCGGAACCAGACCGCCCGCCCTCGCTGCCGAGGGGACGCACTCACGGCAGGCGTTGTTCCGGACGGGTTTGAGGCCCAGATGGGTACGGCTTTCTTTCGGCGAGGGAGCCTCCCGTTTGCCGTTTTGGTCCTGCGGCGTCCTGCCGCGCGCCCGCAAGAGGGGAGTTCAACACCCGCATATGCGCAGGAAAGGAGTTTTACCATGAATCCCACAAGAGTAGATCACATTGGAATCGGCGTACCCAATCTGGAGGAGGCCTGCAAGTTCTACGAGGCGCTGGGCCTTGTCTCCGGCGGCACCGAAATCGTAGCGGATCAGAAGGTGAAGGTGGCCTTCTTCCCCTGCGGCGACAGCGAGCTGGAGCTGCTGGAGAGCACCGCCCCCGACGGCCCCATCGCCAAGTTCCTGGAGAAAAACGGCGGTCACGCCGGCATCCAGCATGTGGCCATCCGGGTGCCAGACATCCGCGCAGCCATTGCCGAGATGAAGGAAAAGGGTTACCGCATGATCGACGAGGAGCCCCGCTACGGCGCGGGCGGCGCCTCCATCGCCTTTGTACATCCCAAGAGCACCGGCGGCGTCCTCATCGAGCTGACCCAGCGGACCTGAGTAAAGGGAGAAGGAGGCAGGCAATATGGATAGAATCGAAGATCTCCGCAAGAGACGCGAAAAGATCGAAGCCGGCGGCGGCCCCAAGCGGGTGGAGAAGCAGCACGCTTCCGGTAAGATGACCGCCCGGGAGCGCATCACTGCGTTGCTGGACCCCAACAGCTTTGTGGAGTTGGATGCTTTCGTGGAGCACCGCTGCACCAACTTCGGTATGGAGAGCATGGAGGCCCCCGGCGAGGGCGTGGTCACCGGCTACGGTACCATTGACAACCGCCTTGTGTATGTCTATGCCCAGGACTTCACTGTTGTGGGCGGCTCTCTGGGCGAGATGCATGCCAAGAAGATCTGGAAGGTGCTGGACCTGGCCATGGAGATGGGCGCACCCGTCATCGGCCTCAACGACTCCGGCGGCGCCCGCATCCAGGAGGCTGTGGACGCGCTGGCCGGCTACGGCGGCATCTTCTACCGCAATACCAGGGCCTCCGGCGTGGTGCCCCAGATCTCCGCCATCATGGGCCCCTGCGCCGGCGGCGCGGTCTACTCCCCCGCCCTCACCGACTTCATCTTCATGGTGGATAAGACCTCCAACATGTTCATCACCGGTCCCCAGGTCATCAAAACCGTCACCGGCGAGAACGTCACCGCAGAGAAGCTGGGCGGCGCCATGACCCACAACACCACCTCCGGTGTGGCCCACTTTGTCTACCCCACCGAGGCCGAGACCCTGGCCGCCATCCGCAAGCTGGTGGGCTATCTGCCCCTGAACAATATGGAGACCGCTCCCGTGGCGGAGACCTCCGACTCCGTCAACCGCATCTGCGACGCGCTCAACAGCGTGATGCCGGAGAGCTCCAACACCCCCTATGATATGAAACAGGTCATCCTCAGCGTGGTGGACGACGCCGATTTCTTCGAGGTCCAGCCCTACTACGCACAGAATATGATCACCGGCTTTGCCCGAATCGGCGGCTGCAGCGTGGGCGTGCTGGCCAATCAGCCCAAGGCCATGGCCGGATGCCTGGACATCAACGCCTCCGATAAGGCAGGCCGCTTCATCTCCATCTGCGACAGCTTCAACATCCCCCTGTTGACCTTTGTGGATGTGCCCGGCTTCCTGCCCGGCACCAGCCAGGAGTACGGCGGCATCATCCGCCACGGCGCCAAGATGCTCTATGCCTACTCCGAAGCCACCGTGCCCAAGATCACCGTGGTCACCCGGAAGGCCTACGGAGGGTCCTATCTGGCCATGTGCTCCAAGGATCTGGGCGCCGATATGGTCTTTGCCTGGCCCACCGCCGAGATCGCGGTCATGGGTCCCGACGGCGCCGCCAACATCATCTTCAAAAAGGAGATCGACTCCGCCGCCGATCCCGCCGCCGCCCGCAAGGAGAAGCTGGACGCCTACCGCGCCGAGTTCGCCACCCCCTATCAGGCGGCCAAACGCGGCTATGTGGACGACGTGATCGAGCCCTGCGAGACCCGCCAGAAGGTGGCCGCCGCCCTCAATATGCTCGCGTCCAAGCGTGTTTCCAACCCACACAAAAAGCACGGGAACTTCCCCGTCTGACGTTAGGAGGAACCGGATATGCGTGACGCCGTCATCCTGGCCGTTCTCGGCATGGGCACTGTTCTGATTCTGCTGTTCGTCATCAATTTGATGATTGTGGCGATTGGCAAGCTCTTTGGCCCGAAGGAGACTAAAAAAATTGAAAACCCTAAGCAGGGCGGCGCGGTTTCTTCCCCCGCTGCCGCCGCGCCGGTCACTCCCGCGGCCTCTTCCAAGGATGAGGCTATCGTAGCCGTGCTGGCCGCGGCGGTGGCCGCCTACCTGAACACCTCCCCCGACCGGGTCCGCCTTGTGGTCCGCCCCATCCAAACTTCCGCGGCTTGGGCCCAGGCCGGACGGCTGGAACAGAATTGATTTTGGAGAAAGAGAGGAAACGTCTGCTATGAAACATTTCCGTATCGCCGTAAACGGCACTTCCTATGATGTCGAGGTCACCGAGCTGGACGGCGCCGTCAGCGCCGCCGCGGCCCCTGTCTCTACCCCCGCCGCTCCTGCCCCTGCGCCCGCTGCGGCTCCTGCCGCTCCTGCCCCTGCGCCCAAGGCTGCCGCCCCCGCTGGTGACGGCACCCAGGTCACCGCCCCCATGAACGGCACCATCGCCCGCGTCAACTGCAAGGTGGGCGACACGGTGAAGGCTGATGCCGCCGTTATTATTTTGGAGGCTATGAAGATGGAGAATGAGATCTACGCCGGCGTAGACGGCACCGTGAAGGCGGTCCAGGTCAACACCGGCGACGCCGTGCAGCCTGGCGATGTGCTCGTCGTGATCGGCTAAGGCCGGTCCCACAGATTTGAGGTGAGATAATGGGAGAAGCAATTCTCAATTTTCTGGCGACCAGCGGCCTGGCCTCCATCACCTGGCAGCAGGCTGTCATGCTGTTGGTCTCCTTCGTCCTGATGTACCTAGCTATTGTAAAGCAATACGAGCCTCTGCTGCTGCTGCCCATCGCCTTTGGCATGTTCCTGGCCAATATGCCTCTGGGCGGCATCGCGGACGACCCCAGCGAGACCGTCCGCCTTCTCTCTCCTGAATTCCTGGCCCCCTATCTCCAGCAGTTGGGCCTGGACCTGAGCGACAAGCTCAGCTCCTCAGAGATGCTGTCGCTGACCAACATTCTGCTCAACACCTCCGACTCCACCGGCGCGGCTCTGCTGGCTGCCGGTGAGCATCTGGTACAGAACATCGCCGAGGACGGCTCCGTCGTCATGGAAGCCGTGAAGAGCAACTACGGCGGCGTGGTCTACTACCTTCGTCTGGGCGTGAAGCTGGGCATCTACCCGCCCCTCATCTTCCTGGGCGTGGGCGCCATGACCGACTTCGGCCCCCTGTTGGCCAACCCCAAGAGCATTCTTCTGGGCGGCGCGGCCCAGTTGGGCATCTTCGGCGCCTTCTTCCTGGCCATTCTGCTGGGCTTCACCCCCCAGGAGGCCGGCTCCATTGGTATCATCGGCGGCGCCGACGGTCCTACCGCCCTCTTCACCACGGCCCGCCTGGCCGAGCACCTGCTGGGCCCCATCGCCGTGGCCGCCTACTCCTACATGGCGCTGGTCCCCGTCATCCAGCCGCCCATCATGAAGGCCCTCACCACGAAGAAAGAGCGCCAGATCGTGATGAAGCAGCTCCGCCCGGTCTCCAAGGCCGAGAAAATCATCTTCCCCATCGCCGTCACCACGCTGGTGGGCCTTGTGGTTCCCTCCACCGTGCCCCTGCTGGGTATGCTCATGCTGGGCAACCTGATGAAGGAATGCGGCGTGGTGGACCGCATCAGCAAGACTGCCCAGAATGAGCTGATGAATATCGTCACCATTTTCCTGGGCGTCTCCGTGGGCTCCACCGCCACGGCCGAGGCCTTCCTCAACATCAAGACCATCGGTATCCTGGTGCTGGGCGTACTGGCCTTCAGCCTGGGTACCGCAGGCGGCGTGCTCATGGCCAAGCTGATGAACAAGCTCATGGGCGGCAATGCCATCAACCCCCTCATCGGCTCCGCCGGCGTGTCCGCCGTCCCCATGGCGGCCCGTGTGTCCCAGGTGGTGGGCCAGAAGGAGAACCCCTCCAACTTCC